>Ga0224483_100252_pt1 | contig 15766 bp, 31 predicted proteins | sample hydfratestSal1_FD_181453 | JGI IMG/M metagenome (GOLD analysis project Ga0224483, IMG submission 181453) | Metatranscriptome of mouse feces microbial communities from Columbus University, Ohio, United States - Sal1 (Metagenome Metatranscriptome) ... | reverse complement strand
GCGCTTTTTATGATCAAGAATAATAATTTTTTTAGATCAATTCAATAATTGCCATCTCAGCGGCGTCGCCACGTCTTGGGCCAAGCTTGCTGATTCTAGTGTAACCGCCGTTACGGTCAGCATACTTCGGCGCGATCTCTGAGAACAGCTTGTGGGCAACATCTTCCTTCGTGATGAAAGACAGCACCATACGCTTGTTGTGCAGAGTATCTTCCTTTGCAATGGTAATCATTTTTTCCGCCAGAGAACGAACCTCCTTGGCGCGTGTTACTGTGGTTTCGATTTTACCATTCTCCAAGAGAAAAGTAACCATCGCTCTCAGCATAGCAGTTCTATGGCTGGTCGCTCTTCCGAGCTTTCTGGTTCCGGGCATCGAATATCACTCCTTTACCTTGGGTTTGAAAAACAAGGATTATTCGTCTTCCTTGTGAAGATTAAAGCCGAGGGAAGCCATTTTCCAAATAACTTCCTCGAGAGATTTACGTCCGAGGTTGCGGACCTTCATCATTTCCTCTTCGGATTTGTTGATCAGGTCTTCAACCGTATTAATTCCTGCACGCTTCAGGCAGTTGAAGGAACGAACGGAAAGATCAAGTTCCTCAATTGTCATTTCCAAAACCTTCTCCTTGCCCTTGTCGTCCTTTTCCACCATAATCTCCGTGCTGCTGCCCTTGTCAGACAGATCCACAAAGAGGTTCAGGTGTTCGGTCAGGATCTTAGCAGCAAGAGAAACCGCCTCTTGCGCGCTGATAATCCCATTGGTCCACACATCCAGGCTCAGCTTATCGTAGTCAATGCTTTGCCCCACACGGGTAGGCTCAACGTTATAATTTACTTTTAGAACAGGAGTGTAAATGGAATCAATTGGAAGCTCCCCAATAACGCTTGGGGCACTAGCGGCCATATTCGCCTTGTTTCGCTCCGCGGGAATGTATCCACGGCCGCGATCCAGGGTGATTTCCATAGACAATTTTGCTCCGTCACTCAAAGTGGCAATGTGCATTTCAGGATTTAAGATTTCAACCTCGCTGTCGCATTTGATTGCGCTGGCGGTTACCGTACATGGACCCTCCGCAGAGATTTCCACTGTTTTTGGGCCGTCACAGAGAAGGTTTGCAATCAGTCCCTTAATATTCAGGACGATTTCCGTCACATCTTCTTTGACGCCGGGAATGGTGGAAAATTCATGTACCACACCATCAATCTTAATGGATGTCGCTGCAATGCCCGGCAGAGAAGAAAGCAGTACCCGTCTCAGGCTGTTGCCCAAGGTAATGCCGAATCCTCGCTCCAGGGGTTCCACAACAAACTTACCATAGGTTCCATCATCCGACAAAACTTCTGTTTCAATTTTTGGCTTCTCAATCTCAATCATTCGCGAACCTCCTTCACACATCGGCAGCCAAAGCCGCCACCATGTACCTTCTGCCTTACGAGGCCAAGCAGCAAACGGGCTGCGCGGCCGAAGAAGCGGGCATTACTTGGAGTACAACTCAACGATGAGTGTCTCGTTGATATCGAAATCAATATCATCTCTCGTGGACAGGGTCACAACCTTGCCTTGCAGGGTATTTCTGTCCAGCTCAAGCCATGTTGGAACAGGAGTCTGCGCATTTTGCTCCAGAACTTCCTTAATGCGTACCGAGCTGCGGCTCTTCTCACGGATGGAGATCACTTGGCCTGGTTTCACCAGATAAGATGGAATGTTGATCCGGCTGCCATCTACGGTGATGTGGCCGTGGCTCACCATTTGTCTGGCTTCTCTTCTGGTGTTGGCAAAGCCCAAGCGATAGACCACGTTGTCCAGTCTGCTCTCCAGGATTTGCAGCAGGTTTTCACCAGTCACGCCGCTGGCTTTGCTTGCCATTGCGTAGTATTTTCTAAATGGCTTCTCAAGAACACCATAAATGAATTTGGCCTTTTGCTTCTCGTTGAGCTGCATGCCATACTCACTTTGCTTTCTTCTGCCTTGCTTTGGGTTTCTTTTTGTGCTCTTGCTTACGCCCAGAACGGCTGGATCGATGCCCAAAGTTTTGCATCTTTTCAGAATTGGCTGACTGTTTTTTGCCATTTCCTAACCTTCCTCCTTTTGGTTTCTATTTCTCAAAAACTAGACACGTCTTCTCTTTGGAGGACGGCATCCGTTGTGTGGAATCGGTGTAACGTCTTTAATCATGCTGACTTCCAGGCCAGCGGTTTGCAGCGCGCGAATCGCTGCCTCACGGCCTGCGCCCGGTCCCTTCACATAAACCTCAACCGTTTTCATGCCGTGCTCCATTGCAACCTTCGCTGCAGTTTCTGCTGCGGTTTGAGCGGCATAAGGGGTCGATTTTCTGGAACCTCTGAAACCCAATTCACCAGAGCTTGCCCAGGAAATCGCGTTGCCCTGAACGTCTGTGATGGTAACAATTGTGTTATTAAAGGTGGACTGAATATGAGCAGCTCCGCGTTCAATATTTTTTCTCTCGCGGCGTCTGCGAACTGCGGTAGCTTTCTTACCGCCCTTTTGTGCTGCCATCTTAATAAATCCCTCCTAACTTGCTTACTTCTTCTTGTTCGCCATGGTCTTCTTCGGACCTTTGCGGGTACGAGCGTTGGTCTTGGAACGCTGGCCTCTTACTGGCAAGCCTTTGCGATGACGGATTCCGCGGTAGCACTGAATTTCGATCAGTCTCTTAATGTCGAAAGCGATGTCTCTTCTCAGGTCGCCCTCTACGCGGTAGTTACGCTCAATATATTCTCTCAGTTTGGAAGCATCGTCCTCTGTGAGATCTCTTACTCTGATATCGGGATCAATGCCGGTTGCTGCCAGGATGTCTGTCGCAGTTTTGCGGCCGATGCCGTAAATATAGGTAAGACCAATTTCGATACGCTTATCTCTTGGTAAATCGATACCTGCTATACGCGCCATAATGGTTGCACCTCCGTGTTAAATAGGGTTTGCGCCATTAGCCCTGGCGCTGCTTGTGCTTCGGGTTTTCGCAGATCACCATGATCTTACCCTTGCGCTTAATAACTTTGCATTTTTCACAAATTTTCTTGACAGAAGGTCTGACTTTCATTTGTGCGCCCTCCCTTAGTTAGTGAAGTGGTTGATTACTTGGACCGCCATGTGATCCGCCCGCGGGTCAGGTCATAGGGAGACATCTCCACTGTAACCTTGTCTCCCGGCAAAATGCGGATGAAATTCATCCGCAGCTTGCCGGAAATATGGGCTAGAATCTCATGGCCATTGGGAAGCTCCACCGTAAACATTGCGTTTGGCAGCGCTTCTTTTACCGTACCCTCAATTTCAATTACGTCCTGCTTAGACATAGAATAACCTCCCCTTTTGCGGAAATCAGCCTGCCGTCCCAAAGGGCTGCAGCGCTTTGCGAATTTCACGATTGGTTTTCATCGAACTGTCCGGTAACACTGTACTGGTGGCCGACAGGTGGATCATCTTCTTTTTCTTGGGCTTTTCCAGGCTCCGGCACTTGCCGTCGCAAATCAGGGCAAACTTGCCGTTGACCTCCAAGATGGTGAAGAATCCTCCCTTGTCGTGGCCGGCCAAGGACCGGACAACAAGCCCTCTCACAAATTCCATAGGCACCTCTTAATCCGGCAGAGTTAAAATAACCGGCCCGTCTGGGGTGAGGGCAATGGAATGCTCAAAATGCGCGGACAGTTTTCCATCGGTTGTCACGGTGGTCCACCCGTCCGCCAAGGTCTCCACGGTGTAACCACCGGCGTTGACCATGGGTTCGATGGCGATTGTCATTCCTGGTAACAGGCGCACACCCCGGCCGGGTGTGCCATAATTTGGTACGCTTGGATCTTCATGCAGCTTCGCACCTACTCCGTGGCCGACGAAATCCCGTACCACCGAGTAGCCGCGCGCTTCAACATACCGTTGGACCGCGCTTCCTATATCGCCGATTCGATTTCCAGGCTGCGCCGCCTGAATCCCTTCGAATAGGCTCTCGCGTGTTGCATCCATCAGGGCCTGGGCTTCTTTGCTCACGTCGCCGCAGGCAAAGGTCCACGCGTTGTCGCCGTGGAAGCCCTCATAGTAGGCGCCAATGTCAATGCTGACAATGTCGCCCTCTTTGAGAAGGTGACCCTTCTGGGGTATGCCGTGGATGACCACATTGTTCACCGAAATACAGGCGCTTGCTGGAAACCCGCCGTAACCGAGGAAGGAAGGAGTCGCTCCCTGCTCCTCAATATAGCGGCGGACAAGGCGGTCGATTTCCATGGTGGAAACACCCGGTTCCACCGCCTCGCCAGCCAGCTTTAAGGCCCGTGCTGAAATCTTGCCGGCCGCTTTCATTGCTGCAAGCTCCCGGCTTGTTTTAAGCACGACCATAATCACGCCTCAAGAGCGGCGAGAGTCAAGCGAGTGATCTCGCTGATGTCCCCTTCGCCGGATACCACGCTCAGCTTCCCCTGCTTTGCGTAATAATCCCGCAAAGGCTCGGTTTGCTCATGATATACGTTCAAGCGTTCGTTGACTGTATTCGGATGATCATCCATACGCTGAATCAGGGTGCCTGCGCAGAGGTCGCATTTGCCTTCTTCCTGTGGCTTGTTGAAAGTCACATGGTAGCTGGCACTGCAACTCTCGCAAACACGGCGTCCGGACAAGCGATGAACGATTTCCTCATCGGAAACCTCGATATCGACAACTCTATCGATGACTACGCCCATCTTATCCAGAGCCTCGGCCTGTGGAATGGTGCGCGGGAAGCCATCCAAAATGAAGCCGTTTTTGCAGTCATCTTCCGCGAGACGCTCTTTGATGATGCCGATCACAACTTCATCGGGAACCAGCTTGCCTTCATCCATGTAGGACTTGGCGCGCAGACCCATTTCAGTGCCGCTTTTCAGCGCCGCACGGATAATATTACCCGTAGAAATGGTTGGGATTTTTAAATGATCGCAAATAATTGCGGCTTGTGTGCCTTTGCCGGCGCCCGGTGCGCCGAGAAGTATGATATTCATATTCTCTTTACTCCTTCTTTCGCCGAAATTTAATCCAAGAAGCCCTTATAAGTGCGCATCATCATTTGCGATTCCATTTGTTTCACGGTCTCTAAGGCAACGCCTACCATAATGATAATGGAGGTACCGCCCAAGCCCAAGTTCTGCATTCCGGTTACGGAACCATAAACAATGGGGAGCAAGGCGATAAATGCGAGGAACAAAGCTCCGATCAGGGTAATCTTGGACAAGATCTTCGCAATGTAGTCAGAGGTAGGCTTGCCAGGGCGGATGCCTGGAATGGTGCCGTGATTCTGACGAAGATTATTGGCCATTTCCATTGGATTATACTGGATGGTAATATAGAAGAACGCAAACAGTAAAATCAAAATGAAATACACAATGCAATAGATCCATCCGCCGGAAGCGAACGCGTCAAAGAAGCCTTTCCAGAAGCCGTCTTTGACACTATCGCCCAAGAACATTTGAATGGTGCTTGGGATCGCAAGGATGGAGCTTGCGAAAATGACTGGCATGACACCGGTAGCGCCGATCTTAATCGGGATATGGGTGCTCTGCCCGCCATACATCTTTCTGCCAACCACACGTTTTGCATACTGAACCGGGATTCTGCGTTCGGCGTCATTCATAAAGACAATGACCCAAACCAACAGGAAGAAGATCAGCACAAAGCCTGGAACCAAACCGAAGAATTTGCCAGCTACGCTTGGAGCCGCAATTGCCAGTTTGATGTAGTCCACCAGGTGCATGATGATGGTTGGCATTTGAGCCACGATACCCGCGAATAGGATGATCGAGATACCGTTGCCCACACCTTTTTTGTTGACCTGCTCACCCAGCCACATCAGCAGGGCTGTGCCGGCCGTAAAGGTGAGTATGATCACGATTGCGGAAAATACCTGTGCGCCGCCCTCGTTGTAGAGGGTGACCGGCGTGCCCTGCCAAGTACTGCTTCTCAGATAGAGATAGAACGCAGTGCCTTGCACCAATCCAAGGCCTACCGTCAGGAACCGGGTGATGGCCGTCACTTTCTTCTGGCCCTCCAGCCCTTCCTTGGCCAAACGCTCCAGCGGCCTTATGGCAATCGTCAGGAGCTGCATAATAATGGATGCATTAATATATGGCGTAATGGACATAGCGAACAGCGACGCGCTGGCAAACGCATTACCAGAAAGCATATTCAGGTAACCCAGAGCGGAACCATTGTTACTCACTTCGTCCATCAAGCCTGCCAATGCGTCAGTATTGAGGAACGGCACGGTGATAACTGAACCGATCCGAAATACCACGATGATAAACAGGGTGAACAATAGCTTCCAGCGAAGCTCAGGCACTTTCCAGGCGTTCCGTATTGTTTTAAACAATTCAGATCACCTCGGCCTTCCCACCGGCAGCTTCAATCTTTTGCTTTGCAGCTTCGGAGAAAGCGCTTACTTGAACGGTCAGGTTTTTCGTCAAAGAGCCGTTGCCCAAGATTTTCACCCCGTCGCAGCACTTCTTAATCAAACCAGCGTCAATCAAAGCCTGGGTGTCTACCACAGACCCATTCTCAAAAGCTTCCAAAGAGCCAACATTGATGGAAAGGATCTCCTTTGCAAAAATGTTTACGAAACCTCTCTTCGGGATTCTTCTTTGGAGAGGCATCTGACCACCCTCAAAACCTGGGCGGAAACCTTTACCTGCTCTGGCTTTTTGGCCTTTGTGGCCTTTGCCGGCAGTCTTACCATGTCCGGAACCGTGCCCTCTGCCCACTCTCTTGGAGACTTGGGTGGAGCCAGGAACCGCAGTCAGATCATGCAATTTCATTTCGTCGCACCTCCTTCTTACGCTTTGCAAACGTCGATGAGGTGGATAATCTTGGCCACCTTGCCGTTGGTCTGCGGATTGTCCGGCTGAACAACTTCATCGCCGATTTTCTTGAGACCAAGCGCTTGGGCAGTTGCAATTTGGTCCTTCTTGCTTCCGATAAGACTTTTTACGAGCTTTATTTTGAGCTGTGCCATAACTGCCACCCCCTATTACAGAATTTCTTTTACGGACTTGCCGCGAGTAGCAGCAACTTGCTCAGCGGTACGCAGATTGGAGAGGCCCTCCAGGGTTGCGCGTACTACGTTGCATGGATTATTGGAGCGCAAAGCCTTGGTTCTGATATCCTTGATACCAGCAGCCTCAACCACCGCACGAACCGGGCCGCCAGCGATAACACCGGTACCAGGAGCGGCTGGCTTCAGCAAAACACGGCCTGCGCCGAACGCGCCCAGAACCTCGTGAGGAATGGTGGATCCGCGCAGGGAAACCTTCATCAGGTTTTTCTTTGCGTCCTCGATGCCCTTACGGATGGAATCCGGAACCTCGCCTGCTTTGCCAATACCAAAGCCTACGGTGCCGTTGCCGTCGCCCACCACTACCAAAGCGGCGAACTTAAAGATACGGCCGCCCTTTACGGTCTTGGATACGCGGTTAATCGCAACCACGTGTTCTTTCAGATCAATTGTTGATGCGTCAATTCTAGCCAAAAGTATCCCTCCTTATAATTAGAAGTTGAGGCCACCCTCGCGGGCGCCTTCGGCCAGCTCTTTGACACGGCCGTGGAAAATATAGCCACCGCGGTCAAACACAACCTCGGTGATGCCTTTCTCTGCTGCACGCTTGGCGATCATTGCGCCGACTTTGCGTGCCGCCTCTTTGTTTCCGCCATTTCCAGTGAACTCTTTGTCCAGAGTAGAAGCTGCTACCAGAGTAACACCCTTAACATCGTCGATAATCTGGGCATAGATGTTCTTGCTGGAGCGGAATACGTTCAGGCGTGGGCACTCGCTTGTGCCGGAGATTTTGCTGCGCACTCTCAGGTGGCGCTTCAGACGGGCTGTGTTTCTATCAGCCTTATTCACCATGATGATTCACTCCTTTAATTACTTCTTAGAACCCTTACCGGCTTTGCCTTCCTTGCGGCGGATCACTTCGTCAACATACTTAATACCCTTGCCCTTGTATGGCTCTGGGAGACGTTTCTCGCGGATCTCAGCAGCAAACTGACCAACCTTTTGCTTGTCTGGACCGGAAACGATGATTTTGTTTGGATTTGGGCACTCAATGGTAATGCCCTCAATTTCTGGCATGATTACCTGATGGGAGAAGCCAAGGTTCATCACCAAATCTTTGCCAGTCTTTTGCACACGATAACCAACGCCGTTCACGTCCAGCTCCTTCTTGAAGCCCTCGGTCACGCCAACCACCATATTGTGGATGAGCGTCCGAGTCAAGCCGTGCAGGGAGCGGTTTTCCTTTGCGTCGTTGGGACGGGTAACGAGGATCTCATTGCCTTCGATGGCAATGGCCATAGCAGGATGGAGCTCCTGTGTCAGCGTGCCCTTCGGACCCTTGACCGTCATAACGTTGGCGTTGAGCTTTACATCCACGCCAGCGGGAATATTTATGGGTTTTCTTCCAATTCGCGACATAGTAGTAGCACCCCTTTCCTTACCAAATAAATGCGAGAACCTCGCCGCCTACATTCTCTTTCCGAGCCTGACGATCGGTCATCACGCCTTTGGAAGTCGAAATGACAGCAACGCCAAGGCCTTTGATAACCTTTGGCAGTTCTTCCGCATTGGAATAAATTCTCAGGCCTGGTTTAGAAACTCTGCGCAGGCCCTTAATGGCGGAAACCTTGCCCTCGCCATATTTAAGATTTACTTTAATGATGCCTTGTTTGCCATCTTCCACTATGGTGAAATTCTTCACGTAACCCTCATCCACCAGAATTTGGACAATTGCCTTCTTCATGTTGGAAGCAGGAATTTCCACGGAATCATGCTTTGCAGAACTCGCGTTGCGGATACGTGTGAGCAAATCGGCGATTGGATCTGTAATCTGCATACCGTTTACCTCCTTTGCTAAGCTTTACCAGCTGGCCTTTTTTACGCCTGGGATCTCGCCCTTATAAGCAAGCTCCCTGAAGCAGATACGGCAAATACCGAACTTGCGCAGGTAGGCATGCGGCCTGCCACAGATTTTGCATCTGTTATATTGGCGAGTGGAGTACTTGGACCCTCTCTGCTGTTTTACTTTCATTGAAGTCTTGGCCACAATATTCCCTCCTTATTTCGCAAACGGGGCGCCCATCAGAGACAGCAGCTCCCGGGACTCCTCGTCGGTTTTTGCGGTTGTTACGAAACAAATGTCCATTCCGCGAACCTTGTCAATCTTATCGTAATCGATCTCTGGGAAGATCAATTGCTCTTTGATGCCCATGTTGTAATTGCCGCGGCCATCAAAGGAGTTTGGATTGATGCCTCGAAAATCGCGCACTCTTGGGAGCGCGATGTTGAAGAGACGATCCACAAACTCATACATTCTTTCGCCGCGCAGGGTTACTTTAACGCCAATGTTCATGCCCTCGCGGAGCTTAAAGTTAGCAACGGACTTCTTTGCCTTGCAGGTCATTGGCTTTTGGCCGGTGATGGCTGCAATGTCGGTCATGATCGCGTCGATCACTTTGGAGTTGTCCTTTGCTTCGCCGGCGCCCACGTTGATGACAACCTTATCCAGCTTCGGGATCTGCATCACGCTGTCGTAAGAGAATTTTTTCATCATTGCTGGAGCGACGTCTTTTTTATAATAATCCTTCAGTCTAGCCATTTCCATCCTCCTTACAGCGATTTGCCGCACTTCTTGCAGACGCGGACTTTCTTGTCGCCGTCCACATCATGTGCAATTCTGGTTGCTTTGCTGCAATGAGGGCAAACCAGCTGAACCTTGCAGGCGTACATGGCGCCTTCCGCCTTTACGATGCCGCCTTGCTCGCCCATTCTGCGAGGACGAACGTGCTTGGTCACCAGGTTGCAGCCTTCCACGATCAGCTTGCCTTCCTTCGGGCTCACAGCCAGGACTTTGCCTTCTTTGCCGCGATCTTTACCACTCAAAATGATGACGGTGTCACCAGTTTTTACATGAACTTTTTGATTCATTAGTGAGCACCTCCCATCACAATACTTCCGGGGCAAGACTGAGGATCTTCAAGTAGTCCTTGTCTCTCAGCTCTCTGGCAACAGGTCCAAAGATACGAGTGCCCCTTGGGTTTTTATCTTCTTTGATGATAACGGCTGCATTCTCATCGAAACGGATATATGTGCCGTCATCGCGGCGAACGCCAAAAGCAGTGCGAACAATAACCGCTTTTACAACGTCGCCCTTTTTAACAACGCCGCCGGGTGCTGCTTTTTTAACGGAAGCAACCACAACGTCACCAATATTGGCATACCTTCTGCCGGTACCACCTAGAACGCGAATGCACATAAGCTCTTTTGCGCCGGTGTTGTCGGCAACCTTAAGGTAGGTCTGTTGTTGTATCACAGTGCGTTCCTCCTTTATCTACTCTGCTGGGCCAAATTATTTGGCCTTCTCAATAATTTCTACGAGTCTCCATCTCTTATCCTTGGAAAGAGGACGAGTCTCCATGATACGCACCTTATCGCCGATGTTGCACTCGTTGTTTTCATCGTGTGCCTTGAGTCTGATTGTGCGCTTGATGATCTTTTTGTAAAGCGGGTGCTTTACGCTGTCTTCGATTGCAACAACCACGGTTTTATCCATTTTGTTGCTTACAACCTTACCGACGTCGGTTTTTCTCATGTTTCTATCGCTCACAGCTGAATCCTCCCTTCCTTACGCATTTTGGCTGTTTTTGATCTCGTTTTCGCGCAAAACGGTCTTTACGCGAGCGATATCCTTTTTAACAGCGGAAACACGCATCGGGTTTTCGAGCTGGTTAATGGCAAGCTGGAAACGCAGGTTAAAAAGCTCGGCCTTGAGGTCCTTCAGCTTCGCTTCCAATTCTTCTGTGGATAAATTTCTGATCTCTGAGGCCTTCATTACTGCTCACCCCCCGTTTCTTCCTTTTTCACAAACTTACATTTTACCGGAAGCTTGTGCGCTGCAAGGCGGAGCGCTTCTCTTGCGGTTTCCTCTGGAACGCCGCCGATTTCAAACATCACTCTGCCTGGCTTAACAACTGCTACCCAATACTCTGGAGAACCTTTACCGGAACCCATTCGAGTTTCTGCTGGCTTCTCTGTGATTGGTTTATCTGGGAAAATCTTGATCCAAACCTTACCGAATCTCTTGCAGTAACGTGTCATTGCAATACGAGCGGATTCGATTTGGTTGGAAGTAATCCATGCTGGCTCCAGGGCTTGAATGCCGAAATCGCCGTTGGTTACTTTGTTTCCGCGGTAGCTCTTACCGGTCAAACGACCACGGTGAACTCTGCGGTATTTTACGCGCTTTGGCAACAGCATTACTTGCTTCCTCCTTCCTTACGAGGACGGTTGTTGTCTTGCAAAACCTCGCCTCTGTAAATCCAGACTTTGACGCCGAGACGGCCGTAGGTGGTTGCTGCTTCTGCAAAGCCGTAGTCGATGTCTGCTCTCAGAGTTTGTAGCGGAATGGTACCGTCATGATACTGCTCGGTACGGGCGATTTCCGCGCCGCCCAAACGACCGGAAACCTGGGTTTTGATGCCCTTGGCGCCCAGCTTCATGGCGCGGCCGATGCATTGCTTCATGGCACGGCGAAAAGAAATTCTTCTCTCCAATTGTTCGGCAATGTTTTCTGCCACCAGTTGAGCGTTCAAATCCGGGGATTTTACCTCAACGATATTGATCAAAACGGTTTTTCCGAGGAACTTCTCGCATTGTACACGGAGCTTCTCGATCTCTGCGCCGCCCTTGCCGATCACCATGCCTGGCTTTGCGCAGTGGATATGAATGCGGACTTTGGATGCGTCACGCTCAATTTCAATTTTTGGAACACCAGCCGCTGCGAGCTGCTTTTTCAGAGTCTTGCGGAGGTTATAATCCTCAACCAAGGTGTCTCCGAAAACATTCTTCTTCGCGAACCAGCGGGAATCCCAGTCTTTAATTACGCCCACACGAAGACCATGTGGGTTTACTTTCTGGCCCATAGTTTACCTCCTGTTCTGCACTTATTCTTGTTCCTTGAGCACGAGGGTGACGTGCGAAGTTCTCTTTAATACTCGAAACGCGCGACCCTGCGCTCTTGGACGAATGCGCTTGAGGATCGGGCCCGGACATACGAAGCACTCTGCTACGTAAAGTCTGGAAACATCCATATTATGATTGTTTTCTGCGTTAGCCATTGCGGACTTCAGCAGTTTTTGCAAATCTTCACATGCGGCCTTTGGGGTATTCTTCAGGATAGCCATAGCCTTGTCAACCGGCTGCTTGCGGATCAAGTCCAGCACGATTTCAACTTTACGTGGAGAAATGCGGGCGTATTTCAGATAAGCCCTTGCTTCCATTCTGTACACTCCTTTCGGCCGTTATTTGCCGCCAGTCTTAGAACCAGCGTGACCTTTATAAGTTCTTGTTGGCGCAAACTCACCGAGTCTGTGTCCAACCATATCTTCGGTTACATACACCGGAACATGCTTGCGGCCGTCATGAACCGCAATGGTATGGCCAACGAAATCCGGAAAAATCGTGGAAGCTCTGCTCCAGGTTTTCACGATATTCTTTTCGCCGGCTGCATTCATTTGTTCAATCCTTTTCAACAGCACAGGCTGTACATAAGGACCTTTTTTTACGCTTCTGCCCATGTTACTTAAGCTCCTTTCTGTATGCCTTATTTGCCGTTTCTACGTTTTACGATAAACTTATCGGAACGGTGCTTGGTAGCACGGGTCTTGTAACCCAGAGCAGGCTTGCCCCAAGGGGTAACAGGACCAGGACGGCCGATTGGTGCTTTACCCTCACCACCACCGTGTGGGTGATCGCATGGGTTCATAACGGAACCGCGTACGGTTGGACGCCAGCCAAGGTGACGCTTGCGGCCAGCCTTACCGATTTTTACGTTTTCATGGTCGGTGTTGCTCACTTGACCAACGGTAGCCATGCAGGTTGCAGACACGTTGCGCAACTCGCCCGATGGAAGCCGGAGCAGAGCCATGCCGTTTTCCTTCGCCATAAGCTGAGCCATGTTGCCGGCGGAACGTGCCAATTGGCCTCCCTTGCCTGGGTAAAGCTCAACATTGTGAATGAAGGTACCAGTTGGGATGTTTGCCAGCGGCAGTGCGTTGCCTGGCTTAATATCCGCATTTGGACCGGATACAACCACATCGCCGACCTTTAGGCCGTTTGGAGCGAGGATGTATCTTTTCTCGCCGTCCTCATATTGCACCAGCGCAATGAAAGCGGAACGGTTTGGATCGTACTCCAGGGTGAGTACCGTTGCAGGCATATCGTGCTTTTGACGCTTAAAGTCAATGATACGATACTTTCTGCGGTTGCCGCCGCCTCTGTGGCGAACGGTAATTCTACCGTAGCTGTTGCGGCCAGCCTTTTTATTCAAAGGAGCCAACAGGCTCTTCTCCGGCTCAACCTTAGAGAGAACGGAATAGTCAGTTACCGACATGTTCCGTCTGGAAGCCGTGGTAGGTTTAAAGTTAATAATTGCCATTCGGTTTCACACTCCTCATGATGGCTTTGCGGGGAGATGGCGCTCCCCATACGTTGCCTCTGTGCTTATGATTGGGGCAGAGATTACATCATGCCTTCAAAGAATTCGATTGCCTTGCTGCCCTCGGTCAGGGAAACGATGGCTTTCTTCCAAGACGGAGTGTAGCCTTCGGTTCTGCCTTGGCGGCGCAGGTGGCCTCTCACGTTCATGGTGTTCACTTTGGAAACCTTAACGTCGAAAAGCTCTTCCACTGCCTTTGCAATTTCTACTTTGTTCGCGTCTTTGGCAACCTCAAAGGTGTACTTCTTCATGCCGATACCGGCCATGCTTCTCTCCGTAATAATCGGACGGATGATGATGTCTTGTGCTGTCATTATGCGTACACCTCCTCAATCTGAGCTACGGCATCCTTCAGCACGATAAATTTATCTGCATTGAGAATGTCATATACATTCAAGGTGTTAACCATAGCTGTCTTCACGCCTGGGATATTCGCTGCGGAAGCGATTACCTTCTCGTTGCGCTCAGGAAGAACGATCAGGGCTTTTTTCTCAGATCCAATCGCTTTGAGCATAGCGGCAATGGTCTTGGTCTTGTACTCGTCCAGTTGGATGCCGTCGAGAACGATCATCTCGCTGTCAGCCACCTTGCTGGAGAGCGCGGACTTCATTGCCAGTCTCTTTACTTTTTTATTCAAAGAATAGCGGTAGTCTCTCGGCTTTGGAGCGAATACAATACCGCCGTGTGTCCATTGCGGAGCACGGGTGGAACCCTGTCTTGCGTGACCGGTACCCTTTTGTCTCCACGGCTTTCTGCCACCGCCAGAAACCTCGGCGCGGGTCAGTGCCGATTGTGTGCCTTGACGCTGGTTCGCCAGGTAATTCTTTACCATGTCATGCATAACTGGAACATTTGGCTCAATTCCAAATACAGCCTCAGAAAGCTCAACCTTGGAAACTTCCTTACCAGCCATATCAAGTACTGCTACTGTAGGCATGTCAATTCCTCCTTCCCTTACGCCTTCACGCTGTCGTGGATGATAACGGTGCCGCCGTTGGGGCCTGGAATAGCGCCCTTGATTGCGATCAGGTTATTCTCTGCGTCCACTTTAACAACCGTCAGATTTTGTACGGTAACGCGCTCCGCGCCCATGTGGCCAGCCATCTTTCTGCCCTTAAAGACTTTGGATGGATCGGAACACATACCGATGGAGCCACCGTGACGGGCAACCGGACCGGAACCGTGGCTCTCTTTGAGACGGCCGAAGTTCCAGCGCTTTACCACGCCAGCGTAACCCTTACCCTTGCTGGTACCGGTTACATCAATCTTGTCGCCAGCCGCGAAGGTGTCTGCCTTAATGAGATCGCCCACGTTGTAAGCGTCAATGTTTTCCACGCGGAACTCGCGGAGCGTTCTCTTGGGAGCAACGTCACCCTTTGCGAAGTGACCCTTCATTGGCTTGTTGACTTTATGTGCCTTCATATCGCCATAGCCGATTTGGATCGCTGCATAGCCGTCGTTTTCCACAGTCTTCTTTTGTGATACCACGCAAGGACCTGCTTCTACAACGGTTACCGGGATGACTTTACCTTTTTCATCGAAGATTTGTGTCATGCCAATCTTCTTGCCGATAATACCTTTTTGCATTATAGTTTACCTCCTGTGTAGGTTATTGGTTGGCCGGAGCCAACATGACCCCATCCGCTTGTTGGTTGGCGGAGATTAGAGTTTAATCTCGATGTCAACGCCAGCGGGGAGCTCCAAGCTCATCAACGCCTCAACGGTCTTGTTGGATGGTCTCAGAATGTCGATAAGTCTTTTGTGTGTTCTCATCTCGAATTGTTCACGGCTGTCCTTGTACTTGTGAACCGCGCGCAGGATGGTGATAACCTGCTTCTCGGTTGGCAACGGTACAGGGCCGGATACACGAGCGCCTGTGCGCTGTGCAGTCTGAACAATCTTCTCGGCGGATTGATCCACCAGCTGATGATCGTACCCTTTGATTCTTATCCGGATTTTTTCTTTGACTGCCATTGTAATCGCCTCCTTATTGTAGTTGGCGGGCGGCGCCTTTTTGATCGCTACACTGTGCCGGGTGTTTCTTCCCTCGGCATGAAAAAACCGGACTTGCTAAAAAGCAGATCCGGGCAGGTCTCGAAAAGACGTCTAAGGCATGGCAGCAGCAACGCATTTTTGCTCAAAATACGTCAACACACGCAATTGCGCATGTTTTCGCCATACACTCAAATATTCTTTCGCCCGGTTTAAAATCGGACATACTCCACGGAAAAACCAGCCAAAATGG
>Ga0224483_100251_pt1 | contig 15779 bp, 13 predicted proteins | sample hydfratestSal1_FD_181453 | JGI IMG/M metagenome (GOLD analysis project Ga0224483, IMG submission 181453) | Metatranscriptome of mouse feces microbial communities from Columbus University, Ohio, United States - Sal1 (Metagenome Metatranscriptome) ... | reverse complement strand
GGGGAACTTATGGGCAGTGGAGGCATGTTGTTGAGGACGTTACTGGGGGATCTGGAGTATGAATGCTGTCAGGGGGATCTGGATGTGAGGATCACAGATGTGGTCAACGATTCCAGGAAGGCAGGTCCTGGCTCTTTGTTTTTGTGTATCTGCGGGGCCGTGTCCGATGGGCATGCCTATGTGGATCAGGTGGTTGAAAAGGGAGCCTGCGCCCTGGTGGTGGAACATCCGGTGTCTGTGCCCGACGGCGTGGCCCTGATACAGGTCAAGGACAGCAGATATGCGATGGCCTGTATCTCGGCCTGCTGGTTCGGGCATCCGGCCAGGGAGATGAAGACGATCGGCATCACGGGTACGAAGGGCAAGACCACCGCTACCTATATGATCAGGTCTATCCTGGAAAATGCAGGATACAAAGTGGGTCTGATCGGGACCATAGAGACGATCGTAGGCGACAGGCATATCCCTGCTTCCCATACGACGCCGGAGTCCATCGAGGTGCAGCAGCGTTTTCGGGAGATGGCGGACTATGGCTGTGATTGTGTGGTCATGGAAGTCTCGTCCCAGGGGCTGATGCTGCACCGGACGGCCGGTTTTGTGTTTGACTACGGGATCTTTACGAATATAGAGCCGGATCACATCGGACCCAACGAACATACGAGTTTTGAGCATTATCTCTCCTGTAAATCCATGCTCCTGCGCCAGTGCAGGAGAGGGATCGTGAACAGGGATGACGGACATTTTGCACAGATGATCCAGGGGCATACTTGTGAGCTGGAGACGTACGGATTTTCGGCGGAGGCGGATCTGCGGGCGGTGGATCCGCAGCTCATAGCCAGGCCCGGACAGCTGGGGATCGCCTATAGGGTGCAGGGGCTGCTCGATTTCCCGGTGGAGATCGATATACCTGGCAGATTCAGCATCTATAACTCTCTGACGGCGATCGCTGTCTGCAGGCATTTTAATGTATCGCAGGACGACATCGTCCGTGCGCTGAAAGAGGCCAAGGTGAAAGGGCGGGTGGAGCTGGTCCCGGTATCCGACGCGTTCACGCTGATGATCGATTACGCCCACAACGCTATGGCGTTGGAGAGCCTATTGGAGACCCTGCGGGAATACCGGCCCCATCGGCTGGTCTGCCTCTTCGGCTGCGGGGGGAACCGCTCCCGGGCCAGGCGTTTTGAGATGGGCGAGGTGTCCGGCAAGCTGGCGGACCTGACGATCATCACTTCCGACAATCCCAGGGATGAGGATCCCCAGATGATCATCGATGACATTAAGCAGGGGATCGCGAAGACCGGCGGGCAGTACGTGGAGATCAAGGACCGGAAAGAAGCGATCGCTTACGCGATCCATCACGGCCAGCCGGGCGACATCGTTATACTGGCAGGCAAGGGGCACGAGGACTACCAGGAGATCAAAGGAAAGAAATATCCGATGGATGAACGTGTGCTGATCCGGGAGATACTGGAAGAAGGTTAGGGGCCATGCTGTACGCCGATATTATCGTGGATATCTCCAGCAAAAACCTGGATAAGATATTCCAATATGGAGTCCCGCCGGATCTGGAAGATCAGGTCTGTGTGGGCATGGTGGTCAACGTGCCTTTTGGGAAGAGCGATCGGGAGGTGGCCGGATATGTGGTCGGGCTGACTGCTGATCCATCCTGGGAAGCCGGGAAGATCAAAATGATCCGTTCCTGCAGGAACAGCGCGGAGACGACAGAGTCCAGGCTGATCCTCCTGGCGGTCTGGATGAAAAGCCGCTATGGCTCCACCATGGCCCAGGCCTTGCGGACTGTTTTCCCGATCAAAGCCCGGATGGACGCGAAGGAGAAAAAGATCATCGTGTTGCGGGCATCCAGGGAAAAGGCAGAAGAGTTCCGGGGTCTGTGGCAGAAGAAGAATTACCGGGCAAGGATCCGTCTGCTGGAGCATATGATACAGCAGGGGCAGGCCGACCAGGGGGAGACCCTCCGTCTGTTGGGGATCGGCAGGAATGTGGTGGAGGCCCTTGAAAAAGAAGGCTTGGTGCAGGTGGTCTCCCGGGAACAGATGCGCAACCCGGTGGACCTTCCGGCAGATGCGCGCAGGGAAGTGGTCTTGAGTGTCCAGCAGGAACAGGCCGTGGAGGAAATATGTCAGGAGTGGGCGGGTGCAGACCGTCCCTGCCTTCTGCACGGGGTGACGGGAAGCGGCAAGACGCAGGTTTATATGGAATTGATGGGCCGGACGCTGCGCCAGGGAAGACAGGCGATCGTCCTGATCCCGGAGATCTCTCTGACCTATCAGCTGGTGATGGGGTTTTACGGCAGGTTCGGGGATCAGGTCTCGGTCATCCATTCACGGCTGTCCCAGGGGGAGAAATACGATCAGATGAAAAGGGCGAAAGCAGGGGAGATATCCATCATGATAGGTCCCCGCTCCGCTCTTTTTACTCCGTTTCCCAGGCTGGGACTGATCGTTCTGGACGAGGAACAGGAACAGGCGTATAAGAGTGAACAGGCGCCCCGCTACCATGCGCGGGAGGTGGCCATCCATCGGGGGCAGCTGGAAGGGGCCCATGTGGTGTTTGGCTCGGCTACCCCGTCACTTGCCACCTATTACAAGTGCCAGCGTGGGGAGTATAGGAAATGTGTGTTAGACAGCCGTTATCGGCAGCGGCCCATGCCCCAGGTGTCCATCGTGGATATGCGGGAGGAGATCAGGGCGGGGAACCGTTCGATCCTGAGCCGGAAACTGCAGCAGGAGATGGAACAACGGCTTGAGAAGAGAGAACAGGTGATGCTGTTTTTGAACAGGCGGGGGTATCTGGGATTTATCACTTGCCGTTCCTGCGGCTATGTGCTGAAATGCCCCCACTGTGATGTGTCACTGACAGACCACAACGATGGGACGAGCGTCTGTCATTACTGTGGTCACACCCAGAGGCAGCAGAAGACCTGTCCGATATGCGGCTCCTCCTACATCGGAGGGTTCCACGCGGGGACACAGCAGATTGAGGAAGTGGTAAAGAAGCGGTTTCCCGCCAGCCGCATCCTGCGGATGGACCATGACACCACCCGGGGAAAAAAGGGCCATTGGGAGATCCTGCGTGCGTTCCAGGAACGGGAAGCAGACATCTTGGTCGGGACGCAGATGATCGTTAAAGGTCATGATATGCCGGGCGTCACGCTGGTCGGGGCGTTGGCGGCGGATATGTCCCTGTTTGCCGCAGACCATGCCAGCGGTGAGCGCACATTCCAGCTCCTGACCCAGGCGGTGGGCCGGTCGGGGCGGGGCGAGACTGCGGGCAGCGCGGTGATACAGACGTACCAGCCGGAGCATTACAGCATCACCTGTGCGGCGCGGCAGGATTATGAGGGCTTTTACCGGGAGGAGATCGGGTACAGGGAGCTGATGGGCTATCCGCCGGTCTCCGGCATGATGGGGATCCTGGGTTTCGGGCATGATGAGCGGCAGCTGGACCGGGCCATGGGTTTTATCCGGCAGTTCATCAGTCGACTGGGCGCGGGCCGGGATGCCCAGGTGATCGGGCCGACAGCCCTGGCGGTGGGAAAAGTCCAGGATGTATACAGGCGTGTGATCTACGTAAAGGAGAAGGAAGAGGACAGGCTGAGGAAATTGAAAGACCAGGTGGAAGCCTACGTGCAGATCAACGAAGGGTTCCGTGGACTTCAGATACAATTTGATTTTCATATATAAAGGAGCAGAAAAATGGCGATTAGAAAGATCCGTTTGGAAGGTGACCCGGTACTGGGAAAGAAATGCCGGCCAGTAGAAGTGATGACAGACAAACTCCATGTATTGATCGGGGATATGCTCGATACCATGTATGAACACAACGGGGTGGGATTAGCCGCGCCGCAAGTGGGTATATTAAAGAGGATCGTCGTGGTGGACGTGGGGGATGGGCCGATCGTCATGGTCAATCCGCAGATCCTGGAATCCGAAGGGGAAGAGATCATGGACGAGGGCTGTCTGAGCGTGCCGGGGATGGCTGGGCAGGTACCGAGGCCCGCTTATGTGAAAGTAAAAGCTCTGGATGAGGATATGGAAGAGGTTGAATTGGAAGCCACGGAACTCTTGGCGCGGGCATTCTGCCATGAGATCGACCATCTGGAGGGAAAGATGTATACGTCCCTGGTGCAGGGGGGCCTGCATCCGGTGGAGTATGAGGACGAATAGGAGGCGTGTATGAAGATCGTGTTTATGGGGACGCCGGACTTTGCCGTGGAGACTCTGCGCGGCATCGCGAAGGCCGGGCATGAGATCCTGGGGGTGGTGACGCAGCCGGATAAGCCCAAAGGCCGGGGAAAGGCCCTGCAGCCCACGCCTGTCAAGGCGGCGGCCAAGGGATTGGGCCTGCCTGTGTACCAGCCGGAAAATGTCAAGGACCTAAAGTTTGTGGAGATGCTGAAAGGTTTAAACCCAGATGTGATCGTGGTCGTGGCTTTCGGGCAGCTGGTTTCAAAGGAAATCCTGGAGATCCCGCCTTACGGATGCCTGAACGTGCACGCTTCACTTTTGCCCAGTTACCGGGGCGCGGCTCCGATCCAGTGGGCGGTCATACGCGGGGAAAAAGAGTCCGGGGTGACGATCATGCGCATGGACGAAGGTCTGGATACAGGGGATATGCTGGCGAAAAAGACGGTGCGCCTTGAGACCGGGGAGACCGGGGGCAGCCTGTTTGACCGTTTGAGTGTCCTGGGGGCGGGACTCCTTGTGGAGACCTTGGAAAAGGCTGCGGCGGGAACGGTCACAGCCGTACCGCAGCCGGCCGAAAGCCCCACGCCCTACGCGTCTATGATCAAAAAGAGCATGGGGTATATAGAGTGGGAACAGAAGGCCGGGCAGATCGAGCGGCTGACGAGGGGGCTGGATCCATGGCCGAGCGCGTTTACCCGTTTAAACGGAAAGACATTGAAGATATTTAAATCCTGCGTATGCGATCCGCCGGACATGGGATGTCTGGATGGGGAAGATATCCGGCCCGGTCAGGTGCTGGAGACGGATAAGGCTGGGATCTATGTGAAATGCGGCCAAGGCTGCCTGCGGATCGAGGAACTGCAGCTGGAGGGCAAGAAGAGGATGGCTGCAGCAGATTTTCTGCGCGGCTGTCAGATCACAGAGGGCACTGTCCTATCGTGAGAGCACGAAAATACGGGACAGCCGGCTTTCGTCTGTGGAAAGGTCTGCATGGCGGGTGTGCCCGCGTGAGCGGACATACCAGTTTAGAATGGAGGTAGAAGATGGGATATTATCGACCTGGGTTTTACGGGCTGGATCCGACGGTCCTGCTGCTGGTGGCGGGCATGGTCCTGTCACTGCTGGCGTCTGCACGGTTGAAACGTATATTTTCTATATACCGCCGGATCCCCAGCGCATCCCACATGACAGGGGCGCAGGCGGCGCAGAGGATCTTAAAGATGGCGGGACTTTCCGATGTAAGGGTGTGCGCGGTGTCCGGTGAGCTGACGGACCATTATGATCCCAGGAGCCGGACAGTCCGTCTGTCGGAAGCGGTGTATGGGCAGACTTCACTGGCTGCGGTGGGTGTAGCCGCCCATGAGTGCGGCCATGCGGTGCAGCATCGATCGCACTATGCTCCTTTGAGATGGAGGAGCGCCATCGTGCCCATCGCGAATTTCGGTTCCGGGCTCTCGTGGCCCGTCTTTGTGGTGGGGCTGGTCACTTCTATGCGTCCGCTTTTGTATCTGGGCATCGGGCTGTTTTCGGCGGCGGTCCTCTTTCAGTTGGTGACGCTGCCTGTGGAGCTGAACGCATCCGCCCGGGCATTGCGCCTGCTCACAGCCGACGGGATCTTGACGGAGCAAGAGGTCCCGGGGGCGCGCAAAGTGCTGGGGGCTGCGGCGCTGACCTATGTGGCGGCTTTGGCGTCTTCTATTTTGCAATTGGTCCGTTTGTTGGTTTTAGCCGGAGGGAGAGATCGTGAATAAAGGGTATCAGGAGAGGGAGATCATTCTGGGATTACTGTTGGAGATCAACGAGGAAGGGGTGTACTGCCACAAGGCTATCGGCGATGCACTGAAAAAGTACCAGTTCCTGCCCAAACGGGACAGGGCATTCATCACCAGGGTCTGTGAGGGGACCGTGGAATATGCGATCCAGATCGATTACATCATCAATTATTTTTCAAAGATCAAGACAGCGGATATGAAACCGGTGATCCGCGAGATATTAAGGAGCGCGGTCTATCAGCTCTTATATATGGACAGCGTTCCGGACGCGGCGGTCTGCAATGAGGCTGTCAAGCTGGCGCAGAAGAAGGGATTCTACAACCTGAAACCTTTTGTCAACGGCGTGCTGCGCACGGTCGCGCGGCAGAAAAATGAGATACAATATCCGTCCAAAGAAACGCCGGTGGCGTATTTGAGCGCCCGCTATTCCATGCCGGAACGTCTGGTGGGACGGTGGGTGGAGGCCTACGGGGCGGAGATCACCCGGGAGATGCTCCGGAGTTTCTTAAAAGAGAGCCCGACCACGATCCGCTGCATACAGAACCACAATTCCCAGGAAAAGACCTTGGAGAGCCTGCGTGAGCAGCATGTCAAGGTGGAGAAGGCCCCCTATCTGGATTACGCTTTCTATATCTCCGGCTACGACCATCTGATGATGCTGGATGCTTTCTGGAACGGGCGTATCCAGGTGCAGGACTTGAGTTCCATGCTGGTGACCGAGGTCGCCCATCCGAAAAAAGGCGATTATGTGATCGACTTGTGCGCGGCGCCTGGCGGGAAGGCCCTGCATATGGCAGACAAGATGGGGGATTACGGGATGGTGGATGCCCGGGACATCACACCCCAGAAAGTGGAGCTGATCCAGGAGAACATCGCCCGCACAGAGGCGATCAATATACAGGCCCGATGCCAGGACGCCACAGTCTTTGACCCGGATTCTGTGCTCAAGGCGGATATCGTACTGGCGGATGTCCCCTGTTCCGGTTACGGCGTGATCGGGAGGAAGCCGGACATCAAATACAAGATGACGACCCAGAAGCAGCAGGAGCTGGTCATCCTGCAGCGCAGGATCTTGTCCATGGCGGTGGACTACATAAAACCGGGGGGTGTGCTGGTCTTCAGCACATGTACGGTCGCCAGGGAAGAGAATCAGGATAATTATCAGTGGCTGCTGGATAATTTTCCGCTGGAAGCGGACAGTCTGGATCCCTATCTGCCAAAAGAGCTGCGCAGCATGACCACAGCCAGGGGTTATTTACAATTGCTGCCGGGTGTCCACCACACGGACGGGTTTTTCATAGCCAGGTTTAAGAAGGGGATGGTTTCATGAGCGGGCAGGATATCAGATCCCTCTACCAGGAAGAACTGATCCAGGTCGTCCGGGAGATGGGGGGACGGGATTTTCAGGGGAAACAGCTGTTTAGGTGGCTGCATCAGAAACAGGTGGGGAGCTATCAGGAGATGACGGACCTGCCCAAGGCGGTGCGCAGCCAGCTGGAGGAGGGATATCCGCTCACATCCCTGTACCCGGTGGACACCCAGGTGTCCGCTCTGGACGGGACCCGGAAATTCCTGTTCGCCCTCGCGGACGGGCAGATGGTGGAGAGTGTGTGGATGCATTACCGCCACGGGGATTCCGTGTGTATCTCCTCCCAGGCCGGGTGCCGGATGGGCTGCCGTTTCTGCGCGTCCACGATCGGCGGGCTGATCCGGGGGCTCTCGGCCGGGGAGATGCTGGAACAGGTCTATGCGGTGGGGCGTGCCATGGGAAAGCCTGTGTCCCACGTGGTGGTCATGGGGACCGGAGAGCCGCTGGATAATTACGACCAGCTCCTGCGGTTCATCCGGATCCTCAGCCATGAGCAGGGGATGCACATGAGCCAGCGTAATATGACGGTATCCACCTGTGGGATCGTGCCGCGGATCTACGATCTGGCCAGGGAGAAACTGCAGATCACACTGGCGCTGTCCCTGCACGGCGCCACCGATGCCAAGAGGCAGAAGCTGATGCCCATAGCAAAGGAATATCATCTGGATGCGGTCATGAAGGCATGTGATCATTATTTTAAGAGCACAGGTCGGCGCATGACCTATGAATACAGCATGGTCAGCGGCATGAACGATACGGATCAGGACGCGGCGGAGCTTGGCAGGCTCCTGCGCGGGAAAAACTGCCATCTGAACCTGATCCCTGTAAACCCGGTCAAGGGGCGCAGTTTCCGGCAGTCGGATAAGAAAGTTGTGGCCAGATTTAAAAATAAACTTGAAAAATACGGAATTAATGTTACTATTAGAAGGGAAATGGGCCGTGATATAGACGGCGCCTGTGGGCAACTGAGAAGGCGTCATATGGAAGAGCCTCCGGTGGCAGAGTAATGGAAAGAGAGAAATGTCGATGAGAGTGTACGCGGGCAAGGACATCGGGCAGCGGAGGCAGGTAAACCAGGATTATGTATATGCCTCCGTGGAGTCCGTGGGGAATCTGCCGAATCTGTTTGTAGTGGCAGACGGGATGGGCGGACACAATGCGGGCGATTACGCCTCCTCCTGTGCAGTGCAGGAGTTGGTGGATACGATCAAAAAGAATGCGGACTACAATCCCGTGAAGATCATACGCTACGGGATGGAGTCTGCGAACCTGAAAGTCTTAGATGAAGCTGGGAAATCAGAAGAAAGAAAAGGGATGGGGACGACGATGGTGGTCGCCACGATCATCGGGAATTATGTGTACGTGGCAAATGTGGGCGACAGCCGTCTGTATGTGATCCATCAGGGGATCCATCAGATCACAAAAGACCATTCCCTGGTACAGGAGATGGTCCGGATGGGAGAGCTGCGGGAAGAAGAGGCGCGGGACCACCCGGATAAGAACATCATCACCAGGGCGCTGGGCGTGGCCCGCTCCCTGGATGTGGATTTTTTTGACCTTGAGATCGGGCCGGATACGATGATCCTCATGTGTTCCGACGGGCTGAGCAACATGGTCACCAATGAGGAGATCGCGGACCTGCTGGAGCGGCCGGGGAATGTGAAGGAAAAGGGGAAAGCCCTGATCCGCCTGGCAAATGCGAATGGCGGCAAAGACAATATTGCAGTTGTGCTGATAGAACCATTTACCAAAGAGGTGGAAAAATGATAAAAGATGGAATGATCGTGGGAGAGCGGTACGAGATCGTAAGCAAAGTCGGTGCAGGCGGCATGGCTGATGTCTATAAAGCAAAAGACCACAAGCTGAACCGGTTTGTTGCGATGAAGGTCCTGAAGCAGGAATTTCGGGAAGACACAAATTTTATCAAGAAATTCAAGACAGAAGCCCAGTCCGCAGCAGGCCTGACCCATCCCAATGTAGTCAATGTTTTTGACGTAGGAGAAAGCCAGGGGATCCATTATATCGTGATGGAACTGGTGGAAGGGATCACCCTGAAAGAATACATCTCCAAAAAAGGAAAGCTGAGCGTGAAAGAGGCGACCAGCATTGCGATCCAGGTGTCCATGGGGCTGGAAGCCGCCCATAACCACGGGATCGTGCACCGGGATGTGAAGCCGCAGAATATCATCATCTCGACGGATGGGAAGGTGAAAGTGACCGATTTCGGGATCGCCCGGGCGGCCTCATCCAACACCATCAGCTCAAACGTGATGGGGTCGGTGCACTACAGTTCGCCGGAGCAGGTGCGTGGGGGTTACAGCGACGAAAAAAGCGACATCTATTCCCTGGGGATCACCATGTATGAGATGGTCACAGGGGTCGTGCCCTTTGAGGGGGATACGACTGTGGCCATCGCGATCAAGCATCTGCAGGAGGAGATGGAACCTCCCAGCGACTATACGCCGGACCTGCCGTTTAGCTTGGAGCAGATCATCTTCAAATGCACGCAGAAGAGTGTGGACAGACGTTACGCGAAGATGGAAGAGGTGATCGCGGACTTAAAACATTCCCTGATAGACCCGCAGGGGGATTTTGTGAAATTGGCTCCCCTGAACACGGACGGGAAGACCGTGGTGTTCCAGGGGGAGGATCTGGACGCGATCAAGAAAAACAATGTGGTGCGGGAAGTCCCCCCTCTGGCGGCAGAGGAGGACTATTATGATTCAGCGGAAAACGATGAGGACGGCTTTGACCTGGACGACGATGAAGACACGGGCAGGGGAATCAACCGCAGGCTTGAGAAGGCGATGACGATCGGCGGGTTCATCGTGGGCGCGCTGATCCTATGTGTGTTGATCGTGCTCATCGGCAATGCGGCAGGGCTGTTCAGCTTCGGACCCAGCCGTGATACAGATAAGAAAGAGGCAAAGCAGACGGAGAGTCCGGAAGAAGGGGAGATGGTGGAGACGCCGGACCTGGTGGGCAAGACGGAGGAGGAGGCGACCCAGATCGTAAAAGAGCTTTATCTGGGATTGCAGTATACGGAAGAAGAGACTTCGGATGTGTACGCCAAGGGCCTGATCTGTTCCCAGGAGATCGAGCCGGGCACGAAGGTACAGAAATATACGACCATAAAATATAAACTCAGCAGCGGCAGTGCCATGCTGAATCTGCCGGATGTGGTGGGTCAGTCGCAGGAGACGGCCGAGCGGACGCTGAAAGATATGGGATTCACGGTGAGCATCACCAAATCCTACAGTTATGACTATGAGATGGGTACGGTCATGAGTATGACTCCGGAAGCCGGTACACAGAGCACGGCTGGTGAGATGGTCACGCTGGAAGTGAGCATGGGCAACGAGTATGAAAATGCCATGGTGCCGGATGTGATCGGGATGGATGAGATGGCGGCGAAAGCAGCTCTGGCCGCTTTCAACGTGATTGTGGAATCCTCCATCAGCGATACCGTGGCCGAGGGACAGGTGATGTCCCAGAGCATTGCGGAAGGCGTCTACGTGGAGAAAGGCTCCAGTATCACGATCACGGTCAGCACAGGGACGGGGGCCACCCCCACCGAAGCGCCGGAAGACGGGGAAGGTGGGGATACGGCACAAGAGCCTGGGGATACGTCCGGGACCTGGAAGTGCACCCAGACACTGGATACGCCGGCTACTTACACCGGCGGGATGGTGAAGATGGAACTGGTGCAGGAGGTGGACGGCTCACCGGCGGTGGATACGATCATGGAAGGGAAGACGATCGATTTCCCGTATCAGCTGGATATCACCGGAGAACCTGGCGTCAGCGAGGGAACGCTGTACCTGTATGAGCAGATCGACAGCGATTACGTGGAACTGGGCCATTACCCGATCTCATTCCAGAAGGCGGAGTGATGCAGGGGAGGATCATCAAAGGGGTTGCAGGGTTTTACTACGTGCACATCCCGCAGAAGGGCCTGTATGAATGCCGTGCGAAAGGCATCTTCCGCAAGGAAAATAAGAAGCCGCTGGTGGGCGATGGGGTCAGGATCTGTATCCTGGATGAGAAAGACCAAGAGGGCAGCATCCAGGAAATCCTGCCCCGCAGGAATCAGCTGATCCGCCCGGCGGTGGCGAATGTGGACCAGGCACTGCTGGTCTTCGCGATGGAAGACCCCAAGCCGAATCTTATGCTTCTGGATCGGTTTTTGGTCATGATGGGGAAGGCGCAGATCCCGGCCTGCCTCTGTTTCAATAAAGCGGATCTGTCTAGCCAAAAAGAGAGGGAGCGTGTGGCGGGGATCTACGCGGGCAGCGGCTGCCCGGTGGTCTTCACCAGCACCCGGACCGGCGCGGGGATCAAAGGGCCAGGTGGGCTGGATGCGCTGCTGGAGGGGAAGACCACGGTGGTCGCAGGCCCCTCCGGCGTGGGAAAATCCTCGCTGGCCAACCAGCTGCAGAGAGAGGTACAGATGGAGACGGGGACGGTGAGCAAGAAGCTGAAAAAAGGGCGGCACACCACCCGGCATTCCCAGCTGATCCCTGTAAGGGTGGACACATACCTGGTGGATACCCCGGGCTTTAGCAGTTTGTATCTGGATGCGATCGAGAAGGAGGAATTGCGGTTCTATTTTCCGGAGTTCGAGGGATACGAAGGCCAGTGCCGTTTCCAGGGGTGCGTCCACGTCTCTGAGCCGGGCTGTGCAGTGCGCCAGGCTCTGGAGGAGGAGAAGATCAGCGTTTCCAGGTATGAGGATTATTTGGATCTATTTGATGAGATAAAAAATAAAAGGAGATATTAAACGAATGGAATATCAGTTATGCCCGTCTATTTTGTCAGCAGATTTTAACCGTCTGGGTGAGCAGATCCAGACACTGGAAGGACAGGGGCTCAAATGGCTGCACATCGATGTGATGGATGGGGATTTTGTGCCCAGCATTTCTTTTGGGATGCCGCTGATCAGATCCATCCGCCGGGAGTCAAAGATGTTTTTTGATGTGCATCTGATGGTCACGGAACCAGAGCGGTATATCCAGGATTTTGCAGCGTGCGGGGCGGATTCGATCACTGTGCACGCGGAAGCCTGTGAGGATCTGGAGCGGACGGTGGAGCGGATCCGGGATGCGGGTGTGAAAGCTGCGATCGCGCTGAAACCGGCCACATCGGTCATGGAGGTGAACTATCTCTTACATGATATCGATATGCTCCTGCTCATGACCGTGCATCCGGGCTTTGGAGGGCAGAAATATATTGAGGATTCCACGGATAAGATCATACAGGCCCGTCAGATGCTGAAGGAGGAAGGGGTGGAGATCCCGATCCAGGTGGACGGCGGGATCAATGAGCAGACGCTGCCTCTGGTGCTGGAGGCGGGCGCCAGCCGGATCGTGGCGGGTTCTTATGTCTTCGGAGGGGATATGATCGAAAATATAAAGAAGATCCAGGAGATCATGGATCCTTATGTGGACAGGGCCTGAGCGGGATGCGGGTCGTGCTGATCAGCGGGGGCAATATCCAGAGCGGGTCTGCCCTTGCCTTTTTGCAGAGAGAGAGAGTTGATAAGATCATAGCGGTGGACAGGGGCCTGGGATTCTGTCACTGCCACAAGATCACGCCGGATGCCGTTGTGGGTGACTTTGACAGCGTGGATGACCAGGTGGTGCAGAGTTATCTCGGCCGGCCGGATGTGGCTGTACGCAGATTGTGCCCACAGAAAGACGATTCGGACACCCAGTCTGCTTTTCACCTGGCGGTGGAGATGGGGGCGTCACAGATCACGATCCTAGGCGGGATCGGGAGCCGTCTGGATCATGTACTGGCGAACCTGGAGCTTTTATCCTATGGGCTGACTTTGGGGATCCGCAGCTGTATGGTGGATGCGCAGAATCTCATATGGGCCTCGGAGGGGCCGCGCGTTGTCTTAAAGCGCAAGGAACAGTGGGGGAAGTATGTCTCCATGTTTGCCCTGGGCGGACCGGTGGAGGGTCTGACGCTGGAAGGATTCCTCTATCCGTTGGAGGATCACTGTCTGACCAGCCGGGACTGCGGTCTGACCGTCAGCAATGAGATCCTGGCGGAAGAAGCTGTGATCACATTTCGGAAAGGCTGTCTGCTGTTGGTGATGTCAAAAGACTGAGGGTCTTTTTGCATACCTGGTCCAAATTCATTATACGGGAGGAAGATCTGGTGATCGTCCATAAAGATTTTTTATATTCAAGGAAGGAGAACAGGAGATGAAATTGGGGATCGTGGGGCTGCCCAATGTGGGGAAGAGCACCCTTTTTAATTCTCTGACCCGCGCGGGGGCAGAGTCTGCCAATTATCCGTTCTGCACCATCGACCCGAATGTGGGGATCGTGGCCGTGCCGGATGAGAGATTGAAGCTATTGGGGGATTTTTATCAGTCGAAGAAAGTGACTCCGGCGGTGATCGAGTTCGTGGATATCGCCGGGCTGGTGAAGGGCGCATCCAAAGGGGAGGGTCTGGGCAACCAGTTCCTGGCCAACATCCGGGAAGTGGATGCCATCGTCCATGTGGTGCGCTGTTTTGAGGATGAGAATGTGGTGCATGTGGATGGGTCGATCGACCCGCTGCGGGACATCGAGACGATCAACTTGGAACTGGTGTTCTCTGATCTGGAGATCTTGGAGCGCAGGATAGCGAAGACCACGAAGGTGGCGCGCAATGATAAGAAGGCGGCCAAAGAGCTGGCATTCCTGGAAAAGATCAAGAAGCATCTGGAAGCGGACCGGCTGGCGATCACATTGGAGCTTGAGGGGGAAGAGGAGGAAGCCTGGATGGGCGAGTACAACCTGCTCACCTACAAGCCGGTGATCTACGCGTCCAACGTAGCGGAGGCGGATCTGGAGGATGACGGGGCAGGAAATGCCTATGTGGGGAGCATCCGGACGTACGCCGGGGAGCAGGGCAGCGAGGTGTTTGTCATCTGCGCGCAGATCGAGCAGGAGATCGCGGAGCTGGACGATGAAGAGCGCAAGATGTTTTTGGAAGATCTGGGATTAAAAGAGTCCGGACTGGAGAAACTGATAAAGGCCAGTTATCGTCTGCTGGGACTCCACAGCTTTCTCACCTCCGGTGAAGATGAGACCAGGGCCTGGACAGTGAAACTGGGAACGAAGGCGCCTCAGGCGGCCGGGAAGATCCACACGGATTTTGAACGGGGGTTCATCAAAGCGGAAGTGGTCAATTACCAGGATCTGCTGGAATGTGGGTCTTATGCGGGAGCCAGGGAGAAGGGACTGGTGCGCATGGAAGGCAAGGACTATGTGGTACAGGATGGGGATGTGATCCTGTTCAGATTTAATGTTTAGGTGAGTGGATGGATATGTCGATACATTTCCCGCATCTGGGGATCCATCTCGGGCATGTGGGGAAGACGATACAATTTTTGGGCATCGATATCGCCTATTATGGGATCGTGATCGCGGTGTCTATGATCGCCGGGGTCGCGCTGGTCCTGGCGGAGGCCAGGCGGACCGGGCAGGATGAGGATTTCTATCTGGATATGCTGATCTTGTCGATCGTGATCGGGATCGTGGGGGCCAGGGCCTATTATGTGGTATTTTCCTGGGACAGCTATAGGGATGATCTGTTGGAGATCTTCAACATCCGCAATGGGGGGCTGGCGATCTACGGCGGCATCTTGTCCGGGGTTGCCACCGCGTGCATCTATACCAGGCGTAAAAAAATACCGCTGGGGCAGATGGTGGATACCGCCTGTCTGGGCCTGGTGCTGGGCCAGATCCTGGGCCGGTGGGGGAATTTCTTTAACAGGGAGGCTTTCGGCGGTTATACGGACAACCTGTTGGCGATGCAGCTCCCGGTGGATGCGGTGCGCCAGAGGGAGATCACAGCCCAGATGTGGGAACACGTGCAGAGTATCGGGGGCGTGGCGTACATCCAGGTGCATCCCACGTTCCTCTATGAGAGCATGTGGAATATCCTGGTATTGGCGTTTTTGCTGTGGTACAGGAAGAAGAAGCGGTTCCAGGGGGAGGTATTCCTCCTATATTTAGTTGGGTATGGGCTTGGTCGTGTCTGGATCGAAGGGCTGCGCACGGACCAGCTGAGGATGGCGGTCCTGGGGCTGCGATTCCCTGTATCGCAGCTTTTATCACTGATACTGGTGGTGGCAAGTGGAGGATTTATTGTGTTTTTACGTCATAGGAAAAAAGGGGAAAAATAGGTTACTGTCCACTGCATTGGACAGTAGTGAAAAATACACAAGAAGAAATGAGGGGAACAAGTGGAACAAAAAGCAGAATGGACATGGGGCGTGGAGGCAAAGAGGGAGAGCCTGCGCCAGAGTATCGAGATGAAGCGGCGGAAATTGGATTCCAAGGTCAGGGGAAGGGCTGACCTGTTGCGATGCCAGGAACTCAGCAGAGAACTGGATTATTTGATCGTACAATATCTTGATATGGAAGTGGG
>Ga0224483_100250_pt1 | contig 15784 bp, 13 predicted proteins | sample hydfratestSal1_FD_181453 | JGI IMG/M metagenome (GOLD analysis project Ga0224483, IMG submission 181453) | Metatranscriptome of mouse feces microbial communities from Columbus University, Ohio, United States - Sal1 (Metagenome Metatranscriptome) ... | reverse complement strand
TTTTGTAAGGCTACAAATTAGCGTCTAATTTTTAAGAGTTACTTATCACAAACTGGAATGAAAAAGTTTTTCATCGCCTTTCTCGGCACTCTCGCCGGAATATGGTTTTCACTATTCATCGCTTTCATAGGCGTATTCGTGGTGCTCGGCGCTGCCATGGCATCCTCTCTCGGCTCTACAACCACTAAAATTGAAAAAGGCTCTGTGCTTCTGCTCAACCTGAGCGGTCAGATTTCCGACCGTCCCGGTTCTCTCGACATAATGTCAGCCATCCAAGGCAACAAAACCGAAATCCAGGGTCTGAATGATATCGTCGGTGCAATCACAGCAGCTGCCGATGATGACCGCATAGATGGAATCGTGATTGACTGCAACGGCGTGGCAGCAGGTGCCGCACAGCGCCAGGCTATAGTGGAGGCTTTGAAAAAATTCAAGGAGGATGCTCCTGAAAAATGGATTTACTCCTACTCCGATTCATACACCCAGGGTGACTACTATATCGCATCGACAGCCGACAGTATTTTCCTCAATCCGATTGGACAGGTGGATGTGCATGGTCTTTCGGCCACAACAATGTACTTCAAGAATCTCATGGACAAACTTGGGGTAGAAGCTCAGGTGGTGAAAGTAGGAACCTACAAGAGCGCGGTGGAACCCTTCCTCCTCAGTCAGATGAGCGACGCCTCACGCGAACAGCAGCAATTGTTTCTCGACAACATCTGGGGTGCCATCAAGACTCAGATTGCCGAAGGCAGAAAGGTGACACCCGACACTGTAAACGCGTGGGCGAACGGATTCACATTCGCTGACGATGTGAAGACTTATCTTGACAACAAGATGATTGACGCCCTCACCTACCGTCATGAATTCGACGAGAAACTCATGGCGCTTACCGGGAAGGATGATGTGGACGATATTCCTTATATCGACCCCGCTACCTACTGCAAGGATAAGGATGTAAATAAGAAAGGTAATGGCAAGGGCGCCAACATCGCAGTGCTCTACGCCACAGGCGACATCACCGACAATGACGGTGAAGGCATCGTAGCTGCAAAGCTCGTACCTGAAATCATGGACCTTACCGAAAACGAGGATATCGACGGTCTGATTATGTATGTCAACTCCGGTGGCGGCAGCGCTTTCGCGTCAGAACAAATCTGGGAAGCTCTCGAACAATTCAAGGCCATCACAGGCAAACCGTTCTATGTTTCAATGGCCGACTATGCCGCGTCAGGAGGTTACTACATCTCATGTGGCGCCGACAAGATTTTCGCCCAGCCCACCACTCTCACCGGCTCAATAGGTATTTTCGGTATAATCCCCAACGCCAATAAGCTTGTCACTGAAAAAATCGGTGTTACTCTCGGCACTGTGCAGACTAACCCCAACGCCAATTTCCCCACTCTCATGGAACCTATGACTCCGACTCAGAAAGCAGCCATGCAGAGCTACGTGGAGAGAGGTTATGACCTCTTCACTTCACGTTGCGCAGAAGGTCGCGGAATGTCTCAGGACTCAATCAAAATGATTGCCGAGGGACGAGTATGGGATGGTGCGCAGGCATTGAAACTCGGTTTGGTCGACATGCTCGGCGGTCTCGACATGGCTATCGCGGAGATGGCAAAGGAACTCAACGTGGAGACCTATACTATCACTGAGTATCCCACACTCAAGCCGAAATGGTATGACGCCATAGTTGAAGCCGGCGCCGACATCAAAGCTGGCATCATCAAGAATGAACTTGGCGAATGTGCCGATATTTACGAAACCGTCAACCGCATAAAGGGTATGTCAACCCTCCAGTGCCGCATGGATTACGTAACCATCAACATGTAATAATCAATTTCTGAATTTTCTCACTACAACCTGATAAGTGGCACGCAACCGACTATTATCCACTCTAATCCTGTATCCCATATCCAAATTATATGGGCTGGGGATGGCTGTGCGCAGCAAAATGTTTGACTACGGCATGCTCAAGCAGCAGGAGTTCGACATTCCTGTGGTGGTTGTAGGCAACATTGCCATGGGGGGCACCGGAAAAACTCCGCACGTTGAGTATATCGTGGAGTCCCTGATGGGCAAATATAATATAGGTGTGCTTTCACGTGGCTACAAACGCGCCACAAGCGGCTTTGTGCTCGCCACTCCACAGTCACGACCTGAGGATATAGGCGACGAGTCGTATCAGATTTACCGCAAGTATGGTCCGGAAATCACCGTGGCTGTGTGTGAGAAACGTGTGGATGGCATACGCAAAATGCTGGAAATCAATCCGGGCATCAACATGATTATACTTGACGACGCGTTCCAGCATCGCTACGTGAAACCGTCGGTATCCATAGTGCTCACTGAGTATAACCGCCCGGTTTTCAACGACAGGATGCTCCCATACGGACGCCTGCGCGAACCGAGGACAGCCCTCAACCGTGCTGAAATAGTGGTTGTGACCAAGTGTCCGCCCGATATGAAACCGATGCAGTACCGCATCTTTAAAGAGAACCTCAACCTGTTCCCTTACCAGAAGCTCTACTTCTCACGTTTCAACTACGGTCATCTGGTCCCGGTATTCCCGTCAGAGGTTGACAGCATCCCTACCCTCTCCTCCCTAAGCCCCGACACATCGCTGCTGGTGGTGACAGGTGTTGCTAACCCGAAGCCGTTTGCCCGCTATCTGCGTCGCCACAAGGCTAAAGTGAAACTCCGCCGCTTCCCTGACCATCACAATTTCACGGCTTCCGACATGGAGTCAATAGCCCAGCAGTTTGACCAGCTTCCGGGAAAACAGAAATTTATCATTACTACCGAGAAAGATGCCGTGCGTCTCCTCAACAATCCTTATTTCCCGCATCAGCTCAAAGACAAAATATTCTATATCCCTATAAAGGTGGAATTTATCGACCAAGGAGACTCGGATTTCACCCTCGGGGTAGAAAAAACAATACGTGACTCACGCTTGTTTAAAACTTAGTGGTTATTTGCAACCAATCTCCGGGAGCCTTGACTTTCAGTCGCGGCACTGACCATCTAAAAAATCATCAATACCGAAAAATCATGTTGGAAAAAATCAATCAGACAGCCGACTTTCTGCGCTCAAAAGTAGCAGAAATGCCTAAAATTGCCATTATCCTCGGTACCGGTCTCGGTCCTATCGTTGACCACATGGAGGATAAGACATATATCCCATACAGCGAAATACCCAATTTCCCGGTTTCAACCGTAGAAGGTCACAGCGGAAACCTCATCTTCGGACGCCTCGGCGACAAAAAAGTCATCGCTATGCAGGGTCGCTTCCATTATTACGAAGGTTATGACATGAAGCAAGTCACCTTCCCTGTAAGGGTTTTCAAGGCTCTCGGAGTGGAAATACTCTTTGTTTCAAACGCTTCGGGCGGTATGAACAAGGAATTTGTGGTAGGCGATGTCATGACCATCACAGACCACATCAACCTTTTCCCCGAAAATCCTCTTCGTGGCAAGAATTACAATGAACTCGGCACCCGTTTCCCCGCCATGACCAATGCCTATGACAAGGAACTCATGGCTCTCGCCGACAAAATCGCCGAAGAAAAGGGAATCCGTCTGATGCACGGTGTCTACGTAGGCGTAACCGGTCCTACATTCGAGACTCCTGCGGAATATGAATTCTACCACATCATCGGTGGCGACTGCGTGGGTATGTCGACCGTACCGGAAGTAATCGTTGCAAACCATGCAGGAATGCGCGTCTACGGCATCTCTGTAATCACCGACCTCGGTGGCAAGGATGTAACCCAAGTTCCCACTCATGAAGAAGTACAGCAGGCAGCCCTCATAGCGCAGCCCAAATGTCTTGAAATCATGAAGGAACTGGTGAACAGATGCTAAGAACAATCATCTCAGGATAAAGCGTTATAAATAATGCGGTGGTCACGGTACGTCCGCGGCCACCGCATTAAAAATTAAGGGTTGTCTGATAATCTTTTGACCTCCTTCGGGATAAGAGATATCCATAAGGCTTCAGAATACCCTCCCCGGAATTATAAATCAATTACTTAGAATAGAGTATGGAAATTTCAGAACTTGGCGAATTTGGCTTGATTGACCGACTGACAAAAGGGTTGGAACCCGTCAATGCCTCCACCATAAAGGGAGTGGGCGATGACTGCGCCGTGCTCCGCAACCGCGACACCGATATACTTGTCACAACCGACCTGCTGCTCGAAGGTGTACATTTCGACCTCACTTACGTGCCTCTGAAACACCTTGGCTACAAATCAGCCATAGTGAACTTTTCGGATGTCTACGCCATGAACGGCACACCTAAGCAAATCACCGTGTCGCTCGGCATCTCAAAACGTTTCACCGTCGAGCATATCGAGGAACTTTTTGCCGGTATGCGCCTTGCTTGTCAGCTCTACGGAGTAGACCTCGTGGGTGGTGATACCACATCATCCCGTCAGGGTCTGGTGATTTCCATCACTTGTATCGGTGAGGCTCCGGCTGATAAAATTGTATCACGAAGCGGCGCCAAGGACACTGACCTGATTTGCGTGTCGGGCGACCTCGGAGCCGCCTATATGGGCTTGCAGCTTCTCGAGCGCGAGAAGGTTGCATCTGCCGGTCAAAAGGATTTTGTGCCTAAATTCCAAGGCAAGGAATATCTTGTGGAACGCCAGCTCAAACCGGAAGCGCGACGCGACATCATAGAAGAGCTTGACAAAGCCGGCATCCTCCCCACCTCAATGATGGACATCAGCGATGGTCTTAGCTCAGAGCTGCTGCATATATGCAAGCAGAGCGACACAGGTTGCCGCATATATGAAGACAGAATCCCTATCGACTATCAGACAGCTATCATGGCAGAGGAATTAGGGATGAATCTGGTAACAGCCGCTCTCAACGGAGGTGAGGACTACGAACTGCTATTCACCGTGCCGCTCCATTGCCATGAATCCATCGAGAAAGTTCCCGGCGTTAAAGTAATCGGACATATCACCAAGCCCTCGTTAGGTTGCGCGATGATTACACGCGACGGCACTGAAATACCTTTGCGCGCCCAAGGCTGGAACCCGCTCGCCGCTCAGCCCGAAGGGTAGTCATGACTCTCTTGGGTAGACTCGCCGGGGCATTGCGCACATTATCGCTGCGCTTCACCACCCCGGTAAGAATCGAATTCAATCTCACCGACCATTGCAATCTGAATTGCAAGGGATGTACCCACTATGCTTCTATCGCGCCCGAGGAATATGCAAATCTGCAGCTCCTCGAGCGCAACATGAGGCATCTCTCCACCATACGTGGCGCCGAGGGTATAAAACAAATTTATCTGATAGGAGGCGAACCCCTCATCTATCCCTGGCTGCATGAATCCATACAACTTTCCCGCCGATATTTCCCTCACGCTGAAATAAGCATATTTACCAATGGACTACGGCTGCCGCACATGGACGACCGCTTCTGGGAACTATGCCGTGAGAATGAGCTGCACATAGTCATAACCCGTTATCCCATCTCATTTGACTATGACAGCGTAATTGAAATGTGTACGCGCCAGGGTGTACGATTCAGCATCTTCGGCGACCGAGGCTTGGCAGGTTCATTCTTCAAGGTACGCCTTGACCCTCTGAAGAGGAGCAACCGATGGAACTCGCACTTCAAATGCTACTCATTCGGATGCCTGACAGTGCAGGGCGACAAACTTTTTCCATGCCCGCAAAGCGCTTGTGTGGAGCATCTCAACCGACGATTCGACCAGAATTTCTCATGGGAGAAAGGTGACTACCTACCAATAGCTGAAATCAAAGATATACGCGCCATACTGCGTCTGCGCAACCGTCCGGTCCCCTTCTGCTCCTACTGCAGGAAAATGCTCCCGACCCACTACAGCCGCTCATCAAGAGTCCCGGAGGAATGGATTGAAGCCTGACCTACTCTCCGGTACAGCCGATTGAAAAATGTTTAACATTTATTATTATAGCTCCCTCTAAACTTTATACCCCCATAGCCCTCTAATAGTATATATGGGAAACTTCCAAAACCTCCATCAGGTTACTTTCCCGTAATATACTAACACCATTTTAATAAAAATGCAGCTATGAAACGCTTCTTCCGCATCCTATCGATTGCCCTCCTCTGTGGAGCACTCTCCGCACCGGCAATTTCTGCACAACGCCACGGTGGCAACAACGGCTCCCGTGAGCGCACCACTCACTCCGGCGGAACTAACCGTGGTAACAGTGGCTCACGTAACAACAACAGCTCACGTCCTTCACACAACAACACAGGACGTCCTAATAATGGCTCCACCGGGCGCCCCGGCATCGGCAACAATAAGCCGAGCAATACCCACAAACCTTCAGGTACTCCATCCTGGGGAAACAATAACGGGAACAGCCATAAGCCATCCGGCACTCCAAATGTTGGCAATAACAACAACAAACCCAACAACGGTAACCGCCCCGGCATTGGCAATAACAACGGCAACAATAACCACAAGCCAAATGGCAACCGCCCGAATATTGGCAACGGCAATAACAAGCCAAACGGAAATCACCCCTCAACAGGTCGTCCCGGCATCGGTAATAACAAGCCGAACAACAATCACAAGCCAAATACAACGCCCAACTGGGGTAACAACCGCCCTGACCATCGCCCGAATGTAGGCAATCGCCCCAATCCGGGCAACCGTCCCAACAACGGCTTCGGTCCATCACACGGCACACATCGTCCAGGAGTGAGCGCACCGGTTCACCGCCCCTCACATCTTGCTCCCCCTCCGCGTCCGTATCGTCCCAATATGTACCGTCCGCACTATCGTCCCACACCTCCTCCGCGCTGGCGTCCGGCCCGTGGCATCCCTGCTATCCATGGCATTCTCGGGCTTACTTTCGGCACAGCCATAAATCTATCGCTGGATTTTCTGTACAACTCCGGTTATGTAGTGGATGGCTACAGCAATGATGTGGTATACCTCCGCAATGTGAACCAGCTCAACTATATTTGGACTGACGCCGCTTTATATTACGGCTCCAACGGTCTGGACGCATCGTCATTCTACTATGCTACTCCTTACTACGATATGACCCGTTACAATGCAGTTTACAACAATCTTGTGGCTCTATATGGTCAGCCGGTATCCATCAATTCAGCCGGTCAGCTTGGTGCCACATGGTTTGGCGGCAACCAGGGATACATAACCCTCAGTTTCGGAGCCAACAACGTGTCGGGAGGTGCTCTCCGTTACCTCACCACTCTCACTTTCGGACTCTAACCACCATTACTCCAAGTGAGCCAACCGTAAAAATTGAAGATGTTAAAGATTATAACCGGAAAGAGTCCGACATTGAGTCGGACTCTTTTAATTTTATATTCGGCTCTTCCGATTTAGGGCATTTTCATCCTACCATTTTACAATTAGACCTACAATTAAGCTCTGATTCACAACTCTTACTTCAGCATTGCCGAGCCGGCTTCAGCAGCTCCGCTGATTTCATCGGCACGTCTCACCTTCTTGCCGAAGCCAAACGTATAGTTTACAGTCACGAGAGCAAACTGACGGTGATTGATTCCCACCCGGTGCGTTTTGCTCCGATAGTCAGGACCATTCAGATAATCGGTGGACGACACCCAACTCTTACGGAAAATATTGGCTAATGTCAATTTCATATTCCAGTGACTATTCCTCCAACCTATACCAAGTTCATAGGAATCTTTCTCTTTCACATAGGTGGCTGAGGAGCTAAACTGAATCGGCGACGATTCACGCGAGGTATATGACAATGATGAATAGAAACGACCGAAATAATATGATACCTGAGCGGAATAGACAAAGTTTGCCTTGGTTTGCTTGTACACTCCCGTGGTGTTATAGAACCATCCCTGTGGTTTAAGACCTATCACCAGTTTGCGGTTAAGGAATCGGCCTGTAAGAGACAATCCCATGTTGATACACTGATAATCGCCGTCATTTTCCATGCGTCTGAGCATCATATCCTGACCAACAGGTGTAAATATCGGCACCGGACGGTCGAATATACGGAAAATACCCGCATCAGCCACTACAGAGAGTTTATTATCAGGAAGCCACGTGTATGAAAGGTCGGCAGATACAGTACGCGAATTTTTAAGCCCCGGATTACCTTCATACCATAAAAACTCATTTCTCTGCAGACGATTTGGGCTCTTCAACCCTGCATCATTCATATTTGTACGATAAGTGACTGAGAGGTCAGCGGAATGACTGTCGTTGAACGAATACTGACCGTCAATGGAAAGCACCGGCAGGATATCTGATACCCTCTCACCACTTATTTTATTGGTCTCACCTACCAATGCAGCCGAAACACGACCATAGAACTTATCGAGTGATAACGAATAGCCTGCGGCAATCATTCCGGCGAGCTGCCTGAATTTCTCATCCGATGGTGATGAGCCATAATAAGTAATATCACTGTTATTACATACCCCCATACCATTTATATCCACGCTGTTTTCATTATTCAATTGCTTGTTCAGCTGGAATGAGAACTGACCGAGCCAGGAATTCTCCCGCGCATTATTGGTAATTTGTTCCACAATACCCGATTCATAGCGGCTAAGACTCTTGTTGCGGGCGTACTGGAAAGTCGGCATCATGCTCAGTGACCATCCGGAATTGAGACGAAAATAGTACACGCCACTCCATTGAGCTGTGATAACATTGTTCTTGCCATACGATAAATATGAACCATCGGTTCCGGTCAAATCCGGAGTAATGACAATATTTCCTCCTACATCGCGATGAGGCACATTTGAGGCAGAAAGACTTACTGTGTTCGACACCACCGACGAGGAGTTCATATACTTCGCGCGGAATGCCACACCGGCTGTATTTGACTCATACCGGCAACGGTCAATCTCAGTGTCACGTGTCACATCACCTTCCGGAAAACGGAATAGCTCAGAACCAAATGTACCGTAATGACGACGCGACGAATAACTGTCGGTAGCATTCAGGTCGTATGTCATACTCTTATAAGCCATTTTGGCATAAGTCGACGCAGAGCTGTTGCCGCTTAGAAACCTCTCCCGCGCACCGAGTTTGGCATAACCTCCATACTCATAGTGAGCCATTACGAAATTCACAACGTATGGCTCATGCTGAAATCTCGCATCGGTAGGGTAAACCAGATATTCCACCCGCCTAACGTCTTCAGTACGCATGGAGTTGAGCTCTGAAACCGATGCAGGTTCACCATCAATGTAAATTGCCACACTCTTGCGTGAAGCGGTCTCCACCGAGCCATCAAAAGTATTGACACTTATCTGTGGAATCGCCATCTGACTCAGCAGCTCTATTCCGCCCGATGCTGAGCGTTTCTCCACGCGCGAGGGTATGTAACGTGTGATTTGCGGAGAAGTTGATTCAAAACGTGCCTCCACAACTACCTCACCGAGTGAGTCGGAGGTAACACTATCGGGCAGCTCGTTCTGAGCACTTAGAGTGCCGGCTGTCAATAGCACAACGGATAAAATACGTAGTCTTGCAGTCATGATAATTTTGATTTTCACACTGCAAAATTATCTCCTTTTACCCGGTCAACACAAATAACTGTCTCTGTTTTTTGTCCTCAACCGCCACGCTAACTACTTGATTTTCAATATGAGGACAAATCCATTATTCCTCATATTAATTATCAGCCACTTACGGCTACATTTTGGAAACAAACCACTCCCTATCGGGAGCATCTGAGGATAGAATACGTTCTTTGAGGCGCAAACGGCGGTTGTAGAAATTCTTTATTTTTATATCAGTGAATATACACACGGCACGTGGTGAGAAGCCGGCATAGAGATATGTCAGGAATTTCACATCAGCTTTACTGAGTGTCGGCAACTGCTCTGTCACTTTCACCAGAATATTGTCAACATAAATATTCACCATGTCCTGAAGTGCCTCCACACTCTTGCTGTCGCGCAGGGCGAGTATCTGTTTTTCCACTTCATTATATAAGGTCACGCGCATCTGCGGAGAATCATTGCGGTCAAAATACTCGTTACACAATAGATTTAGTGTATCGAGACGACTTCCATAGAGACTGTCGACTTTCTGCCGCAATTCCTCATTACGCGCCGTGCGTTCAGCCACAAGCATCGACATCTCCTGCATCTCACGCTTCTTTTTCAGAAACCGCCGTTTTACCAACCACGCAGCAAGTGCTCCGCACACCGCTACAGCCGCAAGTATCACTGCCAAAATGGTCCATGCATTGGATGTTTCCTTGCGTGATACCTCAAGTTTTGACTCATAGTCGGTCTTCATCAATGAGATATTTCTCTCAAGCGCCCCTTCCCGGGTGGTACGAAACTCAAACACACCTCTGTCAGTCGACATTACCACCTTATCATCCGTATAAAATACAAACAGCTGGGGAAAATCTATCGACATTATATATTCAACCTTTTTACCATTCACATCAGCACTGTCTATACTGAACGAAAACGGCTCGGTAGGCTCATAGACACCATTGCGTGTCCTCAGCTCAACCTTAAATATCTGCAATGGAGCCGATTTACTGGTGAGTCCAAGACGTATTGTGGTGCAATCCTCCATATTGCTCAGTCCATGAGTTGAAAGCTCCAGTTCAGGAGCACCGGTGGCATTCTCATCCACTACCTCGACTGTCACAGAATTCTTACCCATAGCCTGAATGCCAAGGGTCAAAGCCAGGAGAAAGAGTATTATCCGGGAAAGCATAGCAACTATCTATGGGATGCCTTGTAATACAGCACCACAGCAATAATAGAGTAAAGAATATTGGGAATCCACATCGCCACCATGGGTGATGTATAGCCCGACACAGCAAACGTGGAGGTCACTGTCATAAACAGTATGTAACTGAAACTCAATACGAGTCCCACACCGATATTCACACCCATACCACCCTTTACTTTGCGTGATGAGAGGGACATACCGATAACTGTCAGGATAAACGCAGCCGCTGTCATGGCATAACGTCTATGATTCTCAATCTCAAACGACTTTATATTGGCAACTCCCCTCTCCTTCTGCCGCGCTATATACTCGCGGAGGTCGGGCGAGGTCATGGTCTCATGGTCATTTTTCGAAATCAGGAAGTCACGTGGTTCAATCGGAATCACGGTGTCAAGACGATTGCCGCGTCTGATTTTCTCACGCTGACCGTCAAAGTCACGTATCATATAGTCGCGCACAGTCCAGTTGTGGAGTGTATCCCAACGGATTGACTGCGCAGTAAGACGCGACACAAGTTTCTTATCCTCAAACGATTCGAGTGAGAATTTATAACCAGTCTTCTGGATGTTGTCGTAACGCGACATATAGGCAATCTCACCCTTGGCAACCTGAAGCTGAATGTTCGAGCCATAGTCCACACGTTTGTTCTTCACATAGGTGTTGGTATAATCGATACGCTTCACATTTGCAGGTGGGATAATATAAGCGCTGAGGATATATGTAGCGATTGCAATTACAGTGGCACTGACCATGTAGGGACGCAGCAAGCGCCGGTAACTCATACCAGTGGAGAGCATCGCGATAATCTCGGAATTGTCAGCCAGCTTAGAAGTAAAAAATATAACTGCTATAAACGTGAAGAGCGGGCTGAACTGATTGGCGAAATATGGAAGAAAGTTTAGAAAATAATCAAATACAGTAGCCTTCAGCGGTGCCTTAAGGAAGGCATCGAGTTTCTCATTGATATCAAACATAATTGTGATTGCCAGAATAAGAGCAATCGCAAAGATGTAGGTCCCAAGGAACTTCTTTATAATATACCAATCAAGAATTTTCATAACCTACGGGTTACACATTCCACCATTTCAGTTTTCCACTGCTTGAAATCACCCGCAATTATATGCTTACGTGCTTCCCCGACGAGCCAGAGATAGAACGCGAGATTATGAATCGACGCTATCTGCATGGCGAGGATTTCATCGGCAATAAACAGGTGACGCAAGTATGCACGGGAATAGACATGGTCCACATAACTCGGACCATCCTCCTGAATGGGAGAGAAATCATCAGCCCATTTCTTGTTGCGCATGTTCATTATGCCGTGGCGTGTGAAAAGCATACCGTTACGACCGTTGCGTGTGGGCATCACACAGTCCATCATATCCACCCCGCGGTCAATAGCCTCGAGGATGTTGGCAGGTGTACCGACGCCCATGAGATAGCGAGGCTTGTCAGTAGGAAGAATCTCATTGACAACCTCAATCATCTCATACATCTTCTCGGTAGGTTCGCCTACGGCAAGACCACCGATGGCATTACCGTCAGCACCAAGGTCGGCAACAAATTTAGCCGCCTCACGGCGCAATTCGGGATATACCACACCCTGCACTATCGGGAAATAAGCCTGGCTATAGCCATATTTTCCCTCAGTCTCCTTGTATCGCTTCCATCCGCGCTTAAGCCAACGCTGGGTAAGGTCGAGCGACTTACGGGCGTAAGAATAGTCGGCGGTGCCGGGAGGACATTCATCGAGCGCCATCATGATATCAGCGCCGATACTACGCTCTATATCCACCACATTTTCAGGAGTGAAAAGATGCTTTGAGCCATCGATATGGGAGCGGAAATGCGCACCCTCCTCGGTGAGTTTACGATTGGATGACAGAGAAAACACCTGGAAACCGCCGCTATCAGTGAGAATTGGGCGTTCCCAGCCATTGAATTTATGCAGACCACCGGCTTTTTCAAGTATGTCAATACCCGGACGCAGATACAAGTGGTAAGTATTACCAAGAATTATCTGAGCCTTCACATCGTCGCGCAGTTCATGCTGATGCACAGCCTTGACACTACCGAGAGTCCCCACGGGCATGAAGATGGGAGTCTCTATGGTACCGTGGTCAGTCGTAATCAATCCGGCACGGGCATTGCTGCCCTCTGCGGTGGCAAGAAGTTCAAAATCCATAGCCTATAATCTTTCCTACGGACACACCTCACGTCAGGGACGTACCTCGTAATAAGGGATGTCGACTAATTTGAGGTTAAATATCAAAGTTGAATATGGCTTTATGATACCGGACTGAGTGGTACCGTAGCCCATATTGTAAGGGAGCACTATCTCGACACTGTCACCCACGTGCATGTTCACCAGAGCAATCTGCCAGCCCTGGATAAGGGATGTGAGCGAAGTACGGAATATGCTGTCACCGTTGACCTTGAGATTATATGAGGAGTCAAACGCCTCTCCATTGTAAAGACGTCCGATATACTTCACATCCACAGTGGATGTAAGCATGGGCGAGAGATTTCCGGCTGTCAGACTGCGGTCGTTGAGATAACGAATCAGCACCTGGGCTGTGCTGTTCCACGCCGGGGTGATGGTCTGGTAATAGTTGGTGCCTTCGGGAGTCATAAGGAACTTTTTCTCCTCGAAGAAAGCCGAGTTATCCTCGCGCCACTCCTTGTACTCATCCCAAGTGGTCTGATTTTCGTCGTCGTTACAAGCTGTAAAGGCAACGAGACCAAGCAAGAAAAAAAGGATTGGTTTAACGGTATATTTCATTATTTTAGAATTTCACTTCCGGTGCTCGCTGGGCTGATTCGTCAGCCTTGAACTGAGGCTGCGCGTCAAAACCAAACCAACCGGCGTAAATATTGGTAGGGAATTTCTTGATTGATGTATTGTAATCAGCCACCACCTGAGTGTAGCGTGTACGGGCGGTGGAAATCCGGTTCTCTGTGCCTTCAAGCTGCACTTGCAAATCACGGAAATTCTCATTAGCCTTCAAATCAGGATATGCCTCAGTGACTGCAAGCAACGATTTCAAAGCGCCTGTAAGCTCGTTCTGAGCCTGCTGGAACTTAGCCATAGTCTCCTCATTCAGGTCATTGGCGTCAATGCTTATTGAGGTGGCTGCGGCACGGGCCTGAGTGACTTTCTCCAAAGTCTCGCTCTCATGAGTGGCATAGCCCTTCACTGTGTTCACGAGGTTTGGTATCAGGTCAGCACGACGTTGGTACTGGTTCTGTACCTCAGCCCACGACTGCTCCACGTTTTGCTTCTTTTCCACCATGGAATTATAGTTACATGATGAGAACATCGGGAGCATCATTCCCAAAATGACAAGCAGCTTAAAGTATTTCATAATCTTTTTTCATTAGTGAGTATTACATGATTCCAAGGCACTCCTGCCCACCCGTAGCCAGGCTTAGCCAAGCTTGCGGAGGAGGGCATTGAGCGACACTTCTTTATGAATAATGCGGTGAAGCTCATCAATGTTCACGCGGGTCTGCGCCATTGAGTCGCGTTCACGCAGTGTCACAGTGTTGTCCTCGAGAGTCTGGTGGTCAACAGTGATGCAGAAAGGTGTACCTATCGCATCCTGACGGCGGTAACGCTTGCCTATTGAATCCTTCTCTTCATAGTGGGTAGAGAAGTCAAATTTCAAGTCATTTACAATCTCACGTGCCTTTTCGGGCAGACCATCCTTACGCACTAAAGGCATCACGGCACACTTTACGGGAGCCAGAGGGGCGGGAAGATGAAGCACCACGCGCTTGTCGCCACCCTCAAGCTCCTGCTCTTCGTAGGATGAGCAGAGTACGCTGAGCACCATACGGTCAACACCGATTGAGGTCTCAATCACGTAAGGGGTATAGCTTTCGTTGAGTTCAGGGTCAAAGTACTGGATTTTCTTACCCGAGAACTTCTCATGCTGCGAGAGGTCAAAGTTGGTGCGGGAGTGGATACCTTCCACCTCCTTGAAGCCAAAAGGCATCTGGAATTCGATGTCAGTAGCAGCATTGGCATAGTGCGCGAGCTTTTCGTGGTCATGGTAGCGGTACTTCTCATCTCCAAGACCGAGAGCCTTATGCCAGCGCAAACGGAATTCCTTCCACTTGTTGAACCACTCCATCTCTGAGCCGGGACGAACAAAGAACTGCATCTCCATCTGTTCGAACTCTCTCATGCGGAATATGAACTGACGGGCCACAATCTCGTTGCGGAAAGCCTTACCAATCTGAGCGATACCGAAGGGGATACGCATGCGGCCTGTCTTCTGTACGTTGAGGTAATTAACAAAGATACCCTGTGCGGTCTCAGGACGAAGATATACTGTCATGGCACCATCGGCGGTTGAACCCATCTCGGTCTTGAACATGAGGTTAAACTGGCGTACCTCAGTCCAGTTCTTTGTTCCGGAAATAGGACATACAATCTCCTCGTCAATGATAATCTGGCGGAGTTCGTCAAGATTTCCATCGTTCATAGCCTTTGAGAAACGTTCGTGGAGAGCGTCGCGCTTAGCCTTATGCTCGAGCACGCGGGGATTTGTGGAGCGGAACATCGCTTCATCGAAGCTTTCACCGAAACGCTTGGCGGCCTTAGCCACCTCTTTGTCCATCTTCTCGTCAATCTTTGCTATCTGGTCCTCAATGAGAACATCGGCACGGTAACGTTTTTTAGAATCTTTGTTGTCAATCAAGGGGTCATTGAAAGCATCCACGTGACCTGATGCCTTCCAGATGGTCGGGTGCATGAAGATTGCAGAATCGATACCGACGATATTCTCATGAAGCAGTGTCATGGAATCCCACCAGTAACGCTTGATGTTATTCTTTAGCTCCACGCCATTCTGACCATAGTCATATACGGCTGAAAGCCCGTCATATATTTCGCTTGATTGAAACACGAAGCCATACTCCTTGGCATGGCTCACGATTTTCTTAAAAACGTCTTCTTGTGTTGCCATTTATTATCGAACTTTAAAAGTAAGTAGCGGGTTATTTAAGTTGCAAAGTTAATAATTTTTTCTCATTGAGCAATCC
>Ga0224483_100246_pt1 | contig 15834 bp, 14 predicted proteins | sample hydfratestSal1_FD_181453 | JGI IMG/M metagenome (GOLD analysis project Ga0224483, IMG submission 181453) | Metatranscriptome of mouse feces microbial communities from Columbus University, Ohio, United States - Sal1 (Metagenome Metatranscriptome) ... | reverse complement strand
CTAAAAGGTAGGGGCGTTTGATTTGGGGCAATATGAAAATTTATCCACAGATGGGGGCTTGTATGGAACTGCGCGGATTAATCCTGTCTTTACAGGAAATGAATGTGGCGAAACCAGATGATTTGGAACGTTTTGTTATGGAGGATGGGCTGACAGAGCTGTTGGATGGCATTTACCGTTATGGGGTGCAGATTATTAATTTGGATATGTTCCATGCAGACACCACGGAGAAATTAGGGCTGGTGTTGGGGCTGCATCATTTACAGCCAGAGGAATGCCTGTTGCTTGTGGCTACGGATAAAACATTGTCTATAAAAGGCGGTATGAAACTTGCCGCTGTTGGTTTTGTGAACCCGACGCTGCCAAGACAACGGCTGGCGGGTGTTAAAATGGTGGTGGAAGGGTTTGAGGAAGTAGACTTTTATTTCTTGGAACGGGCTTACCAGCGCGAGCATGGGATCCCCTGGACAGTCATTGAGACAGAACGTTGTTTCTTACGGGAGATGGTGGTAGGGGATTTGGATGAATTATACCAGCTATACCAGGGAAAAAATATTACGCGTTATATGGAAGGGCTGTATGAAGAACGGGAAAAAGAGGAAGAATATACCAAAGCATATATCCGGGATATGTATGGTTTTTATGGATACGGCATGTGGATTGCCGTGGATAAACATTCTGGGAGGGCCATAGGCAGGGCGGGCTTAAACCACCGCGAGATCCATGGGAAGCCCTCTTTGGAACTTGGCTACCTTGTGGGGGAAGAATTCCAGAACCAGGGGTTTGCCACTGAGTTGTGCGAGGGGATTTTGCAATTTGCCCGGGAAGGGACGGAATTTGAGGAAATTAACTGCCTGATAGAAAAAGAAAATGTAATTTCTATCCATTTGGCAGAAAAATTAGGTTTCCAATGGCAGGAGGAATGGGGTGGCCAGGGAAAGAATATGCAAAGATACACGAAAAAGTTGCATTTTTAGAAAAAATTCATTATAATGTAATCTATCATTTACAAGCGCGAAATCATGCATCCTGCATGATTTCTGTGTATAATCTGCAGGATGGAGAAATGCATATGGAAGATATGAAAAAGATTCAATTGGATGGGCGGGAAGAAGCGGTTATGAATACAGACGGCCATATTAAGGCAACAAAGGAATTTGTAAGCCCCGAAAGCCTGTATGAGGAGCTGATTGCAAGCGTGAAGCTGTACCATCCGTCAACTGATATTTCTTTGATTGAAAAGGCATATAAGGTTGCAGATGAAGCGCATAAAGGGCAAGTGCGCAAATCCGGGGAGGCATATATCATCCATCCGCTCTGCGTGGCGATTATCCTTGCGGAACTGGAATTAGATAAAGAGACGATTGTTGCAGGCATCCTCCATGATGTAGTAGAAGACACCATAATGACGGAAGAGGAAATTTCCCAGGAGTTCAGCGAAGAAGTGGCGCTTTTGGTAGACGGCGTGACTAAACTGGGGCAATTGTCTTACCATGCAGATAAAGTGGAAGTCCAGGCGGAGAACTTGCGCAAAATGTTTCTGGCCATGGCGAAGGATATCCGCGTGATTTTGATTAAGCTTGCAGACCGCCTCCATAATATGCGGACCTTGAAATATATGAAGCCAGAGAAGCAGAAGGAGAAGGCAAGGGAAACTATGGATATCTATGCCCCGATTGCCCAGCGGCTTGGAATTTCTAAGATTAAGATAGAGCTGGACGATTTGTCCTTAAAGTATCTGGAGCCAGAGGCTTATTATGACCTGGTGGAGAAAATAGCCCTGCGCAAAAGCGTGCGGGAAGCATATATTTTTCAATTGGTGGAGGAAGTGGAGGAGCATATCAAAGGGGCTGGCATTGAAGCTTCTATTGATGGGCGCGCCAAGCATTTTTTCAGCATATATAAGAAAATGGTAAGCCAGGATAAAACGCTGGATCAGATTTATGATTTGTTTGCCATCCGTATTATTGTAAATTCTGTCAAGGACTGTTATGCGGCTCTTGGCGTAATCCATGAGATGTATAAGCCAATCCCTGGCCGGTTTAAAGATTATATTGCCATGCCCAAGCCCAATATGTACCAATCCCTCCATACAACATTGATTGGGCCTACCGGGCAGCCATTTGAGATACAAATCCGCACTTTTGACATGCACCGGACGGCGGAGTTTGGGATTGCCGCACACTGGAAATATAAGGAAGGCTCCAATGGAGGGAAGGTAGCGGGAAAGAGCCAGGAAGAAGAGAAATTAAGCTGGCTTAGGCAGATTTTGGAATGGCAGAAGGACATGTCGGACAACCGGGAATTTATGAGTTTGTTAAAGAGCGATTTGGATCTGTTTTCTGACACGGTATTTTGCTTTACGCCTTCCGGCGATGTGAAAAACCTTCCCAACGGCTCAACGCCAATAGATTTTGCCTACAGTATCCATTCGGCTGTAGGCAATAAAATGATTGGCGCCAAAGTGAATGGGAAGCTGGTTAATATTGATTATGAGATTCAGAACGGGGACAGGATTGAGGTGCTGACCTCCCAGAATTCCAGGGGGCCTAGCAGGGACTGGCTAAACATCGTTAAGAGTACCCAGGCGAAGAATAAGATCAACCAATGGTTCCGCAGTGAATTTAAGGAAGAGAATATTTCCAGGGGCAAGGAGCTGCTGGCTCAGTATTGCAAGGCTAAGGCTGTGAATTGGGCAGAGCTGAACCAGAGTTCTTACCAGGAGCGCATTATGCGCAAATATGGGTTCCGGGACTGGGAGTCTGTGCTGGCGGCGTTGGGGCATGGCGGCTTAAAAGAAGGCCAAATCATCAATAAGATGCAGGAATATTATAAGAAAGACCACAAGGCAGCCATAACAGATGAACAGATTTTAAGGAGCATGGAAAACGATGGGATGGAAAGCGCTTTTTCTTCTGGAAATAGGGAGAAAGGGGCCAGGGGACGGTCAAAGAGCGGGATTGTGGTAAAAGGGATTGATGATATGGCAGTGCGGTTTTCCCGTTGCTGCGCGCCTGTCCCGGGAGATGAGATCGTTGGCTTTGTGACACGGGGGAGGGGGATTTCCATCCATCGGACAGACTGCATCAATATAATTAACCTTTCTGACATAGAGCGGGTCCGCCTTCTGGACGCAGAATGGCAAGAGTGTGAAGGGGAAGCCGGGCGGTATATGGTGGAAATCAAGATATATGGATCCAACCGTACTGGGCTTCTGGTGGATATTAGCAAGGTATTGGCAGAACGCCAGATTGACATTCATGCAATCCATTCTAATACCAGCAAGCAGGGAATTGCGACGATTACGCTGTCTTTTGAGACGAAAGGCAAGGAGGAATTAACTAGTTTAATTAGTAAAATGCGCCAGGTGGAAAGCGTGATTGATATAGAAAGGACCAGAGGATAGGGTAATGGGGCGCTATGGTTCTATAGGTGGGCATAAGCGCCTGCCTTGCGTTTGCTGGCAAGGCAGGTTTGCCATAGGGAGATATCTTGGCGGGCAGCCTTTTTTAGCCCTGCTGCAATCCTGAATTGGGGCATCTAGCTATATGTGTGGATTTTTTTACAAATATTCCCCAAAACAATAAACTGGCAATCAGGTATAAGGGGCAGGAAAGCAATGCCTGGAAATAATTATGGACGATAGGGTAATCCTGAAATTGGAGGATTACAATAGCCTGCCTAAAAACTGTTTCCCATAAAGCCCCCCAGCCCTCCAAGTTAGACCAGGCTCCAGGCAGGGACCAGGTAGGGAATCCTGTTAATCCAGGAAATAATGCCACCTTAAAAAAGCATAGGGACAATAGGAGGAAAGCCCATTTGGCAAGGGGCTTTTTTATGTATGTGGAAAAGGAAGCCATCCTGCCTAGGAAGAGTAAAAAAACAATCAGGTATACCGTCCATTTCAGTAGGTTTATGTCTATTTTGGCGTCGCTGTTTTGGAATAAGGATTCTGTTTTCTTGTAATCCAGCGCTTGCATATTGTGGACGGTTGCAATGGAGAGGGTTTTCCAGGAAGCGGAACCTAGCGCCGAATCGGCTTTGGTTTTGGGTTCTGATGCCGGAGCGGTTTGAGGCTCTAGCGCCGAATCGGCTTTGGTTTTGGGTTCTGATGCCGGAGCGGTTTGAGGCTCTAGCGCCGAATCGGCTTGGGTTTGGGACCTTGGTGCCAATATATTTTGGCCAAGAAACAGGATAGGCATGTGATTTGGGATTACCTGCATAATTGTGTAAGGCTTCCCATGGTACAGCATCTGTTTTCCAATCACTTGCCTTGAGCCAAAAAGTGAGCTTGCCAGTGTGGATGAAACAGCGCAGGATTGGTTCCCAAAATCCTGGCGCAATGTTGTTATGGCGTTTCCCTTTATTTGCGCTATATGCCCAGAGGCGGTATGCTGCAGCCCATGTGCCTGTAAATCCCCTTCTTCGATAGTCCAGATTTCATACTCAATCCCTTGCTGCCTTGCTGTCTCTGCCAATGGATGTTCAGCGACGGGCGTTTTGTAATAGAGGTAAGCTAAATTTTCCTCACGGTTTTCCAAATTCTGGAACTGTATATAAAATTGGAAGAAAGTAACTAGGGACAGGGTTCCAGAGAGAAACAGCGTCAGATAGTGGAAAAAATTATGGATGGTCAGTCTTTGGTTATCCGTATGCGGTCACCTTCCTTTATGGCCTTGCTGGCGGTTACAATGACGCAGTCTGAGGGAGAAAGCGCCCCTTCCACCGCTGCATACTGGCTGTTTTTTTCTAAAACTTCCACTGGCACATACTCAGCAATTGGCTGGACGCCCAAGATGGACGGGGATTCTTGTACCCGGATTACGAAATCGCCGGATTCCCGGCTATACAGCGCTGAAAGCGGGATGCAGCAGGGGTAGTCCTGGCTCTCGGTTTCAAGGCTCAAGACAGCTTCCCCAGGCTGGAGGGTTCCATGGGGTGCAAGGTCAGCGTTTACCTGGCAGGTTCCAGCCCCTCCCTGTGAAATACGGCTGATTTTTACATGTTCTAGGGAGATGTCCCCTTCCCCCGCTTTTAGGGAGCCTTCCATTCCCTCCTCTATGGCGGGTGTTTCAATTCCAAAGAGGGAAGCTTCCTCTAAAGCGCCTTCAAATTGAAAAGGATGGCTGAAATCTGCAAGGATAATGGCTGGTTCCAAGGAGGTAAAGCTTCCAGTGGAAATGGAGCATTCCAAAACCTGCCCGCTAGATTCAGCGTATACCTTCCCCCCTGCCTTACGCAGTTCCTTTAATTCCTGCAAAGTAAGGTTCAAACCTGCCTGTTCAATCTGCAGCAGGTCTGCGGCGCTGTCCTTATCTAGGGGCAAACTGGCATCCTCAACCTGTCGTGCTGCAGCTTTTAAGGCTTTCTTCCTGGAGGTGGCGGCTTCTTCATAGAGCTTCTGTTTTTCTAGGAAAACCTGTTCTAATTCCGTTTGTTTTGCAGCCCATGCATCCATTGGGTTTTCTATAGGGAACGCCGAGTCTGGCGTGGCTGCAGGGTTTTTGAGATTCTGGCTGCTGTTGGCGCGCTGCTGGCTGGCAGTTTCTTCTGGCTTTTGGGATTCATGCAAGGAAAGCTCTGCCTTGGCATGTTCCAGCTCCAGGAGCGCGGCGTTTACAGCGGCTTCGGTTTCTTTCAAAGTGTCATTGTAATCTTCTTTTGCACGTTTTAAATCCAGGCTGTGCTGGCTGGTTTGCCTCTGCCAGGCTCGTGTTAAGTCTTTTATTTGCAGTTCGAGTTTTTGCAGCTCTTGCTCTGCCTGTGCAATGCTGCCCTGCAGGCTGCCTAAGTCTACTGTGAATAGCAGGCTGCCCTTCTCAACGGCGTCAGATACCTGGACATGTACCTGGGCGATTTGTAGGCCTTCTGGGCAGCAAATGGCAAGGTTTTCTTTTGGGGCTATACGCCCCTGGATTTCTAATGGGTATTTCAGCTTCTTTGCCTCTGGGGAGGCTACAGAGGCATAAGGGACCATAAAAGAGTCCGCAGCCCTGGATACGACAGTCATGGCCGCTATGCCGGCCAGAAAGATAAAAATAGCGTTAAATTTCCATATCTTTCGGAAGGTTTGGAGTTGTTGCTTTAATTTCATTTACATTCACCTCTTGTATTATTGTTTTAAGGCCATGGCGCCAATGCCTTTTTGCAGCGTTTCTTTTTGCAGGAAGGAGGCCAGGCACATGGGAAACAGCACAAGGAAAGAAAACACAAAGGCATAAGGGGCATTCTCCTTGCCGATATTTGGGAGGTAAAGGGAAAAAACCCAAAGGGAAGGTGTTTTCAAAAAAAGCAAGGGCTGTTCTAACAGGTTCCAGTATTCTATCGTGCAAAGCAGCATGGCAGCTTTGGCCCCTGGCGCCGCCAGGGGGACGCCTATATGCCAAAACATCCTAAAATGGCTGCTGCTGTCCAGGGAAAACGCCTCAAATATTTCTTCTGGTATCCCAATAAAATAACGATAGGTTAGGAACACAGGGAAAGTGGAAAACACAGCCGGCAGGATAATGGCTGCATGGCTGTCCATTATGCCCAGGCGGTCAACCACGAGGTAATTGGACGCCATAGTTACCTGAAAAGGCAGCAGCATTAAGATAGTATAAAGGTAAAACAAAAAACTGCTGAATGCCCCATGCCAGCGGGAAAAGCCCCAGGCGGCAGGGATTGAGGTTAGTAACTGCCCCGCCACAATAAAAAACGTCACCTTGACAGAATTCCAGAACACCACATAGAATTCCGGCGTGTCCAGAAGCACTTCCAGATAACCCCGCAGGGTGGGGAAAGCTGGGAACAACGGGAAACATGTCTGTCCCTGCCCTTCCAATATGCCTGCAAGGGAAAGGGCCAGCTCATGCTTGCCAGTGATGGACCCAACCCATAAAAGGAAAATAGGGAGGAGGGACAGGCCGCAGAGTATTAGCAGCAGCAAAGTTTTAAGCGTGGAACGAATCAAGGTTGCCACCTCCTTTTTTGCGCAGCGGATATACAAGCGCTGCAAACAGGCATACAATCACCACGGCGGCTGCATACATTTTATCCATTGCCATATCCCGAAACCAGTTGTGGAACATATGCTGCACCATGTAAATGCTTTTATCCGGGTATTCCCCAGCCAAAAGGTAGCTTTCCCGGTAAGACTTGAAAGCGCCTGCCAAAGCCAAGGTGAATACGGCGGACGACATTGGCTTTAGCCCCGGCAGCGTGATATGCCAGAACTGGGCAAAAGGGCCTGCCCCGTCAAGGGAGGATGCTTCATAAAGGCTTTTGGGGATGTTTTCTAACCCAGTGGCCCACAAGATCACATAATAGCCCATATTTTTCCAGAGGAAGCTGGCGGTAAGCACTGCAAAAGCATGGGAAGAATGAAGCCAGTCAATGGAAATATGGAAAAAGCTGTTTATGGCGCCAGATTGGTGGAACAGTGCCTTCCACACAAATACTAGGGCGGCGGTGGGGACAGCCATAGGCAGCAGGCAAAAATTGCGATAAAGCCCCATGCCGCCAAAATAGGCAAGGTTTGCCAGCAGTAAGGATAAGGCAAGGAGAAGCGGGAGGGATATCCCAAGGAATTTCAGGGTATTTCCCAAGGCAAGCTGGAAAGCTGCATTTCCCCAAACTGTCCTGTAATTTTGCAATCCTATAAATCGGCTGCCTCCCAGGGTGGTGAACGACCTTCGCGCCACATCCGCAAATGGGATGAGTACAAAGATACAGACCCCCGTCAGGCTGGGCAGAAGGAATAAGGAATCCTTCTGCAAGGTATGTTGTTTTTTCATAAGCCCTCCTTTCTTGCGGGCAATCCTATAGATAATTGCGAAACTCAATTAGCGAATACCGCGGGGGTAAGCGCCCAGCGGGGCATTTGGCTACAAGGCATTGGATTCTGCAAGGTACAGTTCAAGCATTTGCGAAATCTCCGTTACGGCTCCATCCAAAGGCTTATTTCCAGATAAGTATGCGCCCCCACTGTCCAAGATGGCGGAAAGGATTAAGGTATCCTCCATGGCGGGGGTGTCCAGTTCAGAGGCCATCTGTTCCAATTGATTAAATTCCTCCTGGGAAGGCCAATGGAAAGAGCCGCCCAGCCTTTGGAAAATAGCCCCATATTCTTCCAGCTTTTTGGGGGAAGGCTTTGCTGCCATTGCCTGCCATGCCCCTTTATTTACTGGAAAGGCGCAAGAGGGGGGCAGGGAATCGTCTATAAATACCATTTGCTCTTCTTCGCTCAGCATAAATTCCAGAAATTTGGCGGCTAAATCTGTTTGGCTGGATTTGCTGTTGATACCTGCAGACAGGGAGGTAAAAACATGTTCAGGGAATGGCAAAAATGACAGGTTTTGCCCTGGCATATGGTCGGAAATAGCGGTAAAATCCCGGATATTCCCAAGGTACCCAATGCCGGAAGCTGTGTTTCCATATACAATATCCCAAATGTCCACCATATGCCTGACGGAATCGTAATAGGGGGCATTTTCCACATTTGGGCTGACAGCCTGGAACATGTCCAGAATTTCCCCTTCTTGCGGCTGTAACAAATCGTCAAATGTTTTGGCGTATTCTAGCAGTTGCGCGATTTTTTCTTTGGAGATGGAGCCGTCGCCTTTTTGGATTTCCTGCCAGAAAATGCTGAAAGTATAAGGCAGGAAGTTGTTTGCGCTTAAGGGAGCCGGATGTTCCGTTTGTTTTGCCAATTCCAGTAATCCTTCCAAGGAGCTGGCCTGGTCGATTTTTCCCTTTTCCCCTACCAGGACCGGGATGGAAAAGGAGATGGGGGCTGCAAACTGCTTTCCTTGTGTTTGGAACGCTGCAAAGAGGTTTTGGAATACCTTGCTTGCATCCTGTGTAAGCCCTATACTGCTTAAGTCCATAAGGATTCCTTGCTTTGCGTAAGAGTTCCAGGGAAGCCCGTTTAGGAATAAAACATCGGGCCCATTCCCCGCCATAATTTCTGTATTTAAGATATTGATGGCGTCAGATTCATTTTTTACGCCAAGGGACTCCATGCCCGTTTCGTAAGATAACAGTACATTTGGATGGCTGGACTGAAAATCAAAAATCAGTTTTTTGATAGTGTCATCATTGCTTAGGGAGTAGATTTTTAATTCTTGTTCTGGCTGGGTGGGCAAATTGGCATTATATTCGTAGCGCAGCAGTTTCAGTTCCCCAGTAGGGGCGCTGCCTAAAAAAGCCAAGAACACTTTTTCTGTAATTTGGTAGAAATATTGAATGCTGTGGCTGACGTCAGACAAACTATTTAGCCTTCCATCCACAAGGAGTTCTGTGAGCGACATGGTGTTGTCCGAACTGTAAATGCCCGTTTCATCACAAGTATATATTTTTTTCTTTTCAGGGTCCGCGTCCATTTGGCGTAAAAATAATTTCCCAGAGGGGCATACGGCTTCGGTTAGTTCGTTTCCTGATGCGGTGTCAAGGGTTTTTATGGTCCCGTCAAATTCATTTAGATAGAGGGCGCCCTGAACAGCTTTGATTTCAGCGTTTCCCGATTCCCTTTCCCAGGTTATGGCTCCGCTGTTAGGGTCAAAGCCCATAAGCTGATAAGTAAGGCTTTCCCCATGCCCAGATTGGAGGGTTCCAACCAAGGTTCCGGTTTTCGGGCAGGTGATAGAAGTAAGCCCATAGCTTATGTATTCTTTTTTAGGCTCTGGAAGCTTTAGGGAAAGGGGAGAGGAATGAAGTTTTTGCCCAGCTTCTTCTAATTTGAAATATTCGTATACGCCAATGGCATGTTGTTCGTCCAGTGGGTTTTCTGATATTTTGCCTGCGGATACATAGATTTCCCCTTCTGGCGCAAAACAGGCGGACACGACCCGGCAATGCTCTGGAAGCCAGGAAGCGTCCCAAGGTTCCTGCTGCCAAGACGCCCCTTCGTCCTGGCTTTTATAGCAGTAAAAACTGCCTGGCTCCTGTTCTGTCAGGATACGGACCGTGCCATCCTTTTTTTCCAGGTCAAAAATAGTTTGGATGGGGGCAGGGAAGGGGATTTCTTCTTCCTGGTACCGCCCTTTCGCGCCATCCCCTTGCCTGCTGGAACTTTTTGCCTGTTCAGGGTTGGAGCCCTGTTCGGTTTGGGTTTTGGGTGAGCTGCATCCTGCGGTGCATAATGGCAGCAGGAGCAATAGCCCTGCAAGTAAAACTGAAAGCTTCTGTTTCATATGGCGTCCTCCTTTTGGAATGTTGATTTTCTGCCATCTTACCATAAGGCAGTGGGAAAGTCCTCTAACATTCCTCTAATACGGTTTTGGGCAATTGTTGTGCGGCTGCAATGTTTGGATGGGGCTTTTGAGGCGTTGCCTAAGAAGCTGACATGCCAAATGGCTGGAATTCTGGCAGCGTTGGCGCCCCTCGCGCCTGTTTAGAGGACTTTTAGAGACATGGTATGGTATAATATAAATAAATATGAAGGAGGTATGCGATGCGGATATTGATTATTGAGGACGACGCAAGCTTAACAGAACTGTTATCTTATGGGCTGGAGGATGAAGGGTTTTCCGTTGATATCTGCCAGGATGGGTACGAGGGGCTTTTCCTTGCCTTACAGGAGTCCCATGATATTATCTTGTTGGACAGGATGCTCCCAAGCCTTGCTGGGGAAAGCATACTGAAACGTATGCGCCAGGATGGGGTAAAGACGCCTGTCATATTTATCACTGCACTTGGGGAAGCTGCTGAGAAAATCAATGGGCTGGACCTGGGCGCAGACGATTATTTAGTGAAGCCCTTTGACCTAGGGGAGCTGATGGCTCGTATCCGCAGCGTGATGCGCAGGTCGTTGGATCAGCCTTCCCCATTCCTGCTGCAGTTTGGGGATATCAGCTTTTCCGAAAAAGAGTCAAAATTGATGTATGGCGGGGAGGCTTATATCCTGCCTAAGCGGGAAGGGGAATTGTTGGCTTTTTTTATGCGCAATCCCGGGCAAGTGCTGGCGCGCAGGCAGATTATTGGGAATGTCTGGGGCATGGAGGCGGAAATTGAGGATGGGAACCTGGATAACTACATTTATTTGCTGCGGAAAAAGCTAAAAAAGCTGCAGGCAGCAGTGGAAATCGTAACCGTACACCGGCAAGGCTATTGCCTAAAGGGCAAACAGGGGGATTGAGATGTTTCAAAAGGTTCAAATTAAGCTTTCCCTGGTTTGCTGCGCCATCACGGCTTTGCTGGCCCTTGCCATAGTATTATGCTGCCTGGGTATTTCCGAAAAAAATATGTATGGGCAGGAAGAGGCTCTTTTTTGCCTGAATGCAAATACTGTTTCCTATGAGCTGCATACCAAAAACCCGGTCAGCATCCACTGGTATATGCGGAATGTGGACGCTGGGGAGGATTTGCTGTACCTTAAAGTGGATGGGGTTCCCTCCACCCTTTCAGAAGTGGCGTTGACGGAGCCGGAACGCAGGCTGGCGGAGGAAGTGGGGGAATATATCATCAAACAGGGGATTGCGCCAATTACCGGAAATTTCACCGCAGAAAAAGAGTATTTTGAATATGGGGGGGAGGGTTCAAAATTTCTTGTTTTGTATGGGGCGGTTTCTGAGCAGCAGCCGTGCGTCACATATTTGTATTTATACAGCCTAAAACCATTTTTGCAGAATGTAAAAATGCAGCGTATTGGGTTTTTTGCGGTATGGTTGTTTTCTATTCCCCTTGTCTATCTGTTCTCTTACGGGTTTACTTCCCACGCGCTGCAGCCGGTGGCCCAAAACCATGAAAAGCAAAAAGAATTTATTGCCTTTGCCTCCCATGAATTACGCTCGCCCCTGGCGGTGCTTAAAACGGGGCTGCCTATGTTGGAGCATAAACCAAATTCTGGAAAACGGGAAAGGATTTTCTCTTTAATGGGCAATGAAATGTCCCGGATGGAACGGCTGGTGCAAGACCTTTTGTGCTTAGCGAAAGTGGAGCGCGCCAGCCTGAGCTTTCAGTTTATGCCTGTGGATTTGGCAGATTTAGCGCAAAAGGTTTGCAGAACTTACGAAGGGATAGCGAAAAGCAAAGGGATTTTTTTATCTTTGGAAAAAGGAGGGGGCTGCCCCTGTGCCTGCGACCCTCAAAGGGTGGAGCAAGTGCTTGTAATTTTGCTGGATAATGCCCTGCATTACACCCCTTCGGGGCAGAAGGTTGCCGTACGCCTGTATCAGCAGCGCGCCAGATGCTATATCCAAGTCATTGATACCGGGGTGGGGATTCCAGATGGGGAAAAAGAGAAAATTTTTGACAAATTTTATCAAGTAAGCAGTTCCCGCAGCGATAAAGGGCATTTTGGGCTGGGGCTGGCGATTGCAAAGGAAATATGCAGCAGCCATGGAGGTAAATTGTCTGTCAGTGATACGCCGGGCGGTGGAAGCACCTTTACTGCGTGTCTGCCCGCAAAGCAGTGATGGGGCAAACGCCAAAGGAGCCATATCAGGCAGCGTAAGTAAAAATATCGACATGGAAACGCCAAAGTGGTAGAATCAGGATGGATCTAAAAAATGATAGAATCAGGCTATTCCTGAAACTGTGATAGGTTTTTGGGCATAGGCAAAAGAAAGAGGATAAATCGAGGTGGCAAGATGGATGTTAAAAAATTGGCCATGGAGCCAGAGTATGAGTTCCTGCGGACAAACAAGCGGCTGGGCAGCAGGGTCATGCTGTTGGGGTTAGGCGGGAGTTATGCATATGGGACTAATAATGAAAATAGCGACATTGATTTGCGCGGCGTAACGCTCCCCTTGCGTTCTGACCTGCTGGGGCTGACTAGGTTTGAGCAATATGAGGATGGCAATACCGATACGGTGGTGTATTCTTTCAATAAGATGGTGAAGCTTTTGTTAGAATGCAACCCAAACACATGTGAGATTTTAGGGTTGGATGAGAACCAGTATTTGATTAAGACAGCCATTGGCCAGGAGCTTGTTGACAATAGCGGCCTGTTCCTTTCCAAACGGGCTGCCAAGTCTTTTGGCGGTTATGCCAGCGCCCAGCTTCGCAGGCTGCAAAATGCCATTGCCAGGGGCGGCATGCCCCAGCGGGAAAAAGAGCGGCATATCCTGAATTCTGTCCAGAATGCCTTAGAAGGCTTCCAGGCGAAGTACGGGGAGTTTGCATATGGAAACGTAAGGCTATATGTTGACCAAGCAGTGACCCCAGGCATGGACACCGAAATATTTGTGGATGCCAGCCAGACCCATATGCCCCTTCGGGATTACCAGAAAATGTTTGAGGCATTGCATAATGTAGTCCGTGATTATGATAAAATTGGGAAACGCAACAAAAAGAAAGACAGCGGCCATCTAAATAAACACGCGATGCATTTAATCCGCCTGTTTATGATGGCGATTGATATTCTGGAACAGGGCGAAATCAGAACCCATCGGGTGGATGGCTTGGACGTGCTGTTAAAAATCAGGGCAGGCGGCTTCCAGAACGAAGACGGCACGTTTGACGGGGAGTTTTACCAGATGCTAGGGGAATATGAAAGCCGCCTGGAAATGGCAGAAAAGCATAGTGTTTTGCCAGACCATCCGGACATGGGGAAAGTGGGCGCATTTGTAGAGTCCGTCAACCAAAGGGCAATTGAGGAGGAGTGGGAATGAGGGATATTCAGGGTGAAATCCAGGCGAAATTGCTAGAAATTGAAAAAAAGGAGCAAGTGAAAGTTCTATTTGCCGTAGAGTCTGGCAGCAGGGCATGGGGCTTTGCTTCCCCAGACAGCGACTATGACGTCCGTTTTGTCTATATCAGGAAACAGGAAGATTACCTGAGGCTGGATGGGCCAAGGGACGTGATTGAGTGGCAATTGGACGAAGTGCTTGACATTAATGGATGGGATTTGAAAAAAGCCCTACAGCAGTTCCACCGGGGCAATGCGACATTATTTGAGTGGGGCAATTCCCCAATTGTTTATAAAAAGACGTTGCTGTGGGAGAAAATATATCAGCCAGCACAGTTATATTTTTCAAAAAAAGCGGCGGTTTCCCACTATTATGGGACTGCGTGCAGCGCCTTTCAGAAGCATCTTCAACAGGAAAAGGTGAAATATAAGAAATATTTTTATGCGCTGCGCCCCCTGCTGGCATGCCGTTATATTGAACAGTACAAAAAGGCGCCCCCAGTGCCGTTTGGGGAATTGCTGAACCTGGGGCTGCCAGAAGGGATACGGCAGGAAATCCATAAATTATTAGAATATAAACGGGTTACGCAGGAACAGGAATGGAGTCCCCAGATATCGGCGGCCTATACGTTTATTGAACAGGAAATAAAGGCGCAAAAGAAGGTTATGGACGGCATGGAAGATGACAGGCGTAAGGAGTGGGACACGTTAAACCAAATATTTTTGGACGCGCTTTCGGAGGCGGCATATGAAGATTGACCGGATGATAGGGATCCTTTCCATCCTATTGCAAAAGGAGAAAGTGACTGCCCCTTATTTGGCCCAAACCTTTGAGGTGTCCCGCCGTACCATTAATCGGGATATTGAGGCCCTTTGCATGGCAGGCATCCCATTGGTGACGGAGCAGGGCGCGAAGGGCGGCATTTCTATTATGGAAGGGTATAGCATAGACCGCACATTGCTCAGCGCTTCCGATATGCAGGCGATTCTGGCAGGGCTTCGCAGCCTTGACAGCGTAAGCGGCACAAACCGTTACCTCCAGTTGATGGAAAAATTGTCGGCAGGGGCGGCAAGCCTGCCAGCAGGGGAGCAGCATATATTAATTGACCTTTCTTCTTGGCAGAAAGAATCATTGATGCCCAAAATAGAAAAAATCCAGGAAGCAATCGTTTCTGGCGTCCAAATTTCTTTCCATTATTATGCGCCGAAAGGGGAATCGGAGCGGACAGTTGAGCCGTATGATTTGGTGTTCCAGTGGTCAAGCTGGTATTTGTGGGGGTATTGCAGGAAGCGGCGGGGGTTCCGCCTGTTTAAATTAACCCGCATGGCAGGCTTAACCCTAGGGGAGGCCTTTGAAAAACGCCCGGTGCCAGCCCCCAATTTATCATTGGAAAAAGCATTCCCAATGGTTTACCAGGTCAAGGCAAAGATACATAAGAAATTTAAATGGAGGCTGATAGAGGAGTTTGGGGCTGACTGCTTTGTGGAAGGGCAGGACGGGTCGCTGCTGTTTACGGCTGGCTTTACCGATAAATACAGCATTCTTTGCTGGATTATCTCTTTTGGGATGGATGCGGAGCTTCTAGAGCCTGTGTGGCTTCGGCAGGAATTGGCTGCGTTTGCAGAAAACATCCGGGAAAAGTATTTGGAATCATGACATACAGATGTCCTTTTTAGGGTGCTATAATCCTTTTATCAAATGAAAGGATGGTATGGATATGAAGTATGAAATTGTAACTTTGGAAGAGAAAATTGCAGTAGGGGTTTGCGCGCGCGCCAATAACCAGAACCCGAATATGGGGGCAGTGATTGGCGGCTTGTGGGAGAAATTTTATAAAGAAGGCGTCTATGCTTCCATTCCCTGTAAAGCAAATGACAAAGCGCTTGGGCTTTATACAGAATTTGAGGGGGATGAAAAATCAGATTACACGGCGGTGGTTGCCTGCGAGGTGTCCAAGGAGCCAGAAGATGGAAAATATGCAGTTTGCAAGGTCCCAGCAGGCAGGTATGCAAAGTTTATTGTCCACGGCGACATGGTGCAGGCCGTTGGGGCGGCATGGCAGGAGATTTGGGAGATGGACCTGCCAAGGGCCTTCCAGTGTGATTTTGAAGAGTACCAAGATGAGTGCATGGAGGATGCAGAGATTCACATTTATGTAGGGCTGACAGACGAAAATATTGAGGAATCCTGATAATGTATGGCTTTTGCTAGAAGCGGACGGCCG
>Ga0224483_100243_pt1 | contig 15933 bp, 32 predicted proteins | sample hydfratestSal1_FD_181453 | JGI IMG/M metagenome (GOLD analysis project Ga0224483, IMG submission 181453) | Metatranscriptome of mouse feces microbial communities from Columbus University, Ohio, United States - Sal1 (Metagenome Metatranscriptome) ... | reverse complement strand
AATATTATAACAACTCGATGATCGCCATCTCCGCTGCGTCGCCGCGGCGCGGCCCCAGCTTGGTGATGCGGGTGTAACCGCCGTTTTTGTCGGCGTACTTGGGAGCGATCTCATCAAACAGCTTTTTGGTAACGTCCTCCTTGGTGATGAAGGCCATCGCCAAACGCTTATGGTGCAGATCGTTCACCTTTGCCAGGGTAATCAGCTTCTCGGTCAGGGAACGTACTTCCTTGGCGCGAGTCAGAGTCGTCTCGATCTTGCCTTTTTCCAGCAAGAAGGTGACCATGGCTCTCAGCATTGCAGTTCTATGTGCAGTGTCTCTTCCGAGCTTTCTTGTTCCGGGCATCGAAAATTCACTCCTTTACCTTTGGTTACAGAACGACTTACTCGTCGTCCCTGCGAAGACTAAAGCCGAGGGAGTTGAGCTTGTAGACAACTTCCTCCAGGGACTTACGTCCCAGGTTTCTTACCTTCATCATATCGTCTTCCGACTTACTGATAAGGTCTTCCACCGTATTGATGCCTGCACGTTTCAGGCAGTTGAACGAGCGGACAGATAAATCCAGCTCTTCAATGGTCATTTCCAGCACTTTTTCCTTGCCCTTGTCGTCCTTCTCCACCATAATCTCAGTGTTATAGCCCTTATCGGACAAATCCACAAAGAGATTCAGATGTTCCGTAAGAACCTTTGCGGCCAAGGAAACGGCCTCTTGCGCATTGATGACGCCGTTTGTCCAAACTTCCAGGGTCAGCTTATCGTAGTCGGTAATCTGCCCTACGCGTGTATTTTCAACGCCGTAATTGACCTTCAGCACAGGGGTGTAGATGGAATCAACCGGCAAAATGCCGATCACGTTGGCGCCCATGGCAGCCTTGTTGCGATCCGCAGAGACATAGCCACGTCCCTTATCCAACGTAATTTCCATATACAGCTTTGCGCCGTCGCCCAACGTTGCAATGTGCATATCGGGGTTCAGAATCTCAACCTCGCTGTCGCATTTGACGGAATCAGCCGTAACTTCGCACGGGCCTTCCGCGTTGATCTCAACCGTCTTGGGACCGTCGCAATGCAGTTTAGCGGTGAGGCCTTTCATGTTGAGAACGATCTCGGTCACGTCCTCTTTTACACCGGGAATGGTGGAAAACTCATGAAGAACCCCGTCAATCTTGATGGATGTGACGGCCACGCCGGGAAGCGAGGAGAGCAGAACTCTCCGCAGGCTGTTGCCCAGCGTCGTACCGAAGCCGCGCTCAAGCGGCTCCACCGTAAACTTGCCGTAGGTTCCGTCGGCAGATAGCACCTCGGTTTCAATTCTTGGCTTTTCTATCTCGATCATTAGCGACCCTCCTTGACATTTCGGCAGGCAATGAAGCTTACCATGATGGTTAGCATGCCATCAAACCCCGGCATTATTTGGAGTACAACTCGACGATGAGAGTCTCTTCCACGGCGAGATCAATGTCCTCGCGCAGCGGAACGGCAATGATCTTAGCTTCCATTGCGTCGCGGTTGAGATCCAGCCACTTGACGATGGGACGGGAAGCGTTGGCCTCCAGCACCGCTTTGATCTTAGCGCTGTCGCGGCTCTTTGAGTTGATGGAAATGACCTCGCCCGGCTTGGTCAGGTAGGAAGGAATGTCAACTTTCTTGCCGTTGACGGTAAAGTGTCCATGTACCACCAGCTGTCTGGCCTCTGCGCGGGAACTTGCCCAACCCAGACGGTAAACAACGTTATCGAGACGGCTTTCAAGAATCGCCAGCAAGGCCTCACCGGTCTTGCCTTCTTTCTTCTCCGCCAGCTCATAGTAATGGCGGAACTGGCCTTCCAACACGCCGTAGTAACGTCTGGTCATCTGCTTTGCACGCAGCTGAACGCCGTACTCGGAAGTTTTCTTACGGCCCTGGCCATGCTGGCCGGGGGCGTACGCTCTACGGGTAACCCCGCACTTATCGGTGTAGCATCTCTCGCCCTTCAGAAACAGCTTTTGGCCCTCTCTGCGGCACAGTCTGCATACAGCACCTGTATATCTTGCCATAGTATGGTTTGCACCTCCTGTAAATCGGTTTAAGACTAGACGCGTCTTCTCTTGGGAGGACGGCATCCGTTGTGAGGAATGGGGGTAACGTCCTTAATCATGTTCACCTCCAGGCCGGCGGCCTGGAGAGCACGGATCGCGGCTTCACGGCCAGCGCCCGGACCTTTTACGAACACCTCAACCGACTTCATTCCATGCTCCATCGCAATTTTAGCTGCGGTTTCAGCTGCGGTCTGAGCGGCAAAAGGAGTGGACTTTCTGGAACCTCTAAAACCCAACTCACCAGCGCTGGCCCAGGAGATCGCGTTGCCCTGGACGTCGGTGATGGTAACGATTGTATTATTGAAAGTGGACTGGATATGTGCAGCTCCGCGCTCAATATTTTTGCGGTCGCGGCGTCTGCGTACGGCGGTGGCTTTCTTACCGCCCTTTTGTGCTGCCATCTTGTGAATCCCTCCCTACTTATTTCTTCTTGTTGGCCATCGTTTTTCTGGGGCCTTTGCGGGTACGGGCATTGGTTTTGGAGCGCTGCCCTCTCACCGGCAGACCCTTGCGGTGACGCACACCGCGATAGCAACCGATTTCAATAAGTCTTTTGATGTCGAACGCTACGTCACGGCGAAGATCGCCTTCCACGCGGCAGTTCCGGTCGATATATTCTCTCAGCTTGGAAACGTCGTCCTCGCTTAAATCTCTAACGCGGGTATCGGGATTCACACCGGTCGCAGCAAGAATATCGCTGGCGGTTTTCCGTCCGATACCAAAAATATAAGACAAACCAATTTCAATCCGCTTGTCTCTGGGCAAGTCTACACCTGCAATACGCGCCATACTGGTTGCACCTCCATGTTAAATAGGTTTGCGCCAAATCAGCCCTGGCGCTGTTTGTGCTTCGGGTTTTCACAGATCACCATGATTTTACCCTTACGCTTAATCACTTTGCATTTCTCGCAAATTTTCTTGACAGAAGGTCTGACTTTCATTGATATGACCATCCTTTCGCTACACTCGGGACGTTTTGTTCGTTTGCCTTCCAAGCAATTCGCGCCATTTCACCTGCCGCGAACGAACCAAACTCCCTACGATTGAAAGACTCTCCTTCAATCGTTTGCCTCTTTATTTGGAACGCCAAGTGATGCGGCCCTTGTTCAGGTCATATGGAGAAAGCTCCAAAGTGACCTTATCGCCGGGAAGAATGCGAATGAAATTCATCCGCAGCTTACCGGAGATGTGAGCCAGCACCATGTGGCCGTTGGCTAGTTCTACCTGAAACGTTGCATTCGGCAGAGCCTCTTTGATGATACCCTCAACTTCGATGACATCCTGTTTCGACAAAATAACTACCTCCTTGTGGAAATCAGCGCCAGAGCCTATTTCTGAAAAGCGGCCAGCGCCTTGCGAATTTCACGATTGGTTTCCATCGACGGTTCCGGCACCACGGTATTCGTGGGGGCCAGGTGTTTGAGCTTCTTTCGTTTTGGATGCTCCAGCTTGCGGCTTTTACCGTCACTGACAACGGCGTAACCGTCCTGTACTGAAAGCACCGTGAAAAATCCTCCCTGATCCCGCCCCGCGTTGGAGCGAACCACCATTCCTCTTACAAACTCCATCGGTTTCCTCCTGAATCAATCGGGTAATGTCAGGATTTGCGGACCGTCCGGGGTAATCGCAATGGAATGTTCAAAGTGCGCCGAAAGGGCGCCGTCGGCCGTCACCGTAGTCCACTGATCCTCAAGGACCCGGACCTGATGCGTTCCGGCGTTGATCATCGGTTCGATGGCAAGGGTCATTCCGGGTAACAGGCGCACACCTCTTGCGGGTGTGCCGAAGTTTGGTACGCTGGGATCCTCATGCAGCTTCGCACCTACTCCGTGACCGACAAAATCTCGTACCACCGAGTAGTTGCGCGCCTCGACATACCGCTGCACAGCATTTCCGATATCGCCGATCCGGTTGCCCGGTTTCGCCATTTTGATTCCCTCAAAAAGGCTTTCCTTGGTGGCATCCAAAAGGGCGCGCGCTTCTTTTGAAATCTCCCCGCAGGGAAAAGTCCAAGCGTTGTCCCCATGGTACCCCTCGAGGCAGGCTCCAATGTCGATGCTGACGATGTCCCCTGTTTTGAGCACGTGCTTTTTGCTGGGTATGCCGTGGATGACCTCATGATTGACGGATATGCATGCGCTGGCCGGAAATCCGCCGTATCCCAGAAAGGAAGGGGTCGCCCCCTGGCTTTCAATATACTTACGAACCAGGCAGTCGATTTCCCAAGTGGTAATCCCAGGCTCGACGGCCTCTCCGGCTAAGCGTAGCGCTCTACTGGAAATTCTGCCGGCTTCCCGCATTTTGGAAAGCTCCCGGCTGGTCTTGAGCACAATCATGCTATGCCTCCAAGGCTTTCAGGGTAAGGCGGGTGGTGTCTTTCACATCTTCCTGTCCCTCCACGATGCAAAGCTTGCCCTGTTTCTCATAATAAGATTTCAAAGGCTCAGTCTGCTCATGGTAAACCTTAAGGCGTTCTTTTACCGTATCGGGGTGGTCATCCTTGCGCTGAACAAGGGTACCTGTGCATTTATCGCATACGCCTTCCACCTTAGGCTGTTTATACAGAATGTGGTAGCTGGCGCCGCAAGTTTCACAGACACGGCGTCCGGACATTCTTAAGACGATGCTCTCATCGGCAACCTCGATATCGATTACCTTGTCGATTGCTACGCCCATTTTGTCCAGAGCCTCAGCCTGAGGGATGGTGCGGGGGAATCCGTCCAGGATAAAACCGTTCTTGCAGTCGTCCTGCGCAAGCCGTTCTTTAATAATCCCAATAACTACGTCATCAGGAACCAGCTTGCCTTCCTCCATAAAGGACTTGGCCTTCTTACCCATCTCTGTGCCGCTCTTCAGCGCTTCACGAATGATATTGCCTGTAGAAATGCTGGGGATACTTAGGTGCTCGCAGATCACTTCAGCCTGCGTGCCCTTTCCGGCGCCGGGTGCGCCAAGTAAAATAATATTCATATGCCAAAACTCCTTCCAGACCTGCAAGCCTGCGGAACGCTCCGCAGGCGGTCAACTTCCCCGGAAAAAGGGGGAGCGCATCTGCGCGCCAGGGGATAAAAACCTCCCGCCGGCTTAGTCGAGAAAGCCCTTGTAATGGCGCATCATCATCTGGGATTCCATCTGTTTGACGGTCTCCAGGGCGACGCCCACCAGGATGATGACCGAAGTTCCTCCCAACTGCATTCCATGCATACCGGTAATCGCACCGTAAGCAATGGGAAGCAGGGCGATAAACGCCAGGAACAACGCGCCGATCAATGTAATCTTGGAAAGGATCTTCGCGATAAACTCAGAGGTGGGCTTGCCGGGACGGATGCCGGGGATGGTGCCGTTGCTCTGACGAAGATTATTGGCCATTTCCACCGGATTATACTGAATGGTAACGTAAAAATACGCGAACATGATAATCAGGAGGAAGTATAGAATCGAATAAATCCAGCCGCCCTGATTGAATGCATCCAGGAATCCCTTCCAGAAGGAGCCGTCCGCAGGATGCACGAACAGATTGATGGTGCTGGGAATGGACAGAATGGAACTTGCAAAGATGATGGGCATAACGCCGGAGAGGCCAACCTTGATCGGGATATGACTGCTCTGGCCGCCGTACATCTTTCTTCCCACCACACGCTTGGCGTACTGAACAGGAATGCGGCGCTCCGCGTCGTTCATGAACACGATCACCCAGATGACTCCCAGGAAGATCAGCACAAACAGCGGAACCAGGAAATAATACTGACCGAAGGACTCGGGATTCTCATTGGCAGCGCTGATATAATTGCCCAGCTGCGCAATGGTAGCCGGCATTCTGGCTACGATACCAGCAAACAACAGGATGGAAATACCGTTGCCAATGCCCTTCTGGTTGATCTGCTCACCCAACCACATCATCATCGCCGTACCGGCGGTGAATACCAGAATGATGACGATCGCGGAAAAGACTTGTGCAAATCCTTCATTATACAGGGTGATGGGAGTTCCCTCAAACTGGGTTCCCCTCAAGAAGAAGTAATATGCCGTACCCTGGATCAAGCCCAGCGCCACCGTTACATAACGGGTAATGGCGGCAATCTTTTTCCGGCCTTCCTCGCCCTCCTTGGCCATTCTCTCCAACGGAGGAATCGCCACGGTGAGCAGCTGCATAATGATGGATGAATTAATATACGGAGTAACGGACATCGCAAACATGGTGGCGTTGGAGAACGCTCCGCCCGAAAGGGTATTGAGGTAGGCGAGCATGGTGCCACCCTCATCAATCGCCCCCATTGCGCCGGCCAAAGCTTCCATATTCAGAAAGGGAGCGGGAATGACCGACCCAATTCGGAATATGACGATCACCATCAGAGTAAAGAGAATCTTTTTTCTTAAATCCGGGATCATCCAGGCATTCCGTATTGTCTTGAACAATTAGATCACCTCGGCCTTTCCGCCGGCTGCTTCAATCTTCTGCTTCGCAGACTCGGAATAAGCGGCAACCTGAACGGTCAACTTCTTGGTGATTTGTCCATTGCCCAGAATTTTGACGCCGTCGCACACCTTTTTGATGATGCCAGCCTCGATCAACGCTTCGTTGTTGACCACGGCGCCGTCGTCAAATGCATTGAGAGAAGCAACATTGATGGCGATGATTTGCTTCGCAAAAATGTTGTTGAAACCTCTCTTGGGAATCCGTCTCTGCAGCGGCATCTGGCCGCCTTCAAAGCCGGGACGCATGCCTCTGCCCGCTCTGGCTTTCTGGCCTTTATGACCTTTGCCGGCGGTTTTACCTTGTCCTGAACCATGTCCTCTGCCGATACGCTTGGACTCCTTTACAGAGCCAGCGGCCGGAGAAAGTTCATGCAACTTCATTTATTCGCACCTCCTTGCTTACGCTTCGCTTACCTCGATGAGGTGGATTATCTTGGCCACCTTGCCTTTGGTCTGAGGATTGTCGGGCTGCGTGGTGCAGTCGCCGATTTTATGCAGACCAAGAGCCTGGGCGGTTGCAATCTGGTCCTTTTTGCTGCCGATAAGACTTTTTACCAGCTTAATGTTGAGCTGTGCCATATTGCTACCCCCTATCTTACAGAATTTCTTTCACAGACTTGCCGCGGATCGCCGCAACTTCCTCTGCGGTACGCAGGCTAGCCAGCCCCTGCAGGGTGGCGCGCACTACGTTGCACGGATTATTGGAGCGCAGAGCCTTGGTACGGATATCCTTGATTCCAGCTGCTTCCACAACCGCACGCACGGGGCCGCCGGCGATTACGCCGGTACCGGGAGCGGCGGGCTTCATCAGCACTTTGCCTGCGCCGTAGATGCCAGTTACTTCATGCGGGATGGTGGAACCGCGCAGAGAAACCTTCATCAGGTTTTTCTTTGCGTCCTCAATGCCCTTACGAATAGCGTCCGGAACTTCGCCGGCCTTGCCGATTCCGAAGCCGATGGTGCCGTTGCCGTCACCCACGACGACCAGCGCGGCGAACTTGAAGATACGGCCGCCCTTAACCGTCTTGGATACACGATTGATCGCGACTACGCGCTCTTTGAGATCCATTGTTGAAGCGTCAATTCTAGCCAAAAGTATTCCTCCTTCTTAGAACTTGAGGCCGCCCTCGCGGGCGCCTTCGGCCAGCTCTTTGACGCGGCCGTGGAAAATATAGCCGCCGCGGTCAAAAACGACCTCGGTGATACCTTTTTCAGCGGCACGTTTGGCAATGAGCTCGCCAACCTTGCGTGCGGCTTCCTTGTTTCCGCCATTACCATTGAAATCCTTGTCCAGTGTTGATGCCGCCGCCAAGGTGACACCCTTCACGTCGTCGATCAACTGGGCGTAGATGTTATTGGTGGAGCGGAAAACATTCAGGCGCGGGCGCTGAGCAGTGCCCTGGATCTTACCGCGCACTCTGCGGTGGCGGTTCAATCTGGCTTTGTTGTTATCAGCCTTATTCACCATAGTTTATTCACTCCTTTAATTACTTCTTACCGCCCTTACCGGCCTTGCCTTCCTTGCGGCGGATCACTTCGTCTACGTACTTGATGCCCTTGCCCTTATAAGGCTCCGGCGGACGCTTCTCGCGCACTTCTGCTGCGAACTGTCCCACCTTCTGCTTGTCGGGTCCAACGATGATGATCTTATTGGGGTTGGGAACCTCAATGGTAACATCCTCGGTGTCGGACATGGTCACCTGATGGGAAAAGCCCAGATTCATAATCAGGTTTTTGCCCTGCTTCTGCACACGGTAACCCACGCCGTTGACGTCCAGCTCTTTTTTAAAGCCGTTGGTCACGCCCTCGATCATATTGGCGATCAGGGTACGGGTGAGGCCGTGCAGGGAACGGTTCAGCTTCTCATCATTGGGACGGGTAACGGTGATCACGCCGCCGTCGATGGAAACCGCCATGTTCGGATGGATCTTCTGCGTCAGGGTGCCTTTCGCGCCCTTGACCGTGATAACGTTGCCGTCGAGTTTTACATCAACGCCAGCGGGAATATTTATGGGTTTTCTTCCAATTCGAGACATCTCTGCACCCCCTTACCAAATAAATGCGAGGACTTCGCCGCCCACGTTTTCCTTACGGGCCTGACGGTCGGTCATAACGCCCTTGGAAGTGGAAACAATAGCAATTCCCAGGCCCTTCATGACCTTGGGCATATCCTCCACATTGCTGTATACACGCAGGCCGGGCTTGCTAACGCGGCGCAATCCAGTAATGATGGGGGTTTTGCCCTCGCCATACTTAAGCGTCGCCTTAATCATGCCCTGCTTGCCGTCTTCGATGACGGTGAAGCTTTTAATATAACCCTCGTCCACAAGAATCTGCATAATGGCTTTCTTGATGTTGGAAGCGGGGATATCCACAGTCTCATGCTTGGCAGAATTCGCGTTGCGGATTCTGGTCAACAGATCTGCGATGGAATCTGTAATTTGCATGCCGTTTACCTCCTTTGCTATGCTTTACCAGCTGGCTTTTCTCACGCCCGGAATCTCGCCCTTGTAAGCAAGTTCCCGGAAGCAGATACGGCAAATTCCGAACTTGCGAAGATAGGCATGCGGCCTGCCACAGATTTTGCACCGGTTGTATTCGCGAGAAGAGAACTTTGCAGGTCTCTTTTGCTTGATTTTCATGGATGTTTTGGCCACAGTAATCCCTCCTTATTTCGCAAACGGGGCGCCCATAAGCGTTAAAAGCTCGCGAGCTTCCTCGTCGGTGTTTGCGGTTGTTACGAAGCAAATGTCCATACCGCGGACCTTGTCGATCTTATCGTAATCGATCTCGGGAAAGATCAGCTGCTCTTTCAGGCCCATGTTATAGTTGCCGCGGCCGTCAAACGAATTTGCGTTAATTCCGCGGAAGTCTCTTACACGGGGCAGCGCAACATTGAAAAGACGGTCCAAAAACTCGTACATCTTGTTGCCTCTGAGCGTAACCTTTACGCCGATGTTCATACCTTCACGAAGCTTAAAGTTCGCAACGGACTTTCTCGCTTTGCAGATGACCGGCTTCTGACCGGTGATCGCGCCAAGATCGGTCACGATGGCGTCGATAACCTTAGCGTTGTCACGGGCTTCGCCTGCGCCTACGTTAATCACGATCTTATCAAGCTTCGGGATTTGCATGACACTCTTATAAGAAAATTTCTTCATCAAAGCGGGAGCTACGTCCTGCTTGTAGAATTCCTTTAGTCTAGCCATTCTTATCCTCCTTACAGCGACTCGCCGCATTTTTTGCAAATGCGTTCTTTCGTGCCGTCTTCAGATACCTTGTGCCCGACACGTGTAGGCTTGCCGCAGCGGGGGCATACGATCTGAACCTTGCAGGCGTACATGGCGCCCTCGGCCTTGACGATACCGCCGGCTTCGCCCATCCTACGAGGCTTCACATGCTTTGTAACCATGTTGATTCCCTCGATGATGACTTTGCCCTCTTTGGGGCTGACGGCCAATACCTTACCCTTTTTGCCGCGTTCTTTTCCGCTTAATACGGTAACGGTGTCACCCGTTTTTACATGAACTTTTTTAATCATACTAGTGAGCACCTCCTATTAAAGCACTTCGGGGGCGAGGCTCAATATCTTCAGGTAATCCTTATCGCGAAGCTCTCTCGCCACCGGCCCAAATATACGGGTGCCCCTCGGGTTCTTGTCTTCCTTAATGATGACGGCCGCGTTTTCATCAAAACGGATGTAGGTACCATCCTCGCGGCGCACGCCCTTCGCGGAGCGTACAATAACTGCTTTTACTACGTCGCCCTTTTTAACAACGCCGCCGGGTGCTGCTTTTTTAACCGAAGCTACCACAACGTCGCCAATATTGGCATACCTCCTGCCGGTACCGCCGAGAACGCGGATGCACATAAGCTCCTTCGCGCCGGTGTTGTCGGCAACTTTGAGGTAGGTCTGCTGCTGTATCACAGTGCGTTCCTCCTTTGCACAAAGCCAATAAGTTCTTATTTAGCTTTTTCTATAATCTCGACGAGACGCCATCTCTTCTCTTTAGACAGGGGACGGGTCTCCATCACACGCACGCGGTCACCGATTCTGCATTCATTGTTCTCATCATGAGCCTTCAGCTTCACGGTACGTTTCATAACTTTATTGTAAAGCGGATGCTTTACACTGCCCTCAATGGCCACAACGATGGTTTTGTCCATCTTATCGCTGACCACCTTGCCGACCTCTGTTTTTCTCATATTCCTATCGCTCACGGCTTAATCCTCCCTTCCCTTACGCCTCAGTACTGTGATTGAGTTCGTTTTGACGCAGGACTGTCTGCACTCTCGCGATATCCTTTTTCACAGCACGGATGCGCATCGGGTTGTCGAGCTGATTAATAGCAAGCTGGAAGCGTAGGTTGAAAAGCTCAGCTTTGAGGTCTTTGAGCTTGGTTTCCAGCTCTGCTACTGATAATTCTCTGATCTCTGAGGCCTTCATTACTGCTCACCACCCGTTTCTTCCTTCTTGACAAACTTGCATTTAATCGGCAGCTTGTTTGCCGCTAGTCTCATTGCTTCTCTTGCGGTCTCTTCGTTGATGCCGCCGATCTCGAACATGATGCGGCCCGGCTTCACAACGGCCACCCAATATTCCGGGGAACCTTTACCGGAACCCATTCGGGTTTCAGCCGGCTTCTCGGTGATGGGCTTATCGGGGAAAATTTTGATCCAAACCTGACCGAAACGCTTGGTGTAACGGGTCATGGCTACACGGGCGGCTTCAATCTGGTTGGAGGTGATCCATGCCGGCTCCAGAGCCTGGAGGCCAAAATCACCGTAAGTTACCTTATTGCCGCGGGAGGCCTTACCGGTCAGACGACCTCTGTGCACTCTGCGGTATTTCACTCTCTTAGGCAGCAACATTATTTATTGCCTCCTTCCCTGCGGGGAGTACGGGGTCTACGGTTGTCCTGGAGCACTTCGCCCCGGTACAGCCAAACCTTTACACCGATACGGCCATAAGTAGTGGCAGCCTCGGCAAATCCGTAGTCGATGTCCGCTCTGATGGTCTGCAGCGGAATGGTGCCCTCATGATACTGCTCGGTACGGGCGATTTCCGCGCCGCCCAAACGACCTGCAACCTGGGTCTTGATTCCCTTGGCGCCGAACTTCATAGCACGACCGATGGCCTGCTTCATAGCGCGGCGGAAAGAGGTTCTCTTTTCCAGCTGCTGGGCGATGTTCTCGGCAACCAGCTGTGCGTTCAAATCCGGAGACTTGACTTCCACAATATTGATTGCAACAGGTTTTTTCAGAATGCCTTCGCACTGAACGCGAAGTTTCTCGATCTCGGAGCCGCCCTTACCGATCACCATTCCCGGCTTTGCGCAGTGAATGTGGATACGTACCTTGGACGCGTCACGCTCAATCTCGATCTTCGGAACGCCTGCTGCGTATAACTGCTTCTTCAGCAGTTTGCGGAGGTTGTAGTCCTCGACGAGGGTATCGCCAAAGTCTTTATCCTTCGCGAACCAGCGGGAATCCCAATCTTTGATAACGCCCACACGGAGACCGTGGGGATTTACTTTCTGGCCCATTAAGTTTACCTCCTCTTCTGCTATTCTTGTTCCTTAAGCACCAGGGTTACGTGCGAGGTCTTCTTGTCGATTCTAAACGCGCGACCCTGCGCTCTCGGACGAATGCGCTTGAGGATCGGGCCCGGACATACGAAGCATTCCGCCACGTATAATCTGGAGACATCCATATTGTGATTGTTCTCAGCGTTCGCCATTGCCGACTTGAGTAACTTTTGCAGGTCCTCACAGGCGGCCTTGGGGGTATGCTTGAGGACAGCCATGGCGTAATCAACCGGCTTGTTGCGAATCAAATCAAGCACGATGGATACTTTACGGGGAGAAATGCGGGCGTACTTTAAATAAGCCCTTGCTTCCATGCTATACACTCCTTTCGGCCGTTATTTCGAAGTTTTTGCACCGGCATGACCGCGGTAGGTACGAGTGGGAGCAAACTCGCCGAGTTTGTGTCCAACCATATCCTCCGTCACATACACCGGAACGTGCTTGCGGCCGTCGTGAACCGCAAAGGTGTGGCCAACGAAATCCGGGAAGATGGTGGAGGATCTGCTCCAGGTCTTCAGGATCTTTTTCTCGCCGGCTTTATTCATTTCTTGAACCCTTTTCAACAGCACGGGCTGTACATAAGGGCCCTTTTTAACGCTTCTGCCCATAAGTTTAAGCTCCTTTCTGTACGCCTTACTTACCGTTTCTGCGCTTCACGATAAATTTATCGGAGCGGTTGTGCTTGGCGCGGGTTTTGTAACCCAGAGCCGGTTTACCCCACGGAGTAACAGGGCCGGGACGTCCAACGGGGGACTTGCCCTCACCACCACCGTGCGGATGGTCGCAGGGGTTCATGACAGAACCGCGAACCGTCGGTCTCCAACCCATGTTGCGCTTACGGCCGGCTTTACCGATCTTAACGTTCTCGTGATCGATGTTGCCTACCTGGCCGATGGTGGCCATGCAGTTTACCGGAACGTTTCTCAGCTCGCCGGAAGGCAGTCTCAGAAGAGCCATATTGTTCTCCTTTGCCATCAGCTGCGCCATGTTGCCGGCAGCCCGGGCCAGCTGAGCGCCTTTGCCGGGATACAGCTCAACGTTATGCACGAAGGTACCGGTGGGGATATTGAGAAGCGGCAACGCGTTGCCGGGCTTAATATCCGCATTGGCGCCGGCGAGCACTGTGTCGCCGACCTTCAGGCCGTTGGGGGCGATGATGTATCTCTTCTCGCCGTCCTCATATTGAATGAGAGCGATGTGAGCGGAACGGTTGGGATCATACTCCAGGGTAAGCACTTTACCCGGAACGTCAAATTTCTGACGCTTGAAGTCGATGATGCGGTACTTTCTACGGTTTCCGCCGCCTCTGTGACGAACGGTGATTCTGCCGTAGCTGTTGCGTCCGGATTTCTTGTTCAAAGGGGCGAGAAGACTCTTCTCGGGAGCCACTTTGGACAGACCGGAGTAATCGGTAACCGACATGTTGCGACGTGCGGGCGTCGTCGGTTTATAGTTGATAATAGGCATTCGGTTTCACACTCCTCATGATGGCTTTGCGGGAAGCTGCCAAGCCTTCCCATACGTTGCCTCTGCTTTTTCTTACTTGATATAAGGAAAGCAGACGATTACATCATGCCTTCGAAGAACTCGATGGGCTTGCTGCCCTCGGTCAGAGTGACGTAGGCTTTCTTCCAAGAGGGAGTATAGCCTTCGTTTCTGCCCTGGCGGCGCATCTGGCCTCTCACGTGCAGGGTATTGACCTTTGCCACCTTTACGTTAAAGAGCTCTTCCACTGCTTTGGCAATTTCAATCTTGTTGGCGTCCTTTTTAACCTCGAAGGTGTATTTCTTCTCGGTCATACCGGACATGCTTTTCTCGGTGATAATGGGGCGGATGATGATATCCTGTGCTGCCATTATGCATACACCTCCTCAATCTTGCTCACCGCGTCCTTGAGGACGATCAGCTTATCGGCGCCCAGCATATCGTAAACATTCAGGGTGTTGACTTGTGCAGTCTTCACGCCGGGAATGTTGCGGGCCGACTTAATGATCTTCTCGTTTACCTCGGGGAGTACGATCAGGGCCTTTCTGTCGGCGCCCAACGCGTTGAGCATGGCTGCGATGGTCTTGGTTTTGAACTCATCGAGCTGAATGCTGTCCAGCACGATCAGATTATTGTCGATCACCTTTGTGGAGAAAGCGGACTTCATTGCAAGTCTCTTAACCTTTCTGTTCACGGTGTAACGATAGCTGCGGGGCTTGGGGGCAAACACGATGCCGCCGTGGGTCCACTGGGGAGCGCGGGTAGAACCCTGTCTGGCATGGCCGGTACCCTTTTGTCTCCACGGCTTTTTGCCGCCGCCGGAAACCTCCGCGCGGGTCAGCGCGGACTGGGTGCCCTGGCGCTGGTTGGCCAGATAGTTCTTCACCATATGGTGCATCACAGTGGCGTTGGGTTCGATTCCAAAAATGGCGTCGGAAAGCTCTACGCTGCCGACCTCCTTGCCTTGCATATCAAGCACTGCTACCTTAGGCATTCTAATTCCTCCTTCCCTTACGCCTTCACGCTGTCATGGATGATTACCGTGCCGCCGTTCGGGCCGGGAATGGCACCCTTGATCGCGATGAGGTTGTTCTCGGCGTCCACCTTGACAACCTGCAGATTCTGAACGGTCACTTTCTCAGCGCCCATGTGGCCGGCCATTTTAAGGCCCTTCCACACTCTGGACGGAGAGGAGCAGGCGCCGTTGGAACCGCCGTGGCGGGCAACAGGACCGGAACCGTGCGTCTCTTTGAGTCTCTGGAAATTCCAGCGCTTAATTACGCCGGCATATCCCTTACCTTTGCTGGTGCCGGAAACGTCTACTTTGTCTCCCGCGGCAAAGGTGTCCGCCTTGATAATGTCGCCCACATTGTAAGCGTCGGTATCATCAAAACGGAATTCGCGCAGCGTCCTCTTGGGAGCAACGCCGGCCTTTGCAAAGTGACCAGCCATGGGCTTGTTCACCTTGTGGGCCTTTAAGTCGCCAAAGCCGATTTGCACAGAAGCATAGCCGTCGTTTTCCACGGTTTTCTTCTGAGAGACCACGCAGGGTCCGGCTTCCACGACAGTGACGGGAATGACTTTTCCCTTTTCGTCGAAGATCTGGGTCATACCGATCTTCTTGCCGATGATCGCTTTTTGCATTATGTTACCTCCTGTAGGTTATTGGTTGGCTTTCGCCAACTTGACCACTTCCGCTCGGTAGGTTGAAAAGATTAAAGCTTAATCTCGATTTCAACACCGGCAGGGAGCTCCAAGCTCATCAAAGACTCCACCGTCTTGTTGGACGGTCTGAGGATGTCGATCAGTCTTTTGTGGGTTCTCATCTCAAACTGCTCGCGGCTGTCCTTGTATTTGTGGACGGCGCGCAGGATGGTGATGATCTGCTTTTCGGTAGGCAGCGGAACAGGACCGGATACTCTGGCGCCTGTACGCTTCGCTGTCTGTACGATTTTTTCAGCGGATTGATCCACCAATTGATGATCGTACCCCTTCAGTCTGATTCTGATTTTTTCCTTGACTGCCACTGGTAATCGCCTCCTTGTTTAGTTGGCGGGCGGCGCTTTTCTCATTCCCTCACACCCTGCCGGGTGTTTCTTCCTTTGACATTGAAAAACCGGATTAACTTTTTCATAAAAGTCGATCCGGGTTAAAATCGAAAAGCGTCTGGGCATAAAAAGAGCATAGCAACTCATTCTCACTCTTAACACACCCAATATTCTTGTCGCCCGGTTTAAAATCGGACATACTCCACGGAAAAACCGGCGAATTTCGCCGCAACCTCCCGCTTCATCGCATATCTATT
>Ga0224483_100242_pt1 | contig 15941 bp, 11 predicted proteins | sample hydfratestSal1_FD_181453 | JGI IMG/M metagenome (GOLD analysis project Ga0224483, IMG submission 181453) | Metatranscriptome of mouse feces microbial communities from Columbus University, Ohio, United States - Sal1 (Metagenome Metatranscriptome) ... | reverse complement strand
GAAAGATTTTGCGCAAGGAAGAGAAGGTGAATGCCTATGACGGAGGAGAAAACCAATGTGATGCGTCTTCTGGATAAGAAGAAATTGCCCTACAAATGCCATTTTTATCAAACCCAGGAGGCCCTTTCCGGGGTGGAGGTGGCCAGGATCCTGGGGCAGGATGAAAAAAGAGTGTTTAAGACCCTGGTGACCCAGGCTAAGAGCAGGAAAAACTACGTGTTTCTTATACCGGTGGCAAAGGAGTTGGACCTTAAAAAGGCGGCCAAGGCGGTGGGGGAGAAGTCCATTGACATGATAAAGGCCAAAGATCTGCTGCCTCTGACCGGGTACATCCACGGCGGGTGTTCCCCCATTGGCATGAAAAAGCTCTTTTTGACCACTATAGACGAGAGCGTTCTCACATGGGTGTCCTTCTGTTTTAGCGGCGGCAGGATCGGCTGTCAGGTGGAGATGGCGCCCGGGGACTTAAAAAAGATCGTTCCTTACCGCACGGCAGACCTGACGGTGGAACCATGAGGCGGTATCTGGCCCCCATGGAGGGGATTACAGGCTATGTGTTCCGGGGGGTATACCGCAGCTGCTTTGGAGGCATGGATAAATATTTCGCCCCATTTGTCTCCCCTAACCAGACGGGGAAACTGGGGCCAAGGGAAAGACGGGACTTAGCCCCGGAAAATAACCAGGGCATGTACACAGTCCCACAGATCCTGACAAACAGCGCCGAAGATTTTATAAGGACAGCCAGAACCTTAAAGTCCATGGGCTACGGGGAGGTCAATCTAAACCTTGGCTGCCCGTCAGGGACCGTGGTGTCAAAGGGGCGGGGTGCCGGATTTCTGGCATACCCGGGGAAGGTGGACCAGTGTCTGTACCAGATCTTTTCGGAACTTGACATGAAGATCTCCGTCAAGACCAGGCTGGGGATGAGGGATCCGGAGGAGTTTTGGCCCCTTCTGGACATTTACAATAAATATCACATGGAAGAACTGATCATCCATCCCCGGGTCAGGGAAGACTACTATAAAAATACGGCCCGCATGGACGCTTTTGAGCAGGCCTTTGTGTGCAGCAAGAATCCGCTGTGCTACAACGGGGATATTTTTCGAAAAGCGGATATGGACAAGGTGGAGGGCAGGTTTGAAGGGCTTTCGGCTGTGATGATGGGTCGGGGGATCGTGGCGTACCCGGGGTTTTTGTCCGGGGAAGACGACCCGGGCAGGGCGAAGGAGCGGTTAAGGCAGTTTCACGACTGCCTCTACGAGGCCAACTGCAGGGTCTATCTCAAGGAGGCAGGGCCAAAGGTGGTGCTCTTTAAGATGAAGGAGGTGTGGTGTTACATGATCTACGCCTTCAAAGACGGAGCAAAGCCTGGAAAGCGCATCAAGAAAGCTAGGCAGATAGAGGAGTACCTGGCGGCTGTGACAGCCATATTTCGGGAGTGCCAGGTGGTTCCCGGCGGGAATTACCGCGGCGCTATTTCATAGAGTACACATTATAAGAAAAGAGGGATTTTTATGCAGTTATATCCAGCTATTGATATGAAGGACGGAGCATGCGTCCGTCTCACTCAGGGACTTTTTGACAAGGTAAAAGTGTACTCAGACAGTCCGGCGGACATGGCGAAGCTTTGGGTCTCAAAGGGGGCTACCTTTCTCCATCTGGTGGACTTAGACGGCGCTTTAGCCGGCAGGTCGGTTAATGAGAAGGCCATCCGGGCCGTGGTGAAGGCGGTGGATGTTCCGGTGCAGATCGGAGGCGGCATCCGAAGCCTGGAGGCTGCAAAGATCATGCTGGATCTGGGGGTTAGCCGGGTCATCATCGGCACCAGGGCCGCGCGGGAGCCGGAGTTTGCAGGGCGGCTGGTAGAGGAGTTTGGAGCTGAGAAGATCGTGGCAGGGATCGACGCGAAGGACGGCATGGTGGCAGTGGACGGCTGGGGACAGGTCAGCGAGAAGCGGGCCGAAGATCTTTGCATGCAGATGAAGGAACTGGGGATCCTCCATGTGGTGTACACGGATATCTCCAGGGACGGGATGCTGTCAGGTCCCAATGTGGCGGCCACCAAAGCTCTGACACAGGCCACAGACATGGACATTATCGCCTCAGGAGGGGTGTCCTCCATGGAGGATCTAAGACGCCTTCATGAGGAGGGAATCCGGGGGGCGATTATTGGAAAGGCTCTTTATGAAAACAGGATCAATCTTGCAAATGCGGTAAAGGCTTTTGAGGATTGACAGGGAGGAATGGCAGATATGGAATATAAAAAGTTGATCCCAAGTTTTGGGTGCAGAGACGGGCAGGCCGTTATCCTGGATGAGGGCCGGGAGTATTTCAGCGACGATGTGGTGACTTTGAGCCGCTATTACAGCGACAATGGGGCGGACGCCCTTCTGATCCGGGATCTGTCGGATTCGGATGAGGATCATGAGCGGACGATCCTGATGATCAAGGAGGCGGCCAGGGCTGTGGACATCCCCATCCTTGCAGGGGGCCGTATCAGGCGGCTGGAGGACATCAAAAAGTACCTCTACGCCGGCGCCGGCGCCGTATTTCTGGACGGCTCCAATGAGGACAATGTGGACCTGATCAAGGAGGGGGCAAGCCGTTTTGGCAGTGAGAAGATCTATGTATGGCTTCCGGAGATAAGATATCTGGAGCGGGCGGAGGAATTTGGCCAGCTGGGAGCTTCGGGAGCTATTCTGTACGACTGCTGTGAAGGGGAAAAGGGCTGGCCCGGGCAGGGGGAAGACCCTGTCACATCCAGGGACGGGATCTGTATGGTCCTGTCAGGCCATCGGCATATACCTTTACTTGTGTACTGCGACCAGGACACACCCGAGGCAGCGGCGTCATTTTTGAGGATCCCCACAGTCCAGGGGGTGGTTCTGACGGTTCCCGAAGAGTATGAGGGCAACTGCATGAATCTGAAGCAGGAGCTGAAAATGCGGGGGATCGCCGTGGATACGTTTGAGAGCGAGATCGGGTGGGAGGAGTTTAAGTTAAATCCCCAGGGCCTGATCCCGGTGGTGGTCCAGGATTACAAAACATCGGAAGTGCTGATGGTTGCTTACATGAACCAGGAGGCGTTTGACGAGACTTTAAAGACCGGGAAGATGACCTATTACAGCCGCAGCCGCCAGAGCCTGTGGCTCAAGGGGGAGACATCAGGCCATTTTCAGTATGTGAAATCCCTGCGCTTAGACTGCGACAATGACACCATCCTGGCAAAGGTGCGCCAGGTGGGGGCGGCGTGCCATACCGGGGCAAGGTCCTGTTTCTTTAAGACACTTACAGAGCGGGAGTACAAAAAAACCAATCCTCTGGATGTGTTTGAGGAGGTATTTGACGTGATCAAGGACCGGAAGGAGCACCCAAAGGAGGGGTCCTACACCAACTATCTCTTTGACAAGGGCCTGGATAAGATCTTAAAGAAGCTGGGCGAGGAGGCCACGGAGATCGTCATTGCTGCCAAGAACCCAAACCCGGAGGAGATCAAATATGAGATCGCCGACTTTTTGTACCACATGATGGTGCTTATGGCGGACAGGGGTATCAGCTGGGAGGAGATCATGGAGGATCTGGCTAACCGGTAGAAGACGGTAAAGTCTGCTGGAGAAGGCAGGGAAATATTTGCAGATCATGAGAATTATAGGAGGAAGAAAGTTATGGAGACAACCGTATTAGAGCGTTTTCTTAGATATATTGCCGTGGACACCATGTCCGAGCCGGAAAAGGAGCAAATCCCCAGCACCGAGAAGCAGCGGGTCCTTGGGGCCATGCTGGCACAGGAGTTAAAGGATATGGGGGCCAGCGACGTGAGAATGGATGACCACGCCTATGTCTATGCCGCCATTCCGGCTACCACAGACAAAAAGATCCCGGTTCTGGGCCTGATCGCCCATATGGACACAGCCTGCGCCTGCTCGGGAAAAGATGTAAAGCCAAGGTTTGTGAAAAATTACGACGGCGGAAATATTGTCATGGATCCCAAAACCGGGCTTTCCATGGGGCCGGACCAGTACCCGGAGTTGAAAAACTATGTAGGGCAGGACTTGATCACCACCGACGGCTCCACCCTTTTAGGGGCTGACGACAAGGCGGGGGTGGCGGAGATCATGGCTATGGCTCAGTACCTTATAAACCACCCGGAGATCCCCCACGGGACCATCAAGATCGGATTTACCCCGGACGAGGAGGTGGGACGCGGCGCGGATCTGTTTGATGTGGAAGGCTTTGGGGCGGACGTGGCTTACACTGTTGACGGCGGGGCTTTGGGGGAGCTGGAGTACGAGACCTTCAACGCCGCCTCCGCCAAGGTGACGGTCCACGGGTTCAGCATCCATCCGGGCTCTGCCAAGGGAAAGATGAAGAACTCCATCCTCATGGCCATGGAATTTCAGAGGATGCTGCCTGGGTTTGACACTCCGGCCTACACCCAGGGGTACGAAGGATTTTTCCACCTGACCAATATTACGGGTGAGGTGGAGGAGACGGTCATGGATTATATCATCCGGGACCATGACATGAAAAAATTTGAGCAGAAAAAAGAGTATATCCGGAAGGTGGCAGAGTTTCTGAACCTGAAATACGGGGAGGGGACCATTGAGCTTGTCATGAAGGATTCCTATTATAATATGAAGGAAAAGCTGAAGGACCACATGTACCTGATCGACATCGCCCAGGAGGCCATGGACGAGTTGTGGATAGCGCCTATCATAGAGCCTGTGAGAGGCGGCACTGACGGGGCCAGGCTTTCCTACATGGGACTTCCATGCCCCAACCTGTGTACCGGAGGCCACAACTTCCACGGAAAATTCGAGTATATCCCGGTGCAGTCCATGGAGAAGGTGACGGAACTTCTTGTGGAGATCGTGAAGAAGTTTGAGGAGAGGGAGTGGTAGTGTTCCGTTAAGAAAGCTGGTAAGCCATGGGAGCACGTTGGACGGGATGGTGGATTTTTTTGATGAAAACTCCTGGATTAGGGCCCGGCAGCAGTGGACCTGCCGGCCATTATGCCGGACACCATCCGTCAGCAGCTGATGTTTGACGCGCCCATTATCCGCACCATATGTCGCGGCGCGTCCGGCCATCCGGTGATGGTGTAAGCGACGTGGCCGAGAAGCTGTGTGCCTATGAGGGGGAGGGCGGTCTGCAGGGGGCTATTTAGCATTCCGGAATCGCCGTCACCAGCGTGGAGGTGGACGACGAGGGGATCTATCAAGATCTGGATACGAGGCAGGAGTACCAGGCGCTTTTGGACTGGAACTACCAGAAAGGCCAGGGGTATCCGATCCGCCCTCAGATACAGGTGCGGCTGACGGTCAGGTAAAGACTATGTTTCGGGATCCCCAGCCCCCTGGCGGCCTGCCAGCTGTCGGGGTGCAAAAATTATTCGTCCGCGGAGCCTTCCCTGAACAATGTGACGGAGTACATCAAAGATCTGGTGGAGGATGTTTTTAATGGGGATCCGGATCTGATCCTGGTAGGGATTGAGCCCGGGGATATCCTGCTGTTAAAGTAAAAGTTCTTTTAAAATGGCGCAAAACGCGGTATACTAAATGGAAGCTTTGCCGGAGGGGAGAGCTTTGGCCGGATATGGCCGATGAAAAGTATACACGGAAAGGAATTTTGCGAATGATTCGACTGGAGAGGACCAATGTGATGAACCTGGAAAATGCCCTGCGGGGGGCCAGGAACCCTATGAACAGCTGGCAGCGCATGGACAGCGGATACGACGGGGAAGGAGATTATTGTCTAGGGCCTAATGATCTTGGGCTGGCTGTCAGGCTTCGCCGGGCCGGCAGCGACCACAGAAAGTTTATGAGGCAGATCTTTGTGTCCGTGGATATTACGGCCCCTCTCTACTGGTGGAAGGAGTATGACACCTACAAGGTAGCCACAGTGGCAAACTCCACCAGCACCATGCACCGGATACACGCGAAGCCTTTTGAGCTGGATGATTTCAGCCACGACCATCTGACGGACAGAGGGCTCCGGATTTTGGAAGGTATTGTGAAAGAACTGGAGGAGATCCGCCTTCGCTATGTGGCTGACGGGAGGAAGGAGGACTGGTATGATTTGATCCAGCTTCTGCCTTCCAGCTATGAGCAGCTGCGCACCTGCACCCTGAACTATGAGACTCTGGTGAACATTTACTATGCCCGAAAGGACCACAAGCTGGAGGAGTGGCATGAGTTCTGCAGGTGGATTGAGAATTTGCCTTATGGCAGGGAGCTGATCGTGGGGGAGGATATTGCTGGCAGGGGGTAGTGAGTAAAGTCGGGGTTTGTCGTGGGACAGGGACGGTTAACTAGAGCGTGTTTGAAAATTGCTTTCTGACAGATGTGCGTCACGATTTGTGGGAGATTTGATCCAAATAAAGGGTGCATAGCGGGCTGTGTAACCTGAATTTGGCTCGAATATACCGCGAAGTGGGGCGCGCATCTGGCGGGGATGAATTTTCAAACACGCTCTAGCCAATGGCATTTTTTAGTATATAATATCGGAGAATATCTGAAAATTAGGAAGTTGTATCTATAAGGCTGTTATTGTATGATAGAAAGGGAAAAAGTCAAGAGAAATGTATAACGAAATTGATTTAGATAAAATAGATATAGCTGCAGAGCCGCCAACAGAGGAACCGGCCAGACAATACTATTTCATGGCCAGATGCCGGCAATGGGTACAGGAGTTTGAAAAGAAAAACGGTCGTCTCCCTAAATCCTGCGTGGTCAATATGGGCTGTCAGATGAATGCCCGGGACTCGGAAAAGCTTGCGGGCATCCTGGGCCAGATCGGCTTTTTGGAAACAGAGGACGAACACGCGGATCTTGTCCTCTACAACACCTGCACAGTCCGGGAGAACGCCAATATGCGGGTCTACGGCCGATTAGGTTATCTGAACACCCTGAAAAAGAAGAACCCTGACATGCTCATCGCCCTGTGCGGCTGCATGATGCAGGAGCCCCAGGTGGTGGAGAAGATAAGGAAAAGCTATCGGTTTGTGGACATCATGTTCGGCACCCACAACATCTTTAAGCTGGCTGAGCTTCTGTGGGAACGGATCGAGCTGAGGAAGATGACTGTGGATATCTGGGACGACACCTCCCTGATCGTGGAGGAGCTGCCCACAGAGCGGAAATACCCCTTCAAATCCGGGGTGAACATCATGTTCGGGTGCAACAATTTCTGCAGCTACTGCATTGTCCCCTATGTGAGAGGGAGGGAGCGGAGCCGGAAGCCTGAGGACATCATCAGGGAGATCGAAAGGCTTGTGGCCTCGGGCGTTGTGGAGGTGATGCTCCTTGGCCAGAATGTAAACTCCTACGGCAGGAACCTGGATAAGCCTGTAGCCTTTGCCTGGCTCTTAAGGCAGGTGGAGGCGGTTAAGGGGCTTAAAAGGATCCGGTTTATGACCTCCCACCCAAAGGATCTGTCCGATGAGCTTATAGAGGTTATGAGAGATTCCAAAAAGATCTGCGGCCATCTCCATTTGCCGGTTCAGTCGGGCAGCAGCCGGATCTTAAAGGCCATGAACCGCAGATATACCAAGGAGCAGTATCTTCAGCTGGTGGACAAGATCCGGGCCGCCGTGCCGGATATCTCCCTGACCACGGACATTATCGTGGGATTTCCCGGGGAGACGGAGGAAGACTTTGAGGAGACCCTGGACGTGGTGCGAAGAGTGGAGTTTGACAGCGCATTTACCTTTATCTACTCCAAGCGCACCGGGACGCCGGCAGCCTCTATGGCCGGCCAGGTGGAGGAGGCTGTGGTGAAGGAGCGGTTTGACCGGCTTTTGTCAGAAGTCCAGGCCATTTCCGCCAGGGTATGTGCCAGGGACCTTCATAAGACAAAAGAAGTTCTGGTGGAACGGGCGGACGATCATATGAAGGGATATGTGACCGGACGGCTTTCTAACAATATTCTGGTCCATTTTCCCGGAGAACTCTCCCTGGTGGGAAAGATTGTCCCCGTGTATCTGGAGGAGGCAAAAGGGTTTTACTACATGGGAAGGATGGAAGAGAACTTAATTATATAGAAGAGAGGTTACGCAATGGCCGGATTATCACCAATGATGGCACACTATATGGAGACAAAGGAGCAGTACAAGGACTGTTTGCTTTTTTACAGGTTAGGAGACTTCTACGAGATGTTTTTTGATGACGCCGTGACCACCTCAAGGGAGCTGGAGCTGACCCTGACAGGGAAGGAATGCGGCCTTCCGGAGAGGGCTCCTATGTGCGGCGTGCCCTACCACGCGGTGGATTCCTACCTATATAAATTGGTGCAGAAAGGTTACAAGGTCGCCATCGCGGAGCAGATGGAGGACCCGAAGCAGGCCAAGGGACTGGTGAAACGGGAGGTTATCCGGGTGGTGACGCCGGGGACCATCACCAGCAGCCAGGCATTGGACGAGACGAAAAATAATTTCCTCATGGGGATCGTGTATGTGGGGGACGTATTCGGCATCTGTGCCTGTGATATCACCACAGGGGATTTTCTGGTGACCGAGGTGGAGGGGGAGAGAAATCTTCTGGACGAGATCCACAAGTTCGCCCCGTCGGAGATCATCTGCAATGAGGCGTTCTGTATGTGCGGCATTGACTTTGAGGATCTGAAGGGCCGGTATCATGTGGCCATCTCCTCCCTGGAAGGCCGCTATTTTTCCGATGAAACGTGCCGCAAGGTGCTGAGAGAGCATTTCCATGTAGGGACGCTGGATGGGCTGGGGCTGGGAGACTACGACGGCGGCGTCCTGGCTGCGGGGGCGGTGATGGAGTACCTGTACGAGACCCAGAAAAATACCCTGGACCACATTGCCACAGTGCAGACATATACTACCGGGGAATTTATGGTGCTGGACACTTCCACCAGGCGGAATCTGGAGCTTTTGGAGACTCTGCGGGAAAAGCAGCGCAGAGGTTCCCTTCTGTGGGTCCTGGACAAGACAAGGACCGCCATGGGCGCAAGGCTGATGCGGACCTTTATCGAGCAGCCTCTTGTGCAGAAGGATTCGATCCTGGAAAGGCAGAACGCTGTCGAGGAGCTGAATATGAGCTATATCACCCGGGAGGAGATACGGGAGTACTTAAATTCTGTCTACGATCTGGAGCGGCTTATGGGGCGGATCAGCTACAAGTCCGCCAACCCCAGGGACATGATCGCCTTTGGCAGCTCCTTAAAGATGCTTCCCCACATAAAACACCTTTTAGGGGAGATGAACGCGCCGGTTTTAAGAGCCGTGTATGAGGATCTGGATCCTCTGGAGGATGTGGCCCAGCTGATCGAGAACTCTATTGTGGAGGATCCGCCCATTACCGTCAGGGAGGGAGGCATCATAAAGGACGGGTATCACGAGGAGGCGGACAGGCTGCGCCAGGCCAAGACCGATGGGAAGACGTGGCTGGCGGATCTGGAGGCTGAGGAGCGGGACAAGACAGGCATCAAAAATCTGAAAATCAAGTTTAACAAGGTGTTCGGCTACTATTTTGAGGTGACAAACTCCTTTAAAAACCTGGTGCCGGAGTATTTTGTCAGGAAGCAGACCCTGGCCAACGCAGAGCGGTACACAACGGACAAGTTAAAGGAACTGGAGGATATTATCCTGGGGGCGGAGGACAAGCTGTTTTCCCTGGAATATGAGCTGTTTTGCCAGGTGCGGGACCGCATCGGGGCGGAGGTTAGCCGTATCCAGAGGACGGCAAAGGCTCTGGCAGGCATTGACGTGTTCTGCTCTCTGTCCCTGGTGGCCACCAGAAATAACTATGTAAAGCCCAAGATCAACGAGAAGGGGGCTATCCACATCAAAAACGGGCGCCATCCTGTGGTGGAGCTGATGCAGAAGGACAACCTGTTTGTGGCCAATGACACGGTGCTGGACAATCACAAAAACAGGATATCCGTTATTACCGGTCCCAACATGGCGGGCAAGTCCACCTACATGCGGCAGACGGCCCTTATTGTACTCATGGCTCAGATCGGAAGCTTTGTGCCTGCGGACGAGGCGGACATCGGAATCTGCGACCGCATTTTTACCAGGGTAGGGGCGTCTGACGATCTGGCTTCGGGCCAGAGCACCTTTATGGTGGAGATGACCGAGGTGGCCAACATCCTCCGAAACGCCACCAGAAGCAGCCTGATCATCTTGGACGAGATCGGAAGGGGAACCAGCACCTTTGACGGCTTGAGCATTGCCTGGGCTGTGGTGGAGCACATCAGCAATGTGAAGCTCCTGGGGGCCAAGACCTTGTTTGCCACCCACTACCACGAGCTGACGGAGCTGGAGGGAACCATGAGCGGGGTCAATAATTACTGCATCGCCGTGAAGGAGCAGGGGGACGACATTGTATTTCTGCGCAAGATCGTGCGGGGCGGGGCGGACAAGAGCTACGGCATCCAGGTGGCCAAGCTGGCCGGGGTGCCGGACCAGGTTATTGCGAGGGCAAAGGAGCTGGTGGAGGAGCTAAGCAGCGCGGATATCGCCACAAAGGCCAGGGAGATCGCCATGGAGAGCGCCAATGTGTCCCAGTCCCAGCGGAAAGTGGTGACCAAGCCGGACGAGGTGGATTTAAACCAGATGACGCTGTACGACACGGTGAAGAGCGAGGACATTATTAAGGAAATCGAGGAGCTGCAGATCAACGACATTACGCCTATGGACGCGCTGAATATCTTAAGCCGGATGCAGGGGAAACTGAAAAACCGGTGGTAGGAAAGGAGAGACGTATATGGCCAATATCACGGTGCTGGACCAGAATACCATCAACAAGATCGCGGCGGGGGAGGTGATCGAGAGGCCCTCCTCTGTGGTGAAGGAGCTTTTGGAGAATGCCATCGACGCCCAGGCCACGGCTGTCACGGTGGAAATCCGGGATGGGGGCATCTCCTTTATCCGGGTGACGGATAACGGATGCGGCATCCCAAAAGAGGAGGTTGCCCTGGCGTTTCTGCGCCATTCCACCAGCAAGATCAAGTCTGTGGAGGACCTTTTTACCGTGGCCTCCTTAGGGTTTCGAGGGGAGGCTCTCTCCAGCATCGCGGCCGTATCCCAGGTGGAGCTGATCACCAAAACCCCCCGGCAGCTTTCCGGAACCAGGTATCAGATCGAAGGCGGAAAGGAGCGGGCTTTAGAGGAGGTGGGCGCTCCCGAGGGCACCACATTTCTGGTGAGAAATCTGTTTTACAACACCCCGGCCAGGCAGAAGTTTTTAAAAACGGCTCAGACCGAGGGCTCCCACGTGGCGGCATTGGTGGAGAAGATCGCCATGTCCCACCCGGACATTTCCATACGGTTTATCCAGAATAACCAGAATAAGCTTCACACATCGGGAAACCACAGCTTAAAGGACATTATCTACACCGTGTTCGGCCGGGAGATCGCGGCGAACCTGTTGCCGGTGGAGCTGGAGGACGATATCTTACAAATACGGGGGTTTGCGGGCAAGCCGGTCATTGCCAGGAGCAACCGGAATTTTGAGAACTACTATATTAACGGGCGGTACATCAAAAGCAGCCTGGTGGCAAAGGCCATCGAGGAAGCCTACAGGCCGTTTATGATGCAGCACAAATACCCCTTTGTGCTTTTGCACCTGATCGTTGAGCCGGAATATCTGGATGTGAATGTACATCCCACCAAGATGGAGCTGCGGTTTCGGGATGGGGAGCGGATCTATGAGCTGATCTGCCAGGGAATCGGCGAGGCCCTGGCGAAAAAGGAGCTCATCCCACAGGTGAGCCTGGATAAGAACCGGGAGGACGATCGGAAGCGTCAGCAGGAGAAATCCCGGCCGGAGCCTTTTGAGACCAGGCGGCGGAGCGCTTATGACCAGGGGGAGAGCGGAAGATCGTCCTATGAGATGAGATCTTCCGCGAAAACAGTGGAGGAAAAGGGTCCCGGGTATGGGATCAACTTTCAGGAAATCAGAGGGCGCGGCGGTGTCGGTGAGGAGAGAAGCGCCGGTACAAGCGGGAAGACGGTGGAAGAAAAGGGTCCCGGGTATGGGATCGACCTTCGGGAAAGCAGGGCGGACGGCGAGGGCGGTGAGAAGAAAAGTCCTGGCATAAGTGGGGGAAATATAGAGAATACAGGCAAAAATCTCTCTGAAAATGGGGATGATAAGCCTGAAAACGGAAAGAATGAGCAGTCTGGTGGGAATATGCGGACAGGCGACGAATTGAAAGCTTCAGGCAGAGACGCCAAGGCCCCGGAGGGCCAGCTGGATTTTTTCCAGGAGAAGCTTTTAGAGCCAAAGAACCGGGCGCGTCACAAGCTTATCGGTCAGCTGTTTGACACCTACTGGCTGGTGGAGTTTAGCGACCAGCTGTACATCATTGACCAGCACGCGGCCCACGAGAAGGTGCTGTATGAGCGGACCATGGCCACGTTAAAGAGCCGGGAGTACACGTCTCAGATGGTAAATCCCCCCATCATATTGACTCTGGGCAGTCAGGAGCAGGTGCTGCTGGAAAAATACATGGAGTATTTCGCGCAGATCGGTTTTCAGATCGAGCACTTTGGGGGCAGGGAGTTCGCTGTGCGCGCGGTTCCGGACAACCTGTTTTCCATTGCCAAAAGGGAGCTTCTTATGGATATGATCGACAGCCTGTCGGACGACATTTTTAAGGGCAGTCCGGATATCATCTATGAGCGGGTGGCGTCCATGTCCTGCAAGGCAGCGGTCAAGGGCAACAACTCCATGTCCCACGCAGAGGCCAACCAGCTGATTGACCAGCTTCTGGATCTGGAAAATCCCTACGCCTGCCCCCATGGCAGGCCCACCATTATCTCCATGAGCAGGTATGAGCTGGAGAAAAAATTTAAGAGGATCGTGTGAGATTTTAAAATCCGTAGGTTTGCAGATCGGATGACAGGCAGATCAGAACATGGGAAGATCCGATCGCAGGCAGGGCGGAGGGACAGGATTGGCCGGAAGACCAGCAAGAACCGGATGAACAGCAAGAAGAAAGGGGCGGGAGTATGGAGCGGGACAACAGGCCAAAGGGCAGAGAGAAGCGGATAACAGATAACGGAAAAGGGGTTAAAAAGCGGGGCCAGGGGCTGAACCTTGGGGGTCCGGTGGGCAGCGGGGAAGGCTTTGGCAGCCCGTCTTCGTCTCCGGGCAGGCGGTCCGGCGGAGCGGGTTTTGGAAGAGGCGGCAGACCGTCAGGGCTTGTGGGCATTTTGGTTGTCATCGCCTGTCTGGTGTTTGGCGGCGGCTCTTTTTTTAGCGGGAACGGCGGCGGATACGGCAGTTTGGGCGGATCCGTGGGGCAGGGCGGTCCCTCTGCATCGGGAGGTTTGGCCGGCACGGGGCAGACAGGGGCAGGTCAGGGGCTTTATGACAGGGAGCCCGACACCTCTGTGGCTTCCGGGGCAAGGCAGAAACGGACTGTTATAAAAGGCGGCGGCCAGGACAAGGTCACCGTGATGGTCTACATGTGCGGCACGGACCTGGAGTCCAAAAACGGCATGGCCACCGCGGATTTGCAGGAGATGACGGCAGCAAAATTAAACGACAACATCAATGTGCTGGTGTACACCGGCGGGTGCAGCGGGTGGAAAAACTCGGCGGTAAGCAGCCATGTAAATCAGATCTACCAGGTGAAGGACGGAAAGCTTGTGTGTCTGGAGCCGGATATGGGGGATGTGTCCATGACAGACCCAAAGACTCTGACCCGGTTCCTCAACTGGTGCAAAGAGAAGTATCCGGCTAACCGCATGGACCTTATCTTCTGGGATCACGGCGGCGGATCGGTCAGCGGGTACGGCTATGACCAGAAATACCCCAGATCCGGGTCCATGAGTCTGGCGGACATTGACCAGGCCCTGAAAGACTCCAAAATCAGCTTTGACTTTATCGGATTTGACGCCTGCCTGATGGCTACCATGGAAAATGGCCTTATGCTGGCCAAGTACGGGGATTACATGATCGCCTCGGAGGAGACGGAGCCAGGGTATGGGTGGTATTACACGGACTGGCTCACAAAGCTGGCCCAGGATACCTCCATGTCAACCCTGGATATTGGAAAGCAGATCGCCGACGATTTTGTGCGGGTGTGTACCCAGAAAGGCCAGGGCAGTTCCACCACTTTGTCTCTGGTGGACTTGGCGGAGTTAGAGACTACGGCTCCTAAGCCTTTGGCGGCATTTTCCCGGTCGGCCAGCAAGCTGATCCAGGATAAGGAGTACAAGGCCGTGTCCGACGCCAGGGCTAAGACCAAGGAATTTGCCAGATCTTCCGGCATTGACCAGGTGGATCTGGTGAATCTGGCGGAAAATATGGGGACTGACGAAGGGATGGAGCTTGCTAAGGTCTTAAGATCCGCGGTGAAGTACAACATCACTTCCCCAAGCATTGCCAATGCATACGGGATCTCCATCTATTTCCCGTACAAAAAGGTGTCGTCCGTGGACTCGGCGGTCAAGACTTACGAGAAGATCGGCATGGATGAGGATTACAGCCGGTGCATCCAGGAGTTTGCCAGCCTGGAGGTGGCGGGACAGGCGGCCTCCGGCGGCGCGTCCTCCCCATTGCCTGCCCTCCTTGGTACTCTCACCGGGGAAGTATCTTCCGGCGACGCCATCGCCCAGGTGCTGGGGTCCCTTCTGTCAGGGCAGTATGGGGGGATCCCGGGGCTTGACAGCTCCAACATGGGATTTTTAAGCGGAAGATCCCTGGAGGACATGGCGGATTACCTTGGGGAGAATCAGTTTGACCCAGGCGGCCTGGTGTGGCGGCAGGGGGAGGAGGGACTTCCCGTCATCAACCTTTCGGAGGCTCAGTGGGACCTTGTCCAGAATCTGGAGCTGAACGTGTTTTTTGACGACGGGGAGGGGTATATTGACCTGGGGTTAGATAATGTGTTTCAGTTTGATGACAATGGCAGGCTTCTGGGGGATTATGACCGGACCTGGCTGGCCATTGACGGTCAGCCGGTGGCATATTATTTTCTGGACGAGACCAGGAACGGGGATGACTATACCATCACAGGCCGGGTTCCCGCCATGCTCAACGGCCAGCATGTGGATCTGATGCTCCTTTTTGACCAGGACAACCCCTACGGGTATGTGGAGGGAGCCAGAATCGTGTACAAGGAGGAGACGGATACCATCGCCAAGGGACTGACTCAGTTACAGCCCGGGGATACCATTGAGTTTCTCTGCGATTATTACGGGTACGACGGCACATTTTTGGACAATTACTATCTGGGAGAGCCTATGGTGGTGGATGACGACCTGGAGATAAGCAATGTGGACGTGGGCGATGGGAATGTGCGGGCTTCTTACCGGGTCACGGATATCTATAACCAGCACTACTGGACAGCTCCTTTGGAAGGAGAGTAGAGAATGATCACGATTCGCGGCGCGCAGATGGAGGACGCGGGACGTCTTTTGGAGATATACAGCTATTATGTGGAACACACGGCCATTACATTTGAATATGAAAGCCCCTCCCTGGATGAGTTTCGGGCGCGGATGGAGAAGACCATGGCCCGCTATCCCTACCTTGTGCTGGAGGAGGGAGGCGTTTTACAGGGGTATGCCTACGCCGGAACCTTTATTGACAGGCGGGCTTATGACTGGTCCTGCGAGGTGACCATCTATCTTGACCGCAATGCCACAGGAAAGGGCATGGGGCGGAGACTTTACGGGGCGTTGGAAGACGCCCTTAAGAAGATGGGGATCCTGAATCTGTACGCCTGCATCGCTTACCCGGAACAGTGTGATGAGTATCTGACCACGAACAGCGCGGATTTTCACGCCCATCTTGGATTTGAGAAGGTGGGGGAGTTTCATAAGTGCGGATATAAGTTTGGGCGGTGGTATCATATGATCTGGATGGAGAAGATGATTGGGGAGCATAGAAAGAATCAAAGTGGGATTGAGGAAGAATAGGCAGAGAAGAGGGAAACCTTTAGATAGAAAAGGAAAACCGCCG
>Ga0224483_100239_pt1 | contig 15953 bp, 12 predicted proteins | sample hydfratestSal1_FD_181453 | JGI IMG/M metagenome (GOLD analysis project Ga0224483, IMG submission 181453) | Metatranscriptome of mouse feces microbial communities from Columbus University, Ohio, United States - Sal1 (Metagenome Metatranscriptome) ... | reverse complement strand
TTGCCATTACGGGCTGCACCTTTGCCGGGCCATACAGAAAGCGCGCGGACAGGGAGCCGCCGGGCAGTGTTGGGACGGACGGCAGGACAGCGCCGTCCGCGTACCGGTAAAATTGGGGAGAGACACGAATGAAGATAACAAGACACAAAAGGGCGCTGGCCGTTATATTGGGCCTTATTCTGGCGGTGAGCCCGTGTATGGCGGGAGGCTCTGGCCTGCCGTTTATAAGTCTGGCTGAGGAGCGTGCGGCGACGGTACATGCGACCAATCTGAATGTGCGAAGCGGCGCGGGGACCTCGTACCCGTCGCTTACGAAGCTGTCCTACGGCATGTCGGTTACGGTGCTGGGGGAGCAGCGGGGGACAGACGGGAACCAGTGGTATCAGATTCGTTTTACCGGGAGCAGCGGGACGCAGATCACGGGCTATGTGTCCGCGCAGTATATCCGTTTTCCGTCCGCTGTCCAGACAGACGGCGATTTTGAACAGTACATGGCGAGCCAGGGTTTTCCGGAGAGCTATAAGCAGGGCCTGCGGGAGCTCCACGCGCAGTACCCGCAGTGGCGGTTTACCGCATTCCAGACGAATCTGGACTGGAATACCGTGATTGCCAATGAAAGCGTGATCGGGCGCAACCTGGTGGCGAGAAATAATGTTTCTTCGTGGAAATCGACGGCGGAAGGGGCCTATGACTGGAACACAGGGACATGGCCCGGCTTTGACGGGAGCTCCTGGGTCCAGGCTTCGGAGGATATCATCCGTTATTACATGGATCCCAGGAATTTCCTCAATGAGAAATACATATTTCAGTTTATGAAACAGAGCTACGACAGCTCGATCCACACGCGCGCCGGGCTGGAGAGCATGGTGGCAGGCACCTTTCTGGCGGGCGGCTCGTCAGGCAGCGGCTCGTCCGCAAACGGAGCGCCCGGCTCCTCCGGCGGAGAAGGCGGCAGCGCGCCGGGAACGTCCGGCGGGGAAAACGGCAATGCGCCGGGGAGCGGGACGCAGGCAGGCAGCGCGCCGGGCGGTTCGGGAAACGGCCCGGCCGGGCCGGGGGCGGGAAATGCCTCCCAGCCTCCGTCCGCGTCCGATCCGTCGTCAACCATCACGCCGGTGGCTTCTGTGAGCGATCATGCAGTGGATCTTGTGACCACAGCTTATGGCCCGGGCATGGATACAGACGGCTCGGGAGCGCCGTCTGCGGATAACGGGAATCCGGGCGGGAGCGCGCCGACGTCCGGCGCCGTTTCCGGGAGCGGATCGTACATTGATATGATTATGAACGCGGCGGCGCAGTCCGGGGTAAGCCCTTATATCCTGGCCTCCATGATTCTGCAGGAGCAGGGCAGCCAGGGGACAGGGCGCAGCATCTCCGGAACGGTGTCAGGCTATCAGGGATACTACAATTTCTTTAATATAGAATCGTACCAGTCCGGCTCCATGGGGGCTGTGGAGCGGGGGCTTTGGTGGGCTTCCCAGTCCGGCTCCTACGGACGGCCCTGGAACAGCGTGGAGCGCTCGATCCTGGGCGGGGCCCTCTGGTACGGGGACAACTATGTAAAGAAGGGACAGGACACCCTGTATCTGAAGAAATTCAATGTTCAGGGCTCCAATCTTTACAAACACCAGTATATGACCAATGTGCTGGCGGCGGCGGCGGAAGGGCTAACGCTGGCAAAGATTTCGTCGCTGAAGACCACGGCCCTGGAATTTTCCATTCCGGTTTACCAGAACATGCCGGATACGCCGTGTGTGAAGCCAACGCTTGACGGCAGCCCCAACAACAAGCTTTCCGGCCTCGGCGTGGAGGGCTTTGCCCTGACGCCCACCTTTAACCGGGACACGGAGTCTTACGATCTGATCGTGGATCCGTCGGTGTCCTCCGTGGCGGTACATGCCTCGGCCATTGATTCAAAGGCTGTGGTGAGCGGCGTGGGAAGCGTGAATCTCCAGAGCGGGGTGAATGACATTACAGTTTCGGTCAAGGCGGAGAACGGCTCTGTGCGCAGCTATGTGATCCATGTCGTCCGTCAGTCAAACGGCCCGGTTTACTCCGATTCGGCGGGAACCGGCACAAACGGAGGCGGTTCCGGAAGCGGAGGCAGTACAGCCGGAGGAAGCAGCGGAGCCGGCCCGGGGCCGGGAAGCCCCGGCCTGTCCGGCGGACAGACCTCTTCGCCCCCGGCGGACAGCAGTACAGAGAGCAATTCAGGGAGCGCCCCGCCGTCCTCATCAGGCTCCGGCAGCGCGCCGGGGAACGGTCAGGGCTCCGGTTCCGGAAGCGGGAGCAGCGGTTTTCCGGCGGTGCCGGGAACCGGGACGGTAAACGGCTTTGGCTCTGCCAATGATTCCTCCTCCCTGACGACGCCAAACGGGAATATCCGTCCGCCGATCGGCTCCGGAAGCGGGACGTCAGGCAGTGGAAGCGCTGGCAGCGGCGGCTCGGGAGGCGCTCCGGCCCCTGATCCGGGCAGCGCCAATCCGGGTAATCCGGGTTCCGGAAGCGGGGGTTCAGGAGGCGCTTCAAATCCAGGCTCCGGCTCCGCCAATCCGGGCGGCGGAAGCTTTGGCGGCTACCGGATCGTAAGCCCCGGGACCACGGCGGCTGACATCGCCTCGGCCCTGATTGCAGAAGGAGCGGGAACGCGGGTGAAGGTATGCCACAGCGCTGGCGGGGATGTGTCAGGAGCCGTGGCAACCGGGCATATCGCGTATGCGTACAGCGCAGACGGATCGCCGCAGGCTCAATATGAGATTGTCGTAAAGGGCGACAACAATGGAGACGGAAAGCTGAGCATGCTGGACGTCCTGCGCGCCAGACGGCATATTTTAAAGATGGAAACCCTGACAGGGGCATGTGAAAAGGCGACGGACGTCAATGGAAACGGAAGGATTGACATCATGGATATCCTGATGATGCAGAAGGATATCCTGGGGCTTGAAAAGATTCAATAAAGCTTGAGCGTGTCTGAAACATGCGGAACGCACATCTGGCGAAACGCATGTTTCAGACACGCTCTGCAGCAACAGACAGGAGAAAGAATGAACAGAAGAGTACGAAATATCCTGGCAGGCGTCATGGCCGCCTGCGCCCTGGCCGTATCGGCGCCTGCGGGGGGCATATTGTCCTACGCGGCAAGCGCGCGGATCTCATTTTCGGATCCAAGCGTAACCGTAGGCCAGGAATTCAATGTTACGGTCCGGATCACCAGCCAGGATGGAAATCTCGGCGCTTCTGATGTGATGCTTTCCTATGACCCGGCAGGCATTGAATTTATCAGCGGAAATAACGCCAGCGGCGGGGCCGGCTCCGTGCGTCTGGTGGAAACCATGAGCTCAAACGCCACGACGGAATTTACGCATACGTTAAAATTTAAGGCCCTGCAGGCCGGGACCACGACCATATCTGTGGGAAATTATGAGATATACGACGTCGATGCCCAGGCGGTCAATGTGACCAAAACAGGTTCGTCGGCAGTGACCGTAAACGCCCCGGCCACGTATTCCAGCGAGGCGGCGTTATCCTCGCTCAAGGTGTCGCCGGGCCAGCTCACGCCTCCGTTTTCCCCTGATGTGACGGCTTATTCGGTCAATGTCGGGAGCGATGTGTCAAAGCTGGCCGTCAGCGCCGCTCCCAAAGACGGGAAAGCGAAGGTCGTGGTAAATGGCGACTCGAATCTCCAGACCGGGGCTAATACCGTGGTCTGCAAAGTGACCGCCGAAGACGGACAGACGACGCGCTCTTACACACTGACCGTTCATAAATCCGAATCAGGGGAGGCTCCGGCCGAGAGCATGGCCGAAGAGCCGGGAGAGGCAGAGCCGCCTGCCGCGGCAGGCGGACAGCCATTGACGGTAGAACAGAACGGGACCACGTACGAACTGGTTGCTTCCTTTGACGCGGCCCTGATTCCGGAAGGCTACAGCCAGTCCATTGTCAGCTATGGCGGCCAGGAGGTCATGTGCGCCGCCGGAAACGGCGTCAGCCTGCTCTATTTTCAGGATGCAGGCGGGGCCGGGACCTTCTTCGTCTACACACCGGAGACAGGAAGCGTTTCTCCTTATGCCGCCCTTGGCGTAGCGGCCCGCTCGCTGGTTGTTCTCAGGCCGGAACAGGGCCTGGAGATTCCTGCCAGCTTTACACCGATTGATATCAATCTGCTGGACGGCACAAAGCTGAAAAACTGGGGCTGGAAGAATGGGGAGCAGGATGAATATGTGATCCTTTACGGGATGAATGAGAACGGAGAAAAGGGATTATACCGCTACGACAAAGCGGAGATGACATTCCAGCGCTATTTCCATGAGTCTGTGATTCCGGAGGATGTGGTTCGGGAGCTTCAGCAGTATAATGAGCTGGTCAAAGACTACAATCTGCGCTTTATCGTGATCATGGCCCTCATCGCCGTATGCCTCCTGCTGTTCTTTATGGTCATCAACCTGCTCCTGAGCCAGAGAAACCGGGCCCGGGAGCCAAGGGAGGAGGCGCTCACCCCTGTAAAGCGCCGCGCCCTGGAGGAAGAACGCAGACGTGAGGAGGCGGGAATGCGCCAGGCAGAGCCTGACCGCCCTATGCCCGCAGCCAGAAGGGAGAGGGACGATATCCGCGCCCCGCAGGCGTCCGGCCGCATCGGCGCATCGGGCTCCCGGCGTTTTGATCAGAGGCAGGACGAGGCCTTCCCGGATATCCCGGATCGCCCCGCGCGCCGTCTTGACTCCCCGATGTCCGCGTGGGAAGGACATCCGGTCAGCCGCGGAGCTTATCAGGAGGAGGCCGCTGGCCGCGCTGTGTACCGCGACGCCAATATGGCTTCCGGCCGCGCGCTTTATCAGGAAGGCCGCGTATCTTCCGGCCGTGACAGAAGGCCGGCCTCTGCCTATGAGAGCGAGCGTCCCGGAAGCAGCGCTTCGGGCTATGCAGATCCCCGTGACAGGAAGCCGGCGTTTGTTTATCCGGAACGCCCAGGCGGCGCTTCACCCGCCCGCCAGCCGTCCCGCGGGGCGGCTCCTGTGCCGGCCGTCCCGGGCGAGTCTGTCAGACGCCCGTCGTCTGCCCGCGCCGGTTACCAGGACACACGTCCTGCGAAGCCCGCGGCTCCTTCTCCTTTGGCGCCCCGCCCGGGTTATCCCGCCGGCGTTTCAGCCGCTGGCCGTCCGGTCAGTCAGGGGCGTCCCGCGAATGTTCCGGTGAGGACGCCTTCACCGGCGAACCCTTCTGAGCGCCGCAGCACGGACAGACGGCCGCAGAATACCGCGCCCAGGGAAAAAGCAGCTCCCCGCGGAGGGCAGGGACTTTATGAGAGTCCGAAAATGCGGGATCCGGGGCTGGAAACCGCCATCCGCCAGAGAGCAGCCGGGCGCGGGGAGCGCGCCGGAAAAACAGGAGAGCGCGTGGAACGGATCCGGACAGAGGATCAGAGAGTGCGGGCGGCCAGGAACGAAACCGCGGCCGGGCTGGATTACCGGGCCGGTAAAGGCAGGAGAAACGATGTATAACAATGGATACCGGCAGACATGCGGCCTGGCTCTATGACATCTATGGAGAAAAGCCGGCGACATCAGCTTTCTGACCGCCCTGACCTGACAGGCTGCGGACATCTTCCCACCCCGGGCGTTCTCTTTGCATTCTTCCCCTGTTTTCGGAAATTTCCCAGTTGACGAATCGTCTCCCGTGTTATACAATGTCTATAACAATTTTCCCAGCGTGAATCAACGAAAGATGGTGAACTATGATCGTAGAGATTGACTTTAACAGCGATGAGGCGCTTTATATTCAGCTCAGGAACCAGATTATCATCGGAATTGCCACGGAGCGGATCCGGGAGGGAGATTCGCTCCCCTCGGTGCGCCAGTTAGCGGATCACATCGGAATTAACATGCATACAGTAAATAAGGCATATTCTGTATTAAAGCAGGAAGGCTTTGTAAGGCTCGACCGGCGCAGGGGCGCGGTGATATCGCTGGATGCGGACAAGATGCGCATGCTCAAGGAGATGGAGCGGGAGATGAGCGTGCTTCTGGCAAGAGGAATCTGCAAGCGCGTGACCCGTGAGGAGGTCCACCGCCTTGTGGACTCGATATATGACGCATTTTCCCGCTGAGGTCGGGGTTAAGATGGAGGAGAAGAGAGATGATATGTGAGAAGTGCAGGATTCGCGAGGCGAATATCAAATACACAGAGGTGATCGGCGGGGTCAAGACCGAGCACAATCTCTGCTCGCAGTGTGCGCAGGAGATGGATTTCGGCCAGTATTCGGCGATATTTGACGGGGAATTCCCGCTGGGAAAGCTTTTATCCGGCCTGTTGGGCTTATCCTCCCCGGCGTCGCGCCCGCAGAGGGCGGAGGAGGTGGTCTGCCCGAACTGCAGGACCAGCTATGAGGAGTTTATTTCCAACAGCCGCTTCGGCTGTGCGGACTGCTACCATGTCTTTGACCTTTTGATTGGGGAAAAGATCAAAAAACTGCAGGAAAACGCGAGCCATACGGGAAAGCAGCCAAAGATGCGCCCGGCCTGCGAGACGGTTTCCTCCGTCGCCGGGGACGGCAGCCTGGAATTGTCCGGGCAGGAGCAGGTCAGCCAGCTTGAGAGACAGCTCAAGGCGGCGCTGCGCATCGAGAATTATGAGGAGGCGGCGGTATGCAGGGACCGGATCCGAGCATTAAAAGGGGAGAAACAAAAAAATGACGAGATGGTTTGAAGAGGTAGAAAACGACGCTTCCAACATTGTCTCCAGCCGGGTGCGCCTTTCGCGGAACTGGGAGGAATATAAGTTCCCCTCCAGGCTGGGGGCGCAGGAGGCGCGCAGCATGATCGGCTGCTTAAGAGCCGCTTTTGGCGATCTGCCCGAGAGGGACGGCCGGGCATACGCCTACCGCGATCTGGAGGCCATGGAGGAGCTGGACCGCATGGCTATGGGAGAGCGGCGGCTTCTGAACCGCACCCTGATGGAAAAGAAGACGCCGGGCGGGATCTTTTGTTCGGAGGATGAGAGGGTCAGCCTTGTGTTAAACGCAGACGACCATATCCGCCTGCAGGTGCTTGCGCCGGGCTTTGATCTGAAGGGCTGCTACGAGGAGGCGGATAAGCTTGACGACTATATGAATGAAAAGATTTCCTATGCCTATAACACAAAGTACGGATACCTCACCTCATATCCGACGAATGTGGGGACAGCCCTGAAGGCCTCGGTGATCATCCATCTGCCCTCCCTGTCCGTCAGCCGCCGTTTTCAGGAGCTTTTGAGCGACATGGGGCGCTTCGGCACCACGGTCCGCGGCGTATTCGGCAGAGGAAGCGACAATATCGGGGATCTGTATGAGGTTTCCAACCAGAAGACCCTGGGCGTGAGCGAGCAGGAGATTCTGGATCTGGTCATGAATGTGGCCGGCCAGCTCTCCGAGCAGGAGAAGCAGGTGCGGGAGGCGTCCCTCAAAAAGAACCGCCTGGTGAGAGAGGATGAGGTCTACAAATCATACGGGATCCTCAAATACGCGAGGAAGCTGTCCATGAAGGAGGCGATGACGTTTCTGTCCCATCTGCGGGCGGGCATCGCCGACGGGCTTTTAGAGACAGAGGAATTTATCAGTATTTACAGCCTCATGATTGGCATTCAGCCTGCGAATCTGCAGAAGCTGTGCAAAAAGCCTCTGGGGAAGGAGGAGCTGGATGTGGCCAGAGGGCGCTATATCCGCGAGCTTCTACCGGATTTAAAAAGTAAGCAGGAGGACAACAACGAATGATCGATCGTTTCACACAGAAAGCACAGAAGGCCATCCGCCTGGCTGTGGACACGGCGCAGGAGCTGGAGCACGGCTATGTCGGCACAGAACACCTGCTTCTGGGCCTGATAAAAGAGGGGACCGGGGTGGCGGCCGCCATCCTGGAACGGTTTGACGTGGAGGAAAAACGGGTGCTGGAGCTGATGGAGCGCCTGATTTCGCCTGCCATGCCCACCCGCGTGGCGGGGGCGGCAGAGTACACGCCCGGGGCCAGGAGCATCCTGCAGGCCAGCTATGAGGAGGCGGTGTTTTTCAAGGCCCCGCTGATCGGCACGGAGCACATCCTGATCGCCATGATCAAGGACGGGAAATGCACGGCCTCGCGCCTTTTAAACACCTTAAACGTCAATATCCAGAAGCTTTATATTGATCTCATGGCGGCCATGGGGGACGATGCGCCCTCCGGACCGGTGGATGCGGCGGCCCGGATCCGGCGCGAGCGGGGGAACACCCCGAACCTCGACGCCTTCAGCCGCGATTTGACGGAGCTGGCCAGAGAGGGGAAGCTGGATCCCGTGATTGGCCGCGAGACGGAGATGAAGCGTGTGATCCAGATCTTAAGCCGGCGCACGAAAAACAATCCCTGCCTGATCGGAGAGCCGGGCGTGGGAAAGACCGCCGTGGCTGAGGGTCTGGCCCAGCTCATCGTGTCCGGAAACGTCCCGGAGACGATCGCCAAAAAGCGCGTGGTCAACTTAGACATCTCCGGCATGGTGGCAGGTTCCAAATACCGCGGCGAATTTGAAGAGCGGATCAAGCGCGTCATCTCAGAGGTAAAGGAGGACGGGGAAATCCTCCTGTTTATGGACGAGATTCACACCATCATCGGGGCCGGGGGCGCGGAGGGCGCTCTGGATGCCGCCAATATCCTAAAGCCTTCCCTGGCGCGCGGCGAGATTCAGCTCATCGGCGCGACCACGGTGGAGGAATACAGAAAGCACATCGAAAAGGACGCGGCCCTGGAGCGGCGCTTCCAGCCGGTCATGGTGGAAGAGCCCACGGAGGAGGAATCCATTGAGATACTGGAGGGCCTCAAAAAGCGGTACGAGGAACACCACCGTGTCGTGATTGCCAGAGAGGCGCTTGAGGCCGCGGTCCGGCTCTCGGCCCGCTATATCAATGACCGCTTCCTGCCGGACAAAGCCATTGATTTGCTGGACGAGGCATCCTCCAAGCTCCGCCTGGGCGTCTACACCGAGCCGGAGGAGATCGGCCGCCTGGAGGAGGAGATCAAAAAGCTGGAGCAGCAAAAGGAGGCGGCCATCAAGGCCGAGGCCTACGAAAAGGCCGGCGAGATCAAGAAGAAACAGACGAGACGCCGTGAAAAGATCGAGCGGATCCGCGAAAAGTGGCAGAAGGAAAAGACGCAGAAAAAGCTTGTCCTGGGAGAAAACGAGATCGCGGACATTGTATCAGACTGGACCAAGATCCCGGTGCGCAAGCTTGCACAGGAGGAATCCGAGCGGCTGCTGCAATTAGAATCCATCCTGCATGAGCGGGTGATCGGCCAGGAGGAGGCTGTATCCGCCGTGGCGCGGGCGATCCGGCGCGGCCGGGTGGGCCTTAAGGATCCCAGGCGCCCTATCGGCTCCTTCCTGTTCTTAGGCCCCACCGGAGTGGGAAAAACCGAGCTTTCCAAAGCCCTCTCCGAGGCCCTTTTCGGCACGGAAAACGCCATGATCCGGGTCGATATGTCCGAATATATGGAAAAGCACAGCGTTTCCAAGATGATCGGCTCCCCGCCGGGCTACGTCGGCTACGACGAAGGCGGCCAGTTAAGCGAAAAGGTGCGCAGAAGCCCCTATTCGGTGATTTTATTTGACGAGATCGAAAAGGCCCACCCCGATGTGTTTAATATCCTGCTGCAGATCCTGGATGACGGCCATATCACAGACGCCCAGGGACGCAGGATCGATTTCAAAAACACGGTTCTCATCATGACCTCCAATGCAGGGGCGGAAAATATCATGTCCCCCAAGCGGCTGGGCTTTTCCTCACAGGCGGACGAGGCTTCGGATTACCGCTTCATGAAGGATCGGGTGATGGAGGAAGTCAAGCGTATGTTCAAGCCGGAATTCATCAACCGTATTGACGAGATCATGGTATTCCACCCGCTGAATAAGGAACATATCCGGGAGATCGCGGGCGTGATGCTCAAATCCATTGTCAGCCGCACCAGGGATCAGGTCGGGATCAGCCTCACGGTTGAGGAGAGCGCGCTTCAGTATCTGGCGGAGAAGGGCTTTGATGAGAAATACGGCGCCAGGCCGCTCAGGCGCACGATCCAGAGCGAGCTGGAGGATAAGCTGTCAGAGGCGCTCCTGGAAGGGCGGATCAAAAAAGAGGACGAGGTGTTTGTGCGGCAGGCGGATGGAAAGCTGCTGTTTGCAAATTGTCCGGAGGAGGCGAAGACGGCGGTCGAAGCGGGGTGTGAGCCGTAACATGGAAGGCATATAAAAATGCTGGCTAATTTAACAAAGTTATGTTAAAATAGAGTCCTGAATCCGCCGTGTCTGATCGTCCGTTTCTGATTTGCGGACGCAGGGCCGGATCAAAAAGCCATACCGGCCTGTAACGGCTGAAGGCCAGGCCGCGGCAAAAAATATGTACACAGAAGATTATCAGGAGGATGAGAAGATGTCTGTAATAAGCGAATTAATCCGCATCGAAGAAGACGGAACAATCAGCTTTGGCAATTTTGAATTAGAGAAAAAGTCCAAATTGCAGGACTTTGAATACAGGGGAGATCTCTACAAAGTAAAGACCTTCCACGAGATCACAAAACTGGAGAGAAACGGTATGTTCGTATACGAATCCGTTCCCGGAACGGCGGTAAAGCATTTTGCCGTGGAGGATACAACCGTGGCTTTTACAGTGGAAGGCAGCCAGGACGCGCAGATTACCATCCAGTTAGAGAACGATCGGGAATACGAAGTCTTTGTGGACGGTTCCCCGGTCGGAGATATGAAGACCAATTTAAGCGGGAAGCTTGTCCTCAGCGTAGAGCTTTCGGGCGGCGCTGAGACAGCCATCCGGATTGAGGCAAGGTGAGATTGCCGGCTCTTGCACGATATACGTTCCATTCTTTCAGAGAGCAATAACAGCGAGGAGGCGATCGTACCGGATCCGCCTCCGTTTTTCTATGATTACGGGAAGGCTGGCACATCCAGCCAGCCATCGGTGAAAAGAGGAGTTTGATTATGGCCAGAGCGAAAACCACCACCTTTTTCTGCAGCGAATGCGGATATGAGTCAGCGAAATGGCTGGGCCAGTGTCCGGCGTGCCGGGCATGGAATACCATGGTGGAAGAGCCTAAGGCCCCTAAGGGTTCTGCCCGGGGAGGCGCGGGGCGCGGTCCGGGATCCATGTCCGGCACGGACGGAGGGGCCGTGCGCCCGGTCATGCTTTCGGAGATTCCGCTCGACGAGGAGGATCGGTCCACCACCGGTTTTGAGGAGCTGGACCGCGTCCTGGGATCCGGCGTGGTGGCAGGCTCCCTGATTCTGGTAGGGGGCGATCCGGGGATCGGGAAATCGACGCTGCTTTTGCAGGTGTGCCGGAACATGGCAGGGCAGGGGAAAAGGGTTCTCTATATATCCGGGGAGGAGTCTCTAAAGCAGATCCGCATGCGCGCCGGGCGGATCGGGGAGGTAAGCGGGCCGCTCTCCTTTTTGTGCGAGATCAACCTGGACGCGATCCGCGGGGTGATACGCCAGAATGCGCCGGATCTGGTGGTGATCGACTCGATCCAGACCATGTATATGGAGGAGATCACCTCTGCCCCGGGCAGCGTCAGCCAGGTGCGGGAGTGCACGAATGTGCTGATGCAGATCGCCAAGGGCCAGGGCGTCGCTGTTTTCATTGTGGGACATGTGACCAAGGAGGGCGTGGTGGCAGGCCCCCGGGTGCTGGAACACATGGTGGATACCGTGCTCTACTTTGAAGGGGATCGCCACGCCTCCTACCGCATCGTGCGGGGCGTTAAAAACAGATTCGGTTCCACGAATGAGATCGGCGTGTTTGAGATGCGCGAAGAAGGCCTGACGGAAGTGAAAAATCCATCGGAATTTATGCTCGAAGGCCGCCCGGACGGGGCCTCCGGCGCGGTCGCGGCCTGCTCCCTGGAGGGGACCAGGCCCATCCTCCTGGAGGTGCAGGCGCTGGTGACGCGCACCAATTTCGGCATGCCCAGGCGCACCGCGGCAGGCACGGATTTCAACCGGGTCAACCTGCTGATGGCCGTGCTGGAAAAGCGGTGCCGCTATGAGCTGGGACAATTTGACGCGTATGTAAATATTGCCGGGGGAGTGAAAATGAATGAGCCTGCTCTGGATCTCGCTATCGTGATGGCTCTCATTTCCAGTTATAAGGATCGTCCGGTGGATGAAAAGACCGTCATATTCGGCGAGGTGGGACTCTCCGGCGAGGTGAGGGCTGTCTCCATGGCGGAGCAGCGGGTCCACGAGGCCGTGAAGCTGGGCTTTGAGCGCTGCATCCTCCCTGCGGTCAACTTAGAGAAAATGAAGCGGCCGTCCGGCGTTCAGCTCCTCGGCGTGCGGAATGTGAGAGAGGCGATCGGAGCCCTGTGAAGCCAGGCGCGTTAGTTTAGTTTTTGCCAAAGCCGTTAAACCAGGCCCGCTCCTCAAAGGGTTTCTTTACAGGGCCTTTCGCCGGGCCGTCTGTGGGGATGCCGACCGGGAGCAGGCATACAAGGCGAAGCTCCTCTGGCACATGTAAAAGCGCGGCCAGCTCCTCTGCGCACGGACGGACATTTCCCTCATACCAGCAGGTTTCGTAGCCAAGGGATTTGATAGCCAGGAGCATGTTCTGGACAGCGGCCCCGTAGTCCTGGACATTGTAAATGTGGCCGTCTATGCTGGCAATCTCCTGTGTGAATACGAGGATCATGGCAGGCGCGGTCTGACAGGACGGTTTGGGGAAAATCGCCCGGATCTGGCTTATCAGGGTTTCATCGTCAACCGCGATAAACGAGGCGGTCTGACGGTTGCAGCCGGATGGGGCGGCCATACCGGCTTTCATGATGGCAGTCAGATCCCCGCGGGGAACCGGGATCGGTTTGTAATCGCCCCGATAGCTGGAGCGGCTGAAGATGGTGTCTAGTACATCACTGCATTAATTCTCGAGTAAACAACACTCGCTATCCGCGCCCTCTGCACGCCTGAGAAGCTAGTCGTAGACTCCACTACGCCGTCGCTTCTCAGGCGCACAGATGACACGAATATCAAGTGCTTTTTACTTCGAGATTAATGCAATGATGCACTAGCGTTTGATTTGACGTCATGTGTTTACCTCCCAAAGTGGTTTGCAATGTTTGCGGTTTGTTTTATTATAGCAGGACGTGGGAACACGTCAATGGAAACCGCCGCCGTCCTTTACGGATGTTCAACCTTTGAATAAAAAAGCACTCCTGCGATGATGACTGCGCCGCCTGCGATCTGCGCGATCCCCGGAACTTCCTGGAACAGGAAGAAGGCGAATACCGCGGCGATCACCGGCTCGGACAGCTTGGAGGCGGATACAAAGGCCGGCGAAATGTATTTCAGGCACCAACTGCAGATGCTGTGGCCGAGGATCGTGGAAAACAGGGATAACAGAAAGCCTATCACGACCGCGTTTTTCCCGTAGCCGGTCAGGGAGTATCCCTGCAGCAGGGCGATGCCGGCCAGTACGACGGCAGCCGCCGCATATACCAGGTATGTATAGACGGTGGTGGATATGGCCGTCCTGGCGGCCCGTCCGATCAGGGTATACACAGCCACGGCCACAGCGGCAGTCAGCGCCAGGATATCGCCGTACAGATGGCTGCCGCCGGAGCCGGAATCAGACCAGGCGATAAGGAGGCTGCCGGCCAGGGTTATGGCAATGGCCAGGATCGCTTTGGGGCGCAGGCTTCCTTTGAGGACCAGACAGAAGCCTATGGCCACCCATATCACCTCTGTACACACAATGGCCGTCGCGCTTGCCACAGTGGTATAGGTAAGGGAATCAAACCAGAGGATAAAATGCAGCGCGAGGGAGATCCCGCTGGCAATACATAAAAGAAAGGTTTTGCGGCTGACGCTTAACAGCTCCGCTCTGTACTGGCTGCTGAAAAGGAACATGGGGGACATTAAAAGAACCGTCCAGAGCATGCGGAAGGCCGCTGTCACCGCAGACGGCGCTTCGGAATATCGCACAAGGACCGCCGACATGGAAAGGCCCAGGATGCCGACGGACAGAAGAAGCATAGGGTGTTTTTCAAAGTATTTCATGAGTTTTGGTACTCCATTCTTATCTGATGCGGGTTGTGTGGGGCAGCGGTTATTATTATAGCTGAGGCGGGGGGAAAAGTAAAGCGGTTGTGGGAAAAGCCCGGCTGAAGCCTTCCCTCTGTCGAGAATTTAAACATTTTACCGAAATAAACTCCTTGCATAAAACAGATCTTATATTATAATAGTAAGGTAGCCTGATGTTTCGCGATCGATCCCGATTGTGACTGCAGAATGGAGCATTTTTCAGCACACGAGGGAATTGAAAAGCGCGTGGCCGTGCAGAGACGGGCAGGGTACGCGGCGGCAGTCGCCCCGGTTTTCACCGCCGGGGGAGGTACGAATGAGAGAACGACATCCGGATGTAGAAAAAGCGGCAGAATATCTGAATCATATTCCAAAATTTACGAAGAGAAAGCACACAGGAGAAGAGCTCAGACAGATGCTCTCGATGCTCGGCGCGGCGCAGGAGGGGATGCGGATCATCCATGTGGCGGGCACGAACGGAAAAGGCTCGGTCTGTGCGTTTCTTGACTCGATTTTAAGGGAAGCCGGGTACAGGACAGGGCTGTTTACGTCCCCGCACCTGGTTTCTGTGAAGGAGCGGTTTGTCTTTGGCGGCAGGCCTGTTTCGGACGCCTGTTTCCTGAATGCGTTTAAGGCGGTAAAGGAAAGGACCGGTGCATTTGAGGCCGGGGGCCTTGGGCATCCGTCGTATTTTGAATTCCTGTTTTTTATGTTTATGACAATGGCGCGGGAGGAGGGGCTTTGCCCGGATTTTTTGATCCTGGAGACCGGGATGGGGGGAAGGCTGGATGCGACCAATTGCATTCTTCGCCCTCTGGCATCGGTGATCACCTCCATCAGCCTGGATCACACGGAATATCTGGGCGGTACGATCCCGCAGATTGCATGGGAGAAGGCCGGGATTTTGAAGCCCGGCGTGCCGGTGGTGTATGATAATACCGTGAGGGAAGCGGCGGATGTTATCCGTGCGCGCGCACAGGAGCTGAACTGTCCGGCATGGCCGGTGGATCCCGGGCTTTGCAGGGAATTTGAGCTGAAAGACGGCTGTATCGCTGCCTCTGTGTACACGCAGCCAGGCCGGGATCCGGAGCGCTGTCGGATGGAGATCCCGTTTGCGGCGGAGTACCAGCTTGTGAATGCCCTTCTGGCGTTTTGGACAGCGCGGCTTCTGGGGATCGGACAGGCCGATATCTGCAGCGGAATCCGTAAAACGGTCTGGCCGGGCCGGATGGAGGAGGTTCGTCCGGACCTCTATGTGGACGGCGCGCACAATGAGGCCGGGATCCGGGCGTTTTCGCGGGCGGCGAGGGCCATCGCAGACCGCCGCGGCGCAGGGCGCAGGATTCTTTTGTTTGCCGTTGTTTCAGATAAGGATTATGAGCGGATGGCCGCGCTTTTGCAGGAGGAGCTGGCGCCGCATCTGTGGCTTTTGACGCGCGTGGGGAACAGCCGGGGACTGGAGCTTGCAACGCTTTCCGGCGTGGTTGAGCGTGTTCTGGAGACGTTTTCCTGCGCGGATGCGCATGGGGAGGAGACGCCGGCGAAAACGGATGTGAGGGCAGAGCGCGGGGAAGCGAGGGTATTTGCAGACACACGATCGGCGCTGGCCTTTGCAATGGAAGCGGCCTGTGAAGGGGATCTGATATTCTGCGCGGGATCCCTGTATCTGGCAGGTGAGATGAAGGAAGAGATTCGGCGTTTGGAGGAGGGACAGACATGAGCGATGAAGCGTTAAATATAAATTTTGATGAAGAGATTAAACAGTTTAAGCCCTGCCTGGAGGTGGAGGCGATCGGGGACGCAATTGTAAAGAGTGATCTGACGGATATGTCAGATATCATGATGGAGCTTTTAAAACAGGCATAGGAATAGGC
>Ga0224483_100237_pt1 | contig 15985 bp, 13 predicted proteins | sample hydfratestSal1_FD_181453 | JGI IMG/M metagenome (GOLD analysis project Ga0224483, IMG submission 181453) | Metatranscriptome of mouse feces microbial communities from Columbus University, Ohio, United States - Sal1 (Metagenome Metatranscriptome) ... | reverse complement strand
CTTTATTTTATACATCCCGCGCGGATAAAAGTTCACCCGCACCTTAAAAGAAAAGATGCGGGTGAAACTATAATGGAAGATTCTGTGTCAGATTAAAAATCATTCAGCTTTGGGGGCTTCTTCCTCGGCTGCTTTGTCCGCTTTCTTGCATTTCTTGGCGGCAGGTTTGGCAGCGGCTTTTTTTGTTGTCTTTTTTGTCTTCTTTTCAGCAGCCTCCTCTTTCTCACGTAGCAGGTGCTCTTCGTTGAAGTGCTCTATGTTCTTGCGCATTGATTCCGCTTCCTTATTCAAGGCTTCAATCTCACGCTCCTGGTTACGGATGGTGGTGAGGAGTGAACTTAGTTCCTCATTGTCGATTGACATTGGGTACTGTTCCTCTACGCGTACAATGAAGTCGGCAAGGACATTCATATAGTTGGTGAATGCATCAAACGGAGTGTCGTAAGGAGAGAACTGTGAGTGTACCGAACCATCGTGCATGTTCTTGGTTGACATGTAGAAGAAATGGTCGGCAGCCTGGAGATAATACCAGTCCTGTTTCAGACGACGGTCCTCGCAAAGACGCACACGCTCGCTTACGGAGTAGAGCTTGTTGAATGCTTCGTTCTGGAGCTTGTTGCCGAGCCATGCAGAGGTGTCGCGTGCCTCATCTGCCCATGATATGGGATGCAGCACTGAAAGTTCAGCTACAGCCTTCAGTTTGGTCACAGCAGTGGTCGGTGTCCAGAATTCTATGCCGCGTTCCTCGGCGAAGCGGGGGAGGGCTTCAAGAAATTGGAATATACCGGTCTCGCGGGGCTGGAAGTCTCCGAACACCTCGAGGTTCATGAACAGGTTCACAATCTGCTCCTCGGCGGGAGTATTTGCAATCCAGTCGATGTACTTGTCGGCGGTGAGAGGATATTCATCCCATGAGGTATTGCTGAAACGGTCAGAGATATCGTCGCTGAACTTGTCGTTCTTCAGAAGTATTTTCAGCTTGGGAGCTGAAGCGGCGCTGTAGACATAGTTGGGTGATTTCCAACCGAGGATATGCTTTGCACCTTCGGTGATGACACCCTTGTAGCCCATGGCGAGAATCTGCGGAGCGAGTTCGTCGCTGTAGATAAGCTCGGTGTTGCGGAGCACCTTAGGCTGTACACCGAAGAGTTCCTTGATTTTCTCATCATGCACCTTGACCTGGTTGGCAAATTCTTCCGGGTCAGCGAGCGATGAAAGTGAGTGAGCGTAGGTCTCGGCGAGGAATTCCACGCAGCCTGTGTCAGCAAGCTTCTTGAGAAGGTCGATGAATTCGGGAACATATTGTTCGAATTGCTCGAGAGCTGTGCCGGTGATTGAGAGGGCGCATTTGAACTTGCCGTTTGACTCTTCAATCATCTTGAGGAGGCTTTCGGCTGCAGGGATATAACTGCGCTGGGCTATGCGGGTCACGATGTCGTCGTTGGCGAAGTCATCATAATAGTAGTGGTCGTTACCTATGTCGAAGAAGCGATATCTTTTCAGACGGAATGGCTGGTGAATCTGAAAATAGAAACAAATTGCTTTCATTGGTCTTATTAGTTTTGAGTTGTGAGTTTTGAGTCATTACAGCTCAAAACTTTATCGATTTAATACTTTATTATAAATATCTATCACTTTGCGTCCTGCCTTGTCCCAGGTAATCTGATTTACCTCCGCGAGACCATCCTCACGCAGCTGTTCATACATAGCCGGGTAAGTGACGATGGAGTGGATGGCATCAGCCATGGCGTCGATATCCCAGTAGTCGGTCTTGATTACGTTTGTGAGGATTTCGGCGCAACCGCTCTGCTTGGAGATGATGGATGGTACACCCATCTGCATGGCTTCGAGTGGTGAGATACCGAATGGCTCTGAAACTGAAGGCATGATGTAGACATCAGACGCCTTGAGCATTTCATATACCTGGTTTCCTCTCTGGAATCCGGGGAAATGGAAACGGTCGGCTATACCGCGTTCGGCGGCAAGGAGTATCATCTTGTCCATCATATCCCCGCTTCCTGCCATGACGAAGCGCACGTTGGGATTGTTTTTGAGCACCTTGGCGGCAGCCTCAACGAAGTATTCAGGACCTTTCTGCATGGTGATACGTCCGAGGAAGGTCACCACCTTGTCCTTCGACTTATGTTCAGGCACGTTGAGCTGCTCGGGGGTGAGCGGAGTCACCGCATTGTGAACGGTAGTTACTTTGGCTGGGTCGATGCCGTAATTGTTGATTACGGTGTCGCGTGTAAGGTTCGACACACAGATGATGTGGTCGGCATTGTTCATGCCATCCTTCTCGATGCCAAACACGGTGGGATTGGGTTTCCCTCGTGAACGGTCGAATTCAGTGGCGTGGACGTGGATTACGAGCGGTTTGCCCGACACCTGCTTGGCGTGAATTCCGGCAGGGTAGGTGAGCCAGTCGTGCGAGTGAATGATATCGAAGTCAACGGTGCGTGCCACTACTCCGGCGCATATTGAGTAATTGTTGATTTCCTCAACAAGATTGTCGGGATAACGACCGGAAAATTCAAGGCATCCCAGGTCGTTGGTGCGCATGTAGTTGAAGTCGGCGTAGATATGGTCACGGAGCTTGAAGTACAAATCGGGATTCATCACATTGCCAATGCGCTGTTCCACATAGTCACGGCTTACATCGCGCCATGCTATGGGTACCTGCGACATTCCGATGATGTTGGCGAAGTGTTTCTCCTCGTCACCGAATGGCTTGGGGATTACAAATGTGATATCCATATCGCCACACTCCCACATACCCTTTGTGAGACCGTAGCTGGCAGTGCCCAGACCGCCGAGGATGTGAGGGGGGAATTCCCACCCGAACATTAATGCTTTCATGGGTGTGTGAAGATATTAGTCCATTATGAATTTTTTGAGTGTGGTGAGAGTGCGGAGCACTTCTGCGACATTGGTCACATGGCTTATCGCGCCGCGTCCGGTGAAGGGCGGGTTGGCATCATAGAGCTGTGAGAGTGAGCCGATGCAGCCTTGTGTCATTTCGTCCTCGAAACCGATGAGCATACGGTCGATGTAGCTTACGCCACTCATGCCGAACACCTTGAGATAAGCGTCGCTGTAGAATCCCATCAGCCATGGACGTGCCGGTCCGTTGTGAAGTGCCATTTCGCGTTCCTCGGGTGAGCCGAGATAATTGGGACGGTATCCGTAGCTCTTCGGTGAGAGTGTGCGGAGACCCTTCGGGGTGAGAAGCTCACGGGTCACTATATCGAGCACACGTTTGCGCTGGCGACGGTCAAGCGGAGAATAATCCAGACCTATCGCTATCGCCATGTTGGGGCGCACGGACGGGTCGGCGTATGTGCCGTTGACATAATCGTATAGATAACCGTAGTCGTTGAGGAACATTGAGATGAACGGTTGAGCCATCTTTTCGGCGAGTGCCTTGTACTTCTCTTCGTCGGGAGTGCCTTCGGTGAGGCGTGACGCGAATACAAGCGCATTATACCAAAGCGCATTGAATTCAACCAGATAACCTGTGCGGGCTACTATCGGACGTCCGCCGAGCGAGGCGTTCATCCACGACATCGGTTTCTGTGTGCCGTCGGTGGTTATCATGCCGTTCTCGTCCACATGCAGGAAGGGATGCTTCTGCTCCAGGATGAAGTTGAGTGTTTCGAGTACTGTATCGAGATAGCGTTCGCGGGCAGCATCACGGCCGTATGCCTTGGCATATTGCTGGAGAGCCCAGATGCCCCACAGAGGCACGTCGGGGAGGTCGATGCCGAGAATACGCTGGTCGAGATTGCCTGTGAGCATGAAATTCTTGGCAGCCTTGAGGGCTGTCTCGGCAATCTTCTCGAAGTCTTCGCGGTGGTTGATGGCGATGGTGGCGCCGGGAAGTGCCATGAAGGTGTTGCGGGCCAGAATCTTTCCCCAGGGATAACCGGAGAGCAGATACATATTTCCGTCGGGAGTGTTGAGGTAACACTGCTTAACTGCGTTTTTCAGACAGTTGAAGAATGATGTGCGGCATGTACGCTGTGCTATTTCCTTCTCATACATCTTGGCGAGTGAGCGGGGCGACACTTCGCTGAGACCTGCCGAGAAGATGATTGATTCACCTTTCTTGATGGGTACATCGAAATATCCGGGTACCCAGAGGTCCTCGGTATAGGGCACACCGCGTTCAAGGTCCTTCACATATTCGAAGCCATTGTACCAGTTAGGCTCATAAGTCCATGTTGGTTTATGGCTGAACTGCATGTAGAGAGTAGGATAACCTTTATAGAGGCAGGCAGCCACACCATTGTTGATTTCCGGTACCTCGGTGTTGATTACATCATTGGCGATACAGAGTTCATTGGCATCGCGGAATGCGAGTACGGGGCGGAAACGGAGTGTTGTGGGTGAATGTGCCTCCACGAGGGTATAGCGGATGAGGATGCGGTTCTCGTGGGAGATGAAGATTTTCTCCTTGGTGAGAATTACGCCACCCACGCGGTAAGTGGTGCGCGGCACACTTTCGCAGTCAAATTCGCGGATATACTTGTGACCGTTCGGACTCATCACGCCGCCGCTGTAGCGGTGCAGACCCAGGTTGAACGGAGCGCCGTGCTGATACACGGTTTCATCGAGCGACGACAGCATGACATGCCATGAGTTACCCAGCTCAGGGACGGGCACAACTAAGAGTCCGTGCTGTTTGCGGGTATTGCAGTCTACTATCGTTGTGCAATGATACGCACCGGTCTGATTAGTACGGAGCATCTCTTTCGGAAGTGATTGCTCCAGGTTAATCATGAGGTTTTTATCAAACTTAAGATAGCTCATTTATAATAGTTAGTTATTATTAGTTTTCGGTATAGATTGATGATTTAGATTGTTTAATGCTAATGTCGTAAACAAATGAATCGTGTTATTAACTCACGAATTTAGGATTTTTCAACGATAAAAACAAATATAAATCTTAAAAATTAATAAATGTTTGTAAAGCGTGTCTAACAGCGATGTTATGAAACATATTTTCCGCCGTAAGGATGTGGATGTGTGACAATAAAGCGACGCCCGGATTCTGCTGAATGCGGAATCCGGGCGTCGGTATATCAGATAAAATTATCACGCTCTTATTTGAGAGCATCTTTTACGCTGTCGTTGGGAACCATCTGTTCCTGGAAGGTGTAAGCACCAGTCTTCGCCGACTTAACGACCTTGATGACCTTGCTATAGGTACGACCTTCACCTTTTTGCAGAGATGCAACGGTTTTCTTTGCCATGAGTCAGTGAATTATTTAATTTCTTTGTGAACTGTTACTTTCTTAAGGATGGGGTTGTATTTCTTCAACTCCAGACGCTCGGTGGTATTCTTGCGGTTCTTGGTAGTGATGTAGCGAGAAGTACCGGGCATGCCACTTGCCTTATGTTCGGTGCATTCGAGGATGACCTGAACGCGATTGCCTTTAGCTTTCTTTGCCATCTTCTTATAATATGTCTAAGTATTTGATTTCTGTTATGTAACCCTTGGTTATGGCTTCCTTGACTGCTGCGTCAAGACCCTTCTTGTTGATGGTGCGAAGACCTGCGGCGGAAATGGTAAGGGTAATCCAAGCTTGCTCCTCAACCCAGAAGAATTTCTTGTTGAAGAGATTTACATCAAACTTACGCTTGGTGCGACGCTTTGAGTGCGACACATTGTTGCCCACCATCGCTTTCTTGCCTGTAATCTGACAAATTTTTGACATGGCTGTTGGTTTTTATCTCTTTGTTTTTACTAAATATTAGTCTCAGTGTCCTGTGGCCGCCATCTCACGTCTCATATCGGTGCTAAGTGCATCTCTAATAGCACCTTTCGAGGATGTGCCACAAAACTCGGCTGCAAAGTTAAGCACTTTTTGCCTTATAAACAAACTTTTTTAGAGGAATTTAGATTTTACTCACAATTTTTACAGCGCTTTTCCTCTTTGGTTCTTTCCTCAGGCTGCCGCCTCTCTGTCCCCACGCCGTGGCTTTACTCTCCACGCAGATGCTTCACTGCCATTATGAGCACCTTGGTGGTGGAGGCGTCGATTACTCTGCCGCGGTTGCCGGGAAATTTCCCTACCATCGAGCTGCAACGTCCGTCAGCTGTAGCCACAGCCATGCAGACTGTGCCCACCGGCTTCTCGGCGCTTCCTCCGTCAGGTCCGGCAATACCGCTGGTCGCCACTGCTATGTCGGCGCCTGTAGCCGAGAGTGCGCCGCGCGCCATCTCCTCGACTACGGGTATGCTCACCGCGCCGTTGGCGGCGAGGGTCTCCCCGTTCACTCCGAGCAGACGCATCTTCACCTCATTGCTGTACGATACAATTCCCCCGGTGAATACTGCCGAGGAGCCCGGTATGAGTGTGATTTCATGGGCTATATTTCCACCGGTGCAGCTTTCGGCTGTGGTCAATGTCATCCCTTTCGCCTCGCATGCTTTCAGCAGTATCTGTGCCGGTGTGAGGTCCTCGGTGGCTATTACGGCGTTTCCGAGCATGTCATGAAGCTCGGACGCGGCGCGGCGCACCTCTGAGGTGATGAATTCCTTGTCATGATGGGCACCGTCGATGCGCAGACGTATCAGTCCCGGCTTCGGGAGATACGCCAGATGGAGATACGCGGGCAGCGCTTCCTCCCACGGAGCTATCTTTTCGGCGAGGGCGCTCTCGGTGTAGTCGGTCACCATGAGCACCGCATGCTCTATGTCTACATTCGACTTGAATCTTTTGCGCAGCTGCGGGAACACTTCGCTTTGAAACATCTCACGCGTTTCAAACGGTACTCCGGGCATCGAGACGAGCACACGCCCATCCTTTTCAAACCACATGATAGGGGCAGTCCCCACACGGTTCTGAATCACGCGGCACGATGTAGGCACGATTGCCTGGGCTGCTGTCAGCTTGTTAATCTTGAATCCACGGCGACCCACCACGTCCATCACGTTGGCGAGCACCTCGGGGTCCTCCTTCAGCTCACCGCCGAAATAGTCGCGGAGCACCTGCTTGGTTATGTCATCCTTGGTCGGACCGAGCCCTCCCGTGGTCAGCACCACGTCGCTCAGCTCAAATGCGCGGTTGATGGCGCGGGTGATTTCGTGTGCCTCATCCCCGACGGTCTGCACATCCTCCACTTCCCATCCGTAGGGAGCTATGTGGCGTGCGATTTCTCCGGAGTTGGTGTCGGTCACCTGACCCAGCAGCAACTCGTCGCCTATTACTATGATTGATACTTTCATCTGTCAGTCTCCTGTTGATTGTCCGGTTTCCCTCTAATTGTCTATTGAGAAGCGTGCGTAAGGCACCTCGTCGTAGCGGCAGAATTTTTTATCGAGATATTTGTAATACCCTGCCATAGCCACCATGGCGGCATTGTCAGTGGTGAAAAGCCTCGGGGGGATGAACGCCGTGAGGTGATGACGCTTGCAATAATCAGCCACCGCCTCTCTGACCCCTGAATTGGCTGAGACGCCACCGCCGATTGCCACAGTCTTGACTCCCGTCTGCTTCACGGCACGGTCAAGCTTGTCGAGCAGTATCTCGATGATGGTGTGTTGCAGCGACGCGGCAAGGTCGGCCTTGTTTTTCTCAATAAATTCCGGGTCCTCCTTCAGCGCATCGCGTAGGGTGTAGAGAAACGAAGTCTTCAGACCGCTGAAACTGTAGTCGAGTCCGGGGATATGCGGCTTGGCAAACTTGAAACGCTTCGGGTCACCCTCGGCTGCCAGACGGTCTATGTGCGGACCGCCGGGATAGGGGAGTCCCATCACCTTCGCGCACTTGTCAAACGCTTCGCCGGCGGCATCGTCGATGGTCTGTCCGAGGATTTCCATGTCATTATAGTCCCTCACCAGTATCAGCTGGCTGTTGCCACCCGAAATCAGGAGACAGAGGAATGGATACTCCGGCACCACGTCGTTCTCCTCGCGGCGTATGAAATGCGACAGCACATGCCCGTGCAGATGGTTCACATCCACTATCGGAACACGCAGTCCGAGCGAAAGACCTTTGGCAAACGAGGTCCCCACCAGCAGCGACCCCAACAGACCGGGTCCGCGGGTAAACGCTATGGCGCTGAGCTCATGTTTGTCCACTCCGGCGCGGCGGAGCGCCGTGTCGACCACCGGGAGGATGTTCTGCTGATGAGCGCGCGACGCCAGTTCGGGCACCACACCCCCATACTCGGCGTGTACCGCCTGCGATGCTATGACATTGCTCAGCAGCACACCGTCGCGGATTACCGCAGCCGACGTGTCGTCGCACGATGACTCTATGCCTAATATAATGATACTCATAATCTAACTGATACTCATGAAATGAATTGCGTTCAGCGGCGGCTTTTTTGAGCGCGTCCGCTGAATCCGCTGCAAAATTAATCAAAAAATCCCTACCCCTCAAAAAAATGAAGCTACTGATTCTTTCCCACCTGCGGCTGCACAACGAAATTCCCCCCGGCGAATCTCTATTCACCGGGGGGAACCTCGTCAATTTATCGTATGAACAGTTTTGAAATTTCTATCATTCGGGAACTGCGAAGATTACGATGCGGTTCCAGTCGTTAGTCTCGTAAACCTGGGTGTTGCTGCCGGCAGCTTCAAGAATCAGACGTTCGGGAGCGATGCCGTAGTCACCGGTGAGGATGTCAGCCACAGCCTGTGCGCGGCGTTCTGATAACTTCATGTTGTATTCTGATGTACCGGTGTCTTCGTCAGCGTAACCTCTTACGATAATCTGGGTGTCGGGGTTAGCCTTCATGAATTCGGCGATGTTGAATACGTTGACCATTTCCTCAGATGATACGTAAGCTGAGTTGAGCTTGAAGCGTACGGTGGGGAAGAGTGTCACGTTAGTCTCAGTAGCCTGTACTTCGGTAACTTCGGGGCAGGGGAGCTGTGCTTCGGCTGCTGCGAGAGCTGCTGATGTGGTGGCGAGAGCGCCGCGGAGGTCATTGACCTTGGCATTTGCGCTGTTGAGAGCGTCGATATATTCGCAGGGATTGTACTTCTTGAAGTTTGAGCCGGTGAAGTGGATAGTGAAACCACCGATAGCGGTGATGTTGATATCAACTGGCTTACCGTATGCTTCATTGTTGAAGTTGTCACCGTAGAGCGATGCACGGCCTTCAGCGAAGAAGTCAACATAGTTGCTCAGACGGAAGCGGAGCTGCAGACCTGCAGATACCGGGAACAACCACTGGTTTGATTTGAGCTTACCGTCGCCATCCATGATGTTGCCCTTTTCAGGATGGAAGTTGTAGACGAATGAGCTTCCGAGACCTACGTAAGGTACGATTGAGAATACGCGGTTGGGGTTGTAGCCGCCGAGTGAGTTAAACATATCCCACATGAAGTCAACGTTGAGGTTGGCGAGGCGGGCTGAGGCTGTGGTGCCCTGGTTCCAATGGATTGTGCCATAGTAGGCTGAGAAACGGAATCCTAAGTAAGGTGAAATCCAGCGACCGACGCCGAGGTTATAAGTGGCGGTCATCTTGCGGGAGTCATCACCTTTGGCGCGGGAGTTTTCTACAAAAGGTGACTGGATACCGGCACCGAACTGAATATACCAATTGTCACGCCATGAACCGGGTGAATAGTGGTCTTTGCAATCTACGGCTTCTACTGTGGTTTCTTCCACTACGATTGCGGTTGCATCCTGAGCCATTGCTTCGTTTGCGCTAAACAGCATTCCGCCGACAGCAGCAAGGAGTAAAGTGTTCTTTTTCATTCTCTCGTGATAGTTAAATGAAACATGAAGTTGTTTTAGATACTTCTTTAAATAGTTTTTAGTAAGTATTTTTATGAAATAGTTCTCTTGTTCAGTTGAAACGTCATCCCCGGCATCTCCTCTTGTCTGCGGTTATCAGCCGGCTGTGATATCGTTTTGGTTTTATAACATTAGCCAACATTTATTTGTTCATAAAATCTGCAAAAGCCAACGTTTTTAACATTTCACCCCCTCTCTGAGCCCCCTCAGAGGTCGTTTAAAAACCGACATGTCAGTTAATAAAAAAAGGCGGGAGTAAGAATGTTCACACATTCTTACTCCCTGGCGTATAATAAAACCTATCCTGTTAAAATGTTTTATTATCTATTCTTGTAACCTTTTTTGTCAACGGTCAGGCTTACTTGCCCTCCGCGCCCGCTTGAGGCGCGGGGGCGTTAATTGACCTTTTCTATTAGTAGCTAAAATTGCTCGTGTAATTTATTATCATTTATATTAATCCTCGTGCGGGGTTATTACTTGTCGTAGGCAGTCATGATTACCACACGGTTCCAGTCGTTCACTGAGAACGGCTGCTGAGTGTCCTGGTTGTGCATTGAGCTAACCTTCAGACGGTCGCGTGCGATGCCATACTTGTTGACAAGCATATCGGCCACCACATTGGCACGTTCCTCGGCGAGACGCAGATTGATTTCGCGTGAGCCGGTGCCCTTGTCGGCATAACCTACCACGGTGGCATATGAACCCGGATGGCTCTTGAGATAGTCGGCAATCGCAATCACATTCATCTCCTGGCTCGGCTGTACGTTAGTCTTGGCGAGCTGGAACACTACGTGGCTGCTCATTCCCACACGGTCTTCTCCCTTCATGGGCACTTCCTTAACCACTTCGATGGTATCGTGTACAATCACTTCCTTGATTACCTCCTCGCGCAGCTCATTCACGCGCTCGTTCACCTCAATCAACTCAGGATTGATGCAGGTGGGGCAGCTGTAGCCTGTGCCGAACTTGTAGGTCACACCCACAAGCAGGTTCACGAATGAATCAAAGCTGTGGTCGTTGCGTGAATTCCAGCGGTCGCTCACGCCATTCACCTGACATTCCACATTGAAGTCAAATGCCTTGTTGAGGCGCACATCCATGATGAGACCGGTGCGCACGAGCAGTGAGCTTGCAGGACGGGCAAATGAGCGGTCATAACCCACACCGAGCATGAAGTTCACATCCACCGGACGTTCCGGGTTAAGGCTCGCGGTCTGCGAGATGTTCCAGATTCCATCCACTCCGATGTTGTAGTGGAAAAATCCTGTGGTCATGCTGTTGGCTGTGTAGCGGCCTCTCCAGCCACCCACTGCGAGGCGGGCGCTCAGATAGGGGTTGAATTGCTTACCGAACGCTATCTGTCCGGCCGGCGAGAGCATCTTGCCGAAGCCTGCGCCACCGCCCACTGAGTATGATGCGCCGAGGCTTCCCTGGATGAACCACGGATTCACCTCTGCCTCCTGGGCCGATGCCGATACCATGGCGCCTGTGAGTGCCAGGGCGGCTAATATCCTTTTTAGTTTCATAATCTGTTGGTTAAGTAGTTGAAAGTGAGAAGAGTCTATTTAAGTTTTTCCTTTACCCTTTTGTCATCCTCCGAGGTCAGGAGCGAACCGTAAGTCTCGTAGAGATACTTACCAACGGCGTTGTCGCTGTTCACCAGCATCTGGTCGCTGTAAAATTTTGAATAATCCCGGTTGAGCTTCTCCAAATCATGTTCGGGATTCTGATACCGTGCGGCAAAGTTGTTTTTAGCCTTTATGAATTTAAACAGTGCGCGGTTGTCGTCGGTGCCGGTGAGGTTGAGCACATCGCTGATTTCAATCTCCACCTTACCCCCTTCCACTACAAATGGCATATAAAGCATGTCGAGCGAATCCGAGGGATTCACTATCAGCAGCTTTGCCACGTAGGGCATTGAGGTGATATCATCGCGTGTGAAGCGGATGGAGTCTTTGGCGATTGTCAGCGTTGAGTCGAGCAGCTTGCCATGCTGGTCCACGAGCGACACCTGTGTGTACTGCTTCAAGGGTATGAAGACCTCCACCGAGCAGGGCGACTGCACCGGGGCGCCTCCGCATGCTGTGAGCATCGCCACGATGCTGACCATGAGTATAGTGCGGAAAAACAATAAATGTTTCATTGTTTGGTTGGTTAGAATGGGAAAGGGAGAGCGGCGATTCGTAGATATGAACCTTACCGCCCTCCCTAAGTTCGATAGTGTTTAGTCGGGTTTCCGCTTAGAATCTGAAACCGAGGCGCAACATCGGAGTGTCGATAAACTTGATGTTGTGATGGCTCAGGTTATAGTGGTCGAAACCCTGGGGAGCAATCTGAATTACGTCATAACGGTAGGCGACAGGCTGGAATTCGAGTGCTATGAACATTCCTTCGGTGAAGGAGTACTCTACACCGGCTACACCGGCTGCCTTGATACCGTACATCTGTCCCACTTTGCCGGCAGGCACGTAAACTTGTTCGTCTACCTGGATATCGCCGTCAACTGTGACATACTTTCCGGTATATGGTTCGCGTACATCTACGCGCGCCATCTGAAATCCTACTGTACCGCCCACGTAGGGGTGAATGCGTGTATTCTTGGTCTTGAAGTAACGCTCAACGCCTACATTGACATACCAGTTGTTGGTGGTCTGTGCGTTGATGTACTTCTGCTCGGGGAGGCTGATGTTAGGCTCATCGAGGATTTCTGTTGACTCGATATAGTCCTTTTTAGGTGTGATACTTGTATTCAAGCCGCCTGAGAAACTGAGGCTCCAGCAGTCCTGAAAGAAGTATTTAGCCTGTACTCCCACGATGTTGACCAGAGAATTGTTGTTGAACCCGTTGATGTTGAGATATGGGTTAAGATATCCCGATGCAGTAGTGCCGCCGTTGGGCAGACCTACTGAACCGCCGCCAGGAGTAATGTTGGGAAGTAAGAATGAGTTGTTCTCATTGTAGAACGAACCGCTCTTACCGAGTCCCAACGATATCTCCCATTGGCCTTTTTGGGGTCCAAACGTTGCGCATTCCTTGCCTGTGGTGTCCTGTGACTGTGCCATTGCTGATACAGCCACGAACGCAGACAATAAGATTGTGCAAAGTTTTCTAATCATTTCGTTGGTTTATTATTTTTTTAGAAATGAATTGGTCTGATTAAGCCTTAGCGTTAGCTTCGTACTTAGCCTGTGCTTCGTCAAGAGCAGCCTTGAGGAAGTCAAGCTGGTCCTTAGCGAGGTCAAGTTCTGCCTTAGCAGCTTCAACCTTAAGCTTCAACGGGTTCTCGAGGTCGGTGTAACCGTTTTCGAACTGGTTGAGCTGGAACTGAGCCTTAGCAAGACGGTTTTCAGCGTCCTTCAAGGGCTGTTCGTTAGCCTTGATTTGATTTTCGAGTGACTCGATAGCGTCAGCAATCACGTCAGCTGCATTACCTGCGCCGTTGAGGTCGTTGAGGTTAAGGATTGCAGTGCTGATTGTACCGATGATAGTGTTGAGGTCAGATGCTTCGTGAGTAAGAACCTTAAGCTGGTCATCGAGGTCGCCTTCGAGAGCAGAAATCTTGTCCTTAACAGCCTTGAGCTGAGCTTCAACTGCCTTAACCTTATCTTCCTGAGCAGCCTTGCTGTCTTCAAGAGCCTTCATGTTGGCTTCGAGGTCAGCTACAGCAGCGTTGATAGCGTCAGCATTGTTGAGGGTAGCCTTGATGGCAGCCACTTTAGCCTTGTTGCCTTCTACAGTACCGTAAGCACCGAAGATACCGTACATTGTGTAGTACTGGTAGGGCTTGAGGTCTTCGAAGTTTGCAGCAATGTAAGCGTTCATCTCATCTACAGTAAGCGGAGTGAGACGGTCTTCGCCGGCAGCGGTGCCGTAGAGAGCCTGTGAAGTCTGCTTAACGTATGCCTTGGCATTGTAGTATTCACCTGTAGTCTTGTTGAGTTCCATGAAAGGGCTCAGACCGGCAGCGGTGAGGTCTTTGTAAGTATCCTTGGCAAACTTAGCCCAAGCATCCTTGTCAGTGAGAGAAGTTGGAACTGTAGTGTAAGCAGGGAAGGTAGTTCCGGTGAACTTGTTCCATGCCTGTGAAGCGTAAGCTACACCGAGTTTCTTGTTCTGTTCGTTGAGTTGCTTGGTTACACCTGCAACTTCCTTCTTGTTAGCATTGCCAACAGCGGTGTTGAATGCCTTAACTGCATCGCCGTAAGCCTTGTCAGCTGCAGTCTTAGCCTTCATAGCAGCCTGAACGGGTGCGAATGCGGGGTCAGCTGCATTGTTGAGGTCACCAGTAGTGATGTCACCACCTGCAGTCATGTATGCGAGGTTGGCAGCGTCGATAGAGTTCAAGCGGGCATTATCAGCTGCGAGGTTAAGGAGGCTTGCATTGGCAACAGCCTTGTCAGCAGATTCCTGAGCTTTCTGGAGTGCTGCAGTGTTGTCAGTGATGAGCTTGTTTTCAGCTGTGATTGCGTTGTTCCATGCGGTCAAAGCTGCGCTCTGAGCGGCAACGTTGGCAGCGGTAGGATTAGCAAGTGCAGTCTCGGTAGCGAGGTTGTACTGACGTTCAGCAGCGGCAGTGCGGTTTGCAGCAGCCTTTTCAGCAAGTTCCTGTGAAGCCTTGAGTTCTGCAACAGCAGCCTGGGCAGCGTCAGCAGCCTTGTTGTTTTCCTTAACAGCGTCCTGATAAGTCTTTTCGGCAGCTGCAAGAGCGTTCTGCCAAGTAGTCTTGGCGTTGGTAGCTGCAACCTTCTTATCGGGGTCACCTTCGAAGTAAGCCTTGTCAGCAGCTTCATAAGCAGCGTCAGCGGCAACAGCAGCATCGCGAGCGGCAACTACTTTGTCCTTTGCAGTCTGAAGTGATGCGCCTACTGTGTTCAAAGCAGCAACGGCAGCGTCGATTTCAGAAACTAAAGGCATATTAGCAGAAGTGATATCAGGCACACCACCCTTGTTGTAAATTACGGTAGCGAGGTCCCAGTTCTTCTGTGCAGCTTCGTAAGCCTTGGTAGCAGCTTCCTGTGAACGTTCGAGTTCAGCGAGTTCAGCGTCAGTCCATGCAGAACCGTTGGAAGTGCTGAGCTGGTCCTTGATAGACTCGATAGCGTACTTGTAATCGTCGATAGCTGCATCGTAGTCAGCTGTATTGTTCAAAGTGAATGAACCCTCTGCAACAACTTCAAATTTTTCTTCGAAGCCGGGGATTGCAGTGTTACCGGGATATTCATAGCCGGGGATTGTGATTTCAGCACCCTTGAGAGCTTCGATTTGTGCTTCGAGGTCGGGAACTGAATCGTAGAGAGCCTGATTCTTGTAGCAAAGTTCAGACTTAGCAACCTTAATCTGTTCCTGAGCTTCATCGTTAGCTTTGAGCTTAGCCTGATACTCAGTCATGAGAGTGTAGAGGTCACCACCCTGGATATCTTTAAGTTTAGCGATTGCTTCTTCGAACTCAGCGTTTGAGTTGTTGATAGCGTCAACATCAGCCTGAGCTGTAGCAACGTTGCGTTCGAGAGTAGCCTTCATATCCCATGCGGGAGATTCGAATGAAGTACCGTTCCATTCGAGGTCGAGCTGGTTTTCAGCGAGTTCGCGCTGTGCGGCGAGATAGTTTTCGTTAGCTTTGTTGTAAGCAGAAAGCTGACGGAGGTAAGCGTCGTAGGCGTTAACTACAGCCTGGAAGAGCTGGGTGTCAAGAAGGTCAGCGTTCTGCTTCTTAAGCTGCTCGAATTGATAGAGAGCCTGGTCGTAAGCAAGCTGTGCATTCTTAAGGTTAAGTTCGTTCTGAGCAATCTGTGCTTCAAGGGCAGCTTTTTCCTTAGCGATGAGAGCCTCGGTTTCAGCCTTGATTTTGTCAGCTTCAGCCTGCTTGCCTGCAGCAATTGCAGCGTTAATCTGAGCTTCAGCTTCCTTTACTTTAGCTTCAGCCTGAAGAACTGCAGCATTAGCGGCGGCAATAAGTTTGTCGTTTTCAGCTTGTGCTTTGATGGCTTCAGCATTAGCTAACAGGACGGCCTTCTTTGCTTCGAGGAGGTTAGCGGTAGCCACGCGGATTTGTTCGATACCGGCGGGCTCATCGTTGTCGATACAGGAGGTCATAAGACTACCTGCGGAAACAGTCAGCAAAGTAGCGACTAAAAAGGTCCACTTTTTCATTTGCTTTGAATTAAATTGGTGATGTTAAATTGATTATAGTTAAAGTTATTGTTTCGCGTTGTGTGAATTTACACTTG
>Ga0224483_100234_pt1 | contig 15998 bp, 9 predicted proteins | sample hydfratestSal1_FD_181453 | JGI IMG/M metagenome (GOLD analysis project Ga0224483, IMG submission 181453) | Metatranscriptome of mouse feces microbial communities from Columbus University, Ohio, United States - Sal1 (Metagenome Metatranscriptome) ... | reverse complement strand
TCCCTAAACTTTTTACTCTTTTAGATACCTCCAGTATGGAAGCGGCGGGCATTCTGCCGGTTTTTCAGCAGCCTGCCCTAAATAACCGGGGGGAAGGGGTGCTTATCGGCTTAATTGATACAGGTATTGATTATCTGAATCCATTGTTTAAGAACATGGACGGAACAACCAGAATTGCCGGAATATGGGATCAGACCCTGCCAGACGACCCGAATGCCACTCCCCCCGGTGTCCCCGATCCCTGGAATCAGCAAATGGATATTCACTATGGCACAGCCTTTACCCACCAGCAAATCAATGAAGCCCTGCGTTCCGACCGTCCGTTAGATATCGTCCCCTCTACGGATACCGAAGGACATGGAACCTTTATGGCTGGAATTGCAGCCGGCGGCCCGTCACCGACCGGAGACTTTATTGGCGCCGCCCCCAAGGCTGCCATCGGCATGGTAAAACTTAAGCCCGCAAAAAAGTACCTCCGGGACTTTTATCTTATCCAGGAGGACGCTAATGCTTATCAGGAAAATGATATTATGATGGGCATACACTACCTTTCGCTTCTGGCAGAACACCTGCACATGCCTCTCGTTCTCTGCATTTCCTTAGGCAGCAACAGCGGAAGTCATGAGGGAACCACCCCCTTAGGTTATACCCTGCAGGATTCCAGCCAGTCCATCGGTACGGTTAACGTTATCGCCGGAGGAAATGAAACCGGGCTTTCCCATCACTACTTCGGCACCCTGCCCAGCGGACAAAACTCAGAAGATGTGGAAATACGGGTAGCGGAAAACGAAAGGGGCTTTGTGGCAGAATTCTGGTCGGATATCACCGATTTATATACCGTAGGTTTTATCTCGCCCAGCGGAGAAACCATCAGCCGAATCCCCATGACACTGGGACGGGAGACACGGCTTACCTTCCTGCTGGAATCCACGGTAATTACCGTCAGCTATATTCCCACCGAATCCGGTTCAGGACGGCAGCTGATTTTCTTCCGCTTTGAAAATCCCACTGCCGGGGTATGGCGCATCCGGGTATTTAATTCTTTATACTTAAACGGGCGCTACCATATCTGGCTTCCGGTGGAAAGCTTTTGCAAACCAGAAACCATCTTTCTGCGCCCCAACCCCGACACCACCATTACCAATCCGGGCAATGCCCGCTTTCCCATCACAATCAGCGCCTACAATCATGTGGATGGAAGCATCTACATCCATTCCAGCCGGGGCTTCACCATTAATGAGCGAATAAAACCCGATTTAGCCGCCCCCGGTGTCGATGTCTATGGTCCAACCGTCTCACCGGTACCAGATAACAACAGCGATATGCCCATGACACGGAAAAGCGGCTCCTCCGTATCGGCAGCCCATGCAGCTGGGGCCATCGCCAATCTTGTTTCCTGGGGACTGATTGCAGGCAATGATATGACCATGAGTGACGCGTCTATCCGCGGCTATCTGGTACGCGGCGCGGGCAGAACACCAGGCTATGAATATCCCAATAAAGAATTTGGCTACGGCACCCTGAATTTATACCAGTCCTTCCTGGATTTGCGGGAATAATCGCAGCTTATCCCCTCATCTCTATCCTTGGCCCTCCCCGTTTCTCCAGGTAGGGCCGCGTAATTATCACCTTGCCAATCGCATCATCCTTGGGAATCTCAAACATAATATCCAGCATAAACTCCTCAATAATGGCCCGAAGCGCCCGTGCACCGGTCTCCTTGGTCAATGCCTGTTCAGCAATCCAGTCCAAGGCATCATCTTCAAATTCCAGCTTTACCTCATCATAGGCCAACAGCTTTTCATACTGTTTCAGGATGGCATTTTTCGGCTCCTTTAAAATTCTTTTCATCAGCGCGTGATCCAGACCACTTAGGGAGACCAGCACAGGAAGCCGCCCCAAGAACTCTGGAATCATTCCAAACTTGCGAAGATCTTCATTCGTAGCCTTTCCCAGTAAATCCTTGTCCTGATCGAACCGATCCTTTAATTCACCGTTGAATCCCATAAACGAACGGCAGCTTAACCGCTCCTTAATCATATTTTCTAATTCTGGGAAGGCTCCGCCGCAGATAAATAAAATATTTTCCGTATTTACTGTTGCCATCGGGGTCATTGCATTTTTCTGATTTGAGCCCACCGGAACCTCCACACTGCTGCCCTCTAAAAGCTTTAACAGCTCCTGCTGTACGGACTCCCCACTGACGTCCCTGGCATTCGTCTGCTGCTTTTTGGCAATCTTATCAATTTCATCGATAAAAATAATCCCCCGCTCTGCCTTCTCAACATCATTTCCTGCCGCTGCCAGCAACTTACTGACCACGCTTTCGATATCATCGCCGATATAGCCGGCCTCCGTCAGCGAAGTTGCATCGGCAATCGCTAATGGTACATCTAAGAGCCGGGCCAGCGTCTTTACCAGATAGGTTTTCCCGCTTCCGGTAGGCCCCAACATCAGGATATTGGATTTTTCAATGGTTACACCCTCCAATACCCCCTTTTGCTCACCCAAAAGCGCCCGCTTATAATGATTATACACTGCCACCGACATAACCTTTTTGGCCCTGTCCTGACCGACAACATATTCATCCAGCTGCTGCTTAATCACATGCGGCGCCGGAATATCCTTTAACATATAGGTCTTTTGCACCGCAGATTTTTTCTTAATTTTCTGCTTTTGAGAGACCACAGTATCCGGCTGCATCAGCTTGCTGATATCTCCATAATTCATATTTAAAAACGGCATACTGGAAAGCTGGGAAAGGTCCATTCCTGTTTGATTTAACGCGTCAAATGCCTTCTGCATACAGGAATTGCACATAGAAATCCCGCCTGGCATGGATACCATCGGCCCTGCTTTGCTCTCCGGTCGCCGGCAAATATAGCAGACCTTTTCATAGCCGCCGTCATCCTCCCTGGCCGTCTGCTTATCTTCTTCTGTCTTTACTGTTTCTATTTTATTATCCTCCACCTTGCACTCTTTCCTTCCCTGATTATTCCCTGATATTTGAATCAGAGCGTGTCTGAACGTTCATTCCCGCCATGTGCTCCATTATAAAAGATTTTTTTCAGAAATACAAGGGACGCTGCAAAAATAACTCCAATGCAGCGTCCTCTGTCAATTACGACAATTTAATTAGTTTGTTCTTCTGCCGGTCGGGTTCCCAAAGTAATCACAACCTGGCGTTCCACATATTCCCCCTCCTTAAGCGACTGTACCGTAAGTTCAATGCTGTCTCCGCCGGCATAATACAGCAAAAGATTTTTTAACTCCGCCATCGTTTTTACACTTTGACCGTCGAATTTTGTAATAATATCCTTTTCCCGCAAATCCGATGCTGCAGCGGCGCCTCCCTCCACAATCTTATAGACGAATATGCCCTGCGGCATTCCGTAAAGATTCGAAGTATTGGAATCAATATCTGTGCCCTGAATCCCCAGATAGCCCTGCTTATCCTGATCAATCTGAACACGGGTTTTCATCGTCATCAGGTCACCAATAATATTGCTTACCTTACTGATAGGAATAGCATAACCCATACCCTCAACGTCGGTGGAAGAATATTTTGCCGAATTAATGCCGATTACCTCTCCCTGCATATTGAGCAATGCACCACCGCTGTTACCCGGATTAATCGCCGCATCGGTCTGTAAAAGATTGCGGGTCGTCATCTCATCGGTGTGCACCTCGCGATCTAAGGCACTAACATAACCTACGGTCACTGACTGCCCGTAACCCAGGGCATTGCCGATGGCGATAACCCCCTGCCCCACCTTTAAGGCATCCGAATCGCCCAGCGTTGCAATGGCAATCTTACTTTTCGTATCATCCGAAATCTTTTCCAGGCTTACCGCAAGCACAGCCAGATCATTTTCTGAATCAGTCCCTTTAATATGGGCCTCCACACTCTCATTATCACAAAAGCCAACATTAATATTCACCGCGCCTTCGATGACATGCTTATTCGTCACTACTAAAAGTTCTGTATCGCTTTCCCCGATAATAATTCCTGATCCACTGCCCTTTCCCTCATAAATCTGTGACTGACCAAACCAGTTCTGAACCTCATGCTGGGTGACACTTTGGATGGCAACTACCGACGGCATCGCCCTCTCCACAATGGCAGATACATCATTCATTCCTGTAGCCACTGCCGGAGCAGAGTTTCCCTCTGCAGGTGTCTTAACTGCCGGGAGGGTTTCCGCCTGCGATACCGTTACCGGCTCCTGCTTCTCTGACACGGTAAAATAATCACTTAGCAGACGAACCCCTGTCATCGCTGAACCGGCAACCACACCGAATAACAGGGCAGCCGCCATGATTCCTGCGGTTTTCTTCACCAAAGGAGGAAACGGCTTTTTCTTATGCCCATCGGGTTTAACCGATGAAGAAGAGCCAGGCTGCTGCCAGGGTGCATACTGCTGACCATAGTTAGTATGCCCCGCTGAATGGCAATGCATTGTGTTCTGCTGTTGATAACCCGATGAATTTCCATACGAATACGGGGGATTTGCATATCCGTTCTGTTGTGTGCTTCCAGAGGAATGCTGCGCATCTTGTTGATTGTTCCCGTAACTGCTTTGCCAGGTGTTTCCATAATTCCCCTGCGGCATATTCCCATATGGGTTATGATTCTGCGGTCTATTCTGGTAATTATCCTGCGGTGCGCTGCCGTAACTATTTTGTGGTGCTCCGCTGTAACTATTTTGTGGTGCTCCGCTGTAACTGTTCTGAGATGTGTGGGTTTCCTGATTAACCTCACGGTTTTGCTTCTCTATCGAATTTTGATTTTCCAGCTCCTTCTTCTCCTGTCCCACCTCTTGCGCGTCCTGCACTTGATTTTCCTGTTCCAAATCGTCCCTATACATAAATAATCTCCTTTCTGCCCTATCACGGCTTTTTACCTGTTTTTCCTTTACTCATTTTTATTCCATTCTATCGCTTTCCATTTCCTGGCTGTTCTTTTTCTTTACAAAAATGATTCTAACAACGAATTGTGTCAAAATTGTGATGAAATTCTAATGGAATTATTAAAAGAGCCCGGAACACAGCCGGACTCTCTGCTTATTTTTATCCTTTAATTCCCTGCTCCCGGCGGCCCGTCATAAGAAATCACCTGACCGTCAGGAATCACCACGGAAGTAGCGCCATTAGGTACTGCAGGCGCGGTTCCGGGAGAATTTGATGGCTGAGAACCAGGGCTTTGGCTTCCGGGCGGAGCCGGAATATCCGGCGTATTCCCTCCAGGTAAGGTTCCCGGATGAGAAGGAAGCATATCATCCGACGGACGACTTCCCTGGGTAGGATGGTTATTCGGGTCTGCAGCAGAAGTTCCCGGATGGGGCACATCAGGCACCGTCGTTCCCTGGCTGTTTCCCGGATGTGCAGGCGCCGTAGGTCGCGGCGCTGCAGTGGAAGGGGTATCTGACGGCGGTGATGCAGGCGCCCTCGTCGTCGGCTCCGTCTCCTTAGGACGGCTTGGCTTCCTTGGCCCATCATCGGGATACAGGGTGGAGGTCGGCGGTGCAGTTGTCCCGCCTGGCAGACGGGAATCCTCTTCCACCATGGTTTCATCCACTTCCTCTACTTCTTCCTCGTTTTCCTCATCTTCTTCGCTGTTTTTTTCTTTTACTGCCGCCTTAGTCTCCTTAGGTTTGGATGTTTCCTGCTTTGCCGGGCGGGGAACCGAACCGCCTAAGGTAGATACATGGTCAATTGATGTTCCCTGGGTGTACATCCCCGTATCGCTGGAAATCTTTGTACTTATCGTTTTTACCGTTTCACTTGGCGTATAATTTTCCTGACCATATAAAAATTCATGCAGCTCAATCACATTGCTCTCCAGGGTCTGCGGAATAACACAGGCGCCCTTCCTGCCCATATTGGCATCGCCACGGGCAAAGGGAAAGCCCCCGGTCTCTCCGATATGGTACTTTCCCACATCGCCTAAAAGCTGAAGAATATCCTGAAGATCCACGCTGGTTGCCACTTGGGGGAATAACAGCATCGCCAGTTGATTTAATGTGGATAAATCGGCTGCCTTTGCCTTCTCAAAGGCTGCCTTAATTACCTTTCTCTGACGCTCTGTCCGGGCATAATCAGTATCCATTAAGCGAAGCCGCCCATAAGCCACGGCCTGCACGCCGTCTAAATGCTGCAGCCCAGGCCCCTTTAAATGCTGGGAATAAACCCCGGTGGCTTCAACGGTTTCCGTAATGAAGGAATTAATATAGGCAAATTCTGCACGGCTGATTTCCATATCCACACCGCCCAAAAGATTAATTCCATCAGCCACTGCTTTCCAGCTAAAAGTAACATAATCCACAATATTCAAATCCAGATTTTTATTCAATGCCTTTGCTGCCTCGGCAGGTCCTCCGCGGAAATACGCCTGATTAATTTTATTGTATTCATTTTTCTCATTGATATTCAAATAAGAATCACGGAATACACTGACCAGACGGATTTCTCCGGTATCGTGATTAATATCACAAACAATATTTACATCCGAGTGGGTATCCTTTCCCACATTTGACCCCCGGCTGTCCACACCAAAAACATAAATCCCCCAGTGTCCCTTCTGTTTTTCATACTGCGGAAGATCCACGGAAAAATTCTGATTTTGTATTTCCTCAGGAATCCAGTCATCCACTCGCTGAATTTGATTCCATGTTCTCGCCCAATAGCCATAGCCAAAAATAAACATCAGGGCAAAACACTCTGCAATCAGCATGGTAATGATCCTGCGCTTTGTTTTAGACCTTTCCCCTCTTCCTCCATTTTTCAGCGAAGGATCAAGCGCCAGTGCAGGCCTTTGACTTCCTCTTGTGCTGTGACTAAAACCCGGCTGTACCGGCTGACCATTCCTGTTTTCCCAGCCGCCCGGCGGAGGGATTTCCTGAACGGTTGTCCGTCTTACCGGAACCGTATCGCGGCTTTTGCTCTGACCTTTTCTTCTGCTTCTCGGCCCTGAAAAACCACTGTTGTAATCCTTATCATATCCCATGGTATATCCTCACTGCCCTTGCCAGGCACAGCCCTTCCTGTCTCCGGTCAATAGGCGTTCTTATTAATAAACCCTTTAAATACCGTTAAAAACAGTATTTTTACATCAAAACCCAGGGTCCAGTTTTCAATATAATACAGATCATGTTCAATTCGTTTGGTAATCGAGGTATCCCCCCGATAGCCGTTCACCTGGGCCCATCCCGTCAGTCCCGGACGAACCTGGTGTTTAATCATATAGCGGGGAATCTCTTCCTTAAACCGCTCCACGAAAAAGGGTCTTTCCGGCCTTGGCCCCACAAGGCTCATATCGCCCTTTAAAATATTAAAAAACTGGGGCATTTCATCAATACTGGTCCTGCGGATAATCTTTCCCACCAGCGTCACCCGCGGATCATTAGGCGTCGTCCATTTGCTCTTTTCTGCCGCAGGCGGCTGCACTGCCATGGAGCGGAACTTATACATCCGAAATGGCTGATTGTGAAGCCCCACCCGCTCCTGCTTATAAATCACTGGTCCCGGAGACGTCAGCTTAATCAGGACGACGGTTAAAAGCATAATCGGTGAAAAGAGGATAATCGCCACGATTGCCCCAAAAATATCCATCATCCGCTTAATCGTCGCATTCAGCAGATCGTTGAGAGGGACATGGCGGATATTAATTACCGGAAGCCCCTGCAAATCCTCGGTATAGGGAATCGTGGGAATAATATTATTATAATCAGGAATAAACTTTGTATGAACGCCGCTCTTTTCGCAGGCTGCCACAATCGTTTTTAAGTTCTCATATTCCTTCAGGCTCAAGGTAATGGCAATCTCATCCAGCGTATTCTTCTCCAGCAGGGCATTCAAATCTTCAATCCTTCCCAGCACAGAAACCTTCCTGTACGTAAACCCAATGGGATGGTAATTATCCAAAAGCCCGTGGATATGATAACCCCATTCAGGGTTTGCCAGAATCCGGTCAATAAACCCCTCTGCCGCCTGGCTCCATCCAATCAGCAGGATGTGCTTCTGATTATAGCCCTTGGAGCGCATGGAGCGCAGAACCCTGCGGATAACATTGCGGACCAGCGTTTCTGCCAGCGTATTAATAGCAAAAAAGGTTAATACCATCGCCCGCGAAAAGTTATAAAAATACGGATTCTTCCCGCCCAGGTATAAAATCAGGGTAAAGGTCAGCACGCCGATAGCGTTTGCCTTGCTGATATTCGCCAGTTCTACCCTGCTCCTCTGCACCCGCTTGGGTGTATAGAGATGAAAGATGCTGTATAAAATCAGGTAGCCCGGCACAATCACAATTAAAGGGATAAAATACACCCTTGCCGGAAGCACGCCCCCTATCTGCTGGTAAATTCCACTCTCAATAATAAGATACCAGGCTAATGCATAAGAACCAATAATCGTAGCTGCATCCAAAAGCACCTGCGAATGGTTCAATGATTTCTGATTATCCTTTATCATAATGTTCACCTCGGCTGCCGACTGGTCTTTGCACGGCAGATAAGCTTTGCCAGCTGACGGCTGGAAAACTCATACACATAAAGAACGGTCGCCGCCAGCAATTCCCCTTCAATCACCAGGTAATTTCTTAGTCTCGACGGCTGGTACGTAACTTTTTTACACTTTTTTCTTGTGCTTAGTCCTTCCTTTAAACCGGAAATATATTCCCTGCCAAACCCCAGCTTATGGAAAAACGCATATTTAAGCACCACTCCCGCTGCAATTCCGGGCAGATTAAGTGCCAGCTGGAAAAGCGGCATATTCTTATAATTCAAATAAACAGAATTTCTCGCTGCCAGCCTGACCTTAAACGAATTATACTTAGAACCGCTCGTTCCGCTTCCCACATGATGCACCAGGGCTGTCGGACAGTAGATATTATCATAACCGGCGATTCTTGCCCGGTAGCCCACATCCAAATCCTCCAGATAGGCAAAATGCTGTTCATCAAAATAGCCGATTTCCTCAAACACCTCTCTCCGGTACAGGGCTGCCCCTGCACAGGCAGAAAACACCCGCATGGGCCGCTGATAAAGCTTTTCCCTTCGCCCCACACCCCGTTGAAAAGCCCAGCCAAGCAGACAGTACATATCACCGCCGTCATCCATCAGTTCCGGGTGAAACATCTGCACCATCTTGCTGCTGACAGAAAATATCTTTGGAGAACGTTTTACTGCCTTAAGCATCTCCCGGATATAGTTTTTGTCCACCTTCGTATCATTATTCAACAGAATAACAAATGGCGTTAAACTTTTTTTCAGCCCAATATTCACCGCACCGGAAAAGCCCATATTCTCCGGCAGAAACACCGTATCAATTCCCTGTTCCTTAAGCCACTCTGCGCTGCCGTCCTGCGAACCATTATCCACCACCAGAACGGAAAAATCCTGGCAGGTCTGCGCCCGCAGCGACGCCATGCAATCCGGCATATACTGCATTCCATTATAGTTGGGTATCACCACCGTTACCTGCTTTTCCCTGCTTTCTCTATCCTGTTTTCCCATATCTTCCCTTTCGTCTGTCGGGCTGCCTCACAGCTCTTTCCCGGTCCTCTCCCGGTAGAGCAGAGAAACCCTCTCCCTCACTTCAGGCTCCATATAAGGCGCATAAACCTCTAATGGATAAGGCTCCCCAATCTTTTCCTTCAGCAAGTCCCTGAGTGCAAAATTTGACTTACGCAGGGTTAAGTTCGGATTATAATAGGGGTCGCCCTGGATAACGATTTCCGGCCAATAGCCAATAAACCGGGCCACTTCCCGGTTAAACCGCTCCACCTTCTGGGGGGTATCTTCCAAACCTCTTGATTTCGATTCATAATGATACAACAAAGCATAAGGATTGTAAACCACCTTTTTTCCCAGACTACGCAGCTTAAGACAATAATCAATATCATTAAAGGCAACCGCCAGCTCCTCACGAAAGCCCCCCACCTGGTCAAAAAGACTTCGCTTGCTCATCATACAGGCCGCAGTAACTGCACTGTAGTCCTGGGCGCACATCGCACGGTGGAAATAACTGTTTTCCGCCTGGTGAAGCCCGATAAACGTGTGTCCGGCAATGCCTCCAAAGCCAATCACCACGCCTCCGTGCTGGATCGTATCATCCTCGTATAAAAGCCTTGCCCCCACAGCACCCACATCTTCACGCATGGCATAGCCCAGCATTTCCCGAATCACATCCGGTTCAATCACTTCCACATCGTTATTTAAAAACAGAAGATATTCCCCGTGCGAAAAGGTAACACCAAAATTATTAATGGCAGAAAAGTTAAACTCCCTCTCCCATGTCACTACCCTGACGGCTTTTCGTCTGGCCTGCAGTTCTTCATAATAACGGAAAGTTTCCGGTTCGGTGCTGTTATTCTCCACCACAATCACCTCCAGATTCCGGTAATTCCCTTTATCTAAAAGCGATGTCAGACAGGTTTCCAAGTCCCTGCTGTGGTCTTTATTCGGAATAATAACGGAAACCAAAGGCTCGTTATCCAGGGCAAAACGCGTATGGTAAATCCCATAATCCACGCCCTTTTCCACCGATTCCACACCGATACCCAAACGCGAAAAATGTGCCTTAATTGCCCTTGCCCCTGCCTCAAATGCATACATCTTACTCTCAGGATTGCTGGCAGTCGAATGGATATGGCAGCGCCAGTGATAAAGCACCCTGGGGATGTGGCGAATCTTTTTTGCCTTCTCTGTGCAGCGGAAAATAAAGTCATAATCCTGGGCCCCGTCAAACGCATGGCAAAAGCCGCCCACCTCCCTGACAAGCTCTTTTTTCACCACAAAGAGATGGCAGATATAATTTACGCTGGTCAGTAAATCTTCATTAAAATCCGGCTTAAAATGCGGGTCAAACAGCGCCTGCCCGTCCATATCCAGCTTATCTTCATCCGAATAGAGCACCTCACAATCCGGGTCTTGATTTATCGCCTGTACACAGGAAAAAAGGGCGTCCGGCGTCAGGGTATCATCATGATCAGCCAGGACAATATAGTCCCCTGACGCCATCTCCATCGCTGCATTGGTATTCCCGGCAATTCCCTTATTCTCTCCAAGAATCACATACTTAAAACGGTCGTCCTCCTGGGCAAAACGCTTTAACACCCTCTCCACGCCCTCCCCTCGCGGACTCCCATCCGCCACACATACTTCCCAGTTTCCATAGGTCTGTTCCTGAATCGAGGTAAGCATTTCCCGCAAATACCGCTCCGGCGTCTTATAGGCGGGAATCACAATCGAAAACCTGGGTTCATAGGAAAAATGCGTGCTTTTCTGCTCCTCAAGTTCCTCCTTGGAGGGCCGGGTGAGTTCATACCACTCCCCATAATCATAATCATTGTCCAGCCCCTGAAGCTTATGTTTAGACTTTAAAAACAGCGCCTTCAGCCCATGCTCCTTTCCAAAATCCACAGCTACACGAACGGTTTCCCAGTTCATTAAATCTTTTATTTTCTGCATCCGTTTATAGGCTACGCTGGAGCGTTTTTCAATTAATTCCTCATTATATTTAACCCGAACCTTCCGCCCTTCACAGCAGATAATCAGGTAATAATCTCTTCCCCGCTCATATGGAAAACGGATATCAAAACCAAAATCCTTATCATAAATCTGTTTAAAATAAATCTGGCTAACATCATCCCGGCGGGTTGAAACGTACTGAAAAGGCACCAGCTGATGTTTTTCATCCTCCACCAAAAACTCTGCTTCTGCTTCTGGTTTCCTTCCCAGCACCCATCCATTCAGCGTAATCGAATTTTCCCGTATACGGACCACATCAATCTTATACTTCATCCCTGACCTCCGTGCCAGATGGTTTTTTTCTTCTCCTGCGTCTTTTATGAGGCTTTGGCGGCCCGCCGTTCTCCCCATCCTCTGCTCCGCCCACAAGTTCCTCCTTGTGCATCGGTCTGTCATCCGGTCTCTGCATATTTTCTGCTGCCATATCTTGGGGCATTTTCTTATTGCCTGCCTTCTTTTCACCTTCCGGCATTTTCACGCCCTCTGTGTTCTGAACGTTTTTCTTCGGATTCCTGTTTTTTTTGCCCTTTCCCGGAGGAAAATCAAAATTAATCCTCTCCTCCTCCACCACCAAAGGACGCTTCATCACCCGCTGATTTATACTGAGCACATACTCGCCCATCATCCCGATAAAAAAGATTTGTACCGACCCCAGGAAACAAACACCAATCAATAATGGAGCCATTCCCGCCGGAAAACGATCCCAGTACACCAGCTTCATCACCAGATAAATCATCGCCACCAGCATAAAAAAGGCAGAACAAAGACTTCCAAAAATTGTCGCCAGGCGCAGCCCCACCTTGGTATAGGAGGTAATACTTAACATCGCAGCATCATAGAGCCGGTAAAAGTTATTGCTCGTCTTTCCTGCACGTCTTTGCGGCTGTTCATAGGGAATTTCCTTACGCCGAAATCCCAGCTCAGCTACAATTCCGCGGAGAAACGGCGTGGGATCATCCAGTCTCCGCAGTACATCGATAAACTCTGCATCATACAGCCCAAATCCAGTAAACTGCTCGATTTGCTCCACATCCGAAAGCTTTTTAATCAGCTTATAATAACATCCCCTAAGCCAGTACATCAGCTTATTTTCCTGACTGGAATTTTTAATCCCAATCACAATCTTATACCCATATTCCCATTCCAAAACATAGCGGGGAATCATCTCCACCGGATCCTGGAAATCGGCAGCAATCAAAATCGTACAATCACCACTGCTCTGCAACATTCCATAATAAGGAGAATTAAACTGTCCAAAATTCTTAGCATTAAAAATCCCCTTTATCCGCCGATCCTCCTCGCACAGACGGCGGATAATACTCCTGGTCTGGTCAGAAGAATCATTATCAATAAAGATTAGTTCATAGCGGTAATCCGGGAGTTCTCTGGCAAACACTTCCCGGATTGCCTGGGCCATGACCTCTACATTTTCCTCTTCGTTATAGCATGGAACTACAACACTAATTGTTTTTATCTTCATGTTATTTTTCCCGGCAGCCATCTCATACACCGGTTCTTTCCTTTCTTTTTCCCTGCATTATCACTTTTCTTCGTTCCCAGCCCTGCCGCTCATTATCCTTGTTATCCCCTCTTCGAAGCTCACTTCGGGATGCCAGTTCAGCTCCGTTTCCATACGGGAAATATCAGGAATCAGGTTAATTAATCCTTCCGCATTAGGCTCCCTTTTCCCAAAAGCAAAACTTCCCTTCCCTCCGCAGATCCGGTGCATGCATTCCACATACTCCTTTAACGGCCTGGTCGCAGTCTCCGGGCCTGCCAGATTATACAGCCCATCCTGATTCAGGCGCCCCGGATAAAAAAGCAGTTTTACTATCCCTTCGGTTAAATCGTCAAGATAAAGGAAATTCCACAGCTGTGTACATGGACTTAAATCGATATGACCGCCGTGGCTAAAGGCATCCAGGCAGGAAGCAACCAACGTCCATGGATGATCACCCGGCCCGTAAACACTGAAAATGCGAACATGAATGTATTCCATCTCTGTCGTTTTCTCTTTCTGCCATTCCTGGCAAAGCTTCGAAAGCTTTTGGTAGACCTCAGCCTTGGCCTGCCCATAGGCAGAAAGCGGACGACATTCCTGTGCCTCCCTCATCTTCTCCCGGCACAGCCCATACTCCGCCTGCGACCCACTGAACAAAAACCGCTTACAGCCCAGCTTCTTAGCGCCTTCCCATGCCTTTACCGCAGCATCCACATTCTGCTTCTGCAATTCCTCCTGCGTACGGCACTTGCTTCCCGAACCGCCCCAGCCCAGATGCACAAAAGCATCACAGTATTCCCCGAGCACTTCTTCAATTCGGTTAAGTTCCTGCAAATCCCGTTCAATTATTCTTAGTCCATTTTCCCCTTCCGGCAGCCTTCCCCGATGTGCTGACCCCGGACGAATCACAGCAAACACTGTACAGCCCTCTTCTAACAGCCGTTTTACCAGTGCCGCCCCCAAAAAACTGGTTGATCCCGTTACCACCACCTTCATCGCTTAATCCCCCAGTATCCGCGGAATGATCATATTTCTCTCCATCTCCTCTTCCGGCAAAAACGGCGATAAATCCTCCAGCGGCGGCGAAGCAATTGTCCCATCCGGCATCTTTCTCGACGATGCTTTTGGCTCAAAGGCCTGGTCAAGGCTGACAAACACCTCGCAAATCGCCGGTCCATCCATCGAAAGAGTCCTCTCCACAGCTTCTTTAAGCTCCTCATTGCAATCTGCTTTCTCATAAGGATAACCATAAGCCGCTGCCAGTTTTTCCATCGACGGAAAACTCAAGTCCGGTCCCTTAAACCCGCTGTCCACGCCCACGCCCACCAAAGGCTTTCCAAAAAAATTCGTCTGAGTCTGCCGGATAGAATGATACCCGCCATTATTAATCAGGAAAATCTTAATTCCCATCTGATGGTGAATAATCGTCTGCAGCTCCTGCAAGTTCATCTGAATACTTCCATCCCCGGTCAGCAAAATAATGTCCTGATCCGAACCCGCCATATACGCTCCAATCGCCGCCGGAAGATCATAGCCCATCGATGCAATCGCAGAATTACTGATAAACCTTTGTCCCTTCTTAATCACATAGGCATGTCCTCCAGCCACACAGGCAGAACCATTGCCCACCACAGTAATCTGGTCCTCCTTTAACTGACTGCTCAATGCCTCCACCAGCGCATACACGTTCGCCAGCTTTCCCTTTTCCTGCTGTAAATGCTTAGGCAGAATCACCGGGTAGGTTTCCTTCCACATCCGACAGGTCTCAAGCCAGTTCATGCCCCTAAGCCCTTCCCCACCGTCAAACAGTGGCATCGGAAGGCGACCCGACTCCTGCTCTTCTTTAAGCACCTTATCCATCATTTCCAATAAATCCTTTGCATCCGCATGAATCTGCATATCGCTATGCACCGAAGGCTTCTTTAATTCCTCTTCATCGATATCATTGACAATCACATAGGCCGCCCTGGCCCAGGTCTCATAATTATAACCAACCTGACGGATGCTTAAGCGGCTTCCCACTGAAAAAACCAAATCACTGTTCTGCACCGCAAAATTTCCAGGGCGATCCCCCATATTTCCAGGGCGCCCGGTATATAAAGGATGCTCATCCCAGATGGCGTCCTGGCTGTTCCACCCCGTCACCACAGGAATCCCCAGGCGATCCGCAACCGAAAGAAACGCCAGATGCGCTCCGGCAATCCGCACACCGTTGCCCACATTAAACACCGGACGGCGTGCCTTTGCGATATGATCCAATACTGCAAGCACCGTTTCCCGGCTCACCTTTCCCGGCAGCACCTGACGCTTTTCGCCTTTTCCTGCCTGATCCTGCTCTTCTTCCGCCCAATACTCCTTATTTCCGCTCCACCCGCTTCCCCCAGCTTCATAATCCTCCGGGTCAAAACCAGCCAGCTCATCTGCCTCCACAAAGGCGCCCTGAACATCCAGCGGAATATCCAGCCAGCACGGCCCCGGCCTTCCCGACTGCGCCAGATAAAGTGCCTTCTCCAAGCAATACCGAATCCGCTTTGGTTCAATCACCATCTCGCAGTATTTTGTCATACATTCCACCGCCCGGCAGATATCAAACTCCTGATCCCCCATTGCCCGTATGCCCACGCCGGACCAGCGGGCCGTTGTATCATAGCGCACCTGACCGGAAAGCACCAGCATGGGAATCGAATCCAGCCAGCCGCCTGCCACACCAGTAATCGCATTCGTCCCTCCAGGGCCAGTCGTAACACAAACCGCGGCAATCCGGTTATGAATTCTGGCATAGGCCTCCGCCGCCATCGCACAGGCCTGCTCATGATGGTTATAGGTACAGGTTAAACCCTCCTGATGCCCCAACCCATCATTCAAATGCATAGCCCCTCCGCCCGTCACGGAAAACACCTGGCAAATCCCCGCCTCAACCAGCTTTCCAGCAATGTAATTTGACACTTTTATACGCATCTTCATCCTTC
>Ga0224483_100233_pt1 | contig 16005 bp, 14 predicted proteins | sample hydfratestSal1_FD_181453 | JGI IMG/M metagenome (GOLD analysis project Ga0224483, IMG submission 181453) | Metatranscriptome of mouse feces microbial communities from Columbus University, Ohio, United States - Sal1 (Metagenome Metatranscriptome) ... | reverse complement strand
TGACTACGGATCAGAAGGTTACAGGTTTGAATCCTGTAGGAGTCACTCAAAAGCGTGTTTCACTCAATGTGATGCACGCTTTCTTTTTTCAGATAGATGAAATTTGAACGTCACCTTTTGATGTTTGCCAAACATCAAAAGGTGACGTAGTTATGACTTCTTTTGAATAGGATTTTATTATTTATGCAGACGGAAGCGGTGTAGAGAGCCAACAAGGTGGTAGTAGGCGCTCACTCCTATATGTTTGATGGGTTGTGCAAGAATCAGCACCATTACCGCGCCGATGATTAGAATCACGCCTATGGCTGCACGGACTGTAAGCACTTCCCCAAAGAGTGCTATACCGAACACTAATCCTGTGATGGGTTCCAATGCTCCCAGGATGGATACAGCTACCGAACCTACATAATGGATGGAGATTGCCACAGTCATCAGCGATATAATGGTGGGGAAAATGGAAAGTCCGGTGACACACAGCCATGCCACCTCATTGGATGGTACGGGCTGCAGGTCGGTGAAGAAATTGAGCTGTACCACAAAAACCGTGATGCCGAACAGCAGCGAGTAGAAAGTAAGTGTGGAGCCAGACAGGCGCTGGAGGCGGCTTTTGTTGACCATTACCATATATATGGCATAGGAAAGAGATGAGAGCATCACCAGTATGACTCCCGTTGCTGTCACATGCGCCCCCTCTCCAGGATTACAGAGAAATACTACTCCGCTCAGACATAGAATTATGGAGATTACAGTCATTATTGATACACGTTCATGGAAGAATATCCACAGAAGCATGGCGATGAAGAGCGGCTCAACAAACAGAAGTGTGGAGGCAAGACCCACATCCATGTATTGATAGGCTTCGAATAGCAAAGCTGAAGAGAGTGCAAACACAACTCCAAGACCTATCATCATCGGGATTTCATGAAATTTCAGGTAGAAGCTCTCCTTGCGGATAAGCATCACTATTCCCAGTATCAAGGTGGCGAAGGCATAGCGGTAAAAAAGTACAGATGGAACTGCCATTCCCATTCCGTAGAGCGGCACGGCAAACAGTGGATTCGTACCGTAGCTTATGGCTGCAATCGCGCCTAAAATGTAACCTTTAGTCGAATTTGTCATATCTTTGGATGTATCCGGGTGTTGTCCGATTGAACAGTAACAGTCTTGAACCGTTCAATCACTTCATTAATGGACTGTTATAGTAATAGCCATTCAGAGGTCGTTTTCTTAAACCTCTAAAAAATTTTTACGGGTGATAGAGGTGTATCGGGTTATTTTTGCATAAAGGGGCGTAGAAGCTCATTGAGCTGGTCATACTCCACGAGAAATCCGTCATGACCGAAGGGCGACTGTATTTCTCCGTAGACTGCACCCGGGATTTTGTCGCACAAATCTTTCATCTCCTTTGGCGGGAATACTATGTCGGTGGTCAGCCCTATTACCATTGTCTTAGCCTTAATGGTTGAGAGAGCCTTTTCCATACCTCCGCGACCGCGACCCACATCATGGGTATCGAACGCATTAAGAATCGCATAGTAGGAGTATGCATCGAAGCGACGGCATAATTTCTCCCCTTGATACTGCTGATAGCTCGCGGCACGATGCACTTCAGGGAGCTCTTCGGAATCCTGTTGGGTGAGATTGTAACCGTAGTATCCGCGATAGGAGAGCAGACCTATGGCGCGGGCGGCGGCAAGCCCTTTGCGCCCGGCATCCGGACGTGGTTCGCCGAATGTTTTGTCCGCCTCTATGCACATGCGCTGTGTCTCGTCAATGGCGATAGTCCAGGGGGTGGCTATGGCATCGGTTGCCATAAGCGCCAGACGGGTGAAGCGTTCCGGCTCCATCACAGCCCATTCAATAGCTTGAAATCCCCCAACCGAGCATCCCACCAGTGTGTTAATCTGCCCTATGCCGAGAGCGTCAGCAAGCACACGATGTGCATTGACGATATCACGTATGGTATAGCGTGGGAAATCTTTGTAATAGGGAGTGCCGGTGAGTGGATTCTCATGTAGTGGAGATGTTGTGCCGTAAGGTGAGCCGAGGATATTGGCGCAGATTACAAAATGCTCGGCTGGGTCCAGAAATTTTCCTGCCTCCACTGTGTGGGGCCACCAGTCTTGCACGTCACTATTGGCAGTCAAAGCATGGCAAACCCACACCACATTGTCGCGGCGTTGGTTGAGTGTGCCGTAAGTGTGATACGCTATCTGTAAGGAGGATAGCTCTCCGCCGAGTTCAAGTTGAAACGGTGCGTCGTGATGGTAATACTGAATCATCGTTAAATGCTATTGTGAGTGCCAATGTTACGTGGGTGCAAAGTTACATATTTAAATTGACATTATCGCACCTTTTCGGCTTATTCATGTAGTAACTTTGCAGTGTAAAACTTATTATTGAACTTAATACCTTATTAAATCATGAAGTCAAAAGAATTTACAATGTATGCATCTATGAGTTTGGATTCCGGATATATGGCAAAATCGGCGTAACCACTGTTCCCTGTCTTAGAGACAAATGTTGCGCCGATTGTAAGGTCAGTAAAAGCTAACCAGCCTTTTATCTGAATTTGTGGTAGCCGTTATCAGAATGTTACGTTATACTTATTAAGGAGTGTGATAGGGTGATATGACTCCTTGGCATATCGTAGACTGGGGTCTCCTACATCTTCTTGTCGGTTTATGTAGATTATCTCCGGGTGGCGTGACAACATCATTTCGGCAAAAAGCTTGTTGATGGTCTCCCCGGCACCGGGAATCTCATGATTCATCTTTTCGATATGGACATGTAGGGTATCGTTGAGAACCTCTCCGATAGTGAAAGCCACTATGCCGTCAGTTGGGGTGGAAAGTACCGCACCCTCAAACGGATATCGGTCCAGATTGTTGAGTACAAGCTTCACCTGCTCGCGCTCTATGTCGGCTATCGCCGGCTTGGAGAGTGGGAGATGGGTAGCGTTAAAAAATTCCTTGATATCCGGAATCAGCTCGGCAGTTAGTGGTTTGAAAGTATAGTCGGGATTGTCGGCCATGAAGCGGTTGACGTGGTTGCGCTTTTTGCTGAGTTTCTTGCCGGAGAGGGTGGCAAGCGCTTCGGCAGAATAGAGATAGTCACTCCAGTCTTTCAGCTGCTCTTCGCGAATGGAACCGAGGCAACGCAGAGCGGGTAGGGCATCCTCAGGCACGGCTGAAAACTGAAGGTCCATTCTCTTGCTGTCACAGAAGTCTGCCAATAGACCGACCGACTCTTCCAGCCCCATCTTGCCGACAGGGAGCGAAAAAGCCGGTCGTGTTACGTCATCCTCAGTCACTCCCTTAATGAAAAGAGTGTCATTGAAGATACAATATGTATAGTCGAAATAGTCAATCCACATGTAGATTCCCCCGATTGAGAAGTCGCAAGTGCGGCTCCCGGAGAACGCTAACATTGAGCGCACGAGGGACACGTCGTCAAGTGTGAGGGGCTTGAATCGAAGAGGTGAATTTTTCCTGGCGGTAATAGTTGAAACCATGTACCTGCCGTTTGGACGGGGTGTTATCATAAGAATTTGTTTATCTCAATTTGCTATAATAACACCTCTCGGACTCGGAGGGTTCACCTTTTCCGGCCGCTCGTCACTGGAGAATTACTGACGACCGTCTACTGCTACCTCACGGTTGATTTTGGATACAAGACCCTGGAGTACTTTGCCCGGGCCGAGTTCCACAAATTCAGTTGCACCGTCAGCAATCATATTCTGCACGCTCTGGGTCCAGCGTACGGGAGCGGTGAGCTGTGCCACGAGGTTGGTCTTGATTTCTGCGGGATTGGTGTGAGGCTTTGCGTCTACATTCTGGTAAACAGGCACAGAAGGTGTGTGGAATTCTGTCTTTTCGATGGCCTCTGCAAGTTCGGCACGTGCGGGCTCCATGCAGGGTGAGTGGAACGCACCACCTACCTTGAGCTTGAGCGCGCGTTTCGCTCCTGCTGCCTTGAGCTGTTCGCAAGCCGCGTCGATGGCTTCCTCTTCTCCGGAAATAACAATCTGACCGGGACAGTTGTAGTTGGCACATACTACCACACCGGGGATGCCGGCGCAGATTTCCTCTACCTTTTCATCGGGGAGAGCGAGTACGGCTGCCATGGTAGAAGGTTTGAGCTCGCATGCTTTCTGCATTGCCTGTGCACGGGCTGACACAAGGCGGAGTCCATCCTCAAAGCTGAGCGCACCGGCTGCTACAAGGGCTGAGAATTCGCCGAGTGAGTGTCCCGCTACCATTGATGGGTTGAACTCTTCACCCATAGTCTTGGCAAGGATTACTGAGTGAAGGAAGATGGCTGGCTGTGTCACCTTGGTCTGACGCAGGTCTTCGTCTGTACCTTCAAACATGAGGTCTGTAATGCGGAAGCCGAGGATTTCATTGGCTTTCTCAAACATTTCCTTAGCTACGGGATTGTTGTCGTAAAGGTCCTTGCCCATTCCTACGAACTGGGCACCCTGACCGGGGAATACAAATGCTTTCATATCTGTTATAATTGTTTGTTAGATTTCAGTTATAGGGCGTTGAAATAAATTGTTGAAAACATCATCTTGATTTTTCAGAGTGCAAAGTTACGATTTTTTCACCAAACCGTGGAGCATATCTTATGGAAAATCACTAACTTTGTGGTAATAATCCAAACATCAATCATTTTTATCACTTTGAAATTCTGAAAATTATGATACCCTGTCTTTTCAATCTCGGCACCGGCGAGGTAATCATCATCGTTGTGGTGATTCTGCTGCTTTTCGGAGCCAAACGCATTCCAGAGCTTGCCCGCAGTGTCGGGAAGGGGATAAACTCGTTCAAGCAAGGGATGAATGAGGTGACCACCGAGATAAATAAACCTGCTGACGACAGCTCCAAATCAACCTCGACTTCAGCTGATAAGGAGGTGGACGGGAAGTGACGGCTTCACGCGAGATGGGATTTTGGGACCATGCCGAGGTGCTGCGCGGAGTGTTGCTCCGGGTGGCGGCAGTAGTGTTTGTCCTTATGATAGCATTTTTCGCGGCGATGCCATATATTTTCGACAATGTAATCCTTGCTCCGTGCAGGGGAGATTTCGTGCTCTACAGATGGCTTGAGTTGCTCTCGGGGACAGGTCTGCTTGGGAGTGAGGGTGAAAGTGTGACAGATTTCAGCGTAAATCTGATTAATATCCAGCTTGCATCGCAGTTTTTCATTCACATGACGAGCTCTTTCTGGCTTGCCCTTATATTCTCGTTTCCGGTAATCATCTATCTCCTGTGGGGATTTGTGGCTCCGGGGCTGTATGAGAACGAGAAACGAGGCGTAAGGAGTGCGTTTGTGGCAGGAAATGTGATGTTTTTCCTTGGCGTGAGTGTGGGGTATTTCCTCGTGTTTCCGCTTACATTGCGTTTCTTGGCGGACTATCAGCTCAGTGCCATGATTCCCAATCAAATCTCACTTGATTCCTATATGGATAACTTCATGGTGCTTATTCTGGTGATGGGAATTGTGTTTGAGCTACCGCTGTTGGCATGGTTGCTGGGTAAGACCGGATTGGTGACACGTGAGCTTTTTGTGAAGTATCGCCGCCACGCTGTTGTGGCGCTTTTGGTGCTTGCTGCGGTCATTACACCTACCGGCGACCCTTTCACGCTTATGGTAGTTTTCCTCCCCGTATATCTTCTTTGGGAAGTGTCGGCATTTACAGTGCCGAGAAGTCGGAAAGAAACCGATGCCGTTGCTCTTCTCTAAGCGATGCATGGAGAAGAAAATCGGTTGGTGTGAGGTGTTAACTGATAAATCAATAAAATCGCGATAAAAATTATGAACATAGGTATAATCGTGGCTATGGGCAAGGAACTTGACCTTATTCTCCCGTTGCTTGAACAGCACGCCACAGAAGTCAAGAATAACACGGTTTTCCATACCGGTGTGGTGAATGGTAATCACATTGCCTTGATGCAGTGTGGCATCGGTAAGGTAAACGCCGCTGTAGGTGCTGTGACTTTGATTGATTCTTATCATCCGTCGCTTGTAATCAACACCGGAGTCGCTGCTGGTACAGGTGATGATGTATCGGTGATGGATATAGTGGTCGCTGACAGTGTGGCGCATCACGATTTCTGGTGTATAGGTGAGGAGTGGGGACAGGTGCCTGGTTCTCCGAGACTGTTCGAGACTGTGTCTTACGATTTGGACTATTCCGACTCTAAAATAAAGCAGGGGCTCATAGTTTCAGGCGAGAAGTTTATAGAAAGCAAGGAGGAGGTTGACGTAATCCGTTCGCATTTCCCGCAGGCAATGGCTGTGGATATGGAATCGGCCGCCATAGCGCAGGTGTGTCATCTGAAGGATGTGCCCTTCTTCTGTATGCGTGTGATTAGCGACACCCCCTGGTGCAGCCATGACAACTCACGCCAGTATGAGGATTTCTGGGAGGATGCGCCGCGTCACTCATTCGACTTGCTGCGCCGTGTGTTGAAATGCATCTGAAGTTGCTGATGAGAGATATTGCATGTTTTTAAACATCAGTTAAATTCTATCCTACCGTTAAAATTATAACGGCAAACGACTGTTAAAATCGTAATGACATGGAAAAGATTCCGAGTTTTACCATTAATCATGAGATTCTTAAGCGTGGTGTTTATGTTTCACGCCGTGATGCTACACCTTCGGGCGATGTGATTACAACGTTCGATGTTCGTATGACTGAGCCTAACCGACAGAAAGCATTGTCGCCGGAAGCGCTGCATGCCATGGAGCATCTTGCCGCCACATATCTGCGCAATCATCCTGAATGGAAGTCACGTATAGTTTACTGGGGACCGATGGGCTGCTGTACCGGTAATTACCTGCTCGTGCAGGGAGAGGTGTCCTCACGAGACATCCTGCCGCTCATAAAGGAGACCATGGAATTTGTCGCTTCATTTGAAGGTGATATTCCAGGCGCCACTCCAAAGGATTGTGGAAATTATTCGTTCATGGACCTGACTGCTGCCCGCGAGGCTGCGCGTCGCTACATAGATGAGGTGCTTGACCACATCACAGCCGAGAATCTTGAATATCAATGAAGGATTTAAAAGGTATAAAAGGAAAATACTATATAGCCAAGCTCATCGATGAGGGTGAGCATGAACATCAGGACTTCAAGTTTGCCATATCCGATGCCCGTAAAATAGCACGGAGCCTGTCTGCGTTCGCCAATAACGATGGCGGACGTCTGCTTGTTGGGGTAAAAGATAACGGTGTGATAGCTGGAGTGCGCAATGAGGAGGATATCTATGTGATAGAACAGGCTGCGCAGATGTATTGCAGACCTGAACAGGAAATCAATGTCACGGCGTTCAAATGCGAGGGTGGTCACACTGTGTTTCGCATTGAAATCTCGCGCTCCAAAGTGCGCCCTGTCATGGTACACGAAACTGATGGCACGTGGAAAGCTTACTATCGGGTGAAGGACGAGAATATCGCCGCACCGCAGCTTATGGTGCGGGCATGGGAATGTGCTGCGAAAAATGAAGGTACACTATTGTCGCTTAACGATGCCGAGCGCTGTCTGCTTGAACTTGCTGCCAAGGGACCAGTGAGACTCGAGGAGTTCATGGTGTCGGCTCATGTGTCGAGAGGTATGGCTGAGGATATGGTGGTGCGTCTTCATGCTATGGGAGTGATTGATTTTTCTTATGATGGTTCCCGCTTTAATCTCATAGCTATCTAATCGGTGCTGTTCCCGCAGTGAGGATTTTAATACTCTCTAAGTCTGGAAGGTATAAAACAGAATGAGTGGGTGCTCCTGAAGAGGTAGCACCGGAGGGGGTGGAATCCGTAAGAAATAGAATCCGCAAGTTGTGCTTGCCGGGATGGTATAAAAAACGTGGAAGGACAGTCTCACGACTCTCCTTCCACTTCTTCTAATACACAATTATCTATAAAACAACTAATTTTCAAATTGTTTTACCTTCTGTACTTTCCTGTTGTGCACAATATGAATTCATATTGCTCGTTTATCTCCGGGGGAATGTAGCGAACTGCTCTTTTCTCTCGCATTGGAGCAGGAATAGTATTAAAGGCGAGCCTTGATGGCTTCAGTTTCCTTCTCGTAACCGGGCTTTGCGAGGAGCGCGAACATGTTGCGCTTGTAAGCCTCTACGCCGGGCTGGTTGAACGGATTCACCCCAAGGATGTAGCCGCTGATACCGCAAGCCTTCTCAAAGAAGTAGATGAGCTGACCGAGGTATTTCTCTTCGAGAGCAGGAAGTGTGATGAGGATGTTGGGAACACCGCCATCGACGTGTGCGAGACGTGTGCCGAGTTCCGCCATCTTGTTTACTTCGTCGACATGCTTGCCGGCGATATAGTTGAGTCCGTCGAGGTTAGCCTCGTCAGATGGAATGAGTTTCTCGTGTTTTGATTCCTGAACTGAAATCACTGTTTCAAAGATGGTACGTTCACCTTCCTGAATCCACTGACCCATAGAGTGGAGGTCGGTGGAGTTATCCACTGATGCAGGGAAGATACCGAGGTTATCCTTACCTTCGCTCTCACCGTAGAGCTGCTTCCACCATTCTCCGAAGTAGTGGAGTTTGGGATTGTAGTTAACAAGTATTTCAGTTTTTTTGCCTGCAGCATAAAGTGCGTTGCGGGTTTCGGCATAAAGGTATGCCGGATTCTGCGCGTCAGCTGAATTGGTTTCCTTTTCCATCTCGGCTGCACCGTCAATCATGGCGCGGATGTCAAAGCCTGCAACGGCGATGGGGAGAAGACCCACCGGAGTGAGGACTGAGAAACGACCGCCAACATTGTCGGCGATTACGAAAGTCTTGTAACCTTCCTCAGTGGCAAGGCGGCGGAGAGCTCCACGCTGAGCGTCAGTGATAGCAACGATGCGCTTGCGGGCTTCTTCAACGCCGAGCTGGCGTTCGAGCTGCTCTTTGAGCAGACGGAAAGCTATGGCGGGTTCAGTGGTAGTACCGCTCTTAGAGATAACGATGATACCGAAGCGTTTGTCCTTCAGATAGTCCTGAAGTTCATAGAGGTAGTCTTCGCCGATGTTCTGCCCTGCGAACAGTACTTTAGGTTCGCCCTGCACACCGGGACGGTAAGCAGCGAAGCTGTCGCTGAGAGCTTCAATCACAGCTTTAGCGCCGAGGTAGCTGCCACCGATACCGATAGCCACTACAGTGTCGCATGAAGCACGGAGTGATTCGGCGGTTGCCACTATGTCATCGAGAAGCGCGTCGGTGGTTTCTGTGGGAAGGTTTACCCAGCCAAGGAAATCACTTCCGGCACCAGTGCCATTGAGGACTTTTTCAAGAGCCTCGGTGGCTTTGTCGTCGAATTTGTTAATCTCTTCGCGGCTCACTGTTGAGAGCACATCTTTGATATCAACGTTTATAGTCTTCATTGTTGTATAGTTTGTTAGTTTCTTTTTATTTCAGGTATTAGTATTATTTATATGAACCATTTGCCGAGAGCCCGGATTGAGCGTTCGGCGTTGGCATGACGATAAAGGATGTCATAGACGGCATCGAGTATCGGCATTTCTATACAGTATTTCTTGTTAATTTCCTTGATACACTTTGTACCGTAGTATCCTTCGGCGGTCTGTTCCATCTCCATACGTGCTGTGGATACGGAGTATCCTTTGCCAATGATTGAGCCGAAATTATGATTTCTGGAGAATCGGGAATAGGCTGTTACGAGCAGGTCACCGAGGTAAACGGAGTCACATATGCAACGCGGACGGGGGCATACCTCATCGATGAAGCGTTCCATCTCGCGGATGGCGTTGCTCACGAGCATTGCGAGGAAATTGTCGCCACCTTTCATTCCGTGAATTATCCCGGCGGCTATAGAGTATACATTTTTCAGCACGGCAGCATATTCAATACCTTCCACATCGCTTGAAGTGATGGTACGGGTATTGGATGCAGCGAGGCGGTTGCCAAATTCTTCGGCATTGTTTATGTCGTGGCAGCCTACTGTGAGGAAGCTCGGTCGGTCGAGCGCTACTTCCTCGGCATGACACGGACCGGCAACGACGATAATCTTGTCCTTGTTCACTCCAAAACGGTGAACCATGAAGTCAGAGATAATCTCGTTGTCGCCAGGAACGATACCTTTGACGGCTGAAACGATGTATTTATCGGATATATCGACCTGAATCTTGTTGATATGGGTCTTGAAGTATGGGGAGGGCATGACGAGGAGGAGTGTGTCAGCCTTGGAACATACGTAGTTTATATCGCTTGAAAATTCGATACGTGAGACATCAAACTGCACGTCGGTCAGATAAGCTGGATTGTGACCGAGGCGCTTGAAATCATCTATGCGGTCATCACGTCGCATGTACCATAGGATGGAATCGCAATTGCGCAACAATAGCTTTGCGAGAGCTGTAGCCCAGCTTCCGCCGCCCATTACTGCTATCTTTTTGAAATTCATGGCTGATGCGAACTGATAAGGTTAATATTAAATAGTTACTTTATAATCCCGGAGAGAGTTAAGCCTGAGGGGTAGCTGCGGTAATCCACTGTTCCACTTCCTCGATGGCGGGATTCTTGAATCCGAGTTTATATTTCTTATTTATACCGCAAAGTTCCTGATGGAGTTTTCCGGCGGTCTGAGTACCGAGAAGCTCGAGGGTATATACTCCTGCTTTGTAAAGAGGGGCTACCCAGTCGGCGGGGACACCGATAGCAGTGAAGGCTTCCTCCTTGTCGCGGCGCTGAGTCTTTTCAGGACGCATCTGCGGGAAGAAAAGCACTTCCTGAATGGTGGTCTGACCGGTCATGAGCATTACAAGGCGGTCCATACCGATACCCATACCAGAAGTGGGGGGCATACCGTATTCAAGCGCACGGATGAAGTCCTGGTCAATAATCATCGCTTCATCGTCACCTTTCTCGCCGAGCTTCATCTGCTCAACAAAACGTTCGTATTGGTCAATCGGGTCATTGAGCTCAGAATAAGCGTTGGCAAGTTCCTTACCGTTGACCATAAGCTCGAAACGCTCGGTCAATTCAGGATTGTTGCGGTGACGCTTTGTGAGCGGTGACATTTCGATGGGATAGTCAATGATGAAAGTAGGCTGAATGTAGAGACCTTCGCACTTTTCGCCGAAGATTTCATCAATCAGCTTGCCTTTGCCCATTGATTCATCCACCTCAATGCCGAGTGATTTTGCAGTGTCACGGAGCTGAGCCTCGTCCATGCCGGAGATATCAATACCGGTATGTTCCTTAATGGCATCAATCATGGTGACACGTTTATAGGGAGCCTTGAAGTCAATTTCGTTGTCGCCTACCTTTACTTTGGTGGTACCATTGACATCGAGACAGATTTTTTCAAGCATTTTTTCGGTAAACGCCATCATCCAGTTGTAATCTTTATAAGCCACATAGATTTCCATGCAGGTAAATTCAGGATTGTGGGTGCGGTCCATACCTTCGTTGCGGAAGTTCTTGGAGAACTCATATACACCTTCAAAACCACCGACAATAAGGCGTTTGAGGTAGAGCTCATCGGCGATACGGAGGTAGAGGGGTATATCGAGCGCGTTATGATGGGTTATGAATGGACGTGCTGCCGCACCGCCGGGGATTGACTGGAGGATTGGTGTCTCCACTTCCATGTATCCGGCATTGTTGAAGTATTCACGCATAGAGGTGTACACCTTGTTGCGCTTGATGAATATATCCTTCACGCCATCGTTGACCACTAAGTCGACGTAGCGGCGGCGGTAACGTAATTCGGGGTCATCGAATGCATCGTATGTCACTCCATCCTTTACTTTCACGATGGGGAGTGGCCGAAGGGACTTGCTGAGAACTATGAGTTCCTGTGCGTGTACTGAAATTTCTCCGGTCTGAGTGCGGAAAACGTATCCTTTCACTCCCACGAAGTCACCTATATCAAGAAGTTTCTTGAAGACAACATTATACAGGTCCTTGTCTTCACCGGGGCAGATTTCATCGCGGTTTACATATACTTGTATGCGACCGTGAGAATCCTGAAGTTCCATGAATGAAGCTTTACCCATGATGCGGCGTCCCATGATGCGACCTGCCACCGAAACTTCCCTTACCGGAGCATCGTCAGTAAAGGTCTCTTTAATTTCATCGGTGTAACCTGTCACCGGGAATTCAGCTGCGGGATATGGTTCAATGCCACGCTTGCGCATTTCCTCAAGGCTACCGCGTCTCACTATTTCCTGTTCGCTTAACTCAAGAACATTCATTTTTTTCTTCTTCTCTGAATATTGTTTGTTGTACGTGGTTGGAGATTTAGATGCAAAATTAAGCATTTTATCTCAATCAAATGCAAAAATTTTATGTAAAACTTAGTTAATAAATTGAGGTTGAAACGTAACAACAGCATATATTGGCAAGTATACTAAATATATAACTACACATGTCAGTCATTTTTAAAACTTCATGAAATGATAACAAAGTTTAAAGAGTATCTGGAGAAGAGTAATCTTGCAAAAACGACAATGAATGTTTACATCAGTACAGTGGAATATTATTTGCGCCATTATGATGATGTGTCGGTCAGTAATCTTCTTGCCTACAAAGGGTATCTGCTGGAACATTTTAAGCCACAGACTGTTAATCTGCGTATTCAAGCCATCAACAAGTATCTGGATTTTTTGGATTACGAGAATCTGAAAATGAAATTTGTGAAGGTTCAGCAGAAGAATTTTCTTGAGAATGTAATCAGCGATGCGGATTACAGATTCCTGAAATGCATGCTTAAAAAGGATGGCTTTGAGGACTGGTATTTCCTTGTGTGGTTTTTAGGTGCCACGGGTGCGCGAGTGAGTGAACTGCTGCAGATAAAGGCAGAGCATGTGGTGGCTGGATATCTTGACCTCTACAGCAAGGGCGGTAAGATGCGCCGCCTGTATTTGCCTTACACACTATGCCATGAGGCGTTGGATTGGTTGCAGTCAAAGAATATGTATTCCGGATACATATTTCTAAACCGGTTCGGTAAGAGAATTACAGCCCGAGGGGTGGGGCAGCAGCTGAAGCATTTTGCGGAACTTTACGGGATAAACCGGGAGGTGGTCTATCCCCATTCGTTCCGGCATCGTTTCGCTAAAAATTTTCTTGACCGCCTCAATGACCTGGCGCTGCTCGCTGACCTTATGGGGCATGAGAGCGTGGAAACTACACGCATATATCTCAGGCGCACGGCAAACGAACAGCGCGATTTAGTGAATAAGGTGGTTGACTGGTGATGAGGCGTCAGCTGCGTGTGACGTGTAGACCTGTCTTGCTCAGAGTCATGTCTACAAGACGGGCGTTGGGATTGAGTTGTGTGGACTGAAGCACGTGCTTAATACGGGCTGCAGCCTGAGGGTCCTTGGCTATCATGTACAGGTAGCCACCACCTCCGGCCCCGGGAAGCTTGTAACCGAGACACAGGTCATCGACCAGACGGGTGATGGCATTGACTTCCGGCGGATTAGTGCCATGGTCAAGCTCTATGTTCTGAGTCCAAGTTCTGCGAACAAGGTGCCCCATGCGTTCAAAATCCTGACGCTGGATGGCATCATACATCTCCATGGTATGCAATTTCATGTTGCGGAGCATGCGCAGTTGGTCACCGTGGTTGAGGAACATGCGGCGTACTATCTCCGCCAAGATATCCTTTGCCGTGCGGGTTATGCCGGTGTAATAGAGGAGATGGCAAGAGGCATATTCCGGGTCAGTGAAAAGATTGTCGGGGAGCCAGCGCACGTTGGGAGTCTGCTCAAACCCTTTGACTGACTGGAGAAGCTTAACGCCTCCCAGCACACCGCCGAACTGGTCTTGCCAGCCGCCACCGGTGGTGAGCAGCTGTTCGAGCACTAATGTGCGGCGGCAAATCTCGTCCTTATCCCAGGCAAGCGAGCAGAAATCGCTGATGGCGCCGAGAACGGTAGCGGCAAGGATACTGCTTGTGCCGAGTCCGCTGCCTGCGGGGATGGCAGAGAATAGCGTTATTTCAAGACCTCCGCCGAAATCAGAAAGCTGTGCTTCGAGCGAGGGATAGGTAACGGGACAGAAACGGGGATGGAAACCTGCAAGTGCCAGAGCAGCCTTGGGGATTGAGAAGGGGCTTCCGACCTTATTGAAGTCGAGGAGCTGTTCGTAGGTGCTGATGCATTCCGACGCGCCAAGGTCAATGCTGCGGCAGATGATATGAGGTTCAGAGCAGGGGCGGATGTATGTCTGCAATGGAGGCTGGCCGTTAAGCTCGATGGCGAGGTTGATTACATTGCCCCCTTCCATGAGACAGAAGGGTGGGGTGTCGGTCCAACCTCCTGCTAAATCAATGCGGACTGGAGAGCGGCTCCACACTATCTGGTCAGCGCAAACGGCGCGACGCGGGAGCTGCTTGCGGTCAAGAAGAGTGCCGGTGAGTCCTTCGCGGAGGAGGGAGAAAGCCTTAGCCTCTGACTGCTTGAAATCGGCACCTGAGAGACGAAGGGTCTCGGCGCGGAACATGGCATCATGGATACGGGTCATGAGAGGCTCGGACTCGGGGAGGGGTTTGGGGAGCTCGATATAATCGGCTGCAAAACTGCCGGCGGCATCGCAGAGGTCAGTCTGATAAAACACGCTGTGACGGTAGTTATCAGCAAGTCCAGTCCAGTTGGCTTTACGGAAATGTCGACGCTGCTCCACAAGGCGTGGAAGATTTGCCACATCGGATATTTGCTCGGCGCTCATGAGTCTGTAGCCATCAGGATTAAAGGTGCCGGAGAGCATGGCATTGACAATCTCGCCCATCTCGGCGATGTCCTTCACCACGGGGAATTGGGGGCGCTGCTGCTCTGCACCGGCAAACTTATCGTCGATACCGTAGACTCTCACCGCAAACTCATCGTCGCCAACAGGAATGATATCTATACATTTGCCCGGAGGGAGGGTGAGTGACCAGTCGTTTTCAGGAACACCGGTCACGATATTGTCGGTAGTCAGAACCCAGTGTTCGCTTATGAAGCTGTTTTCGACCCAAACGTTGGTGTTGTCAGAAGTGAACGGTTGCCGGGTGATGGCATTCTGGACGAAGATTGAGGGGTGAGGCTTGCGGTCACGGTGCATGATGCGCCGCTGGTCATTGACGAGATTCTGGATTTTCAGCATGGAGGATATCATCTCACGGCTTGTGCCGAAATGATAGAACTCGCCATCAGGTAGGGGCACTATGGCTACAGAGAGAGATGCCAGGTAGGGGTCGGGCATTTCGGGGTTTGTGCCAAGTGCACGTCCGAACTCGGAATACAGGTCGTATTCAATGAACTTGTCGCCATGTTTGGATTTCTTGCGCAATAGTTCCACAGCGCGGTCGCTGAGCACCCACACACCTATGTCGGTAAGGAAGTAACCGGTCTGAGAGAGCGCGTTAAGCTCCTCGACCGATGGTTTCTGGAGCATCTTTTCAAGCACCGCGGGTGAGTCGTGACGGCTGTAGAACACGCCATGATTTTTAGCAATTGAGGCATCAAGCCACAACCCGTAGCACACCACGTCGGCATCAGGTACGGGTGGAATTTCGTCGGACGCACGGATATATACGTCGCCGCTTACAATCATGGTGTTCATGCCGGAAGGCATCTTATCGATGATGCGCTCATAGAGCGGAAGCTGGAGGTCGAGCAGAGTCTGACTGAGTTTCTGTCCACGCTCCCAGCGGAAAATGGGAATTGGGGTGAGGATTTTGCCCGAAGGAGCATAGGAGGGAAGTCGGCGGCTCTGACCTCCGGCATGCAGAAGAATGCGTTTTCCGGAGCCAATCCATTCCATAAAATCCATGTCTTCTCCCCAGGCGCGATGGCATTGTTCAAGAAGCCATGTGGTGCCACCACCACTGCCAAGACGCTGACCCACGGGGTCGTTGGTGCAGAAATATTCATTGTCAGGAAGTCCGGTGACTTTATGGAATGCTCCCACAAGATTAGGTGGGAGGGAAAGCAATTTTTTTATCATGATATCAATTGGTCATATTTAGATGCCAT
>Ga0224483_100231_pt1 | contig 16037 bp, 13 predicted proteins | sample hydfratestSal1_FD_181453 | JGI IMG/M metagenome (GOLD analysis project Ga0224483, IMG submission 181453) | Metatranscriptome of mouse feces microbial communities from Columbus University, Ohio, United States - Sal1 (Metagenome Metatranscriptome) ... | reverse complement strand
GCTCCTGCTATATCGGGGACATCATGGAGCGCTGCGAGGTCCACCGGGAGCTGCTCCATCTCCCGGACTACGTGTTCCCGGCGGTCATGCTGGTCATCGGCCGCCCCACCCGGCAGCAGCGGGAGCGTCCCAAGCCCAGGCGCTGTGCCCTGGAGCACATCGTCCACGAGAACGCCTACCGGGTCATGGACGGCGGGGAGCTCAGGGAGATGCTGGCCTACCAGGCCGGGGAGCGGCCCTATGAGGAGTGGCTCGCCGCCTTCTGCGCGCGGAAGTACCAGTCGGACTTCTCACGGGAGATGACCCGGTCCGTGGAGGCGTACCTGAAGGCCTTCGGCGGGGAGCGGTGAAAAATCTCAGATGGGAGTGTCCAAAATAAAGAGTGCCCAGGCCAGAAGCAAAGATGTAGTTTTTCCGAGGGAGCATAAAAACGAGGCTCCCGCGGCGCAGGAAAACGCACCGCGAAAGCCTCAATTTCAGGGCGTATGATTACATGAAAGAGGACGGAGCCCCAGCCCCGCCCTCTTTTCACATCTGCTCATTGAGGTACAGCCCGACGCGGTCGTTGAGCATCTGCACCGTCTGCTCCAGGTCCCGGTCCCCGGCGAAGTACGCCCCGGCGGTGTCCAGCACGATGTCACGCACCTCCTTGTCCAGCAGGATGGAAGAACGGTTCGTGTCAAACAGGGAGGTAAAATACTCCACCTGCTCCTTCGTCAGAGAATCGTAAAAAAAAGAGGCTTCGGTAGAAAGTGTGGGCGGGTCAGCGGTTAGGGAGAGCGGGATGAAGATTGGAGCAGGAGAGCATAACCATAGCGAGAAGGTTATCCACGTTGCGAAAGCCAAAAGCGGTACGGATGATGAGTTTGATTTTGTTGTTGATGGCCTCGGAGCGGGCATTAGAAAGGCTGAATCTGGCGGCAGCAACAATGGCGTCAAAGTGGCGTTTGATTTTCTTGCGCAGCTCGCGGAACACGGGGATCCTGCACCGTTGGGCCCAGGCCATCCACTTGGTGAGCGCACCGGCGATCTCATCAGGCCCGGCCTTGAGAGCCAGACGAAGATTCTCTTTGAGCAGGTAGGCACGGTAGAGCTTAGGATTGGCCCTGGTCAGGAATTGCAGCTGGGCTTGCTGATTTTCAGAGAGATGCTCCGGGTTTTTGAGCAGGACATAGCGTAGATTCTTCACTGATTTTGCCTGGTTCTTTTCAGGAGCAGCCTCGCCCTTGGCCGGACGGCCGGGCTTGCGCTTGGGCAGCGTTTTGGCCTGCTGGCGAGCCTCAGACCAGGCTTCCCGACGCACCTGATCCAGGGCGTCTGTGGCCCAGGAAACCACATGAAACGGGTCTACGCACCGCTGTGCATGGGGGCAGTATTCCTCCACACAGGATGCGATCCATTTGGCCCCATCCGCTGAGGCACAACGGATAGAGGCCCGCTGCTCCGGTGTCAGCCGTTCAAAGAATTGGGAGAGAACTTCTTTCCCGTATCCCTTTGCGCACCAGACCACGCTGGCCGTGTCGTGGTTGATGACTACGGTCATATACTTGTGCCCTTTCTTGTAGCTGGTTTCGTCAATGCCGATATGTTCCAAGCTGTCAAAGCGAGAGGGACTGGCTGTTTCCAGCTCTTGATATACCCGGTGGCAGATGCCGCCCACTGTGTGCCATTCCACCCGCAGATATTCCGAGACCGTGCTGCGGGATGCGTGTACGCTCAGCCATGCACAGGTTTCCTCAAAACTTTTGGTGAAACGGCTGTTGTGTCGTGCCCAGGGAACCGATGCTGTCACCACGCCATGTTTCCGGCAGCGTACCCGTGGCTCGTCTGCCTCAATATATACTTTGCTTCCGCCTATGTCCAGGGCGCGCCAACGCCGACGTCCGCGCCCCTTGTCGTACCGCGCCGCCTTGCGATGACAGATTCCGCACCGGCACTGCTCGTGCTTAGTTGGCCGCACGGCGATATTTATTTCGTTCATCTCGGGATTGACGGTGATGTCCTCCAGGACAAAACCGGCGCTTCCGATGATAGTCTGAACAAGCTTCTTGGCTCGCACTTGGGGGGCCTTCTTCCATGATTTTTGTTTCGCAACTTAATCATAGTCGTTTCCCCTGTCTTGCCAAGGGCTTGTTCAGTTTTTTCCACCCACTCATTCTACCGATGAGCCAAAAAAAATAGGTTGTATCGCCTGGGAGTACATTGTGTGCTACGACCGCCCGTGCTCTCACCCGACTATGAAGTTTTTTATTGACAGGAAATCCCCAAGCCTCATCCGGTTTTGGACAGAGCTCCCACCGGATGTATTGCCAAGCGGCATCCTTATCTGCGCAGGTGGAGGACATTGCAAGCTTGATACCGCGAGGCTCTATGTAAGCGCCGGGACTGCCGTCCCCCACTGGATATCCTATGCAGGTTGCTTCGCCCAAATAGAAGTCCGCAAGCCAAAAATCATTGTAATACGTGAAGCTAGTGTCATCCAGCATAACCAGGCCATCCATCTGCCGGTCTTGATATTCGTACTTTCGGTCCTCCAGCGATGTGTAATAAGGATGCCATGAACACTCGTCAGGGACACGTTTGACAAGGTCCAGGATCGAGCAGAATGTTTCGCCGTCAAAATAACATTGCCTGCTTTCCAGGTCGATGAACAGATCCGAAAATCCGTACAGAAAGGAAGCAAGCAAATGTTGTTGCACCGAATAATCTTCATAAGTTTCCAGAATCACAGCCCCGTCCGGCATGGTCTCAAATGCTTCCAGCAGGTCCTCCACCGTCCAGCCGGTTCGGTCTCCCACCACCGCTTTCGCACCTGTCAGCGTATGAAGCCGGAAACCCTCGAAAACAGTGTAAAGACCGCCGTCGACTTCCGCTGCTTTCAAGGGAGCCTCTATGACCCCGACCCTTCCCAATCCCATATCATTTTCAATGTAGGGCCACAGGTCCTCCAAGAACCCTTGTTCCGCAAGCTTCCGGTAAGGAAGTTCCGTAGTCTCCCCGGAGGTGCCGAGCTCAATAATGTCCGGGATTTTGCCTGCTGCGATCTCCGTCATTAAAAGGTTGATTCCCTGCTCTCCATGCTCGGACGTCTGGGAGTAATCCCGAACCTCGATCTGAATCTCGCCCTCATGTTCACTGTTGAACTTCTCCAGCCACTCCCGGTCTACCCCGTCTTCGCTGATCTGGGCATAGATCAAGGTCGTGCCCCCTGGGTCCTGTGTGGGGTTCTCTCCGCCTGCGGAGCAGGCGGAGAGAACGAGCAGAATGGGTATGACGAAAGATGACAGGAAAAGGGCTGCCAGTCTCTTTGCTGCTGTCATTTCTTTTGTCTCCTTTCACATCTGCTCATTAAGATACAGCCCGACGCGGCTGTTGAGCATCTGCACCGTCTGCTCCAGGTCCCGGTCCCCGGCGAAGTACGCCCCGGCTACCTCCAGCACGATGTCCCGCACGTTCTTGTCCAGCAGGATGGAAGAACGGTTCGTGTCAAACAGGGAGGTAACATACTCGCACTGCTCCTTCGTCACAGGATCGTCAAAAAAATAGTCTCCATTGCCTACCGGGACTCCGCGCTCGGATTCGACCTCCCATTCTTTGTGCCGATTATGTATTTTTTTATTGGTAACAAATCCTCCAAAACCATATTCCCGCGGTTTTGGAGTAATCAGCCACCGGATGTACTGCCAAGCGGCATCCTTATCGACACAGGTGGAGGACATTGCCAGCTTGAGACCGCGAGGCTCTATGTAAACACCAGAACTGCCGTCCCCCACTGGATACCCTATGCAGGTTGCTTCGCCAAAATAGAGGTCCGCATCCCGAATACCAGAGAAATACATGAAGCTGGTGTCATCCAGCATAACCAGGCCGTCCATCTGCCGATTTCGATATTCGTACTTTCGGGCCTCCTGCGATGCGTAAAAAGGATGCCACCAACACTCGTCAGGGACACGTTTGACAAGGTCCAGGATGGAGCGGAATGTTTCGCTGTCAAAATGACATTGCCTACTTTCCAGGTCGATGAACAGATCCGAAAATCCGTACAGAAAGGAGGAGAGCAAATGTTGTCTCACTGAATAATCTTCATAAGTTTCCAGAATCGCGGACCCCTCCGGCATGGTCTCGAATGCTTCCAGCAGGTCCTCCACCGACCAACCGATCCGGTCTCCCACCACCGCTTTCGGACCTGTCAGCGTATGAAGCTGAAAAGCACTGAAAACAGTGTAAAGGCCGCCGTTGACTTCCGCCGCTTTCAAGGGAGCTTCTATAATCCCGATTCTTCCCAATCCCGTATCATTTTCGATGTAAGGCCACAGGTCCTCCAAGAAACCTTTTTTCGCAAGCTTTTGGTAAGGGAGTTCCGTGGTCTCCCCGGAGGTGCCGAGCTCAATAATGTCCGGAATTTTGCCCGCTGCGATCTCCGTCATTAAAAGGCTGATTCCCTGCTCTCCATGCTCGGACGCCGGGGAGTAATCCCGAACCTCGATCTGGACCTCGCCCTCATGCTCCCTGTTAAATCGCTCCAGCCACTCCCGGTCTACCCCGTCTTCGCTGATTTGGGCATAACTCAAAGTTGTGACCCCAGGATCCTTCGTGGTGTTCTCTCCGCCTGCGGAGCAGGCGGAGAGAACGAGCATAAGGGGTATGATGAAAAACAATATGAGAGTCTGTTTACATAGACGCATCAGTGGAGCGGTCTATCCCAGCTTCCACATCCACTGCAATCAAAAAACTCTGTATTGCCAACTGTCCAGACTCTCGCAGACGCCCCGCACCTGGGGCACCAAATCACCTGATTCCTGGGCTGGACCGTTGCCTCACAGCAGGTCTCGTCGTGTACATGCTCCTCCTCATAAGCGGCGGACGCCGTGGCCATGAGGGAGAACGCCATCATCATTGCCAGCACCAGCGCCAGCAGCTTCCGGGACTTCTTCATAGTAGTTACCTCCACAAAAATGTATTTATTCAACAGCTAAAAGCCGGTGAACACGGTTTTTTGCTCTTTTTCGACCTGTTGAGGATACTATATCACAGCCCGCAGGTCCTGTCTATATCGTTTCGCGCACATTTTTGATTTCCGCGAAACGATATAGTTTTACTGTTGACATTTTCCAAAAAATACAGCATAATAGGGAAAAACAGCAAAATCTCTGCTGTTCCTATCTGAAACGGAGGACCGGGTTTATGGAAAAGATGCCGATCGGCGCTTACATCAAGCAGCAGCGGGAGGCCAAGGGCTGGTCTCAGGAGTTCCTGTGCGAGGGCGTCTGCAGCAGGACCACCCTCTCCCGCATAGAGAACGACAGCCAGGCCCCCTCTTTCACCACCTTGAACAAGCTGTTTGAAAAGCTGGGCCTGCCCTCCAGGCAGTTTTTGATGCTGGCGGACATGCCCAGCATCGAGGCGGATAATTTACAGAAGAAAATCAGAAATAACAGCGTTCTTTGCCAGGAGACGGAGGGGGAGGAGCGCGCCCGGCTCCTGGAGCAGTTCCAGAAGGACCTGGAGAGGCTGGAGACCCTGTGCGGGAAGGACAATCCCCTCTTCCGGCAGTTTGCATTGAGCACACAGGTCACCGCAGGCCGTCCGGACGGGCCCTACAGCAGCGGGGAGCGGCTGGATATGCTGCTGGAGGCCATCCGGCTGACGGTCCCCCTGTTTGACCTGGAGAAGATCGCCGCGTTCCGGTACACCGAGACGGAGATCGTCCTGATCAACAAGCTCGCGCGGACCTATTCCAGAGCTGGGAACAGGAAAAAAGCAATCAGCATATCCGCCAATTGCTTAAGTATATTGAGAAGAACAATCAGAGCCTGGACAGCTACGCCAGGCAGTTTTGCCTGGTAGCCTATAACTACGCCCATGACCTTGCGTTGGAAAAGAAGTACAAGGACGCCATCTGCTACGCGGAAAAGTGCCGCGAAGCCGGCAACGCCAACGGCTACTACAATTTTCTTCCCGAATGTATGGCAATTATGGGAGAGTGTTATTTCTTCCTTGGCGACCGGGAGAGAAGCGCGGACTGCTATACACAAGCATTTTATCTTTCTAAAGCGTATGGAAATAAGAGAGATCTTGCCATTGTGCGGCAGGAGATGAGGGAGCATTTAGGGCTGGAGATGCCAAGCTGATCAGGGGTGGGGGGCATCATCCTTATCTGGGGGTGTTTCTCCCCCCTCGACCCCCAGAGACATGACCGGCTCCTCCGGCGTCTCCGGGTCCAAAGACTCCTCGATCACGGTGGAACCGGCGGGGTCCGGTTCACAGGCAGCCCGGGTCTGGCCGGGCATCAAAGACAGACACAGCAGCAGGGACAGCAGCAGAGAGGTCAGTTTTTTCAGCATGAGGGGTCACCCTTTCTTTTTTTGTCCAAATCCAGTATACACCAAAAGCTCCCGCCTGTCTGTATCGTTTCGCGAACATTTTTATTGTTCGCGAAATAGTACATTTCACGCAAAAATCCTGTTCCAAACACAAAATATCCTATCCTGAGGTTACTTTCCCGCGTCTGCGCATTCCCAGACAGGCGCAGTCTCCGTACACGGCCCCGCCATCTTCCCGGATCAGCCCGGAGGCCGCCGTCACATCATGGACATGATCCGAGAAATGGGACTATCGGCGGCGGCGGGGATGCCCTCCCGGACATTCCCCGCCGCTGTATTTATGAGGTTTTGGACCGCCCGTCAGGGGCGCACCAGCTCCGCCGTATAGCGGACGCCGCCCTCCTCCGTCAGGTCCATAAGGTCCGTCAGGACCGCCTGAGGGTCGGTGTAGCAGACCACGCTGTCCTCACAGAACACCGCGTCCACGCCCTTTGCCGCCAGGGCGGCGGCTTCCTCCCTGCCGAAGGGCTCGCCGGTGATATACACCGGAATCATCTCCAGCAGGAGCTGGGCGCATCCCATCTCCCGGTCATAGCAGATCAGGTTGTCGACGGCGCTCTTGCACAGGGCGTCCGCAGGGTCCAGGTAGCAGCTTCGCATCTCCCCGCCGGGCAGGGCGCGGTAGTACAGAAGATCCCGCTCGTTCAGGGGAAAATCCCGCATCCGGACGATGGACATGGGGCCTTGGTAGTGGAGGTTCGCCGCGGGGCAGATCCCGTCCGCCTGCCGGTGGTGGACGGTGTAGGTGTAATCCATACCGCTGCCGTCCAGGGTTCGGAAGAAGCCGTCGCAGCTGCTCAGCGTCCCCTTGGTATACCCGGCGGCGATGAGCTCCCGGGCCAGATAGTCCGCCACAAAGGCGTTTTTCATCCAGAAGAAGTCCAGAAACCTGGTCACGCCCCGCTCCTTGGCCCAGGCCAGGTACTCCGGTGAGACCTTCAGCCGCACCCGGCCCTCCCCCAAAAACTCCAGGTCAATGGCCTGGGGGTCGTTGGCGAAGAACAGGACCTCATCGTACTCCTTCCGCACCTCCTCGCTGAGGCTGGGGTCGTAGTAGGCCAGCTGAGAGTCGTCCTCGCAGGTGAAGAGGCCCTCGTACCGCTCGTAAATTGGTCCCAGGTACAGCTCCCGCCGCCCCCGCTCCGCAAAGGCTTCCAGGGCCTCGTACAGAGCCCCTTCCACCTCCAGCGCCTCGTTGGGATGGCGGTTGATGGAGGCGAGATTCCGGACGCCCTCGAACTCCTCCCCGCTGTTGAACAGCTGATAGGACACCTGAAAGGCGCGGGTATAGACGTCCTTCACCCCTTTGCCCTCCTTACTGGAGCTGCTGTTGTAGAGGAAGGAGAAGTCGCTGCCGCTGCTGAGTCCGGCGGCCTGGACCGTCTGCCACCCCGGCTGGGGGATCAGCAGCTGCGCGGCGCTGTAGACCAGGAAGGACACGCCGACCGCCGCAAGGATCAGCACTACGGCCAGCCGGCCCTTGCTGACAGCGTCCCCGTCCACCTCCAGCCGCTCCACGGGTCTGGGGCGGAAGCGGTCCTGACTGCCTCTCGTGGTGCGTCCCAAATCAGATCACCACGAAGGCGAACAGGACCAGGAACACCGCCAGGATAATTCCCAGCATGACGAATCCGGCGATCGTCCCCTTCCTGCACTGTTTGTAGTTGCGGATATGCCGGAACTTCTTGAAGAGGAGCATCCCCACCAGGCCCAGGATGGGCAGCAGGAAGGACAAGACCACATACCAGATGCTTCCGGTGTCGTGGGGGGGCTGGACCAGGAACTCCTGCAGCTTCGCCTCGTCGATGGCGGTCTCCACGCGCTTGATCTCCGTGCCCTCCTCCGCGATCTGGATGGGCTTGAGGGGTACCCCCTTCTCCCGAACGGCCTTGTACTCCTCGATCTCCTTCTTGTTGCCATAGACAAAGTGGTTATGGCCGATATCCACCAGCTCCGGCTGGTCGGTGGAGTAGTCGTGGATGGAGGGATCGTAAGTGTAGAGCACTTTCCGCTTCTCCAGCTCAGGGTCCGGGATGGGGATGGCGGAGATGAGGGAGTGGGTGTAGGGGTGGAGCGGGAAGTTGAAGAGCTCCTCCGCCTCCGCGATCTCTACGATATGCCCCTTGTAGATGACGCCGATGCGGTCGGAGATGAAGCGGACCACGCTCAGGTCGTGGGCGATGAAGAGATACGTCAGCTCCTTCTCCTCCTGGAACTTCTTCATGAGGTTGAGGACCTGGGCGCGGATAGACACGTCCAGTGCGGAGATGGGCTCGTCAGCCACCACCATCTCCGGCTCCATGACCATGGCCCGGGCGATGCCGATGCGCTGGCGCTGTCCGCCGGAGAACTCGTGGGGGTAGCGGGTCAAATGCTCCGGCAGGAGGCCCACCTGCTCGATCATGTTCTCCACCTTTTTTACGCGGTCGGCCTCGTTCTCAAAGAGGTGGAAGTTGTAGAGGCCCTCGGAGATGATGTAGTCCACGGTGGCCCGCTCGTTGAGGCAGGCCGCGGGGTCCTGGAAGACCATCTGGATGTTCCGGATGATCTCCCGGTCCAGGGTATGGGGGATCTTTCCGGAGATGCGGACCCCCTTGTAGTCAATCTCGCCGTTGGCCAGCGGGTTGACCCGGATGACGGCGCGGCCGATGGTGGTCTTGCCGGAGCCGGATTCGCCCACCAGGGAGAAGGTCTCCCCCTTGTAGATGTCAAAGGACGCGTTCTGGACGGCGCGGACGGCGTCGTCCCCCTTGCCGAAGGTGATGTCCACATTCTTCAGGGACAGGAGGACCTCCCTGCCGGTCTTCTGATCGATAGGGCCGTGCTCCGGCAGATGGGACACGCGGGTCTCAGTTTCTTGTTTCATAGCAGCCACTTTCTATCCTCCCCCCTCAAATATTGAACGCCTTGATGAGCTTGCCGTGGATATCGTCGATCCCCTCCGGCTTCTCGATCTTCGGAGCGTGGGGGGCCAGAAGCCACGTCTTGGCGTAGTGGGTATCTGACACCTGGAACATGGGCGGCTCGGCCAGGGTGTCGATCTTCATGCAGTAGTGGTTGCGGGGCGCGAAGGCGTCGCCCACGATCTGGTTGTAGAGGCTCGGGGGCGTACCGGCGATGGAGAAGAGCGTGGTGTTCTTCTGGGCCAGCTGGGGCAGGGAGCTCAAAAGCGCCCAGGTGTAGGGGTGGCGGGGATCGTAGAAGACCTCCTCCGCCGTGCCCAGCTCCACGATCTGTCCGGCGTACAGCACCGCCACACGGTCGGCCACATTGGCCACGACGCCCAGGTCATGGGTGATGAAGACGATGGTGTATTTGAACTCCTTTTGCAGGTCCTTGATGAGCTGGAGGATCTGCGCCTGGATGGTCACGTCCAGGGCCGTGGTGGGCTCGTCGCAGATGAGGATCTTTGGCTGGCAGGACAGTGCGATGGCGATGACGATGCGCTGGCGCATACCGCCGGAGTACTCGAAGGGGTAGTCATCGAAGCGGGCCTCGGCGTTGGGAATTCCCACCTTGTGCATGAGCTCCATGGCCCGGCGGCGGGCCTCCACCTCGGAGCAGTTCTGGTGCTTGAGGATGACGGAGGTGATCTGCTTGCCGATGGTGATGATGGGGTTGAGGCTGGTCATGGGGTCCTGGAAGACGGTGGCGATGCGCTCACCGCGGATCTTGCACCACTCCTTGGGGTTCTTCACCAGGGCCAGGTCCAGCATACAGTCGCCATGGAGGCTGTCGGCCGTCTCGTCCAGGTACTTCACCCAGCTGGTGACGTTGGCGAAGACCGCGTTGCGCTGTTCGTCGCTGTCCAGGTCTACGCCCATGCGCATGGCGTCGGTCAGGGCGGAGATGAGCTGGTTGAAGAGCTTGCCGCGCTTGCCGGTGCTGTAGCTCTCAACGGAGAGGACGACCTCCTTGGCCAGGATCTTATTGCGCTCCTTGGCCTGGTTCGAGATGTCCTGCTTGGTCTCCTTCTCATACTGGGCGTCCAGCACGGCCTTCTGCTCGGCGTACTTCTTGTTGAAGGCGGCATCCTTTTCGGCGGCGGCTTTGCGGTCCTTGGCCGCCTGCTCCTCCTTGGCCGCGAGGGCCTTCATCTCCTTCTCCATCTCCTTGAGGCGACGGCCCGCCTCGCGGATCTTGTCCTTCTCCTTGGAGGGGTCATAGGCCTGCTTGGCGTTGAAGAGGTTGTTGTGCTTGTCCTGGAGCTCCTTGCGCTCCCTGGCGAAAGCGGCGCGCTCCTCATCGCTGAGGGTGCTGCGCACCCGCTTCTCGCTCTCCAGGGCCTGGAGCTTCTGGTAGGTGGCCGCGCCGTATTCCAGGCGGGCGGCGTCGTTGAGCTTCGCCTCGGCGTTGGAGAGCATCTGCTGGGCGGCGGGGGTCAGCTTCGCGTGGGTATCCGTCAGGGCCTTGTCATGGAAGACAATGCTCCCGTTGCTGATATAGCCGTTGGAATCCAGCATCCCCGCGAAGGTCTTGGTAAAAACGGACTTGCCGGAGCCGGACTCGCCCACGATGGCGATGGACTCGTTCTCCAGGATGTCCAGGGAAATCCCCCGGATGGCGGTCAGTTCCCGGCCGCGGACACGGAACTTGACATGGAGGTCCTTGACGGACAACAGGACGTTCTTGTTTTCTGCCATATCTCTGCCTCCTTACATATGGGTCCGCGGGTCGGACGCGTCGCCCAGGTTCTGGCCCACCAGGTACAGCACGATGGTGATGATGGATGCCACGAACACGGGGCACCAGAACTCCCAGCCCCAGCCCGGCGTCACCATGGCGTTCTGCGCCAGGTAGATCAACTTACCCAAGGTGATATCGTTCATGCCCAGGCCCAGGAAGGACAGGAACACCTCGTAGGAGATGTAGCCGGGGACCTCCGCGGCCAGCATGGTCACGATGATGCTGGTCATAAAGGGCAGGATGTTCTTCATGGCGATCTTGACGGTGGAGGTCCCGAGGCACCGGGAGGCCAGGTTATACTCCCGGTCCCGGATGATGATGACCTGCACACGCAATGAGTAGGCGATGCCCAGCCACCCTGTCAGCGTCATAGCGAAGACCATGGTCCAGAAGGTGGCCCTGAAGAGCATCACCAGCACGGACAGCAGGAGAATGTAAGGGACGTTGGCGACGATATTATAGATCACGATCATCACGCTGTCCACCTTCTTGGAGAAGCCCCAGAGGGCACCCAGGACCACGCCGATGGTCATATTGATGGCCGCGCAGATGAAGGCCAGGGAGAGGGAGATCTGCGCACCGTACCAGATGGCGTCGAAGGTGGACTCGCCCGCGCCGCCGGTGCCGAAGATGTACTTGATGTGGAAGCCGAACTTTTCAATGGCCGCAGCGGGGGTCAGGTGCTTGGCTTCCATGTCGAGCAGGCTTCCGAACCGGTCGTAGTCCGTAAAGGCGGGGTACAGGTAGGACATCAAAATGACGAACGCCAGCAGCGTCAAGATCACAATGTTGAACTTATTCCGGAAAAACACCCGGAATACGCTCTTCCAATAAGAGTAGCGGGGCGCGGTGATCTTTTCGGACTCCAGGTCATTGTTGTCCACATGAGAGAACAGCTCCTCCGTGCTGAGGCCAAATTGACTGTAATCAAATTCCATACTTTTCACCTAGCCTTTTCTGTGAACGAGATCCGCGGGTCTACCACAGCCATCAGAATATCGCCCAAAATCATGGAGATCACCGACAGCGCCGAGTAGAAGAGGGCCATGCCCACGATAACGCCGTTGTCGTAGGCGGCGATGGCATCCGTCAGCAGGCCGCCGGCACCGGGGACGGAGTAGAGCCGCTCAGTGATGATAGCCCCGGTCATGGCGAAGATGATGGAGCCGGGGATGCCGTTGAAAATGGGGATGGCCGCGTTTTTCAGGATGTGCTTGCGGAAAATCTCCCCTTCGGTCAGGCCGCCGGACCGGGCGAACTTGACGTAGTCGGAGTTCATCTGGTCGATCATGTACCGGCGCAGCCACTTCATCGTGCCCGCCGCCTGGGGCAGGGCCAGGGAGATCATGGGCAGGACATACATCAACTTCGACCCCTTCTCCAGGTCAAAGGTCGTCGGCAGGTGGAAGACCGAGTCGCCGATGGCGCGGAACATGAAGATGTACGCCAGGGACGGCACCGCGCTGATGAAGATCACGTACATCGTGCCCAGCTTGTCGATGAGGCCGTCCTTCCGCAATGCCATGAGGATGCCCATCGGCACACCCAGCAGGTACGAAACGACTACGGCGATGATGCCGATGACGAAGGAGAAGCCCAGTTTGGCGTAGGACTGCTTGATCGTGTCTACGTTGGTGTAGTCATCCGTGTAGCGGGCCTGAAGGAACTCCCCGCCGGTGGCCAGGCTGCCAGGGCTGTAGGTGGCCTCGTGCAGGTTGTCCGCAGCCTGCTCCTGCAGGCCCGTGGGGAAGGTGGTGTCAGAGAGGACGTAGGAGCCCTGGCTCTGGGTCATGGTTGCGAACACATCCACGCCCTTATTGACGGTGTAGGAGGTGCCCAGCTTGATGGTGGCAATGTTCTGGTGGATGAACGGGAAATCACTTGTGAAATAGAGAAGATACTTGTGCTCCGTACCGTTACCGATAATGGCGGGGGAGAACTTCTTTCCGCCGTATACCGGATCGTGCAGGGTAAATGTGACGCCCGGATTTTCCACGCCGACCCCTGCGGGATCTTCCCGCTCTGAGTAGTGGATGCTGTCCACTGTGATGAAGCTGCCCAGATAGCTGAACAGCCGGTTCAACAGGGGAATATCCCGGTGGGCAAAAAAAACCTGCGCTCCGCCGGCGGCCAGCCGGCCGCCCAGCAGCTCCGCGTCTTTTCGGACGATGCTATAGCCCTGGGATTGGTAGTCCTCGATGAAGCGTGCGGCGTACTCCTGGACCACCTCGGAGTCCTCCTCCGGCGTGCGGCCAAAGGCGGCGGCGGCGGAGCGGGTCTCCTCGTCGATCTCCCCCTTGTTGGCCAGATCCTGCAGCCACTCCGTATAGGGGACGTAGTCCAGGTAGCCGTACTCCTCCCATTTGGCATACATATACACGAAACGCGCGTTGCTGGTCTGGCGGGTGAACATGGGGTCCTTGGCGAATACCAGGTCGCGGTCCATGAAGGTATAAATCAACAGCATGACGATGGCCATCGCGGCGATAATGGCGAAAATACCGAATATAAGCCGCTTGATCAGATACTTTAGCATAATTCACTCCCCAAATAGGGCTTGCGGGAGAATGGCGCAAGCCATTCTCCCGCAAGCGCAGTTATCGGCTTATGGCCTACATTTCTGGCAACCCGTAGGATGGATTAACCCCAGAAGCCGAAGGGTTTGGTCATTCTGCCGGTGTACTTGGCCAGGGTCTCCAGATAACAGCCAGCGTCACCATAGTCAGGCGTCCAGCCGGTGACGGTCACGCCGTAGTCGTAGTTGATCTCCTCGCCCTTCTCAGTGTAGTAACCGGTGTTGTTGATGTCGTCATAGTTGTCGCCGAGGATCAGGTTGAGCTTCACATAGCCCTGCAGGGAGGCCTCCAGGCTCTGCTGGAAGGCGACCATCTGGTTGTAGCTGCTGGGGTCACCGCTGTTAGTGGGGACATCAAGCAGGATGGGGTTCTCCTTGGTGACCTCGACGCCCTGGGCGGCCAGCTCCTCGATGGCCTTGTTCAGGTAGGCCATAGCGTTTTCGGGGCTGTACCAGCCGTCATAGCCGTCGCTGCTGCCGCCGTCGATCTCGGTGTTCCAGACCTTGACGGGCACACCGGCATCATCCAGGAAGGACTGGAGCATCTCGCCGTACCAGGCACCGGAGGGGAACGTAACAGAGGTGCCGTCATACAGGGTGACCGTCATGTCCTTGGTCAGGGAGGAGAAGGTGGCGGGCACGTAGCTGTTGCGCAGGCTGGCGTACTTGAGCTCCTCACCGTTGCCCTGGGCCTGAACAGCGCCGCGGTCAAAGGCCATGTTCACAGCCAGACGGAAGTTGGCGTTGTTGACCGCGCTGTGGGCGCGGGCGGCGTCGTCCAGGATGTCGGAGGTGTAGACCCCGGCGCCAAGGTCGATGGAATCGGCGCTCTCGTGGCTCTGGGGAGAGACCATCCGGTTGGCATCGTTGAAGTTGGCGAAGCCCAGACGGGCCAGGCACCAGAAGTTGCCATAGGTGGTGGAGTTCAGCCGGGTCTGGAAGTGGTAGTCATCAAAGACGCCGTCTTTTTTGGCCTGCTCCAGGGAGTTGGCGTTCAGGCTGGCACCGACAATCTCACCCTTCTGGGCCATGTTGTAGCTCTGGAGGGGATCGCTGCCGCTGATAAAGTAGAGTGTCGCGGAGTTGATCTTGATGCTGTCGGGATCCCAGTAGGCGGGGTTGGGCTTGAAGACCATGGAGTTCTTCTCAGTCCAGCTTGTGATCAGGAAGGGGCCGCAGCAGGCGATATTGTTGGGAGAGCTGCCGTAGGTGTAGCTGCTGGAGGCAGGATCGAACTCAGCGCCGAACTTACCGCCCTGGGACTCGTAGTAGCTGCGGCACAGAGGCGCAGCGATGCCGTCATAGGTCAGCATGGTGAGGAACACGGAGAAGGGCTTCTCCAGGGTGTACTCCAGGGTGTACTTGTCGAGGGCCTTGACGCCCACGTGGGTGAAGTCGGGGTCAGAACCGTCAACGTAGTTCAGATAGCCAGCGATGACGCCGCAGAAGAGCTCCTCCTGGCCACCGCCGCAGTCGGCGACGTGCTGCAGGGAGGCAACCCAGTCGTCGGCCTGGACCTCGCCGACCTCACGGCCCTGGGAGTCGACCCACTTCACGCCGGGGCGGATGTGGAAGGTGAACTTGCTACTGTCCTCGTTGACCTCCCAGCTCTCGGCCAAGGCGGGCTGCATAACGTTCTCACAGTCGTACTTGACCAGCTTATCCAGGGTCCGGCAGACGAACAGGCTGTCGTTGCTGTCCCAGCGGGCCATGCAGTCCCAGGTGGTGGGATCGCCGCCGTAGGTGCTGGCATAGTCGGTGCCCAGGGTGTGGCCCTGCTCGAGCATATAATTCTTGGCCCACTCCCAGTAGGTGCCGGTGCCTTTGAGCTCGTTCCACTTCTCCTTGAGGACAGCCCGCTCCTCAGTGCTGACATAGCTGTCAGTGAGGAAGAGGACGGACTCAAAGCGGTTGGTGTCATTGCCCCAGTCCACGCTGGCGGTGGTATAGGGGACGACGCGGTTGATAGCGTAGTTGCCGCCGATGCCGGTGTAGGGCACGAACGCGCCGGAGGCCAGGAGCTTGGACTCCGCGTAGGCCATCTTCACGAGCCGCTCGTCCAGGTCCACGGCGGCCAGACCGTCCTGCAGGCCCTCCCAGAAGGGGCCGAAGACGTTGTCGTACAGCACATCCCACTCATAGGTGACGGGCACGAACGCGCCGGGCTCAGCTGGGGGGGTGTCGCCGGGCTCACTGGGCTCGCTGGGGGTGGTGGTGGGCTCCTGGTTGGGCGTGTCGCCGTTGCCGCCGCCGCCACCACAGGCGACGAGGCCCAGCACCATGACCATAGCCAGGAGCAGAGCAACAATTCTCTTCATACACTTGGTCCTCCTACAATTTAGAATAATATTATTTTTAACCGCCAAGACAAGAAGAGCCCATCTCCAAACCGG
>Ga0224483_100230_pt1 | contig 16059 bp, 12 predicted proteins | sample hydfratestSal1_FD_181453 | JGI IMG/M metagenome (GOLD analysis project Ga0224483, IMG submission 181453) | Metatranscriptome of mouse feces microbial communities from Columbus University, Ohio, United States - Sal1 (Metagenome Metatranscriptome) ... | reverse complement strand
CCGTTGCCTTACCGTTTGGCGATGGGCCATTGTTTTTCAACAAAATATATTATATACGAGTTCTGGAAAAAAAGCAAGTACTTTTTTAAAAAATTTTTATTTTTCTTTCGGGCGGCTAGAATCCCCATAATTCCCAGCAGCCGGATGGCGGCTCCATCCGCTCCGCCGTGCCAGCCAGATTTCCTTTCTGCAAAGCCGGACGCTGGCAGCCTTCTAAAAAATTTTTACCTGCCCGTCTATTAATGCAAATTCTGCCAGCGCCCCCGTCTGGAACCCTGCCGTCCCATTGGTACCCTCGGTAATTTCCTGTTTCAGCCTTTCTAACTGCCCCTCCGGGACCATGACTTCCGTCACTACCCGGTCCGTGTAGCTGGCGTCCAGGGCCTGCATCTGGTTCTGGGCAAGGATATACTGGATTTTCCCAATGCTGTTGTAGTCGCAGTCAATTTTTAGGCTCCTGCCCTGCATTTTTTCTATAATAACGCTGTTCTTAAGGCCCTCCTGTACGGCCTTCTGGTAGGCGCGCACCAGCCCGCCGGTCCCAAGCAGCGTCCCGCCAAAATACCGGGTCACTACCACTGCCGCGTTGTGGACCCCCTCCTTTAGCAGCACATCCAGCATAGGCCGCCCCGCCGTCCCGGCAGGCTCCCCGTCGTCGCTGCACCGCTGCAGGTTCTGGTTTTCCCCTGCCACAAAGGCATAGCAGTTGTGGCGCGCGTCCCAATACTGCTTTTTCATCCTCCCAATAAATGCAAGTGCTTCCTCCTCTGATTCAATTGTTTCAAACGTTGCAATGAAGCGGGATTTTTTTTCCACAATTTCGCCGCTCCCGCCCTGGTATAATGCTTTCACTGGCATATCCCTACCTTTTCTAAAAACCGGGAAAGCTGCCTTACCGCAGCAGTTCCCGGTTTTCTGATTCCAAAACAAAGCGGACAAGTCCGCCTATGGACCATATATTAATTTTCATTAAAAATCAACTTCTGTCCCATAATATGTACAAGTAAACAATTTTTCCATTGTAGCCGGGTCAATCTCCCTTGGGTTGGAGCCTGTGCAGGCATCCCCTACCGCACGTTCTGCAATGCCGGAAACCTTCTCTTTAAATTCATCCTCATTAATCCCGAACTCTTTCAGGGTCTTTGGAATGTTAAGCCTTACGTTAAAGTCGTCAATCTTTGCGCAAAGGCTGTTGACAAGGGCTTTCTCAGAAGTGCCCTCTAAGCCCATCCTGCGTGCGATTTCTGCATAACGGCTGGATGCAACCTTGTCTTTTGCATTGAATTTGATAACATAGGGCAGGTAGATTGCATTTGCGCAGCCATGGGGGATATGGCCGGTGGAAAATGCTGCGCCGGTCTTATGTGCCATGGAATGTACGATGCCAAGCAGCGCATTGGAAAATGCCATCCCTGCCAGGCACTGTGCATAATGCATTTCTTCCCTTGCTTTCATATTGCAGTTGTAGGATGCCGGAAGGTAATCCAGTACCATTTCAATGGCCTGCAGTGCAAGCGGGTCGGTAAAGGGGCAGTTAAGGGTAGAAACAAACGCCTCAATTGCATGTGTCAGCGCGTCCATGCCGGTGTAAGCAACCTGCTTCGGCGGAAGGCCTGCAACAAGGTCTGGGTCTACAATCGCTACGTCCGGCGTAATGTTGAAGTCTGCCAGCGGGTATTTTACCCCTGTCTGGTAATTGGTGATAACGGAAAAAGCGGTTACTTCCGTTGCTGTCCCAGAGGTTGTGGGGATTGCGCAGAATTTTGCCTTCTGGCGCAGTTCCGGGAAGTTGAAGGGGATGCACAAATCTTCAAATGTAGTGTCTGGGTATTCATAAAATGCCCACATTGCCTTTGCTGCGTCAATCGGGGAACCGCCGCCCATGGACACAATCCAATCTGGCTGGAAATTGCGCATTGCTTCTGCACCCTTCATAACAGTTTCTACGGAAGGGTCTGGCTCTACGCCTTCAAAAAGCTCTACTTCCATGCCTGCTTCTTTCAGGTAGCCCACTGCTTTGTCAAGGAACCCCTGGCGCTTCATGGAACCGCCGCCCACTACAAGGATGGCTTTTTTTCCCCTTTAAGTTTTTAAGTTCCTCCAAACAGCCTTTGCCGTGGTATAAATCCCTTGGTAATGTAAATCTCGCCATAGTAATCTTCTCCTTTGCTTTTTTTACATTATAACATTGTAGGGGGGAGTTTTCAATTGGAAAAATGGGATTCTTTTTCACGAAAGAGAAAAATAAATCTATGGCAGATTACACTATCTATAAAGAATCTAAATATGACAAACATATACTGAAAAGCGGATGCAGAACTTACAACGCCAGATCATAAGGCAACAATATTTTACCTCTTGTGCGAATACCCTCGCTGGCAGACCCTGCGCATATTATTTTTGTTTTATTAGGAAGATATTTTTACGCTTTAGCGTGACAAGGGCCTTTCCTATAAAATAAAAACCAATAGCGTGCCCTAATTGCATGGCAGGCGTATAGGCTATCTTCCTATACGCCTGCCCCCTGCATTTCCCCTACAAACCTTGAAATATCCACTGCCTTGCCATTATATTTTTTCACGCTGTGGACATAAAGGTTTTCTTTTGCGCGGGTAATCCCTACATAGAACATCCTGCGTTCTTCCTCCAGCTCCATATCCAAAATTGCTTTCTTATAAGGCGTCAGCTCCTCATTGGCGTCCAAAATATGCACATTGGCATATTCCAGGCCCTTTGCGCTGTGGAAGGTTGCAAGGGAAACGCATTCGGCGGAAAGCTCCTGCTGCTTCTGCTGGCGCTTAAGTTCTTCCGTATACGTTTCCATATGGGCAAACCATTCCCCATATGTGTGGAATTCACGGACGCCGTCCTGCAGTTCATCCAGAACATCCACCAACTGGCTCCCATTGATTTTCCGGTACTTGGCGTACTCCTCCAGATAAGCTTCGTAGCCTATCCCCATACGGATATAATTGATGGCCGCAAACGGGCCAATCCTGCTTAATACCCGCAGGTCGGCTTCCATCTGTTCAATCCGCTCTGCCACCCAATGCTGTTTTTTCTGGTAAAAATACCCTGCCCATTCCTGAAAATCCACTGTGCCTCCCATCAGGCTGTCCCTCGTCAGGTAGCGGTTCGGGCGGTTCATGATTTGCAGCATGTCCTTCCTGGTGGGGCTGCCCTGGGCAAGGCGTATGTATGTCAGGATATCCTTGGTAATCCAGTGCTCATAGAGGTTTGGGATATTGTCCCTGGTACGGAATGGGATGTTGTATGCCATAAGCTGGGACATGAACAGCCTTGGCTGGGTATTGGTGCGGAACAGCACGGCGCAGTCGTTGTAGCTGGATCCATTCCTGCAGTCCCTTAAAATCTGCTCTATAATGGCCTTCCCTTCTTCCTGCTGGCTTTCCCATAAGAAATACTGCACCTTTCCCTGCCTGGGCGGAAAGATACCGGCACAGGGCAAAATCTTTTTTTCAAACCGCTTGGTATTGTGGGAAATCAGCCGCAGGGAGGCTTCCACCACAGGCTCCGCACAACGGTAATTGACGTCAAGGAGCACCTGCCTGGCATCTGGGTAGGCTTTCCCAAAGCCCAGCATCAGTTCTGGCTTGGCGCCCCGGAACCGATAAATGGACTGGTCGTCGTCCCCCACTGCAAAAATATTGTTTTCCGGCAGCGCAAGCATCCGGACAATGTCAAACTGCAGGCGGTTGATGTCCTGGAACTCGTCAATCAAAATATACTGGAACTTCCGCTGCCATGCGGAAAGGATGTCCTCCCTCTGGGTAAACAGCTCATAACAGTACACCAGCATGTCATCAAAATCAATCAGCCGTTTTTCCTTCATTTTACCGTCAAATTCCCGGAAAACCTGCTCAAAAATTTCTTTTGCACAGGCTTTTGGGTAATAATGTTCCAAGGAAATCCCTGTATTTTTCATCAGGCTGATTTCCCCTAAAAGCTCCCCGATAAATTCTTTTTCATCTTCATATTCCAAATGCATACGCTGGATGGTTTCCCCCATAAACTGATACCTCTGTTCCTCCCGGATGATATTCCCCCCATGGAACCCATAGGCATGTTTTAAGACCTGGAAAAAAACGGCGTGGAAAGTCCCGAAGGTGACAGGGTACTTCTTCCCGCCCATCTGCCGGCAGAACCGCTCCCGCATCTCTGCTGCAGCCGCTTTGGTAAAGGTAACCACAAGGATGCGGGATGGGTCTATCCCCTGGCGGGAGATCAGGAATTTCGTCCGTTCTGTAATGGTGAGGGTCTTGCCAGACCCCGGGCCTGCCAGCACAAGCATTGGCCCGGTGGTATGGCTTGCCGCCTCAGCCTGAGATTTGTTGAGAGCCATACTATAATTCCTGTTCCAGCTTTGCAACGGCCGCCCGCAGCCTTGCCAGGGATTCCTCTTTCCCAAGGACTTCCATCAGCTCCGTAGCCCCGCCCGGGGTCATCTGCTTGCCGGAAACTGCGGTGCGCACCGGCCACATCACATAGCCGTTTTTGCAGCCTTTTTCCTTCACATAATTTAAGAGCAGCCCATAAAGCGCATCGTTGGAATAGTCCTCCTGGGCTTCCAAACGGGGGAGGAGCTCCCGCAGCACTTCCAAAGAGGATTCCGGGGTGGTCTTCATTTTCTTATGGGCGTACATGGAAATACTGTATTCCGGCACCTGCCCAAAGAAATCCACATGCTCCGCAATATCCGGGAATACTTCGATCCTTGTCTTTACCATGGCTGCAATTTTTTCCAAATCGTAATCCTTGCTGACAGCCGCTTTCAGGTATGGCTCTGCCATTGCGTAAAACTTGCCAAACTCCATTGCCTTTAGGTATTCCCCGTTCATCCATTTTAATTTTACCATGTCAAATACGGCTGGGGACTTGCTGATCCTGTGATAGTCAAATTCCTGTATCAATTCCTCTAAGGAAAAAATTTCACGGTTTTCCTCCGGGCTCCACCCAAGGAGGGCGATAAAGTTCACAATTGCTTCCGTCACAAAGCCCTGTTCCAGCAAATCCTCAAAAGAGGCATGGCCGCTGCGCTTAGAAAGCTTTTTGTGGTTCTCATCTGTAATTAAGGGCAGATGGATGTACACCGGGGATTCCCACCCAAAGGCATCGTAAAGCCGCTGGTATTTGGGGGCGGAGGACAAATATTCATTCCCCCGGACTACATGGGTAATGTTCATGGTATGGTCGTCCACCACATTGGCGAAATTATAGGTAGGGTAGCCGTCTGATTTTATCAGTATCATATCGTCCAGTTCCGCATTTTCCACCGTAATGTCCCCATAAAGCTCATCGTGGAAGGTCGTCGTCCCTTCCTTTGGGATATTCTGGCGGATGACAAAAGGCTTGCCTGCCGCAAGGTTTGCTTCTACTTCTTCCTTTGGAAGTGACAGGCAGCGCTTGTCGTACATCATGATTTCCTTGCCTTCCACAATCTCCGTTTTCAATGTTTCCAGCCGTTCTTTCTCACAGAAGCAATAATAAGCTTCCCCCTTTTCCACCAATTCTTTGGCATGTTCCATATAAATCCCCGTCTTCATGCGCTCGCTCTGCACATAGGGGCCAAACCCGCCGTCCTTGTCCGGGCCTTCGTCATGGGCAAGGCCCGCCTTGTCCATGGTTCGGTAAATAATTTCCGTCGCCCCTTCCACAAAACGTTCCTGGTCCGTATCCTCAATGCGGAGCATAAAATCCCCGCCTGCATGTTTTGCAATCAGAAATTCATATAATGCAGAGCGCAAGTTGCCCACATGCATTTTCCCCGTGGGGCTTGGCGCGTATCTTGTCCTTACTTTGCTCATGTCTGTTCTCCTTTGCAGGGCATCACCAAAGATGCTTTTTGCACCCTAATCTTTTTAGCTGCTTATATGTCGACATTAAAAAAATCCAGCATATATGTGATTTCAGCCAGGCCTACGGCCGCGTCATGTATGGTCCCTAAATCTTTTTCCTGAAATCCCTTTTCCAATTCCCGCTTGGAAACCTCAAACATTTCCCGCAGGTCTTCCTGTTTAATATCCATATCCATGTCTGCATTCTCCTTTCTTCTTCCTGCAGCCACGCAGGACTTTGTAATAATTACCAGAACCTTGCGTCCCTTCCACAAAGGTCAATGCCTAAGCTTTTCCATGCCGCTGCCTTTGTCAGTGGGAAGGGCAGTTGGTTGCATGTTTTTCTATTATACAACGATTTCGTGGGAATAAAAAGGGGGTATTGAAAGAAAATAAATAAAATTTGGGCTGCCTGATTTGTGTTGTGGTTTACCAGATGCGTTCATGCAGGCTGCTTCCCATACTTTTCTAAATAGGCTGACGCCTGCTCTAAGGACAGGCCCACCTTGTCCTGCAGTTTCTTCAATATGGCTGCGTCGTCAAGGCCGTATTCCTGCCCCATTTCAATCATAGCCCGAATACGCCATTTGTGATATGCGTAATAATAGTATTCACGAACCTCATCAAATCCACAATTTCATCGTCCGGAATTCCTGCCAAACTGTATTGCCCTTAGCATAGCATAACACAAATAAGAAATTGCTAAATACACTGCTGCCCGGGCAGTTTTCTTAAGATAAAGCAATTCCGCAGCCCCCTTTTCACATTTAACCCAGTCCAACATTCGTTCTGATTTCTCATTGAACAACCGATCCCAAAATGCAAAGTCCGACCATTTTGTAGGGATCAGGTCTTCCGGTACCTTCGCATGGAACCAAAGGAATACGCCTAAGGCTGCAATTACCCCCAGCATACATGCAAAGCGGACTGCAAGGCCTTTTACATAAGCGGAGCCTGCCGGATTTCCAATCCTGCCACATTGTGGGTTCTGGGCGTTTTCGTATTGGTATTTTTTTAACTCCGCTGCCATCAGGCGAAGTAGGTATATCCATAAAAGCAAACATAGGCCAACGCCCATCAGCCCTATTAGGCTATTGATAAACCGGTAGTCCAACGCTGTACCCGCAAAACCAAGTTCCCATTCTAGCTGTTGCTCCAAAGAGGATATGGTAACGTTGTCTAACGCCTGCACGTTCATCCTGTCTAATGCGCAAGCCTGAATATCTTTTGCATGGAACACAGCGCCCTGCTTGACGTCTGCTAACATCCCTACGACTACATAATCGTATCCGTCCATTGTAACGGAAAGCCCGATGGCATCAGCGACCCCAAAAAGCGACTGTGCAACATCTTCCCCAATTAGGCAGCCCCTGTTCTCCGTGCCATCTAATGCCACGTTGGAAGAAAGCAGCAAATCACTATACCCTTCCACAACAAGTATTTCAACTTCCGCATTGCGTCCCAAATCTGGGTTTTGCAATACGTGGATTCCTTCGTTTCCCCATAAAACATAGGAAAATGGAGCCCCTGCTTCTTCGTTGCGCACACGCATATGTACTGCTTCCATATAAGAATAAGCACTTCCATCCGAACGGATTAATGTGATACGGCTGTCATATGTTTTCAGCTCCTGGCCCTGAACGATGCCTAGATAGTAACATACCAAACAGGAAACCGAAAGCAAAACATAGATAACTATCGTTGCAGCGTCTTTTTTCCATTTGGCCCATTCATTTTTTAATTTTTTCCTGAATCTTTCCATCACTCGATTATCTTAACCCTGCTTCCATCTATAATGTCCTTGCTTGCAGATACAATCACCTGCTGGTCGAAAGAGAGCCCTCCCTTTATGGCTGCATATTGCTCATTTTTATCTAATACTTCCACAATCATTTCTTTTGCAGCCAATTCTTTGCCAAGCACCGTATTTTCCTCTTCTAGCACATAAATAAAATACTGCTGGTTGCCGTTCTGCCTTAAGCTGCGAAGCGGGATACAGGTATCATATTCCCCGGATTGGTTGCTTACCGTTACAGACACGCTGCTGCCCACTGGATACAGGTTCCCGGGGATGTCTAAGGTTAAGCTGTAATCCTCTAAAACGCCAAGCTCTGAACTGTTGCCCCTTGCAATAGCCACATCCGTGCCAACATAGCTTTCCTCGCCTCCTGCTTCGTTTTCCCCCCGCAGCGTAATGGTACTGTTTTCTGTAATGTCTTCCTTATATTCCTCAGAAAATGATGCAATAAGGCGGACGCCTTCGCTGGAATTGGAAATCAGCACCGCAGCGCCTTCCACTGTTTCCTTTCCAGATTCCACAAAAACCTTACTCACAACCCCGGGATGTTCCGCCAGGTACTGTCCCCCGTTCTGCAAGTATGGCCGTAACTTTTCCAGATTCTCTTCTAATTTTTCTGTATCCTGTTCCAAGCTGATGTCCTCCTTTGCCTGCTGAAAGGAATCTGCCGCCGCCTTCACAAGCTTATTTTGTTCCCTGACGGCCATCTCATATGCGCTTTGCGCAGCGTCCATGGCATTTTTTAATTCCATGGCAGCCGATTCCTGATAAAGGGAATCGTCCGGCGCTGCATTTTCTGGCGTTGCGGTATCCAGTATTTCCACTGTGCCAGATGGATGTGTGTCAATATACTCGTTGTAAGCAGCTACCGCTTTTGCGTAATCACGATACGCTAACTCCTTTTCCTCCTGTGCATTTGCTTCCACATTCCGGTAAGATTTTTCTGCTCTGGATAGAAGCGTATCATCCTTCCTCTTGGCATTGGCAAGTTCCGTTTCTAGTTCCCCAATTTTCTCTTCCAGTTTCTGGGTATCCACCGTGAACAGGATATCCCCGGATTCCACACTCTGCCCCGGGCTGGTTTTGATGCTTTTTATCATTAATCCAGCGGGCACATACTGTAAGAAATGATCCTTTGCCTCTACCGTGCCAACCAACTGGACTTCATGGGTGATAGTCTGCTTTGACGGTTTTGTAACAGTAACCTTAGCCTTGATTGCCGATGCAGCCGCCCTGGAAAATATTGTCAGCACCACCATCCATGCAAAAAATACCACCGTAATCCGCACCCATCGTTTTTGTTCCATGATAACTATCCTTTCGCTTCCCTTGGGGGCTGGCGCTGTCTTTCTTTTGGAAAAACTGGTATTGCCGAAGCCGCCATCCACTATCCCTTTTTGGGGACGAATCCTTGTATCTGGCCGCCCGGCGCCCTAATCCTTTATCGCCGTAGCCGCAATTCCCTGCTCCAAATACCTGCGCCCGCACAAAAAAATCAGCAGCGGCGGGAGCAGCGCAACCAGCCCCGCCACAAACGCCAAGCCAACGCTGTCCCTAGTAATAGTTGAAATATAGAGCGACAGCGGCTTTAAATCATCAGGCCTTAGGAAAACCGCGGGCTGTTCAATCAAATTCCAATATTCCAAAAAGGCCAACACAACAACCGCCATCATCCCAGATACCCCCAGCGGAACCCCAATGTGCCAAAAAATCTGCCATTCATTTGCACCATCCAGCTTGGCCGCTTCCACGATATCGCTAGGAAGCTTTGCATAAAAACGGTACATAATGAATACAGGAAATGTAGAAAATGCGCTTGGCAAAACCACTGCCCAAAGGGTATCCAGCAGCCCCATTTGATTCAAGACTAAATATTCTGACAGCATCAGGACCTGAAATGGGAACAGCATCAGCACAATATAAAGCGGCATCAAAATTTTCTTGCCGGCAAACTCCCAGCGGGCAAATGCCCATGCCGCCGGAAGCCCAAACAGTAGCTGCCCTAAAATGGCTCCCGCTACAATCTTCACTGAATTCCAAAACATCACAAAGTATCCCGGAGAGTCCAACAGCAGCTCCACATAGTGCTGCAAGGTAGGATCCCATGGCAGCCACGGCCACGTCAGGTTTCCATCTGCAGCCCAGAGAGGCGCAAGGCTTTCCCCCAGCTCCTGCGTACTTTTCAGCGAACCGCCAAACAAAAACAGCAGCGGGTATACCGCGCAAAACGCCAAAAGCAGTAACGCCAAAAGCGCCAAACACTTGCTAATAAATTGAAACGCCTTCTTCATTCCCATTCTCCATTCTGCCTTAGGATGGTTCCCGGCCAAACAGCTTCTGGAAAACCATAATCAATAAAAACAGCACAATTCCCATCAACACAGCCCCAGCCGCCAGCTTATTGACCGACAAGTCCCGAAACCAGTTGTTAAACAGGTGCTGGAGCAGGTAAATATGTTCCTCTGGATAATCCCCAGCAACCAGATACGCTTCACGGAACACCTTAAACCCATTAATCAGGGACAATGTTGTAATGAGAGCCAGTGAAGGCCAAAGGTTCGGCATGGTAATGTAAAAAAAGCTGTCCCTAGCGCCGGCCCCATCCATTTTTGCCGCCTCATAAACCCCCGGCGGAATGGTTGACAAGGCTGCAAGCCAAAGGATAATGTCATATCCTAGGTTTTTCCAGATATAACTGAACACAAGTATCCCAAAAGAATACTTTGTATTTAACCAGTTTTGGCTTGGTACGCCAAACATCATAAGAAACCCGCTGAGGAAGCCGCTTTTCGTAAACAAAACACTCCAGAGCAGCACAATCGAGGCTACCGGCATTGCCATGGGAAGCAAAAAAGCGCTCTTAATCCATGCCCCAATATATTTGTGTTCCTGCAAATACACTGCAATCAGGAGGGATAATACAATCAACAAGGGGACGCAGGCTGCAATAAAACGAGCCGTATTGGCAGTCGCCTGCCGGAAGGAACGGTTGGAAAACACCATTGTATAATTATCCAATCCAACGAATTTCTTGCCTGTCCCATCCATAAAAGACCTTCGGATGACATCCAAATAGGGAACCACAAACAAAACGAGCACGCCTGCCAAGCTTGGCAGCAAAAACAGGTATGCCACTTTGTTTCCGGCTCCACGCTTTGTTTTTGGTATATGCTTATGCCTTTTTTGATGTTTCTGGGTATGAATCAATCCCATCTTCTATTCCCCTAAATCTTGTTACAAATTTAAAATGCATTGTTTTAAACCACCTAGATAAATATGGATTTTTCACAACTCCACACAAAATAAACACGAAATCTTATTGTATAGCATTTTGTGCGGCACTTATCCAATACAAATCTCTCTATCACACTTCTTTATAACTTTCTTGTCATGTGTAATTACAATTACTGTTCTTCCTGTCCTATACCTGAATACAAAATCCAGAATATCTTGTTCCCTGTCGTTATCAATCTGGCTGGTAGCTTCATCCAATATCAAAATATCTGGATTAGATAACAATGCCCTTGCAATAGCAATCCGCTGTCTGTGTCCTCCGGAAATATTAGCCCCATTTTCAGTTAAAATCCACTCATAGCCAAAAGGGCTCCCACTAATCACATCACCTAAAAAACATCCATCCTCAATTTCTTTAAATATCGGGTCATCCATATTAATTTTGTTCCCAAACAGAATTCCTTCTCTCACTGTTCCAGACAAGATGGAAGGTTCCTGGGGTACATAAGCGATATGCTTCCTAATACATTCAAGTTGTAAATCCTTTATATTATAATTCCCAACTGTAATTTCTCCACGTTCTGGCTCGTACATGCCAACAAGAAGGCGTGCTAAAGTCGACTTTCCAGATCCATTTGCGCCAGTCAAAGCCACATGTTCACCTTCTTTTATTGAAAATGTTATATCTTGAAAAATCCATCTACGATACCCATACCGAAAAGAAATATTCTGATATCTGATTTCTCCATGTAAGTTAAACGTTTTTAAATTTCCTTTATGAAAAAACTTCTCCGTCGTTGCCTCCAGCACATCATTTAATCGTTCAGCTGCAATCCATGCTTCTTGAAGTTGGGGCTGCAGCCCAATCAGGCTTTTCACCGGAGAGATAAAATAATCCATTAAACTGACGAAAAGAAACAGAGTGCCTAACGACATTTCTCCTTGCATCACACAAACAGTGCCTCTCCACAGCATGAAAACCATACCTAATCCCTGCACCACTGCCAGCAGCTCACTTTGTGAAACATATAAAATACTGCCTTTATAACAAGATGTAATAAAATTTTCCATTCGGTGCATCGCCTTTTCACCATAAGACTCTTCCTGCGAAAAAAATTTAATCGCGGTAATCCCATCAATTCCTTCTTTGATGCCAGAAGTTATCTTTGCATCCTCCTCCATAATTTTATGGTTTATATGGCGCATAGGCCTACGGTACAGCAACACAATCATCAGATATACTGCTACCATCAATAAAACAATTAGGAACAGAGTTGTATTTATCCGTATCAGAATCATTGCCCCCGCCACTGCCATAACAGTTTCAAACGTAATCGTGAGCACGCTTCCAGATATCGCGTCCCGAATAAAATCCATATCTTGATACCGAGCCATAATTTCTCCTGTTTCCCACTGCTGGAAATAAGCAAAAGGAAGATGCAACAACTTGGAAATATACTGTTTCGAAAGTTCTGTATTCATAGCCTTGCCAACATAAGCTAACAAACTCCCCCGAACCAAAGCAAAGACAAACTGTGCTAATACAAATAAAACCATAATGCCAAATAGATATGGCAAATGATGAAAAATTACTTTCACCTGATTCAACAGGAGTTCTGAACCGAAAAGTCCGAGCATAGAATCTGCTGTGGGAATCTCGCTTTGCAAAATGAACTGATCTATAATTTTCTGATAAGCATATGAATACGCTACCGAAGCGCCAGCTACTAAAAATGATAAAAGCAAGATTCCTGCAAACTTCCATTTCAATCCCATAAGGATTTCTGTATACCTTCTAAATTTTTTTCTTCCAAAGTTCTGCTTTTTTACCATCTCCGTAGGAAATATACCCAACACATACCCCGTCCATTGGCTCTGAAACAAATCATGCCTAAGCTTCATATGCCCTCTCCCCGGATCGAAGAGCCAAACAGCTTTTCCTGTCATCTTTTTAATAATGACAAAATGTTCCAGCCCATCTATATGCATATGACAAATAGCAGGCAAAGGTATTTCCCCTGCTGATACCTCCTGAAAAAGTTCCTGCCATTCGCCTTGTAAAACATCTGCTTCAAAGCCAAAACTTTTTGCTACTTTACTTAAAGCATACATGCTGGAACCGTTTTTATCTACTCTCAAGAGTTCCCTCATATGAACCAAAGGAATTTTCACTCCATAAAGATTGCAAATAGACGCCAAACAAGCCGCTGCACAATCCCGGGTATCATGTTGCCGAATATAGTTTGTTCCAAGCAATCCCATCTTCTATTCCCCTAAATATAGATTTGCCTTGTTCTCCGCAGAAGAAACAGCCTCTTCCAAGGATACCGCCCCAGATAGGTAGGACCCTAACGCTTCCATAACGATATCCCTTACAAGCACGTCATCCGTAAACACATTGTTAATTTCTTTTATTTCTTGCTCCAAAGAATCCGTTTCGTCCTTAGACAAGTAATATATCAGAAAACTTTCCTCCCCACTAAGAGTTATTTCCTCCAAAAGGCCGTCCGAATCTGCCTCCATTCCTTCCCCTTCCATAACGTTATGGAAAGATTCCAGCGAAACAGGAAGAAGACTGTGAATACTCATTCTTTGCACAGATTCTCCCAATGAAAATTCCGCAAAATTCTGAGCTATGCCAGCATGCTCCGTATTTGCATTGATAGCAACAATATCACATGGCTGGTACATGGGATAAAGACTGTACTCTGCCACTTCATTCTCCTGTTCCGTAACCAAAGCAGCCAGATTAGACGCAGCCACAACCATGCCTGCCGACACTTTTATGTTATCATTGTAATGAATCTCTACCATTCCCGGAAGAATCGTATATGTGATATGATCTTCCTCTATGAAGCCCGAAGCAGACGTTTCTGCCAATCTCTTGCAAATACCCATATATGCATCCAAAGCCTCTTTGTTTACCGTTCCATTCTGGACAATATGATTCGCATAAGCATCATATATAAACTGCGTATACTGAGAATATGTGTTGTATCCATAGGAATATTCATATCCGCCCAAACCCGCTTTATCCGCATTGGCAAGAATCCACTGGCACAGATCTGTGGGAGTTGCAATCTCAGAAGCCATGTCTGTGGAGCCTTGGACAGCATAGAGCCAAAAGCCAATCGGAACCGCATATAATGTATTGTCTTTTTGATAAGTTTCTATGATATTTTTAAAATATTTATCTTCTGGCCGTTCCAGCTCAATAGGGAGCAGCAATTCTGTATCTGCATACCGCTCTACGGAAAGGCCGTCCATAATGATAATATCCGGCCCTCCCCCGGCCAGCAATTCTGTGTTCAGTTGCTTTATGGCGTCTGTCCGGGTCAAAGACGCTTCTCCCTCCATCCCAACCTCAACTTCTACCTTCAGTTCCGGGTGTTCCTGCTGAAAGAGCATTGCAATTTGGGCAATATCTGCATTTTTTACCAGGCTGTAAATCGTAAAAGCATCTTTTTCCGTTTCTTTATCCTCCACAATCTGCTGCAGGTTCATCTTCCCTGATGCAAATACACCCACATAATATGCATTGCCTTTCCCCTTGCACAATGGCAGCATGCCATTGAAGGATTGCCCAAGATTTACGATGTCTGGAATAGAGAGAGCCTGCACTGTTTTCCCCTCCCTATATTCATAAATTGCCTCTGTTGTAGCGCATACGACAGTATCTTTATATACATCCATAGGAGGGAAAACAACACCATCGTTTTTTTCATACATAGCGGCAACAAACTCCTGTAGGCTTTTCTCTGGTTCCTGTTCTTCCAACGTTTCTGCGTCCAAACAGTAAACAATCTCCTTTCCATATACCAAGAACTGCTCCTGCATAGATAAAAATGCAGCCGCAAACGAATCATAGGATAAGTTTTTTACCGCTTTCTGCTGATCTATATCATACAATACACACTGTTCCCCTCCTGCAATAGAAATAACATGCCCATTCACAAAACTGACATTCCACAATGCTTCATCCCCGAGCTGGTTAAATGCCTCGCTTGCTTCCAACTCATCGCAGGAGTTTTCTGTAATCCGGTATAGCCGCCGGGCATGCTCCTCTCCTGCTTCATCTGCATGTTCAGAAAATATAGCAAAGGCTTCTATTCCTCCTTCACTCGCCCGCAGGGCTCCGGCCTCGAGCTCACTGCCCTCCTGTAAAGTGTCTGGCTGATACAGCAGCTCTTCCCATGTATTGCCTTGGTTGGAACTTTTCCATGCAATAACATTCGCATCTTTTAAAACGCTTTCCGAAGCGTTATCCGTCAACGCATAGATAACGCCCGCATCATCTGCGAAAAGATCGTAATAGTAAGCGCCTTCTATACTAACAACCGTTGACATCCCTTTCCCATTTTCCAGCGCCTCTGTGTTTTCCCCTCCCGCGGATGCATGTTCTTTTTTCTGCCCATCATTGCCAGAATCGCCGCAGCCCAAGATACCAAAGCACATCAGCACCACACTAATTAACACTAATCCATGATAGAACTTTCTTTTCATTTTCCGCTCCCCTATCTATCAATAATTTTCAAAAATAAAAAACTGTCAGAGATTATACCTTATTCAAAGCTAATTACAACTGCCATTCTTCTATTTTCACATCATACATCTAAGGCAAATAACAGAAAGGCAACGAAAGCAGTTGTTAAATAACCTCATTCGTTGCCATGACATTCATCTCTGCATGTTATATACTAGTTGCAACCAGAAGCAGGGCAAAAATACATTCTCCCTGTTCCCCACCTATAGTAATATGTTTCACGCTCGAATATGTGTACTTTAGTGTGTTTCTTATTCGGACAGTATTGCTGCCATCCCGCCGTCCCCTTCTGGCTAGCCTCTGGAGCAGTATGTGGCCATGCTGTAACATAATGCCCCCCATTAATTTCCATGCTTATTTGTTTTTCTACTTTCTTCATGGTTTCTTCCTCCTCATAAATAATATTTTTAGGTGCAATACACCTTGTTTTGTGCTCTTTCTGAACCAAATAACAATCAATTCACAACGAAACATTGCATCAAAAAACATATCTGTTAATTATTATTCCTGAATTATTCACGGCACAGCCATGAAAGTGGCTGAAAGCCACATAGTTGCTGTGTTTTAACTGAATATTGCTTTTCACCTGTCAAGTGAATGAAAAAAGAGCATCCACTTGTGATAAAATT
>Ga0224483_100229_pt1 | contig 16118 bp, 6 predicted proteins | sample hydfratestSal1_FD_181453 | JGI IMG/M metagenome (GOLD analysis project Ga0224483, IMG submission 181453) | Metatranscriptome of mouse feces microbial communities from Columbus University, Ohio, United States - Sal1 (Metagenome Metatranscriptome) ... | reverse complement strand
GGCCACTCTGTTATACTGGATAAAAAAGCCATCATCACCGTTTCTTCGGAAAATTCTTACTGAAAGGAATATATTTATGGAACATACGCAAGCAATCCTTCTGATTAGTTTTGGAACCAGTTACTTGGGCAGCAAGGAAAAAACAATTGATAAAATAGCTGAAAAAATATCACAGGCCTTCCCCCACTGTAAGCTCTATCAGGCTTGGACCAGCAAAGTGATCATTAATATCTTAAAAAAGCGGGACAGCCTTTGCATCCCAACAGTGGAAGAGGCTATGGAACATATTATAGCAGACGGCGTAAAAAGCCTGGTTGTGCAGCCCACCCATTTAATCCATGGGCTGGAAAATGAGGTCATGGAAGAGACAGTCCGAAACTATGCGCCGCAAGATATGGACATCCGTTTTGGCACGCCGCTTTTGAGCAGCACCGAAGACCACAAAGCCGCCCTATATGCGGCCACCAGGGAATTCTCCAATCTGCCCAGCGAGGAAGCCTTGGTCTTTATGGGGCACGGGACGTCACACCATGCCAATTCTGTCTATGCGGCGTTAGACTATATGCTCAAGGATATGGGGTACCCTAACTTTTTTATGGGTACTGTAGAAGCCTACCCTGACCTGGATGCATTAATCCGCCAGGTATCAAAGACCCATGCAAAAAAAGTACACCTTGCGCCTTTTATGCTAGTAGCTGGAGACCATGCCAACAACGATATGGCCGGGGACAGCAGCGATTCTTGGAAATCCCAGTTTGAAGCGGCAGGGTATGAAGTGGAATGCCATCTAAAAGGGTTGGGGGAATGCCATGGAATCCAGAACCTTTATTTGGACCATTTAAAGGCGGCGCTCCTCCCATCATAACATGGGCTTTTAAACAGACATTGGGTGGGGTAACATTCCCCACCCAATTTTGATGTATCAGAAGCGGCCTTTTTACCAAACGCTTCCTGAAGCCTAACGGCTGGAATTTAATAGACAAATACTGCCACGCCAAACGCTGGCAATGGATATGCAAAGGAGAATGGGCGGTTATCGCATTCCTGTTTCACAGCTTTATATACAAGCGGCCGTTTCTCCCCTTCCCCGCCATATTTCTTTTCATCGCTGTTAAAAATCAGTTTATACTGTTTCTTCAGCGGCACGCCTACCCTGTAATCTTCCCGTGCTACCGGGGTAAAGTTGCAGACAAATAGCAGGTTATTTTTCCCTGTCTTACTTTTCCTGACAAAGCTGAAAATGCTTCGGAAATTATCATCCGCATTAATCCACTCAAAATTATCAAAGCTGGTGTCGGCTTCATACATAGCCGGGTATCTCCTGTAAATATGGAGCAGGTCTTTCACAAAAGTCTGCAATTGAAGATGCTCTGGCTCTGCCAGCAGGAACCAATCTAACTCCCGCTCTTCGCTCCACTCCCGAAGCTGCCCGAAGTCCTGCCCCATAAACAGCAGTTTCTTCCCAGGATGCCCAATCATAAACCCATACCCTGCTTTCAGGTTGGCAAACTTATCCAGGCCTTCCCCAGGCATTTTATTAATCATGGAACATTTCAAATGCACCACTTCATCATGGGACAACACCAGGATATAATTTTCACTGTGGTTATAACTCATGGCAAAAGTCATCCGGTTATGGTTATCCTTGCGGAAATATGGATCCAGCTTCATATAATCCAGGAAATCATGCATCCAGCCCATATTCCATTTATAGCTGAAATTCAACCCTTCCTCTTCCACTGTCCCAGTGACTTTTGGCCATGCTGTGGACTCCTCCGCAATCATAAACGCCCCTGGGTTCCTTCCCAAAATCAACGTATTGATATGTTTGAAAAATTCTATTGCATCCAGGTTCTTATTGTCGCCGTATTTATTCGCAACCCACTGCCCGTCTTGTTTCCCATAATCCAGGTACAGCATAGACGCCACCGCGTCCACACGAAGCCCATCCACATGGTAATGCTCAATCCACATTAACGCGCTGCCAATTAAGAAATTCTTCACTTCATTCTTGCCATAGTCAAAGATTTTTGTACCCCAGTCAGGATGCTCGCCCTTCCTTGGGTCAGCGTACTCATATAGGCAGGTCCCGTCAAATTCTGCAAGCCCATGGGCATCCCGCGGGAAATGTGCTGGAACCCAGTCCAAAATTACGCCGATGCCATTTTTATGCAAGTGGTCAACCAAATATGCAAAGTCCTCTGGCTTGCCATACCGTGAGGTAGGAGCATAATAGCCTGTAACCTGATAGCCCCAGGAACCGTCAAACGGATATTCTGAGATTCCCATCAGCTCCACATGGGTATATCCCATTTCCTTTACATACTCCGCAAGCTTCACGGCAAATTCCCGGTAAGTGTAAAACCCTTCGTCCTCCCTGCCAGGATGGCGCATCCAAGAACCTGGATGCACTTCATAGATGGCCATTGGCTCCTCATGCACATCTTTGCATAACTTACGCTTCTCCATCCATCTGTTGTCCGTCCACTTAAAAGCGTCAATATCCGCTACTGCGGAGGCATTCCCTGGACGAAGCTCCGCATAATTTGCAAATGGGTCTGCTTTATAAAGTTTCCCGCCATCTTGTGTCTCAATATAGAATTTATAGAGGTCCCCTTCTTTCACCCCTGGAATGAAAAGTTCATAAATCCCCATAGGTTCCAGACGTTTCATCTCGTCTGCGTCTTCTTTCCAATCATTAAAGGTCCCAATCACAAATACTTTTTTTGCATTGGGCGCCCACACTGCAAAATATACTCCCTTCTCCCCTTTTTCGGTAATGGGGTGCGCCCCTAATTTCTTATAAATGTCATAATGTGTTGCCTGTCCAAAATAATACATATCCAAATCTGAAAAACGTTCCATAGCTTACACTCCTGTTTCTAATTTTTCATTTTATTCCTCAAAATCCTTTTCCCGCAAATACAGATACCCTTCTGGGCTGAACTTCTTTCCACCAAATAATTTTTTCAATCCACCTCTTTCCGCACTGCTGATAGCCAAATCTACAATCTCTTTTACCTCTGTCAACGTCGTGGCTTCATCCAGCTTCTGTATGTTGCTGATACGGTTATATAATGCTAATATCCCCATATCATCAATTTCACAATCTTGTTCCCTTGCATATGCTTTCGCAAACTCCACTAGCTCATCACTGGTGAACACAGGTATTTTTATCCGCTCTGTAAATTTTTTTGCAAAATTTGCGTCCTGGCTTAACACTTTCTCAATCTGTTTCCTGGCATCTTCCAGGATAAACAGAAGCCCTTCTGTATTCTGCTCCATCAAAAGTGACAGCCTTGTTATTGTTTCTGGGGACATTTCCCCTGCCTTCTCTATAATTAAGTACCCTCCGGCAATCTTTTTCAAAAGCTGGCTTAAATCCTTCTGGTTCAAGGATTCCCCCATAATTTTCCCAACCTTAGGGGGATGCTTGGCGTCTGTATGGATTGCCTTAATGATATTTGTCGCCAATATGGTCTTGCCGCTCCCGCGGCCGCCCATAATCAATATGTTCCCACTAGAGGATGTATTGTCCTTCCTCTTTTTGCGCTGGGTTCCCTCCAATACCTGGCAAAGCTGCTGCTCCATCCCAGTCACTGAGACGAAATAAGAAAAAATTTCCCTCTGCCCTTCCGTCAGCTTCCGAACTGGCTGCATTTCGGAACCCATCCCTATTTCTGGAACCACCATGCCTTCTTCCCACTCCATGCTTATTTCAGGGATTGGCAATTCTTTGTCCCCATTTTGCCTGCCAGGGACGGCATGGCTTTCTTTCCTGCCCCCATCCATCGGCAACGGCTCCATTTTTACCGTTGGGATATAATTCTTCTCTTCTCTAGAAGCCTTCGCTGCCCGAAATGCAGATTCCAGGTAACTTTCCGCATCTTTTTTCTTGGGCTTAGGCGGCTTCTTTGCATATTCCAGCAGCGGGATCTCCTGCTCTGGCTGAGGCGCTGCTTTTGATTTGGAAAACGGCCTCTTAGGGAATCTTGCCTTCCTTGGAATCTCTGGCAAAGCCTGTGTGTCTCCACTGAGGGCCCCCGGCCTTTTCTGGGAACCTCTTGGCAATCCTCCCGTCCCTTCCTGCAAAGCGCCTGGTTTCTCCTGTAAAGCTTCTGGCAAAACTTCCGGCTTTTCTTGTAAAGGCTCACGATAAGCCCCTAACCCTTCTGGTGAAGGCTTCGCCAACCCTGGAGGTCCTTCTGGCACAACCTTTGGCCCTCTTTGTGGGGGCTTGGGCAACCCTGCTGGTTCCTCCGGCACAGCCTTTGGCCTTTTTTGCGGAGGTTTGGGCAACCCTGCTGGTTCCTCCGGCACAGCCTTTGGCCTTTTTTGCGGAGGTTTGGGCAACCCTGCTGGTTCCTCTGGCACAGCCTTTGGCTCTTCCCCGGAAGTTTTTGGCAAGTCCGCTAACCCTTCTGGTACAACCTCTGCTTCCTCTGGCACAGCCTTTGGCTCTTCCCCGGAAGTTTTTGGCAAGTCCGCTAACCCTTCTGGTACAACCTCTGTTTCCTCCGGTAAGGCTTCGGTTCCTTCCCACGAAGCTTCTATCTCCTCCGGCAAGGCTTCGGTTCCTTCCCATGAAGCTTCTATCTCCTCCGGCAAGGCTTCGCTTCCTTCCCACGAAGCTTCTATCTCCTCTGGCAAGGCTTCGCTTCCTTCCCACGAAGCTTCTATCTCCTCCGGCAAGGCTTCGCTTCCTTCCCACGAAGCTTCTATCTCCTCCGGCAAGGCTTCGGTTCCTTCCCATGAAGCTTCTGCTTCCTCCGGCAAGGCTTGTGGAACTTCCCACGAAGCTTCTGCTTCCGCAGTGGAGCTATCCAGAATGGCTTTTGAACCTTCCTGAGAAATTTCGGAAAGCCCCTCTGCGGCTTCTAAGCCGCCTTCCTGCCAAGCTCCTGGCTCTGCCGACGGGTCTGCCGGCAGGGCTTCTAACTCCTCCTGGGTAACCTCCTGGCCTTCTGGCTGCCCTTCTTCATTATAATATCCCCCGACACCTTCTGGCCCATAATATCCCTCTAGCTGCCCTTCTTCATTATAATATCCCCCTGTGCCTTCTGCCTCCCCTTCTTCCATATCATAATACCCTTCTGTTTCCCCTTCTTCCATATCATAATATCCTTCTGGCCCTTGCTGGCCTTCCATATTATAATACCCTTCTGGTTCCCCTTCTTCATTATTATAATACCCTTCTGTGCCTTCCTGGCCTTCTATGCCATAATACGCTTCCTGCCCTTCTATGCCATAATACGCTTCCTGCTCCCCTTCTTGCATGCCATAGTAGCCTTCTTGCCCTCCCTCTTCCATGCCATAGTAGCCCTCTGGTCCCCCTTCTTCTATGCCATATGTTCCTTCTAAGTCTGGTTCCCCATTATATTCCCCTTCCCCATTTTGCAAATAACGCTCTGCCAATAGTTCCTGGGGCGTAACCCCTGCATTTAACTTAGGGATAATCTGGTTTAGGCGTTCCATCAGCTCTTCCGCTTCCTGCAAAGCCCTTACTTTTGCAGACTCAAGCTTCCTTTGCTGCGCCATGGCCATTGCCACTTCCGCCGCATGCCTGGTCTTCTCCCAGGTTGCAAGCACATCATCTATGCTGATTTGCCCCATAACCTGCGGCTCCCTCCACTCGCCCCCTGGAACAGCAAAGCTTATCTGCCCATCCCAGTCCTCCGCCAACATTTCTTGGAAATCTGTCTGTAAAAAATCATCTATTTCTTCGTCTGTCTCTATATGCCCATACCGTTCTTCCTCTTCTTCTGGCTCCTCTTCCTGGGAAATCTGCAAATATGGGATCTCTTCCACAATCTTCTTAATATTGTCCATTGTGTCCGTCACTGTTTCCTTGGAATCCGCGTCTAAAATCTGCTGCATCCCTTTTGCAAGCTCTTCCTGTAAGTTTAAGGTGTTAAAGCGCCCGGAAGATGCGGTAAGGTCTGGTATTTTCACGGTGTCTTGAATAATCTGCCCAGATTCCATCATTTCTGTAGAATCTACCTCTGCCTCCTCTTCCTGATGGCTCTTAAACTCACGGTATTTCTCTTCTTGATATTTATCTAAAGGCTGGTAAAGCATTTTCAATTCCAATGCTTTCTCCACGCATTTGCCATCCCCAAACCAAAGCACCAACTCGTCGCATACTTCCACGCATCGGTCGCTGTTGCCGGCACGGTGGTACAAATAAGCAAGCTCAAATGCCCACTCTTCTGTATATTCCCGGCTCTTGAATTCTTCTAATATCGCTATTTGCTGCTCCAAAGACGCCCCTTCTATCCTGGCAATCTGGTAGCGAAGCACATATTTTAAATTATCATAAGGCGCAACTTCCAGAAATTCATCGTAATATTCCTTTGCCTCTTCTATCTTTCCCATCTTCAAGTTGACTAACGCAAGGCGGTAAATAATATTCCTGCCTACCGTCGCACGGTCATATGCCATAAGAAGTATGTCCCGGCTATTCTCATATTGTTTGTTCCTGTCATATATTTCCCCAACCATGCAAAGGGTTGCCGCACTCTTTACTTTTCTCCAATTTATGGTATCTGCTATCTCAGCCGCTGTCTTATAGTCCTTCTCCTCCACCAGATTTTTTAATTGTTCCAGCTTCAGTTTATATTCATATTTATCCAACCGTTTCACCTCAAAGTTATGTTAAAGGTATAAAACTCCTAATTATCAGCCTGTACCCCATAGTCTACCATATTTCACCTGTAAATGTCAAAAAAAATCCCGCAGGCGCGCCCAAATCCAATGGCGCCTGCGGAATTTCACAGCCATTATTTCCGTTTATTATTCTCTTCCTTTTGTTTCTCCCTTTTCGGTTTCTTTTCCGGTTCCTTTTTTGGCTCGCTAACCAATGTATTCGTCTCTAAATCCAGCTTCTTGGCATATATATAGCTTCTGGTATCCCGGGGCAATTGCTTCCGTTTCAGTATATAGTCCAAAATCCTCTTTACAATGTAGAAAATCACTGCAAAAACGGGAACGCCAATAATCATGCCTGGAATGCCAAACAAACCGCCGAACAGCAAGATAGCGAACACCACCCAGAAAGAGGAAAGCCCTGTGGAATCCCCAAGGATCTTTGGCCCTATAATATTCCCATCCACTTGCTGCAGCACCAGGATAAAGATAATAAAGTACAATCCCTTTAACGGGCTTGCCAGCATAATCAATATGGCGCTTGGGATTGCCCCCAAGTAAGGCCCGAAAAATGGGATAACATTGGTCACCCCTACAATCACGCTGACCAAGACAGAATATGGCATTTTCATAAAATACAAACAAATAAAGCACAGAATGCCGATAATCAGCGAATCCAAAATCTTCCCGGAGATAAAGCCGCCAAAAATCTCATTGCTCTTATGGACAGTATGAATAATCGCATTTGCTTTTTTCCCGGAAAATAACGCATACACAACCTTCTTGCCCTGCCCCACAAAAGCCTCTTTGCTCATAAGCACATAAATGGAAATGATAATGCCGATTACCACGTTAAACACCATCTTCACGGCAATAATCACCCCGGAAGTCAGCCCGGCAAGGATATTCTTGGACTGGGGCAAAAATTCTGTCTGCGCCCAATCCTCAAAAATTTCTGTGCCTTTTGTGAGCGCCGTCTCAAGATAGCCTGAAATATTGCTGTCAGAGCTGACATAATCATTCAGCCAGTCCATAAAGCTGTTGACCTGCCTGGGCAGGGTGCCAATCAGCCCATTAATGCTTCTATACAGTTCTGGGATTACCATTTGGAGCAAAACACCAATAATCACTGCCACGAACAGCAGCGCGCCAGCCACGCTTATGCCGCGCACCAGCCGTTTTGCCTTCCATTTATTTTTAATTTTTTCCTGTGCCAACGGCATTAGGCAGCGTTCCTCAAAATTCACAATTGGAGTGACCAAATAGGCAAGCACCAGCCCAATCGTAATGGGCTGCAAAATCAGGGACATCTGATCCATAAGCTGCGTAACCCCATGGTAACGGTATACCAGAAAGAAAAATAAGATACTGGCTGCAATTACCAAAAAAGACGTTAGCCCCACTGCTAGGTACGGCCTAATATTCCAATTTGTTTTTCTATTAAAGTTTTTCTTTTCCTGTTCTTCCAAAATAAGATTTCCTCTTTTCCCACGAACTGTTGTAACAAATTATCCTTTATAATAATTAATCAGGCATCCTTTTAAGATAATGGTGCGTTCATCCTCTGTCAGCTCCCCTATCCCTAAGGTAAATTCCTGTAACACGCCGTCCTTTGCCACATAAGCAGCAATCTGCGTTTTCTTTTCTTCCACCGCTTTGCGGATATCTGGGATAAAAATATAATCCCCATTTGTGAAAGGTAGTTCCCCTGCTGGGATTAAGAACGGCAGCATCCCCCAGTTAATCAAGTTGGAGCGGTAACGCTTTGTGGCATATTCATTGGCAATATTTGCCCATCCGCCTAATACCTTCTGGCAGGACGCCGCCTGCTCCCTGGCAGACCCATCCCCTGGCTTTACAGCGAAAATGGTGCTGCCGATTCCAAGGGCGCCTGGCTCCATCCCTTCCCCAAAAGTTAGTTCTGGGAAAGTTTTCTGGATTGCACCCATCACCGGGCGCAATTCTTCCACCGCATCTACCGGGCATTCCCCAGCCTCTAACGCTTTTTGGGCTTTTTGTATTTCTTTGGCGCGCCCTACATATGCCGGGTCTTTCCTGGATAAAGTAAACTCAGCAAGCCCCAGCGGGTTAGAACGGTAAGAAGAAGTCTCCCCGGAAGGGATCAACTCATCCGTTGTCGTTACTGGGTCATGGATTTCTGAAACTACCTTTAGCACCATATGTTCTGGCAGCCCGCTCATTTGGGGCCAATCCTTAATATTCGGGCCAAATTTCACTTCCTGCGACGGATCTGCCACGCCTTTGCTGTCAAACACACGGTTTGCATAAATTTGGCTGTCAAAATAGTATTTCGGGTTGGAATAAGCCACATCCATCTCCGTTGCCGGGGTCAAATACCCCTTATTTGCCGCCGTAGCCGCAATAGAACGGGCGTCCATCAATGCCACAGAAGCTATCTGCCCGCTCTGCAGCTTGCTTCCCTCACGGTTAGGGAAATTCCTGGTTGAATGGCGGATAGAAAAGCCGTTATTGCCAGGCGTGTCCCCCGCCCCAAAACATGGGCCGCAAAAAGCTGTCTTTAAAACCGCGCCTGTCGCCATTAAGGACGCCGCCGCGCCATTTTTCACAAGTTCCATATAAATCGGCATGCTTGCCGGATATACGCTTAACGTGAATTCATCAGAGCCAATGCTCGCGCCTTTTAAAATGTCCGCCGCCGCACAGATATTTTCAAATCCACCGCCGGCGCATCCCGCAATAATCCCCTGATCCACATAGAGCCTGCCGCCTCTCACTTTATCCTTCAAGGTGAATTCCACTGCCCCGTCCAGGCTTACCTGAGCCTTCTTCTCACAGTCTTCCAAAATATCCATCAAATTGGCGTTTAATTCCTCAATCGTATACGTATTGCTTGGATGGAACGGCATAGCCACCATTGGCTTAACCTTGCTTAAGTCCACCTCTATCATTCCATCATAATAAGCTACCTGCCCAGGGTTCAATTCTTTAAATTCCTCTGCCCTGCCATGTGTTTCATAGAATTCCCGTATAGCGCTGTCTGTCTGCCAAATTGAGGACAGGCAGGTGGTCTCTGTCGTCATAACGTCAATGCCAATCCGAAAATCCGCGCTTAAGCTTGACACCCCTGGCCCTACAAATTCCATCACTTTATTATTCACATAGCCATTGGCAAACACTTTGCCAATAATTGCCAAAGCCACGTCCTGCGGCCCAACGCCCCGTTCTGGCTTCCCAGTCAGGTAAACGCCAACCACCTGCGGCATATTGATGTCATAAGTCTTGTTCAATAGCTGCTTTACCAGCTCAGGGCCGCCTTCCCCCATTGCCATAGTGCCTAAAGCCCCATAGCGGGTATGGGAATCGGAACCTAAAATCATCTTGCCGCCGCCTGCAAGCATTTCCCTTGCATACTGGTGGATCACCGCCTGGTGGGGCGGAACATAAACCCCGCCATATTTTTTCGCGCAGCTCAACCCAAACATGTGGTCGTCTTCATTAATAGTCCCACCCACTGCACATAGGGAATTATGGCAGTTTGTCAGCACATAGGGGACTGGGAACTTCTCCAGCCCAGACGCCCTTGCAGTCTGGATAATGCCCACAAATGTAATGTCGTGGGAAGTCAGCTTGTCAAATTTAATTTTGAGCTTATCCATATTCCCAGATGTATTATGGCTTGCTAAAATCCCATATGCAATTGTATTTTTTGCCGCCTCTTTTTGGGAGACGGCCGCCCCTGTTTCTTTTAAAACCGCAGCGGCTTCCTGTCCATCGCAGTCAACCAGTGTTGTGCCATTTATCAAGTAAACGCCGCCTTCGTGTAATGTAACCATGTAATTCCCTCCTGAATTTCCTACTAAATTCTGCCTAAATGGCAGGCTTTTATCCTTAATACATAAATTCTTTTATTTTGCGGTGCAGAAACTTCATCTCAATCGGTTTGGTAAGGTATGCGTCCAGCCCAACCCCCTGCGCGCTTCGGATATCTTCTGGAGAAGCGTTTGCAGTCAACGCCATAATTGGGATTGTGCCTGCATCCTCCCGCTTCAGCCTGCGGATTTGCCTTGTAGCTGTCAGCCCATCCATCACTGGCATACGGATATCCATTAACACCAGCCGGTACCAGCCCGGTTGGGAATCCTTAAATTTCTCCAATGCCACCTGCCCATTTTCTGCCGCGTCCACATCCAAGTTCCAGCTTTCTAAAAACGTCTGCACAATCTCAAGGTTAATCTCATTATCCTCAACTACCAGGACATGCTCCCCCTGAAACCCTTCTAAAACGTCCGACTCCTCTTCCTCCATGCCTTCAAGCGCATTAGGGACCAAAAATGGCAATTCCACAAAAAAGGTGGTGCCTTCCCCCTGCCTGCTTTCAAACTGGATTGTACCGCCCATCAGCTCTACCAAATTCCTGGTAATGGAAAGCCCTAAGCCGCTGCCTTCAAACACCCTGCCTTCTGTGGAGCTTTCCTGTTCAAAAGGCTCAAACAGGACCTTTTGGAATTCTTCACTCATCCCAACCCCATTGTCTTTGACTTTCAGCGCAAGGGACGCTTTCCCATCTTTCACTTCTGACTGTGACGCCTCTAGGGAAACTTCGCCTCCCTCTCCTGTATACTGAATGGCATTGCTTAACAGGTTCAATAAAATCTGGTTCAGCCGCAGCTCATCCCCAATAAATGTCTCTGACACCCGCCCTTCTATGGAAAAATGCAGGTTCAGTTTCTTTTGCTCAGCCTCTAAGGCCAAGATTGCCGCAATCCCCTGCACCATGCTGCGGAAATTAAATTCCTTCTCCGTAAGCGCAAGCCTCCCGCCTTCGATAATGGACATATCCAAAATATCGCTGACCATAGACAGCAAAAACCTAGTCGAAACCCTGATTTTACTCAGGCATTCCTTTACTTTCCCAGGGTTTTGCAAATTGGAGGAAGCAATCTCTGACATCCCCATAATTGCATTGATCGGAGTCCGCAAGTCATGAGACATCCTTGAAATAAAGTCTGACTTCGCCTGGTTCGCCCTTTTTGCCATAGCCAAGGCTTCCTGCGTGCGCATCTGCATCCGTTTGCGTTTATCAATATTCCGGCTCAGGGAAATCTGTATCACATCCTGGCTGTAAGGATTCTGGATGCGAATGACATGGGTGTCCGTCCAATGGTACGCCCCGTCGTCCCCCATCTGCAAATGCTCCATATATCTGGAAACTTCCCCTGTCCCATAGAAGTCCAGCAAACTTTCCCGGTTAAAGTTTTTCAAAAATGCTTCCCGGTAATCCGGGTGTATGCTTGTTGCACCAACTTCTACCAACTCATCAAAATTACCAGACCCCGGCGCGCAGTGGCTGTCGAAATCTGCATATTCCACCATAAAATAGGTGTTTTTCGTCAGGTTTACAGAAATTACCATCGTATAAATCTGTGACACCGCAATCTGCATCTGCGCCCTGCCAAGCTCCCGCTCCTGATCCACTTCATGGAATGTATGGCCGCTGACCGACACTAAATAAGCAGGAGTCTTTTCTTCCCACATTATCTTAATGGCTGACATGTCCACAAATTTCCCAAAAGGCACGTCATAGCTGGTCATATAACCGTTTTTATTGTCCCCCATACTGCAGGCAGGGCAATTCTTATGGTCACAGTTCCAGACTTCCTCACAGATATCCCCCACCTGAATGGAAGGCTTAACCTTCTTAATCCGCTCGTTCACATACAATATTCGATGGCTGTCTTGTGCGACAACAAAAATAGAGGTTCCCGTTATATTATCCAACACCCTCTTCATCTGGCTCATTTCTCCCATAGCAACCTCCAACGCGTGTTCCCAAAATGGGATACTGCATCTTCTTCTATCCTATGCTTCTATTATAGAGCCTTTTTAAGGTTACTGCAATACAAATTTCTGCGCAGCCACAGTTTAAATTTCCTCTTTTCCATGCGGCAGGCTATAAACCTGCGGCTCCTGCTTAAAACAAACGGTAGCCTTAAATAAATCCCCATCCAAGTAAATTTCAAAGTCGCCGCCCATTAAGGAAGTCAGGTTCTTAGCGATTGACAGCCCAAGCCCGCTGCCTTCCGTGCTTCTGGAAATATCGCCCCGTATAAACCGTTCTGTCAATTCATCTGCCTGGATATTCAGTGCATTTTCTGAAATATTTTTAATGGAGAAGCAAACCCGTTCCCCATCCGCCTCCATATCCACATAAACCCGCGTATGCTCCATGGCATACTTCGCCACGTTATTGTACAGGTTTTCCAATACCCGCCAGATTCGCCTGCCATCCGCCATTATCACCACTGGCTCTCTGGGCAGCTTCGTGATAACCGTAAGGTTCCTGTCCTCAAATTTCTCAATAAACTCGCCGCCAGTCTGATAGACCAGCTCCACCAGGTTAATGCGCTCCATTTCCAGCTTCACATTCCCCGAGCTTACTTTAGAAGCCTCCACTAAGTCTTCAGTCAACTGCTTAAGCCTTTGGGATTTACTGTCAAGCACAGCAATATAATTCTGCACCCTTTCATTCGGCAGCTCTTCCCGTTTCAACAGATCCACATAATTGATAATAGACGTCAGGGGGGTCTTAATGTCATGGGACACATTGGTAATTAAGTCCGTCTTTAAATGCTCGCTCTTCATGCTGTCGTCCACTGCATGGAACAGCCCGTCCCCAATGGCATTGACAGCTTCCGCAAGCCGCCTGTTATCCCCCTTTAACTCTTCCACTTCAATCTTATATTCCAAGTCGCCGCCGGAAATTTTCTTTATCCCATCCAGGACCTTATTGCGCTGAACGCCCTCCCGCACAATGAAAATCCCTTCCACACTGCAAAGCAGCAAAAACCCAAAAGTCCCTACTACCATCACGCCTTCATCATACACATTTGCCAACATGCCAGACATAAGGACAAAACATGCCGCAAGGTGCAGCGCAAACCAAACCATCATTTTAGAAGAGCATTTCCGGCTGGCAAAAGCCATGCCAATCCCCCTTACCAGCCAGCAAAGGAGGCTTCCGCTCCATAAAACCCCCGCACGGATCCTACGCACAAAACTGAGGTAAAATATCAACAGGAAAGCCGTGGTAAAAAAAGACAGCACGCCAGACATAATCAATAATCCAGCCAGTTCCTCGCCCCCAAACCGGAAGAACATTTCCCCAACCATCACAAAACCTGCAATCCCCTCCACAACCGCCATAAGGTATAAGAGCTCTGTGGGGATGCGGTCAAAAAAGTTCAAAAAAACCTGTTCTTCCCCATCCCGCTTCCCAGCCGCCATGCTCAGGTAAATAAGGCAAATCAGGCAAATGCACAGGCTGACCGCCACGCCCATTATGCTGATGTAAATCCATGGGCGCATTTTGCCATATTCCTGCTTTGCCTGCCAAAAAGCGTCTTCATTTGGGTACTTCGTGTCCAAACTGATAAAAAAGACATTCCCTTTTCCGCCATATTTCGGTTCCAGCCTGCTATAAAATGCGTCTTCCATCCCTTTTACATTCGTCTGCAGGCGGATGTCATTTTCCTGGTAATAGACATACTTGCCCTGTTCCTCCCCATATTCTGCAAACTGCATATTGATTGGGCCTTCCATATTTGTATAGATGGCGTCTTCCTTCCCGCGGCTCACCCAGTAACGGATATTGGTCCCATTTTCAGCAAGGTTATATAGATTCAGGCATCTTTTATAATGGTTGACTTCTTCCCCTATATTATCCAGGGTATACTCCAATGCAGCATATGCGTTAATCATCTGCTCCATGCTATAATTTCCCCTCATAAAATTTTCCCAAATCCCAATGTCCCCACGGGGGAAATAATCTTCATCCACAAAATCATACAAAGAGGAATTCTCTATATATAACATATCCAGGCTTTCTAAAAGCATCGTCAGTTCCTTCTCTTTTAAGCCATACAATTCCCCATTAATAACTTTTTGGATAACCCTTTCTAACTTTTCCGGCTTATCTGCCTGTATGGAAACAGAGCCTTCCCCGGTATCAGCCTCCCCCTCCAGCTCTTCTAGTGGGGCAGCGTCAGCAAGCGCCACGCCCCCTTCGATATACTTGTGTTCCATATTAGTTCCAGAAACACTATAAGAACCTCCATAAATATGCTCCACTTCCGAAATAATATGGTTCTGCAGCTCTGCAGTCAGTTCGGAAAAACTGGAAATATTTTTTTCTTCACTTAAAACGGAATTCCCGTTTTTTAAGATGCTCCGCTCCTGGACAAGCCCCTGCTCTAAGGAAAGCCCCGAATTAAATTCATAACTTGACCTACTGTAACCTCTTGACCATTCCGACAAATCTCCCAAGGAATACCGGATGGCATTCCCGTCTGTCCCTTTTCTCCCCGTCATTTTCCCTGCAATTTCATGGTTCTCATAATAGTTCCAGATATCTACCTCTTTTTCACTGTCATAGCTTCCATTTGTTTCAAATTTCTTACGCAAGCCAATGAAATTCAAGATTTCCTCCGCGGTATCCTGAAACTTTGAGGAAAAGTAGCTGGAAGATTCAAAAGATTTGTTCTTCAAGTCCCCAAAATCCAGAATATCCTTCTGGAACAGCACTACCAGAATAATGATGGACAACGCAAGCGTCACGGAAAACACCTGCTGCGCCGTAATTGCAATTGCTTTCAGACCGGCAGAATATCGAATTTTAGCCACTTCACCACCACTTTCATTAAACCTGTCACTATTTCGCCTTCTCTATTTTATAGCCCACGCCCCAGACTACTTTCAAATATCTTGGCTCTTTGGGATTAATTTCAATTTTCTCCCTGATATGGCGGATATGCACCGCAACCGTGTTGTCCGCCCCTATGGCGTCCTCGTTCCAAATGCTCTCATAAATCTGGTTAATAGAAAAACCTATCCCTTGGTTCTTGACCAAAAGGAAAAGGATATTATATTCAATCGGGGTAAGCTTCACTGGCTCATCATCCACAACCACTTCCTTTAAGTCGTCATTTATCACAAGCCCCCCTACCTGGTACACCCGTTTGCTGCTCTCCGCCGCGTTCCCAAGCTGAGTATAGCGCCTGAGCTGGGACTTCACCCTTGCCACAAGCTCTAGCGGGTTAAAGGGCTTTGTCACATAATCGTCCGCCCCTATGTTAAGCCCCAATATCTTGTCCGCATCTTCGGATTTCGCCGACAGGATAATAATGGGAATGCTGCTGTCTTCCCTGATTTTCAATGTGGCGCGGATGCCGTCAAGCCTTGGCATCATGACATCAATAATCAATAGATGCACTTCCCGTTCCTTTAAAATCTGCAATGCCTGTTCCCCGTCATAGGCTTTTAAGATACAATAGCCTTCCTGCTGCAAATAAATCTCTATGGCATCCACAATCTCTTTATCATCGTCGCATACCAAAATACTTTTCATTTCCTTCACCTCTCTTATTGTCACTGACTGTTCCATTATAACTTGTGCCAAGCCATATGGCAATATTTCAGAGGGAACCTGGGGCATG
>Ga0224483_100226_pt1 | contig 16196 bp, 15 predicted proteins | sample hydfratestSal1_FD_181453 | JGI IMG/M metagenome (GOLD analysis project Ga0224483, IMG submission 181453) | Metatranscriptome of mouse feces microbial communities from Columbus University, Ohio, United States - Sal1 (Metagenome Metatranscriptome) ... | reverse complement strand
CTTGTTGTGAGTTCATATTAATGTGGGCTTAGTACATTGCAAGGAGGTGCAATTATGGCAAAATGCAGTATTTGCGGAAAAGGTGCCCATTTTGGGAAGAAAGTCAGCCATTCTCATAGAAGGTCCAACAAAATGTGGAAATCTAATATCAAATCTGTAAGATGCAAAGTGAATGGAGCCAATAAGAAGATGTATGTTTGTACTTCTTGCTTAAGGAGCGGAAAAGTAGAAAGAGCTTAATTCATTTTATGCAAAGGCAGGGAGCAGCGCATTGCAGGCAATGGCTGCTTCTTTTTTGTCTTATAGGATTAGGGGGCAAAAACCTTTTTGGCGCTACGCCCATACCCTATATTGTTATTTCACATCAGTTCACATATCAATATATAGCATAGAGCGGGTGCAGCACACCTTTTGCCCCCATATAGGGCCAGGTTCCTATCGGCATTAGCCTTCTCTGCTGTCAACAGCAAAACAAATTATAACCCAACAGCAGCAAGACAAAAATTATCAGTATCCCCACCACTTCATTTGGCAAAAACACCATAATCGCCATCCCTACCGCTATCCAAAACAATATAAAACCAATCAGCCGTTTCATGGCATCACCAGAAGAGAGCATATATCACTATGTAATATATGCCCCCTTTTTGGAAAAATTCTATTTAATTGTTTGAGGCGGCATTTAATTGTTCTGCCAATTCCTGAGCCGCAGCCTCTTTGGCCTCCGCATCTTCTGCTTTTGGCTGCTTCTTACCAGAATTCCGGTCGGCGAACCTATTCACCAGGTCCGGCACCAAATCCAATATTTTGGTAATGCCGTCCTGATTCTTAATATTCACCAGTTTCGTATGCCCATCCTGGATGACCAATACAGCGCTTGGGGTGATTTTTCCGCCCAAGCCGCCGCCGGCATTGTTTTTCTTTTCCTGGCAGAATGCGCCTGCCCCAACCCCAAAAGAAACCTCAATCAAAGGCAGGATTATTGTGTCCCCTATATGCACTGCATCCCCCACAACGGTCTTTGTGGTAATAAAGCTGTCCATCCCTTTAAATAATGATTGTACAGTTGTGTTAAAATTATTTTCCTGCATGGTAAAACCCTCCTGTTATTCTCTTATATTTGTTATTAATTTTCGTATATTTTTGTCTTTCAACAGCCGGATTGCCGTAACCAGCACATGCAATATCCGGGCATGGCCCGTCACATAAAGGATCCCCTTAAAATACAAGGCTTCCGATTGGAAATCAGGCATTACAATAAGTTTGTCCCTTGCCCAGAATGGGAGGACGCTTATGCCAGCCAAAACCTTCCCTGTCTGGTCTGGGCTTCCCATGGAAAAACGCACAGTCCCAGAAACATGGCCTGGGAGGTAGTGGCGCAGCAAATACTGCACTTCCTTCCATACATGTAAAAAAGCAAATTTGCCCGCTTCGTCTGAGATTATTTTTTTCAGCTTCCCTATAGGCCCCAAACCCTCTTCCTGGCCTTCTTCTTCCTGGGTATGGAATTTGCGCGCCACACCCTTGCATTTTCTAGACAATTTATTAAGCTTTGATTTAATTCTATTGCTATTCCTTGCTTTCCTCTGGCGTTTCTTCTTTCTTTTCCTGTCCCTTTTTTCCTGTGTCCCTTTCTTTTGAGCCGCTTCCTCCTGGATGCTTGGGGCTTGCGGGCCGGCTTCTTCCAAAGCTTCCCCTATGCCCTCGTTTTCCTCCTCTGAGGATTGCGCAGCGTCTTCTGGTTTGTCCGAAATATTCTTATCTTTTTTCGCCTTCTTTATTCTTGCCCTGCCATGCTGCCCCTCCTGTTTCTTCTGCTTGGGAAAGAGGCAAATGCCAAAAATACGCAGTTTGAAAGAAACCTTTTTTTCCTTATAGTATACCCTCACATCCACTAGGTGGAACAGCCAGTGGAGGACGGCTTTCCCTTCTATTTCCTCCTGTACCTTAATATCCACGCGATACCGAACCGGAACCAGAATCAGCGTGGCGCACAGCACGAGCAGGAACGCCAAAAGGAAACCAATGATTTTTAAAACCAACAGCAGGATTCCCATTTGTCCCCTTTCTTAAGGTTCTCCCTGTGCTTTTCCAGAAAGTACTCCCTTACGTGAAATGTTCCGGTCTTTTGATACACATCCATCACAATCATCCCTGCCAGCTCCATGGCATTTTCATACCCCTTATCCACCCCTACAACCAAAATGCCCGATTTGGGGTAATATTTCTGCATTAGTTCCCAGGATGGGATTATGTCCAACAGATTCCCCGGATTGCTGCTGAGTGCAATGACATAAATTCCCATCTGCCCTGCATGGTGGAGGACTTTCCATTTTATTTTACCCTTTTTCCCTGCAATGCCCTCTCCTGCATAAAAGTCTTTGTACCAATCCATATTATTCTCCCGAAACCCTCTGTCCCTACAGGCAATATGCAAACACGCCCTGGCGCCATACGTTGTTTTTCCTAAAAAAGAACCTTGCTCGCAAGGTTCTCTTATGTTAGGGCGTGTTTGAGGCGTACTAGAAATATTTTTTGCTGCCCCAAAGGTTGCTTTTTTTCAGGTCTAAATATTCATTATACGCTTTTTCCAATATCTGCTTCTCGTTGGCAAAACGCAGCAGATGGTAAGCCTCATGAAATTTGTAGTATCCTGAATCGACAAAATATTCTTCGCGTTGTGGTTTGCTGTAATAACTGTCCGCCATCATCAAATACCAATGCACATCTTTCTCCACAGTATCGTCCGGCACGGTAAAAGTATACTGGCTCTTCCCTACATACTTAATGATTGAGGCGTCCACCCCGGTCTCTTCCAGCACTTCCCTTGCGGCTGTGTCCCGGTATTCTTCACCTGGCTCCACAGTCCCTTTTGGAAGTACCCAGCCCTCATATTTGTTCTTGTAATTCTTATACAAAAGCAAAATCTTTCCGCGAAATATTACCACACCACCACAACTCGTTGCTTCAATCATTGCAATACCTCCTGATGTGGTTTATAGAACTTTGAAACTAGTATACCCCTTTTTCCATTTTCTTGCAAGAATTTTCTACGATTGATTAAAATACCTGTCAAAGACCTGCTTGGCAATCGGGACCGCCACGGAACTCCCCGCCCCTCCTTTTTCCACAATCACAGTGATTGCAACCGTGCCTTTCCCCTCCATGGAAGCATAGCCTGTAAACCATGCATGGCTTTCAGACTTGTTGCTGCTGAATTCTGCAGAACCTGTTTTGCCTGCCGCCTGGTAACTCTGCCCATTCAGCTTTGAGCCGGTCCCCTCACTCACAACCATGGACATAAATTTTTGCAGTTTTGCAGCTTCTTCTTCTGTTAAAAGGGAGCCATATTGGGAAGGCTTGTAGCTTTTCACCTCGACCCCCTTATAGTTTTCTGTATGGTCAATTACATAAGGCCGCATCAGCACCCCATTGTTGGCAATTGCAGAAGTGACCATCGCCATATGCATTGGGGTCACAAGGGTCTCCCCCTGCCCAATCGCAGTCTGAGTCACTTCATCCGTATTGGAGCTTTCCTTTAGCACAAAGCTGCTCCGATTGGAAGGGTACTGGATTGGAAGGTCTTTTTGGAACAGCATATTGCTGCAAAGCTGCTTAAATGCCTTTTTATCCAACCCCAGTCCAATATTCGCATAGGAAGTGTTACAAGATTTGGCAAACGAGGTTTCCAAGTCTTCCACCCCATGGACCGCATTCCCATAACAATGGATCTCCGTATGCTCCATCCCAATGCTCCCAGTGCATTCATAAGAATAGCTCTGGTAATCTGGATGCTCCTTGATATATTCCAATGTAGTTAAAATTTTAAATGTGGAGCCAGGAGGGTATAAGCCCTGGGTAGCCCGGTTTACCAGCACAGAATTTTCACTGTCTGTATCGGAAATGATTCTGTCCCATTCTGCCTTGATGGTATTGGGGTCAAAATCCGGCTTAGAAACCATGGCAAGGATTTTCCCAGTAGACGGCTCTAACACAACCACTGCGCCGCGGCGGTCCCCCAATGCCTGATAAGCCGTCTCCTGCAAGCTGTAATTCAAAGTGGACACGATATTGTCCCCCTGGTTTTTCTGGTTCTGGATGCCATTGAGCACCTGTTCCAAAAAAAACGCATGGGAACGCAGCAGGCTAAAATTCCCAAAAGATTCTATGCCAGATTTGCCATTGCTGTCATAACCTACCGCATGGGCAAACATCGGCCCATAAGGGTAATACCTTGTCTCTCCCCCATCCCCTCCCACAATGGTCTGAGCCAGCGTCTTGCCATCTGCAGAACGGACCTCGCCGCGGACTACATGCTCTGCAAAAGTATTCTGCCTGGTATTATATGGGCTGTTAATAAAGTCCTCGCTTAGGAAAACCTGGAAATAGGCGAAGTACCCCATCATCATCATAAACATCCCCACAAAAAAGTATGTTACAACAGCAAATTCCCTGTTTTTCCTTTTCCCCCTATCTGTCGAAGTCCTGGATTTTCGTTCCATGGATTGTTTCTTCATGGGATAACACGCCTCCTTCCTTACCTACCCTGCCTGGGCGTTTCCTTTGCCTTTGCTGCCCTTCCTTTAGTATCCCCCTGACCTGGGCGGCAAGCTCCCTGTCTCCATTTTCTTCCATCCGGCTTTCCTGCACAATCCCTCTAACTTGCGCGGCAAGCTCCCTGTCTCCATTTTCTTCCATCCGGTTTTCCTGCACGATTCCCCTGACCTGGGCGGCAAGCTCCCTGTCTCCATTTTCTTCCATCCGGTTTTCCTGCACGATTCCCCTGACCTGGGCGGCAAGCTCTTGGCCGCCATCCTCTAATGCCTGGGGTCCCCTGCCGCCCCGTTCGGAATCCTGGGTTTTCTGCCTCCTTTTCTTTTTCACAGGCTTCTTTGGAACTTCCGCTTCCCCACGCTCCCGCATCAAGTATAGCCCCTGGATAACGGCAAAAATAATCATTGTGCTAAGGAGGGAGCTTCCCCCATAGCTTACAAGGGGAAGGGTAACGCCTGTGGAAGGGATAAACTTAATGTCCCCTCCAATGGAAAGGAAAATCTGGAACCCATAAATCACCCCAAGCCCTAACGCCACTAATTTATAAAAGAAATCCTGCATCTGCATGGCAATATTCAGAAACATCAACAGGCAGCTCACGCAGACCAAAATCAGGCAGATAGCAAAAATTCCCCCTAATTCCTCAGCAATTGCCGAAAAAATAAAATCCTGTTTTACTTCCGGGATTTTGTATGGCATCCCCTGGTTCAGCCCCATGCCAAACCATCCTCCTGTCCCGATGGCAAATAGGGAATTGGACACCTGGTTCCCTTCCCGCTCAAATACAGCAAGGGGATCCTGCCATGCCACCACCCGCACCCGCACATGGTTAAACAAAAAATAGGCTGCCACCGATGCGGCCGCGCCGCACAGCATCCCTCCTGCAAAATAATAAAGTTTCCTGGTCGCCACATACAACATCACCATATAAGCCACAAAAAAGATAAACCCTGTCCCCAGGTCTTTCGATAATACCAAAATCACCACATGCAGCGCCGCCACAATTGTCGCCTTTGCAACCTGCACAAATTCTGTAGACTCATAGAACATGGACGCAACAAAAAACACAAATATAATTTTAATAAACTCTGAAGGCTGGACTGTGACCCCTGCCACAGAAAAAGAAAGTTTTGCGCCATGGGAAACCGCCCCAAGCACAGCCACCACCCCAAGCATTGTAATCCCTGCCAGGGCATACATCCAGGTAAGCCCCCGGACAAACTTCCAACGGCTGATAAAATATGGGATAAACATGGTAACCGCAACAGAAATGGCGGCAATCACAAACTGCTTCACCGCATGTTTATAGGACAGGCGGGTAAGGGCCACAAAACCTATGCACATTAACATGCACATATTGTTGACCACAAGTTTGGACACCCTTTTATAAAAAATCCCATAACAAATCTGGACTGCCAAAAAGAACGCCACCTGCCATAGATAAAATTTAACCAAGTCCAAGTTCTTTGTGGACAGGAACAAAACCGCATAGGCATTCAAATGAAACAGATACATATATACAACCTGCTTCTTAAACTTCCATGCCTGCTCCTCGGCATCCACGCTCTTTTTCAATGCAAAAAAGCATTGCCAGGTATACAGCGCAAACAATATAATCATTGTATATTTGGATAACTCTGTAATCAAATGTACCATAAGCTATTCGACTCCTCGTTTGAAATGCCCATTTGTATAATCTGAAATATATTTCCTATCCTTATCCAAGGCGCCTGCTGCCGCCTGCCTGTAATATGCAAAAATATCCTCCACTTCCCCTGGGCTTTCCACTGTAAAGGAAAGCCGCGCCCCTTCTAAGCGCAAAGAACGGGCTTCCCCCATATGGTGGAACAGCGCCAAGGGGCTGATGTTATAAATAATATTATAGCAATCCTCGCATTGGCTCCTGACTGGGAACATTTTCCCATAACGGTCTTTTAGGTAAAATACCCCTGCATCCTGGCTGCAGCCTGATACGTTCCTCTTAAGGCATTGGCTGCTTACCATCAATGGCTGATGGCCATATAGGATCAATTCCCCACAGGCGCACGTTAACTGCTTTAATTCCTTCAAGTTCAATTCCACCGGAAGGGTAATGTGTGGGACAGACATTTCATGCAATTGCGCCACCGCCAGATTGTTAAAGGCATAAAGGCTGTAATCTCCCTGCATGGACTGAGGGTTTGCCCCCTGCTCTTTCAGAAACTGGACTTCCTCAAGGTTCCTTACCAAATAGCCGTCTACGCCTGCCTGCAAAATCCATTGCCAATGGCTGCAATACCATTTTGCCGTCCCCATGCGGAAAATATAAGGCAACGCCAGGTAACATTCCTTCCCCGCCCTATGGGCCTGTTCCACATACCCCTTCAATTGCTGCGCAAACATGGCCCTGGGGAACAGATGGGATTCCAGGTATACCCTGCCCACTTCCCGCTGTTTTAATATAACTTCAAACTGCCCTGAGGTTTCCGCTAAAGCACAAAGCTTAAGTTCCCCGCCTTCTCCCACACCTTCCCTCTGCACGGGCTTTCTGGAAGAACATGGCGCTGGGCTTTGCACAACCCTGCGGTACGTTTTCAAAATTTCTTCTTGAAGGCATTCCAGCCCTTCCCTCCGCAGCTGGTTTAACGCGCCTACTGTAAGGAATACATTTTCATCCATCTCTATGGCAAATGTTTCAAATTCAAATGGGGTGTTCCCTGTTTTTTGCATTTTTTCCAAGACTGCCTGTTTTTGCAACGGCTGCTTTAAGGCAGGCTGTACTAACGCCCCAGTTACCTCTACCTGAATATCTTTATACTGTAACATAAGGCAGGCGGGCATTTGTTGAGAAAGCCTTAAGGTTCCCTTTATTTTTTCTTTATGTTCCGCCGTGGCTTCTGGCTTTGCCCCAAAGCCCTTCCCCGCATCTTTCTTCTTTTCATGGGAGGGGCTAGAGAAGGTAACCATATTCTTCCCATTTTTCCCTGTATAATATCCATTGGTAAACCCGCACCGATTCCCTAACGCTAACAGCAGCCCCTTATCTTCATCCTCTACCTGATACGGGCAATCCGGCTCCAGCTCAAGCTTGTCAAGGTACTTCCGGTAAATCCTTGTAACTCCGGCGGCATATTCTGCCTGCTTCATCCGCCCTTCAATTTTAAAAGAATAGACCCCGCTCTGAACCATCTTAGGCAGTAAGTCTATAGCGCATAAATCCTTTAGGCTTAACAGGTAGTTGCTTTGCCCCTGCCTGTTTTCCTTTTTGCTTCCCCCAACCAGCCCATACGGCAGGCGGCAGGGCTGCGCGCACCGGCCGCGGTTCCCGCTCCTGCCCCCAATCATGCTGCTTAACAGGCATTGCCCAGAGTAACAATAACAAAGCGCCCCATGGACAAAACATTCCAGCTCCATCCCAGTCTCTTTATAGATATTAGAAATTTCCTCTAAGGGCAATTCCCTTGCGGCCACAATCCGGCTGCAGCCTGCCTCTAACATCAGTTTCGCCCCGTACGCCCCTATAACCGCCATTTGCGTGCTGGCATGGACGGGCAGGCCGGGGAACTGGCTGAGTATCAGGCGAAGCACCCCTAAATCCTGCACAATCACCGCGTCCAGCCCCGCCTTGTAAAGAGGTTCCAGGTACCCATATAAGGTTTCTAGTTCCAGCCCCTTTAACAAGGTATTTACCGTAAGGTAAAGCTTTTTCCCTTTTAGATGAAGGTAATCCAATGCCTCAAGCAATTCCATATCGGTGAAATTTTGCGCATACGCCCTTGCGCCAAACTGGCTCCCTGCGGCATATACCGCATCTGCCCCGGCTTCCGCCACTGCCTTCAATGTGGCAAGCGAGCCTGCTGGTGATAAAAGTTCCGTCCTTTTCTTTATGCCATTATCCAAAATGCCCCTCCTTCCCACAAAGAACCTGCATGGCAGAACCCGCCCCATGTATATAGGAAAGGCGGCTCAAGCAAAGTGATTTGTCCTGAGCCACCCTTCCATCAGACGGGTTGATTTTCATTTTTGCCCTGGTATTTCTTCCTGTCCCTGTTTTGCCCTTCTTCATGCGTTTTCTGGCTGCCTGCAGGTTGGGTCCCTTCTGCCTTGCGCTGCTGGCCCCCTTCTTTTGGCTGCTGCGCTGGCTGATCCTTCGTTTCCTCCCTGGCTGTCTGCCCCTGCCCGTTTTCTGGCTTGTCCTGCCCGTTCCTTCCGTTAGGCACGCCTTGCCCGCTTACCTCTGCTGCCTGCGCTTTGCCAAGCTGTGAATGCGCCGCCCCGTCCTCAGGCTGGGGATGGATGGCGGCTTTTGGAGGGCCGCCCCCTTCCTCTGGCCCCTGCCTGTCGGGCAGGACTTGCCCCTTCACCTTGCCAAGCAGCGCGTCCTCCAGCGCATTTTCTAACTTCGACTTATGTAATAAAAGCTTCCGGTTCTCCCTTTCAAGTTCTGTAGCAGCTTTTTCACTGCTCTCAGCCTTGATCCTAAGGGAAATTAATTCATGCTTTAATTCATAAATTTCTTTTTCTTTCTCCTTGACATCCCAATCCAGCTTTTCTGCCTGCTCCCTTGCTTTAAAATAATCATCAGCAATATTAAGCTGTACTAAAGTAGCCTTCATCTCCCCCGGAAAGCGGCGGAACTGATCCATTTCATCAAATTCATTTATTTTACCATTAATGTAATTTGCCACCCTTTGCAAATAATCTTCGCTTTCGTAACCGCTTAATGTATAAATTTTGCCTCCAATTAACACTTCGGCACTGGTTTTTGCTGACATATATTCATCCTCTCCTGATATTAATCCCGCCCCATTGGTTTTATTATACCTGATTTTCCCAGAAAAACAAATACTATTTTACAATTCCAAAATGTTTATAGGTAAAATCAGTGGCAACCCTGCCCTTGGGCGTGCGGTTGATAAAACCATTCTTCACCAGGTAAGGCTCATATACATCTTCGATTGTCCCAGCGTCTTCACCTAAAGACGCCGCAAGGGTGTCAAGCCCCACGGGGCCGCCTTGAAATTTCTCTATCATTGCCATTAAGATATTCCGGTCATTTTGGTCTAAGCCATACTTATCCACTTCCAGCAAATCCAAGGCAAAGGAAGCCACCTCCAGCGTAATCTGCCCGTCATATTTCACCTGGGCAAAATCGCGCACCCGTTTCAGCAAGCGGTTGGCAAGCCGCGGCGTACCCCTAGAACGCCTTGCAAGCTCAAAGGCGCCTTCCCCATCAATCTCCACTTCAAGCTTCTTTGCCGAATGCAGGATGATTGTCTTTAATTCCTCCGGGCTGTAAAATTCCAGGTGATGCACGACCCCAAACCGATCCCTTAAAGGCGCAGAAAGCAAGCCTGCCCTTGTAGTCGCGCCTACCAGGGTGAAATGCGGAAGGTCCAAGCGGATTGACCGGGCGGTCGCCCCTTTCCCTATCATAATGTCAATGGCATAATCTTCCATAGCGGGGTAAAGCACTTCCTCCACCTGGCGGTTCAGCCGGTGGATTTCATCCACAAACAGGATATCCCCCTCCTGCAGGCCGCTTAAAATCGCCGCGATCTCCCCAGGCTTCCCAATGGCAGGCCCAGAAGTGACCTTCATATGCACATCCATTTCATTGGCAATAATCCCTGCCAAAGTGGTTTTCCCCAATCCAGGAGGGCCGTAAAACAGCACATGATCCAAAGGCTCCCCCCGCTGCTTTGCCGCCTCAATATATACCCTTAGCATCCTTTTTGCTTTTTCCTGCCCTATATATTCCTCCAACCGCTGGGGGCGCAGGCTTGTTTCAATTTTCAGGTCCTCTTCCTGAATCTGAGTGGAAATCACACGTTTCTCCATGAAAGCCGTTCCTTTCTGTTTCTGAAATACTGCCTTATCATTTGATGGCAAAAGTTAAATCGCCATTTGCTTTAATGAGGCTTTCAGCACTTCCTCCACGGTAAGCCCTGGCGTAAGCTCCACACTGCCTATCGCCTTCCATGCTTCCGAAGAAGAATAGCCCAATGCCACCAATGCCTGAACTGCCTCGCTTTTCACACCCGATAAGGAATCCCCCTGCCCGATATCCATATCCGAAGCCTTCCCTTCCAATGCGTCCTCTAACTTTAACTTATCCTTTAACTCCAGGATTACCCTCTGGGCAGTCTTAGCCCCAATTCCCGGAGCCTTTGCAATGGCTTTTGCATCCTCCCCCAGCACCGCGAAACGCAAGTCATCCGGCGTAAGGACTGTCAGGACTGCCAATGCGCCTTTTGGCCCTATGCCGCTAACCCCCAGCAGCAGCTTGAAGATATTTAAATCGTCCCTGGTCCGGAAGCCATAAAGCTCCATAATCCCCTCTTTTACATAAAGGTACGTATAAATTTTCACAGCCTGCCCAATCCCAGTAAAATAGTCCACCATACTGGCAGGAATATGGACATTGTAACCAATATTGTTCACTTCCACCACAATCGTGCCATCCAAAACCTCAACCAGTTCACCTTTCAGATAAGAATACATGGCTGACCCTCCTTTTACCTGAACCAGGCAGCAACCTTAAGTGATTGCTTCCCCATAGAAATAGAACCCTTTGCATTCCTTTAATTCCACGTTTACAATTTTGCCAACCATTTCCCTGCTGCCAGGGAAATGCACTACAAAATTGCTGCCAAGCCGCCCTGTCACCAACGCTTCATCCTGAGCGTTAACCTCTTCAACTAAAACTGGCTCGACCCTTCCAGTATAAGCCTCAGCACGTTTTGCCGCTATTGCCTGAACCTTTTCTAACAGACGGTCAAAACGGTTTTTAACAACCTCCTGCGGCACCTGGCATTCCATCTTTGCCGCAGGCGTTCCCGTACGTTTGGAATAAATAAAAGTGAAGGCGCTTTCATATCCCACTTGCTCCACCACATCCATAGTTTCCAAGAAATCTTCTTCTGTCTCCCCGGGAAACCCTACGATAATATCTGTAGTCAAGGCAATATCTGGAACCGCTTCCCGTATCTTTTTTACCAGCGCTAAGTACTGCCCCTTATCGTAATGGCGGTTCATCTCCTTTAAGATACGGCTGCTCCCAGATTGAAGGGGAAGGTGCAAGTGGCGGCAGATTTTTTTAGAATCCCGAATTGCCTCAATCAAATCCCCCGACAAGTCTTTGGGATGGGAGGTCATAAACCGGATACGCTCAATCCCTTCTATCTCTTCTATTTTCCGAAGCAATTCTGCAAAAGTTATAGGCTCCTTTAAGTTTTTCCCATAAGAATTCACATTTTGCCCCAGCAGCATAATTTCCACTACCCCATCCTTAGCCAGGCGTTTGATTTCCAGCAGGATATCCTCTGGCTTACGGCTCCGCTCCCGCCCGCGCACATAAGGCACAATGCAGTAGCTGCAAAAATTATTGCAGCCAAACATAATATTTACCCCTGACTTAAAGGGATATTTCCGTTCTACTGGAAGGTCCTCCACAATTTTATCCGTGTCCGTCCAGATGTCTACTACCATCCCCGGCTGCGCCAGGGAAGCTTCCAACAATTCCGCAAACTTATAAATATTGTGGGTGCCGAACACCAAATCCACAAAAGCATAGCTTTTCTTTAACTTTTCAATTACTTCCGGCTCCTGCATCATGCAGCCGCAAAGGGCAATCTTCATATTGGGATGGCGTTTCTTATATGCATTTAGGTATCCCAAACGCCCCCATACTTTATTGTTTGCATTTTCCCGGACGGTACAGGTATTATAGATTACAAAGTCCGCCTCTTCCACTTCTGACTGGCGATAGCCAACCATTTCCAAAATCCCTGTTAATTTTTCGGAATCCCTTGCATTCATCTGACAGCCAAACGTCTGGATAAAGAATGTGGGCTGACGCCCTAACTCCCTTTTTAGCCCTTGCACCTGCCGCCTGCATTTTGCAATGAAATAATACTGCCTTGCCGGCTCCTCCACTGGCGGCTCCATTGTTATATCTATTTTATCAAAATCAATCTCGTTATACATATCTTCTCCACAAAAGAAGCCGAACCCCCGAATGTATGGAAAATACGTCGGGAGTTCGTTTGTTCTGCTACTTCAGTCAAATACCCCGCAGCAAGCTTCGCCTATTGCCGGCGGGAATAATACCTTACAGTTGTTCCTGAAACCCAGGCTTATACAGATGGCGTGGAATCCCGTCTACCATAACAGGTGACACATCCCCCTGAATCAAAGGCTTCACATAAGTCACAAATTCATCCGTCACATATGTGCCGTCTTTTGTCACCCAGTTCCTTGGCACCAGCTTCTCGTCGTTCGCAATCTTATGTACGTCTTTGACTGCTGTTGTGCTCTGGTATGGGTCGTCTGAAATCCTTTCCAACACTACCATTTTCCCAGTGTCGCCTTCATCCGCCGCCTTTACGGCTGCGCCGCCTACCTGATATGCCTCCAGGATATCTACGCGGGAAGCGGAGTGGGACGCGGAACGCTGCAATGTGCTTAACTCAATCGCACGGGTTTTGCATCCAATCTCCCCTGCCACAAAGTTTGCCAGATATGCCGCTGTCCCTGAGAGCTGCTTATGCCCAAACGCATCCACAAAATCTACGCTGTTCCCCAACTCGCATACATATTTCCCGTCCGCAATTTTAATCCCTTCGGAAACTGCAACCACTACGGAAGATTTCTTTTCCAGGAGCTTGCGGATTTTAGATATAAATTTCTCCAGGTCAAATTGAAGCTCTGGCAAATAAATCAAGTCTGGACCTGTGCTGTCCTCGCCCTTTGCCAAGGCAGCGGCGCCTGTCAGCCAGCCTGCGTTACGCCCCATAATCTCAATAATTGTAACCAGCCCTTTGTCATACTCCAGGCAAAAGCTGTCACAGATAATCTCCTTCACAGAAGTGCCGATATATTTAGCGGCGCTCCCATACCCTGGCGTATGGTCTGTCAATGCCAGGTCATTGTCAATAGTTTTGGGGCATCCGATAAACCGTACTGTCTGCCCGGTAATAATTGCATAGTCTGACAGCTTCTTGATGGTATCCATAGAATCATTCCCACCAATATAAATAAACGCCTCTATATCAAGCTTATTTAAAATCTCAAATATTTTCTCATAAACGCCCATATCCTCATGGATCTCTGGGAGTTTATAACGGCAAGAGCCAAGATAAGCGGCTGGCGTGCGCTTCAAAAGCTCTGCGTCCAGTTCATTTGTAATATGTTCGGAAAGGTCGATATACCGTTCCTGAAGAAGCCCCTGTATCCCGTGCAGCATCCCATAAACTTTCTTAGCCCCACGGTCCTTAGCCGTCCTATATACCCCTGCAAGGCTGGAGTTAATTGCTGCAGTCGGGCCTCCTGATTGTCCCACAATAACGTTGCGATTCATATTAGCACCTCCATATTCCTATTATACGCAAACCCATGTTTTACATTATAGCAAAAAAACCTGGCTTGTACAAGTTTTTATTTTGTTGTTCATCATTTAATTGCCATATCCTTAGAAATCACTGTTTTTTTCATCCATAAAAAAGCCAGCGCGCAGATTGCCACAGATAAAAGCGACCCTGCCGGCGCAGCAAGGCCCATGGGGAACAAGGTATCCGCAAAATACTTTGAGGCAAAATAAGCGCCAGGGACGCGCATCAGTATAATTGACAGAAAATTATGTAAAAATGATATGCCAGATTTTCCGTAAGCGCAAAAATACCCGCTGAAACAAAAGTGCATCCCTGCAAACAAACAGTCCCAAATATAGCCTTTTAAGTACTGTCCCCCAAGCAGCATAACCTCTGGCTCGCCAGTAAACAGCCCGACAACAGGCTCTGCAGCAAACTGGGCCAGTGTCGACGTCAACAAGCCAAAGCCAACCGCAATAAAAATTGCGTACCGTAATGTCAGCGCAGCCCGCCCGTGCTTCCCAGCCCCAATATTTTGGGCAGAAAGCGCAGAAACCGCAGAAAGCATTGTGGAAGGCACCAAAAATACAATGCCTATCACCTTTTCCACAATCCCCACCGCCGCCGCGTCGTTTAGCCCCCTTCGGTTGGCAATCACCGTAACCACAAGGAACGCAATCTGTATAAATCCATCCTGCAGCGCCACCGGGACCCCAATCCTTAACATCTGCCCCATAACTTCTGGCTTCGGCGTAAAATGCTTCTTTTCCATTGGCAGCGCTTTCCCTTTGCAGATAACATACAACGCCACAGCCACGCTAATGGTCTGGGACAGGGTAGTCCCCAATGCCGCGCCTTTGGCCCCCAAATGGAACACACCAATCAAAAGGTAATCCAATGCAATATTTGTCCCGCAGGCAACCGCAATAAAATACATAGGGCTTTTGGAATCCCCTAACCCACGGAAGATGGCGCTGATGATATTATAGGCTGTGATAAACGGGATCCCAAGGAAGCAGATTGTCAGATATAAAATTGTGCCCTGCACTGCCTGGGCAGGGGTTGAGACTGCCGCTACAATTGGCCGCACCAAAACCAGCAGGATTGCCGTAGCCGCAACAGACACGCCCATAAACAGCAGCACGGTATTCCCCACGGCCAAAGCCGCCTGCCCCTGCTGTTTCGCCCCCACCGCCCTTCCTATCGTTACAGTGGACCCCATGGCAAGCCCCACAACCATCACGGTCAGCATATGCATCACCTGGCTCCCCACAGAAACCGCGGTAATCTGCGCCACGCCATGGAACTGCCCCACAATAAATAAATCCGCCATCCCATATAATGTCTGCAAGAAATAGGAGAACAGGTAAGGCAATGAAAAAGAAAGGATATTCCCAAATACACTGCCTGACGTTAAATCTTTTTCCATCGCTGCCTTCCTCTATCTTTGCCTGTCCCTACCTTAAGCCTCATAATGCCCAGCCCTCCACTTCTGCCAATTCAGGGATGGAAGGCGCCGCCCCATTCCTGGTCACCGCCAGCGCGGACGCCTTTGCCGCCAAGTCCATTGCCTCCCCAATCGGCAGCCCACGGGTCAGCCCTCCAACCAAAAACCCAGTGAAGGTATCCCCCGCCCCGGTGGTGTCCACCGCCTTTACAGGATAGGCTGGCTGGTGCCGGACGCTTTCCCCTGCGCTGAAATAAGCGCCCTGCGCCCCGACAGTCAGCACAATAACTGCAGAAGGGAACCTCTCGCTGACTGCATGGAACAGCCCCGCCCCTTCTAACTTTCCTTCACGCCCCAAGACTTGAAGCGCCTCCACTTCATTTAAAATCAGGTAGTCCACATATTCTAGGGGGTACCCTAAAAGCGCCTCTTCCATAGGGGAAGGGTTTAGCACAATCTTCATTTTCTGTTTATGGGCTTTTTCCATAATATATGGCATCCCACTGATCTCATTTTGCAAAACCAAAAAATCCCCTTCCCCAAAATGCCCAAGCACTTCCTCGGCCTGCCCCGCCCCAATTGTGCGGTTTGCCCCGCCATACAATAAAATGCAGTTGTCCCCCTCCGCATCATTTTGGATAATCGCCGTGCCTGTCCTTTCCTGCCGCAATACTTTCACAAATTCCGTGCAAACGCCCGCCTCCTCTAATTGCCCAAGCAGCTGTTTCCCATCTTCCCCAACCGCCCCTGCAATCCAGGTGTCCGCGCCTGCCTTAGACAATGCGATTGCCTGGTTCATGCCTTTCCCGCCGCTAAATACTTGGAGGGAATCTGCAGACAAGGTT
>Ga0224483_100224_pt1 | contig 16215 bp, 11 predicted proteins | sample hydfratestSal1_FD_181453 | JGI IMG/M metagenome (GOLD analysis project Ga0224483, IMG submission 181453) | Metatranscriptome of mouse feces microbial communities from Columbus University, Ohio, United States - Sal1 (Metagenome Metatranscriptome) ... | reverse complement strand
GGAAGGGTTATTATTTACAAGCATCGGGCAGACAGTGACAGGGAAAGGTCGGTTATGGGAATCATAAAAGCGAGCAGATTGATATTTGATTATATAAGAAGAGATGAGGATGAGAACATCCAGGAAGTGGACCGGGCCATTGACAATCTGGACTTGGATATTGAGAAGGGGAGTTTTGTGGCTGTTTTGGGACATAACGGGTCGGGCAAATCTACCCTTGCCAAGCATATTAACGGGATCTTGACGCCTACCCAGGGGACGGTGTGGGTTTCGGGCATGGATACGGCGGATGAGGACTTGGTGTGGGAGATCCGGAAGCGGGCAGGCATGGTGTTTCAGAATCCGGACAACCAGATCATCGGCAATGTGGTGGAGGAGGATGTGGGGTTTGGCCCTGAGAATATCGGGGTGCCTACGGATGAAATCTGGCGCAGGGTGGATGAGAGCCTGGAAGCTGTGGGCATGACGGCTTACCGCTATAAGTCTCCCAACAAGCTTTCGGGAGGTCAGAAACAGAGAGTGGCTATTGCCGGGGTTATGGCGATGAGGCCGGAGTGCATTGTGCTGGACGAGCCTACGGCCATGCTGGACCCTAACGGACGCAGGGAGGTCATAAAGACCGTGCGGGAGTTAAACCGGAGGGAGGGGATCACGGTTCTTTTGATTACCCACTATATGGAGGAAGTGATCTCGGCGGACCGGGTGATCGTGATGGACGACGGGAAATTAGTCATGGACGGGACGCCAAGGGAGATCTTTTCGGATGTGGAGCTGTTAAAGTCCTACCGTCTGGATGTGCCTCAGGTGACGGAGCTGGCCTGGGAGCTTCGAAAGGGCGGACTTAAGATCCCGGCGGGGGTCTTGTCTTCGGAGGAACTGATGGAGCATCTGCTGCCCCTGTTTGACAAACGGTTTCCGGGGCAGATCCATATGGGAAGTTTAGTAACAGTTTAGACAGGTCTGCGCGTTTACCGCGCTGACCGTGCGAAAGCGTAATGGCAGCAGGCATCCGGCCCATCGCCAAAGGCGATTCTAATTGGCCGGATGCGTAACAGTTCAAGGGTTATCTGAACTGTTACGAAGTTTAGGAGAATATCATGTCGATTAGAGTGGAGAATTTGACTTATATCTATGGGGCGGGGACAGCCCTTGAGCAGTACGCGCTTAAAAATGTCAGCTTTGAGATCCCGGATGGGCAGTTTGTGGGGCTGATCGGCCACACAGGGTCAGGGAAGTCTACGTTAATACAGCATTTGAACGGGCTGCTTCGGCCTGCCAGCGGGACGGTGTATTATGACGGGACGGATATTTACAACGAGGGGTACAGCCTCCGGGATCTGCGCGCCAAGGTGGGGCTGGTGTTCCAGTATCCGGAGCATCAGCTTTTTGAGGTGGACGTGTTTTCCGATGTGTGCTTTGGGCCTAAGAACCTGGGACTTGCCAGGGGGGATGTGGAGGAGCGGGCTAAGGACGCTCTAAAGCAGGTGGGGCTTAAGGAGAAGTACTGGGACCAGTCGCCCTTTGAGCTGTCGGGAGGTCAGAAACGACGTGTGGCGATCGCTGGAGTCCTGGCCATGAATCCCAGAGTGCTGATCTTGGATGAGCCCACGGCGGGGCTGGACCCTAAGGGCCGGGATGAGATCCTGGATGAGATCAGCGGCCTGCACCGGGAGCGTGGCATGAGTATTGTCCTGGTGTCCCACAGTATGGAGGATATTGCCAGGTACGCGGACAGGCTTATGGTGATGAACCACGGGGAAAAGGTGTTTGACGGAACCCCCAGGGAGGTGTTTGAGCATTACAGGGAGTTAGAGTCTATGGGCCTTGCGGCTCCCCAGGTGACCTATATCGTCCACGAGCTGAAGGAGCGGGGGGTTCCCATGGAGGATGGGATCACCACGGTGGCCCAGGCCAGGGAGGCTATTTTAAGGCTTCTGGGAAAGGAAGGGCAGTTATGATCAGAGATATTACATTGGGACAGTTTTATCCTGTGGACTCGGCGCTCCACCGCATGGACCCGAGGACCAAGCTGTTTGGGACCATGGTGTTTATCATATCCCTGTTTTTGGCGGACCATGTGGCGGCGTATGTGGTGGCCACAGGGTTTTTGGCTCTGGCGATCCGGATGTCCAGGGTGCCGTTTAAGTTTATTGTGCGGGGGCTTAAGGCGGTTATGGTGATCCTGCTTATCAGCATCAGCTTTAATCTGTTTCTCACGGACGGGCAGGAGCTGTTTCGGCTGGGATTTTTGCGGATCACCAGGGAGGGGCTTTCCATGTCCTGTTTTATGGGACTGCGGCTGATCTACCTGGTGATCGGGTCTTCCATCATGACCCTGACCACAACGCCTAATCAGCTGACTGACGGCATGGAGAAGAGCCTGGGGTTTTTAAAGGCAGTAAAGGTGCCGGTTCACGAGATTTCCATGATGATGTCCATTGCCCTGCGGTTTATCCCTATTCTAGTGGAGGAGACGGACAAGATCATGAAGGCCCAGATGGCCAGAGGCGCGGATTTTGAAAGCGGAAATCTGATCCAGAAGGCCAAGAGCATGGTGCCTCTTCTGGTTCCTTTGTTTATCTCCGCGTTCCGTCGGGCCACAGACCTGGCCATGGCCATGGAGGCCAGGTGCTACCGGGGAGGAGAGGGCAGGACGAAGATGAAGCCCCTTAAGTATAACCGGAGGGATTATCTGGCCTATGGATTTTATGGAATCTATCTGGCGGCCATGGTTGGAGTTCGGATCATGTTGTAGAGAGGAAAGATTAATTATGAAAAGAGTGAAAATGGTTCTGGCCTACGACGGAACCAATTACTGCGGCTGGCAGTTTCAGTCCAACGGCATTACCATAGAGGAGGTGTTAAACAGAACGCTCTCAGAGCTTTTGAGGGAGCCCGTGGCGGTGATCGGGGCCAGCAGGACGGATTCCGGGGTTCACGCGGAGGGCAATGTGGCGGTGTTTGACACAGAAAACAGGATGCCGGCGGACAAGATCTGTTTTGCTTTGAATCAGCGGCTGCCGGAGGATATCCGGGTGCTTTCTTCCCAGGAGGTACCCCTTTGGTGGCATCCCAGGAGGCAGAACTGCGTTAAGACTTATGAGTACCGGATTCTGAACCGGAAGATCGATATGCCCACTCTGCGGCTGTATTCCCATTTCTGTTATTTCCCCTTAAATGAGCATCACATGAGGAAGGCGGCTTCTTACCTGGTGGGGGAGCATGATTTTAAAAGCTTCTGCACCGCAAGGGGACAGGCGGAGGACACGGTGCGGACCATCTACCGGGCGGACGTGGTGAAGGAGCGGGACATGATCACCATCACCATCAAGGGCAGCGGGTTTCTCTACAATATGGTGCGCATTATTGCGGGGACGCTGATGAAGGTGGGCATGGGCGTGTATCCGCCGGAGCATGTGGAGGAGATCCTGGCGGCCAGAAACCGGAAGGCGGCGGGGCCTACGGCTCCGGCCAGAGGGCTGACGCTGATCAGTATGGAGTATGAGACGGAACTGAAGAAAAAGATCATAGGAAAAAACAAGGACTGGGAATATCAGCTGATCCAGACAGAGATACCGGAAAAGAAGAAGGCGTATCTTTTTATTAACCGGTGCAGGGAAGATGATTTTGACGGGCTTTTGGCCCGGGTGACTCACCAGGCCATGCGCAATGGGGCCAGGCAGGTGTATGTGTGCGACAAGGAGAAGGACCACCGGATCGTCCCCGAAAAGAATTACGGGTATTATCAGTTTTCTTATGGATATGACATGCTGGCAATGAGAAAAAGGGTCTCTTTGTCAGAGGATGGCGTGGGAGAGGATGTTTGCGCGGACCAGGCGTTCCAGGGAGCGTGGGAGAAGGTAAGTATCTGGCAGACCTCGCCGTTTTGCAGCATTTATAACCAGGTGTTTTACGCGGTGCCGAATTCCGCTACGCTGACGGAGAAAGAGGCAAGAGAATATCTGGTCAACAGCAGATGGCAGCTGTTTCTCATAAAGATCAGGGACAGAGCTGTTGGGTTTGTCATTCTGGTGGATAAGGAGGGCGAACTGGAGATCGACAGCCTGGGGGTTCTTAAGGAATACCGGGGACGGGGGCTGGCCAGAGAGATTCTGGAGCGGACAGAGATGGCGGCGGCCAAAATGGGAAAAGAATATTTGTCGCTGACCGTGGCAAGTGTTAATACCGCGGCGATTTCGCTGTATAAAAGCACAGGCTTTGAGAGCAAGGGGATGATCTCCAGGTGGTATGTGGCAGAAGACGGGCGTGACAGGGAGCCGCTGCAGCATAGCTGACCTGGAAAAGGATGTTTATAAGGAAAGGGGAATGTGGATATGGGGAACATGAGCTGTTGGGATGTTTTGGGGATCCAGGAGACAAATGATCAGGAGGTTATCCGGGAGGCGTATTTAAAGAAGCTTCCCCAGGTTCACCCGGAGGAGGACCCGAAAGGGTTTCAGCTTCTAAGATCTGCCATGGAGGAGGCCGTGAGGGCGGCTATGGAGATGGAGCGGGAGAATGACGAGGATGTAAAAGAGACGGACATGATGGACAGCCGTGAGATCCGTTCCTTTTTGAGGGAGGTCCAGGAACTTTACCGGGATTTTGAAAGGCGGATTCTGCCAGGGCAGTGGAAGGAGCTTCTCTCCTGCGGCGTGTGTCAGGATCTGGAGACTCAGAAGGAGGCGGGATGGGCGCTGATTGGGTTTTTGATCAAGCATTTCCACATTCCTCACAGCTGTTTTACGGTTATGGACCAGGTATTTGGGTGGACCGAGACCAGGGAAGAGTTAAGCGAGCATTTTCCGGATGGATTTGTCCGATTTCTTATGGACAGGATTGAGGTGGAGGACAGCTTCCGGTATGACAAAACGCCGCTGCGGGATGATTTTGATTATGACCAGTTTTTTGAGGCTTATTTTGAGCTGCGGACCGCTGTGGGGGAGAAGAACAGGGAACGGGTGGAGAAGGCGCTTGGGCAGATAGAGTCCATGGGCATAGAACATCCGGATGTGACGCTCCTTAAGATAAACCATGTTTCCATGATCCGGGGTATGGAAGAGCAGGCCTGGGATATGGCCAGACAGCTTTATGAGACGGACGGAGAGAACAAAGGCGCCAGATACTGGTACGCGCGGGCGGCTCTGGATGTGGAGGAGATGCCTGTGGAACCGGAAGAGCTGGAGCAGGTTATCGCTGGCCTGCTAGAGGAGGAGCCGGAAAATCCCGGATTCTGGCAGATATGCGGAGGGTTCTTAAAAAGGCAGAACCGTCTGGAGCAGGCTTTGGAGGCTTTTCGCAGGGCTTATGAGTACAGCGATGGATGGGAGTATGTGCAGGAGGAGATCCAGGAGACAGCGGATGCTTTGTCCAGGAAGATGGAGGATGAGGGCTGTGAGGATGTGTGGGCACTGGCCGGCATGTGCTGGACTGGGAAACGATATGACCGGGTGAGAGAGCTTCTGGAGGGGGATGAGCCGGAGGAGGGCAAACGGTTGTCCTGGCTCATGCTCATGGCAGGAAGCTGCCACGGCCTGGAAGATTTTGAGGCGGCTCTTTCTTATCGGGAGAGGATCTGGGACGGGTTTAAGCCGGAAGAGAGGCCGTTGAGGCTGTACATGGATCTGGCCGAGGAGTATGGGCTTACAGGGAACCGGCAGCGGGCCCTGGAGATCTACGGGCTGGCGGCGGAGACTTTTTCGGAGAATGGGGAGATCTATTTCAGGCAGGCCAAGCTTTTGGAGGAGGACGGGAGAAAGGCCGAGGCCGCAAAGATGTGCCAGAAGGCTCTGGATGATGGATTTAATGGGGAGGTTTTTGGTCTGTGGCTGGAGCTGCTTTTGGATCTGGAGGAGTATGAGCAGGTTCGGGAGAGGGCAAAGCAGGTTATGGACCAGGGATACAAGCCGGCTACCGTAGTATTTTATTACGCAAGGGCTCTGCGGAATCTGGAAGAGTATGAGGAGGCAGAACAGGTTCTTGGGGAGCTGTATGACAGGACGGAAGGGTCGGATCTGGTGTGCGAGGAGTACGCGTCCCTGTTTTATGATATGGATAAGCCGGGGGAGGCTTTGAGGTGGATCGAAGAGGCCATTGAGAAGCGGAGTACTCCAAGGAAGCTGTTCATGAAGGCGGACTGTCTCCGGGATCTGGATCGGTTTGAGGAGGAGCTTGATGTCTATGTCCGGCTGGAGCAGGACGGGTTTGAGTCTTATTTTATGGATTACCGGGTTGGACGGGTTCTGGAGAATCTGGACCGCTTTGAGGAGGCCGGGGAGCGGTTTCAGTCTTCCATCGGGAAGCAGGCGGATTATGGTCTGGCATGGGACGGCCTGGGGGATGTGCTGCAGAAGCAGGGAAAATGGGACCAGGCGGTCACTGCCTATGAGGGCGGCATGGAGCTGGGACATCTGCAGGCTTCCAGGGATCTTTGCCGTCTGTTAAAGAGGCTGCACCGGGATGAGGAGGCCATAGCGAGGCTTGAGGAGTGTCTGAAGCGATGGCCGGAGGACGGGAGCCTTTTGCTTGTGTATTCGGATATGCTGGTGAGGGTGAAGGAGTTTGAGCGGGCAGTGAAATGCCTCAACCGGTACATGGAGGTGAAGCCGTCCCAGACCGGGCGGGCTTTTCGGGAGATTGCCATGACCTATGAGCGGGCCAAGGATCTGGATAAGGCGGAAGAGTTCTATCAGAAGTCCGTGGACCATGAGCCGAAAAATGCCAGGGCGTGGCGGCTTATGGGGAAGTTTTTGGCCAATGAGAGGAAGGATATGGAGCGGGCTTTAGCTTACCTTAAAAAGGCGGTGGAGCTGGCGCCGGACAGCACTTACGGGTTTATGAAGCTTGGGGAGACCTATGAGGCTCTGGGACGGAAGGAGGAGGCTTTGGAGTGCTATGAGAAATCCCTGGAAAATTACAGGAAGGATGTGGAGGCGGATCCAAAGGACTGCTGTAATTATGAGGGGATGGCCGACGTGCTGGTTCACCTGGGAAGACTGGACGAAGCCCAGAACATGGCCAGGAAGGCGATCTTACTCCAGGAGCGGGTGTTTACCTGTAGCTGCCCCTTCTGCTATGAGGCTTATGAGGACATGGCTAAGGCCCAGGAGCGAAAGGGTGACCTTGAGAAGGCCCTTGAGTTTATGGAGAAGGCCGGGAGGATGGCGGTTACGGAGTATTATCCGGGGGAGATTAAGCGGCTTAAGGAGGCCATCGCGATGAAAGGGCAGGTATAAGGGTTCACTTATTGCCTCGATTCCGTCAGGAATCGGGGCAATATGATTATACAAATAAAAGAGGTGATCGTACAAATGAAATATGGGCTGGACTCTTGATTTTCACAAGTGTGGTCGGGTATACTTAAAGGGTAAGAAAACAGTGTGAAATGTCTTTAAAGGAGGTAATCTTATGGGACAGAAGAAACCGGTGTTAGTGGTCATGGCGGCAGGTATGGGGAGCCGATACGGAGGGTTAAAGCAGATCGATCCGGTGGATGAGTACGGTAATATCATCATGGATTTTTCGATTTTCGACGCCAAGGAAGCCGGGTTTGAGAAGGTGGTCTTTATTATTAAGAAGGCCATTGAGAAGGAGTTTAAGGAAAACGTAGGCAGCCGCATGGAAAAGCGCGTGGAGACGGAGTATGTGTTCCAGGAGCTGGAGAAACTGCCGGAGGGGTTCGCGGTTCCGAAAGACAGGGTGAAGCCGTGGGGGACGGCCCACGCGGTCTTGTGCTGCAAGGACGTGATTCATGGACCCTTTGCGGTTATCAACGCGGATGATTATTATGGGAAGCAGGCATTTAAGGAGATGTACGGGCAGCTGACAGAGCATGGGGATGATGAGAAGTATCAGTACGCTATGGTAGGATACCGGCTGAACAATACCATGACAGACAACGGGTATGTGGCCAGAGGCGTGTGCTCTACGGATGAGAGGGGAAAGCTGGTGGATATCCATGAGCGGACCAGGATCGAGAAGCAGGGCAATGACGGAGCTTACACGGAGGACGACGGAGCCACCTGGATTACGCTTCCGGGGGAGTCGGTGGTGTCTATGAACCTGTGGGGATTTACGGAGAGCGTCTTTGGGGAACTGGACCGTCGGTTCGGCGCGTTTCTTAAGAGGGAGCTTCCGGGCAATCCTTTAAAGTGCGAGTACTTCCTGCCTTTTGTTGTGGATGAGCTTCTAAAGGAGGACAAGGCGGAGGTTACGGTTCTGCAGAGCAAAGACCGGTGGTACGGAGTGACGTACAAGGAAGATAAGGAGACTGTGGTGAACGCGATCAGGGAACTGAAAGGTAAAGGACTTTATCCGGAGACATTGTGGGAGAATTGACATGGATATCAGTATGGAGAGAAGGCTGGAGGCAGCAGAGGCGTTTGGAGTGAAAGGACAGGTAAAGTCCTGTGAATCTTATGGAAGCGGACATATTAACAATACGTTTCTTCTGGTGTGCCAGGAGGACGGGCAGGAATATCCTTATATTTTACAGCAGATGAACCATGAGGTGTTTAAGGATATTGACGGTCTGATGCGCAATGTGAAGGGCGTGACCACGTTCCTGCGCCAGCAGATCGTGGCAAACGGCGGAGACCCGGACAGAGAGACTCTGAACCTGATCCCTACAAAGGACGGGAAAGATTATTACATAGACAGCCAGGGCAGTTTCTGGCGGGTATACCTGTTTATCAGCGGTGCCACCTGCTACAATCTGGTGGAGAAGCCGGAGGATTTCTATCAGAGCGGAAAGGCCTTTGGGCGGTTTCAGTGCCTGCTGGCGGATTATCCGGCGGATGAGCTGACGGAGACCATACCTGATTTTCACAATACGCCTTCGCGGTTTGAGACGTTTGAGAGGGCTGTGAAGGAGGATGTTATGGGACGGGCCCATGAGGTGGAAAAAGAGATCGCCTTTGTCAGGGCCAGACAGGAGGAGATGGGCCTTGCCTTAAAGCTTAAGGCAGAGGGAAAGCTTCCGGTGCGGGTAAGCCACAATGACACTAAGCTGAACAATATCATGATCGACGACAAGACAGGGCAGGCTCTGTGCATCATTGACCTGGATACCATTATGCCGGGATTTTCCATCTTTGATTACGGGGATTCTATCCGGTTTGGAGCCAACACAGCCGAGGAGGATGAGAGAGACTTGTCAAAGGTGTCGCTGTCCCTGCCTCTCTTTGAGGTATACACCAAAGGTTTTTTGGAGGGCAGCGAGGGCAGGCTGACAGAGACAGAACTGGAGCTTCTTCCCTATGGAGCCAAGATGATGACGCTGGAGTGCGGGATGAGGTTTTTGACGGATCATCTTCAGGGCGATGTGTATTTCCACACCAGCAGAGAGGGGCATAATCTGGAACGGTGCCGGACTCAGTTTGCCCTGGTTGCGGATATGGAGAGTAAATGGGCCGAAATGAAGGAGATCGTGAAAAAATATCAGGGTTCATAACCGCCGGGAAAGCTTCCTTTTTCTGACAGAAGGCGGATGGAGGACGCGTACTCGGACGGGGTCATGTGGGTGATCTTCTTGAACTGTCTGGAAAAGTAGTGGACGGATGTGTAGCCAAGGCGGTCGGATATCTGGGTAAAATTCAGCTGATTGTTCCGGATCAGTTCTTTGGCGGTGTCGATCTTCATCAGTGTGAAGAATTCCATGACGCCGCAGCCGTGAAGTTCCTGGAACAGTTTTTGGAGCCGTGAGCGGCTGATCAGGGTGTTTTTGCAGATCTTTTCAATGGTCAGCTGTTCATGGACGTGTTCTTCCATGTAGCAGATGATCCGGTTGTAGGTCTCATTGGGGCGTCCCAGGCGGGGGCGCCCCAGGGAGTGGGCAGGTACCGGAAGAGAGTTTGCAAAGTAGCGGCGGTACAGGTGGATGAGAAGCTCTTCCAGGTAATTGCTGATAAGCTGCTCGGCCCCAAAGCCGGGGGAGAGGGTGTTGCGGACAAGCTCTTCCTGGTAGGGATTGTCCAAACGGCCGGAAAACGCGTGGCGGGCTTCGATGATGATTTGGGCCAAAAGCGCATTTTCCGGTTCCTGTACAGTCAGTACCTGATCGCGGAACACTTGCATGTAGGGGGAATGGCACTGGAAGGCGATTACAACAAGGCTGGGCGCGACGCGGCCGTTGGTGACGACATTATGAAATTCGTTGGGCTGGTGGAAGATGATGCTGCCCCGCTTTAGGGTATGGCGTTTATTTCCGGCTACGGCGTCGATCTCGCCTTTGTCTACACAGACCAGTTCCCAGAAATCGTGGCTTTCGCCGGGGAAAGTGAAGTCGCTCATATAGTCAAAGTAGTGGATGGAGATAATGCTGCGGATGGAAAATACGGTCCGCAGATGGGTGCTTTTGTAGGACATGGACTGCCTCCGTGTTAGATGGTGACGTGTATTTGGTTCTATAGTGGCAGTATAGCATGGAGACGGGGAAGAATGCAAGGGATGTTTCTGTGTGTTTAATGACCGCAGGGAAAGGGGATTTTATATGGCAAAGACGAAGGGGCGGGTTACGCTGCCCAGTGAGGCGAATTTTCTGGAGGAGACAAAGGAGATGATGGGGCGCTGGGGGGCGGATGCCCTCAGGGACAGCGACGGCACCAAGCTTCCCCAGGAGATCAAGGACCTGGATGCCGCGATCTATACTACATATTTTGTGGCCAGGGGACACAATGCGTTTGCCAAGGAGCATATGGAGGAGTGTCAGCAGATGTATCTTATGAGCCGGCGGGTGACGGCTTTGGGCTCTGTGGCCGAGATTCCGTTTATGGAGGGGTATTTCGGGCAGCAGGTGGAGCCGGATTATGTCCATGACTGCAAACGGTGGTGGGAGGTTATGGACAGGACAACAGGCCAGGCTGTGGATCCGGACTTCTGGGATGTGGATAAAGAGAACCATGTGGTGACAGTTAAGGAGGCAGCGGCTTTTCACGAGTACACGGTGTCTTTTTTGGTTTATGCCATCTGGGACCCTACCCAGATGTACAACCACATTACCAACGACTGGGGGGACAAGCCTCATGAGATTCCTTTTGATGTGCGCCAGCCGGCTTCCGGGGCGTTTGCCAGAGAGTATCTCATCCAGTGGCTAAAGGATAATCCGGACACGGATGTGGTGCGGTTCACCACCTTTTTCTACCATTTTACTCTTGTGTTCAATGACAATGCCAAGGAGAAGTTTGTGGACTGGTTCGGGTACGGGGCCACAGTGTCCGTGAAGGCGCTGGAGGAGTTTGAGAAGGAGTACGGATACCGCCTGCGGCCGGAGGATATTGTGGACAACGGATATTACAATTCCACGTTTCGGGTTCCCACAAAGCAGTATCTGGATTATATGGATTTTATCCAGCGCTTTGTGGCCGCAAAGGCTAAGGAGCTGGTAGACCTGGTCCATGAGGCGGGCCGGGAAGCCATGATGTTTTTGGGGGATAACTGGATCGGCACAGAGCCTTACGGGAAGTATTTTCAGGGGATCGGCCTGGATGCGGTGGTGGGAAGCGTAGGCGGCGGAGCCACCCTGCGTCTTATTTCCGATATTCCGGGGGTGAAATATACGGAGGGGCGCTTTTTGCCCTACTTTTTTCCGGATACGTTTTATGAGGGCAATGACCCCTGCAAAGAGGCCAGGGAAAACTGGCTGGGAGCCAGGCGGGCTCTTATGCGCAAGCCTGTGGACCGGATCGGGTACGGCGGCTATCTGAGCCTGGCTTACAAGTTCCCCAAATTTGTGGATTATATTGAGCAGGTTACGGATGAGTTCCGTGAGATTTATGACAATATCGGCGGCAGCCGGCCTTACTGCGGGCTAAAGGTGGCTGTGCTTAACTGCTGGGGACAGATCCGGGCGTGGCAGGCTTTTATGGTGGCCCATGCCCTGTGGTATAAGCAGACCTATTCCTATTTCGGGATGTTGGAGTCTCTGAGCGGGGCCAGCGTGGATGTGGTATTTTTGAGCTTTGATGAGATTAAGGAGAAGGGGATCCCTGAGGATATTGACGTTATCATCAACGCCGGGGCGGCGGGTACGGCTTTTTCCGGCGGCGAGACGTGGCTGGACGACAGGATTGTGACGGCTGTGAGGAAGTTTGTCTATGACGGCGGCGGGTTTGTGGGCATTGGGGAGCCGTCGGCGGTTCATGGCAACGGGCGGTTCTTCCAGCTGGCAGATGTGCTGGGGGTTGACAAGGAACTTGGGTTCAGCCTTTCCACGGACAAATATTTTAATATAGAGATGGAACAGCATTTTCTAAAGGAGGACAGAAAGGCCGCCTTTGATTTCGGGGAGAGCGTTCAGAATGTTTACGCGCTTTCCCAGGATACGGAGATTGTGGAGTATTCTCGCGGGGAGGTCCATGTCAGCGCCCATAAGTACGGGGCGGGACGGGGCGTCTATCTTGCGGGGCTTCCTTACAGCTATGAGAATACCAGACTTTTGATGCGCAGCTTGTTTTACAGCGCGGGGAGGGAGCAGGAGATGAGGCGGTGGTTTGCGGACAATCTGCTGTGCGAGGTCCACGCCTATCCGGAGACTGGGAAGTACGCGGTGGTGAATAATTCCCAGGAGGCCCAGAATACCTTGCTATACGACGGGACGGGAAATGTCTGTGAGATCTGTCTAAAGGGCGGTGAGATACTCTGGAAGGAGATATGACGGGCTGCGGCAAATGTCCGGGATTGTCAAAAATTTAGATTTTGGGAACCGGGCAGGAGTGAAAGCCTTGGTCAAAATGAATATAGTATTCCACAGATGGAACGCATGTCTATGCAAATTCACCAGAAATATTTGATTGTATAAATATAAGGGCTGATTGTGCAAATATTTTCCTGTGCAGTTTTACTATACTAGACATATGAGAAACAAAAGGTAATGCAGCAAGAAAGAGGAGGATCTTATTTATGAAGAAAAAAGTTATGGCCCTGGTAATGGCATCGGCAATGGCGTTTTCGCTGACTGCGTGCGGTGGAGGCGGGGAATCGACTGAGACCACAGCCGCGCCGGCAGCTCCGGCGGAGACCACGGCCGCGCCTGCGGGAGGCGGGGAGGCAGCCGCGCCGGAAGGGGACGGAAGCGGTCTGGTTTACTGGTCCATGTGGGAGGCTACGGAGCCTCAGGGTCAGGCCATTCAGGCGGCTGTTGACAAGTTTACGGCCGACACGGGCATTGCCGTGGATCTGCAGTTTAAGGGCCGTACCGGTATCCGCGAGGGACTTCAGCCGGCATTGGACGCAGGGACGAACATTGATCTGTTTGACGAGGATATTGACCGGGTGAACACCACATGGGGACAGTATCTGATGGATCTGGAGGATCTGGTTAATGGAGCGGACTACGAGGCTACGGCTAACGCGGGCCTGATGGCTGCATGCCGCGACGTAGGCGGCGGAACCTTAAAGTCCATTCCTTATCAGCCCAATGTGTTCGCGTTCTTCTACAATCAGGCTATTTTTGACGAGGCGGGCATCACGGCGGTTCCCACTACCTGGGAGGAGTTGGACGCGGCCTGCGCGAAGATCAAGGAAGCAGGCTACACACCTATTACCTGTGACGACGCTTACATTACCTGTATGTTCGGATATCACATGTCAAGGCTGGTAGGGGAGCCGAAGACCGAAGAGATCGTCAAGGGCGGACAGTGGGATGACCCGTCTGTTCTGGCTACGGCACAGGCTTACGCTGATTTTGCCAGCAAGGGCTACTTCTCCGAGACCATCGCGTCCAACGTGTGGCCGGCAGGACAGAATCAGGAGCTGGCTATGGGAACAGCCGGTATGTATCTGAACGGTTCCTGGCTGCCTAACGAGGTGAAGGACATGGCAGGGGATGACTTTGTATGGGGATGCTTTAGCTATCCTACGGTTGAGGGCGGAACCGACGGCACGGACGCTGCCAACTACGGCGCTCAGGTGCTTGCCATTAACAAGGATTCCAAGAACGCTGAGAACGCGTTTAAGCTGATCTGCTACATCACTCAGGGTGAATTTGACAAGATGCTCTCCGAGATGTCCGTTGGTATCCCGGCAGATTCCAACAATACGGAGTGGCCGGAACTGATCGCCTGCGTGAAGCCGGTTATGGACAGCATGAACATCCGTTATCCGTGGGCAGCAGGCGCTGAGGCCAACGCGGATCTGACTCCTATCATCAAAGAGAACTTCCTGAAACTTTGCGGCGGCAGCATTGACGCCCAGGGCTTTGTGGATGCTTTGAAGAAGGCTGGCAACTAATACAATTTAAAAGAGGCGGCAGGGTTAGCTGCCGTCTCTTGTTTATTTAAGGAAAGGGGGAATGGGGATGAAGCGAAATAAAGGTATGATAATCCTGTTCTTGACTCCGGCAGTGTTTATGTTTTCCGTTATTTTCCTGTATCCCATTATCCGTACCGTTATCATGAGCTTTTTCAAGATTGACGGGATCACGGACCCGGTTGCCAGGTGGCAGTTTACGGGGCTGGCCAATTTTGTGAAGCTGGCCAATACCAGCCTGTTCCGCATTTCCATGTGGAATCTGCTGCGCATCTGGCTGTTTGGGGGCATTATCGTTATGTCCCTGGCGCTTTTGTTTGCTGTTATCATCACCAGCGGCATCCGATTTAAGAGCTTTTTCAGGGCAGTTATCTACCTGCCCAATATTGTCAGCGCGGTTGCTTTGGCGACCATGTGGCTGCAGTATGTTTACAGTCCCAAGTTCGGGCTTTTGAAGACCATGTTTACGAAGCTGGGTCTCACGGATCTTGCCAAGATCCAATGGCTGGACAATGACCACAAGTTTGCGGCTCTTCTGCTGGCCTACTGTTTTGGTATGGTGGGGTATCACATGCTGATATTTGCCAGCGGCATTGAGCGCATCAGTTCCGATTATTTTGAGGCGGCCACTCTGGACGGGGCCAACAAGTTTAATCAGTTCCGCTATATTACTTTGCCTTTGTTGAAGGGCGTTTTTAAGACGAACATTACCATGTGGAGCGTTACCAGCGTGGGATTTTTCGTGTGGTCCCAGCTGTTTTCCACGGTTACGGCGGATACCCAGACCATCACTCCCATGGTTTATATGTATATGCAGATTTTCGGCGCAGGCAACAGCATCACCGAGAGAAACTCCGGTCTTGGGGCTGCCATCGGCGTGCTCCTCAGCGTGTGCGTGGTGACTGTATTCTGGATCTGCAATCATCTGCTTAAAGATGATGATCTGGAATTTTAGAAGGAGGGGACGATTATGGCGAGAGAGAAAAAGTACCGGGAACCGGTTAATTGGAAGCGGGAGCTGCGCCTTGCCCCAGGGTATCTGATCTTGCTTTTGTGGATTACCTTTACCTTTGTTCTTTTGGGATGGGTGCTGCTAGCCAGCTTTTCCACCACCAAGGAGATTTTTTCTAATAAGCTTCTGGCTTCGGGGCTTCATTTTGAGAATTATGTGAAGGCCTGGATCAATTCGGATGTGGCGGGGATTTTCAGAAATTCTCTGATCTATTCCATCATCTCCTGCAGCCTTTTGATCATCATCTGCGCTCCTGCGGCTTATGTTCTGGCCAGGTTTATCTTTCCGGGCAACAAGCTGATCCAGACAGGATTTGTGTCTGCTATGGGCGTTCCGGTGGTTATGATCGTGCTGCCGCTGTTCGGCATTGTGGCCAGCATGGGGATCCTCAACAATGTGATGAGCAACGCGGTGCTGCTGATCTTTCTGTACATCGGCATCAATGTGCCGTACACGACGATTTTCCTTATGACGTTTTTCAGCAATCTGTCCAGGGCCTTTGAGGAGGCCGCGGCCATTGACGGGTGCCCGCCTACAAAGACGTTCTGGCTTATCATGCTTCCCATGGCCCAGCCGGGGATCATCACAGTGACGATTTTTAATTTTATCAATATTTGGAATGAGTATTTTATTTCCCTGATCTTTGCCAACTCGGATAAGCTGCGGCCTATTGCGGTTGGACTGTACTCTATGATCAACTCCATGAAGTATACGGGGGACTGGGCCGGGATGTTCGCGGCGGTGGTTATCGTGTTTTTGCCTACCTTTATCCTGTATATCTTTTTGTCGGAGAAGATCATCGCAGGCGTTACCGGCGGCGGTGTGAAGGGGTAAGGGACTAGTACATCATTGCATTAATTCCTAAGCAATAGTACTCGCTCTCTACGCCAGGAGCACGTCTGCGAAGCTAGATGTAGGGTCCACTACACCGTCGCTTCGCAGACGCACACCTGACGCAG
>Ga0224483_100221_pt1 | contig 16276 bp, 9 predicted proteins | sample hydfratestSal1_FD_181453 | JGI IMG/M metagenome (GOLD analysis project Ga0224483, IMG submission 181453) | Metatranscriptome of mouse feces microbial communities from Columbus University, Ohio, United States - Sal1 (Metagenome Metatranscriptome) ... | reverse complement strand
CTTTTTGCTTCACAGGAAGACGTGTGAGGTACATTTTTGTTGTTAAAATCCGGTTATGGAGGTAATGATGCAGAGAAGAAAAAATAACAGAAAGAGTAACGGCAAGAAGACGGCACGGAAGACAAATCGCAGAGATATTTTTGCAGAAGATTTTTTCCGGGAGGAAGACGGGGACTTTGATGAGGAAGACATGGACAATGTGACAGACGATACACTGGAGTTTCTGAGTCTTGATGATGAGATGATAGAAGACTATAACCGTGCGCACAAACGCAAAGAATCCGGCCGGAAGGCTTCCGCGTCCAAAGCCTCCGGAAAAGGCAAAGTATACGAAGAGATTGAAGAAATATATGAAGACGAAGAAGAGTATGCTGCTGTGTACGAGGATGAAGAGGACGACGGGTACGACGGCGAAGAGTACGAAGAGGAAGAGGACGACGGGTACGGCGACGAAACGTATGCGGAGGAAGACGGCGCGTATGGTGAATATGAGGCGTATGCGGAGGATGATGACGAAGACGGCGGATATGAAGCCTATGAGGATGAGGAAGACGACAGGTACGACGAAGAAGCGTACGATGAGGAAGACGACAGGTACGACGAAGAGTACGACGAGGAAAATGACGGGTACGGCGACGAAGAGTACGACGAGGAAGACGACGGGTACGGCGACGAAGAGTACGATGAGGAAGACGACGGGTACGACGAAGAGTATGATGAGGAAGATGAAGAGTACGACGACGAAGATGATGAGTACGAGTATGGCGAGTATGATGACGACGAAGACTATGAGTATGATGAGGAAGAGCGGGACGGTGTTATTGTACGCATAAGAGATTTCATGACGCATATGAGTACACTGGACGTGGTTGTGGCGATGCTGGGTATCGTCGTGCTGGCAGGTGTTTTCCTCAGCGGCGGATTGTATCTCAATGCCAGATCTGTAGCCAGACAGGTAGACGCTTTTGCATCGGTGGGAGAAGAGCTGGCAGGTATTTCCGTGATCGGGGAGAGCGGTCTGGTCGCTGTGTCGGAGTCGGCAAAGCTGTCCAATATGATCGATCTCGAGGAAGAGACTCCGGAAGAAGAAGTGCAGGAGGAGATACAGGAGGATCAGAAGAAAGGAGTGGAAGTTACACTCAATCTGACCTCGATCCAGTCCGACTTAAAAGTCAAATTTGTAAATAAGGCCACCGGCAAGCTGATCGGCGGCGTGCCTTTTGAAGTAGAGGTTTCCGGTAAAAAGTCGTTCGAGATGAAGGATGACGATAAGGACGGTATTATTTACCAGACCGGTATAGCTGCCGGAGATTATAGTGTAAAGATCAAACCTTTTGCAGATAATAAGTATGCGGACTATAAACTGCCGTCTTCGGCCGGCAGCGTTACGGTCAAGGATACCATCACCTATAAGAAAGTGGATGTGGTGGACGAGGTCAAGACTGAGGCGGAAGTCAACGCAGCAGCGGAGGACACCGCCCAGCAGAATACAGTCGTGGAGTCTGCCCTGAAGGATACGGTGGAGTGGGTGGAATCTACCAGGACACCTGTCGGCGAGGAAAAGGCGACTTATACAGAAGTGAATAAGAAGGATATACCCGATCCGTGGAAGATTGCCGGTATGGGCGGCACATTCATGAAGATGGTGAATGACGGAGTGCAGCCGACTACCGAAGGTGTTGATACACCGGGTGAAGGTGACGGTAGTACGTCTGGCGGCGACGGCAGTGGTGATGGCAACGGTGGTACGTCTGGCGACGGCAGTGGTGATGGCAACGGTGGTATGTCTGGCGATGGCAGTGGTGACGGCAACGGTGGTACGCCTGGCGATGGCAGCAGCGGTGACGGTAACGGTGGTACGCCTGGTGATGGCAGCAGCGGTGACGGTAATGGTGGAAGCAGTGGAGGAAACGGCACGACGGATCCGAAACCTTCTGTGACAATTTCTTTAGATACTACCAGTTTTACCCTGAAAAAGAATGATACCAGGACTTTGACGGCCAAGATAGAGAACACAAGCTCTGCACCTGCATGGGCATCCAGTAACAGCGCGGTTGCTGAAGTGGGGAATGATGGTACAGTAAAGGCTGTTGCGGTCGGTACGGCAACGATTACGGCTACGGTGGACGGTGCCAGTGCATCCTGCACAGTCACAGTTACAGAGGATCCGAAGCCCTCCGCGACAATCTCTCTGGATACCCAAGCCATCACCCTGAAAAAAGGGGAAAGCAGGGCTTTAAAGGCGACTGTAAGTACGGGTGCCACACCCGTATGGACGTCCGGGAACAAGAACGTGGCGACCGTTGATATGAACGGTACCGTAACGGCTGCGGCAGCCGGCAGTACCACGATCACGGCTACGGCAGAAGGGGTTTCGGCATCCTGTACAGTTACAGTCACGGACGAGCAGGCCGCATTCAGCCTGAATCCGGCCAGTCTGGAACTGAAAAAGGGCGAAGCAAAGGACATCGCCGTAGTCTCCAATGTGCAGATCAAGTCGGTGGCATGGGGCACGGACAACCCGGCTTCCGTAACGGTCAGCGGCACCGGACAAAACGGGGCGACCGGGCGGGTGACCGGCGTGAAAGAAGGAAATGCGACGCTGACGGTCAGCATTACCACAACAGATAACAAAGAGACCAAACTGTACTGCAAGGTGGCAGTTAAGGGCGACTATACGAAGGTTACGGTCACCGGAGCCGCGCAGCTGGCGATCGGGAAGACGACTACGCTTACGGCGGTGACGGAACCGAAGGACGGCAAGATCACATGGACCAGCAGCAACGACAAGATCGCCAAAGTGGATGACAAGGGTGTTGTGACCGGCGTGGCGGAAGGCCAGGTGGAGATCAAGGCGGCCTGCACGGATAACACGGCGGTATATGCAGTCCATAAGCTGGCCGTTAAGAAGACCGTGGCAGACGGTACGACCAAGCTGAAAGACAAGGACGGCAATCAGATGTACTATCTGGACGCTTCCGGCGCGTACAAGGAAGCGACCTATGACGATTACAGCAAGTATGAGAAGTTCTACAAGATGGACAAGCAGGCGTCGGCCTATAAGTATACGGGATGGCAGACCATTGACGGCAGCGTATTCTTTTTCGACAAAGAAGGTAACTTCGTGACGGGTGAGCAGGTCATCCAGGGCGCCAAGTATAATTTCGGCAGCGACGGTAAGATGGCAACCGGCTCGGGCAGCATGGGAATCGACGTTTCCAAGTGGAACGGCAATATTGACTGGAACGCGGTAAAAAATTCCGGAGTCTCCTACGCGATCATCCGCTGCGGTTACAGAGGTTCTTCCACGGGAGCGCTGATCGAAGATCCGAAATTCCGGAGCAATATCAAGGGCGCCAAGGCGGCGGGACTGAAAGTGGGCGTGTATTTCTTCAGTCAGGCGGTCAATGAGGTGGAAGCAGTCGAAGAGGCATCCATGGCGTTGTCGCTGGCCAGCGGATACGGCCTTAATTACCCGATCTTCCTGGATGTGGAATCCAGCGGCGGCCGCGGGGACGGCATCAGTAAAGAGACGAGGACAGCGGTTTGTAAGGCTTTCTGCAGTACCGTACAGAACTCCGGCGTATCCGCAGGAATCTATGCGAATAAGACATGGTTTACGGAGAAGATCAATACAGGCAGCCTGACAGGTTATAAGATCTGGCTGGCGCAGTATGCCAGCGCGCCTACCTACACGGCGACCAGATACGATATGTGGCAGTACTCTTCCAAGGGTAAGGTCAGCGGTATCAATGGCAATGTGGATATGAATATCAGTTATCTGAACTATTAAGGGTTGCATTTTAGGGTAGAGTGGCGGTATCATTAGGAAAGAGATTTTTTGAGAAGACGGAGGAAACTTATGAGAACTTATCTCGTTACAGGAGGAGCCGGCTTTATCGGATCCAATTATATTCATTATATGTTCCGCAAATACGGCGGGGAAATCCGGATCATAAATGTGGATGCCCTGACCTATGCGGGCAATCTGGAGAACCTGAAAGAATTCGAAGGGTGGGATAATTATACGTTCGTGAAGGCGGATATCTGTGACAAGGAGGCGATCGCAGCCATTTTTGCAGAGAATGAGATTGACCGGGTGGTACACTTTGCGGCGGAGTCCCATGTGGACAGGAGCATTAAGAACCCGGAGGTGTTTGTGCAGACCAACGTGCTGGGTACGGCGGTGATGTTAAACTGTGCAAAGGCCGCGTGGGAGCTGCCCGACGGCAGTTACAGGGCGGACAAGAAGTTTTTGCATGTGTCCACGGATGAAGTGTACGGTTCTCTGGAGGAGGACGGCGGCTATTTCTATGAGACGACGCCTTATGCGCCTCACAGCCCTTATTCGGCCAGCAAGGCGGGCGCGGATATGCTGGTGAAAGCCTATATGGACACCTATCATTTTCCGGCGAATATCACCAACTGTTCCAACAACTACGGCGCTTATCAGTTCCCGGAGAAGCTGATCCCGCTGATCATCAACAATGCGCTGCAGGGGAAGAAGCTGCCGGTATACGGCGACGGTAAGAATGTGCGCGACTGGCTCTATGTGGAGGATCATGCCAAGGCCATCGACATGGTGCAGGAGAAGGGCAGGCTGTTTGAGACGTACAATGTAGGCGGCCACAACGAGAAGCAGAATATCGAGATCATCAAGATCATCATTAAGACACTGCAGGAGATGCTGGCGGAGGATGACCCGCGCCGGGCGCTTGTCAGCGAAGACCTGATCACTTATGTGGAGGACCGCAAAGGCCATGACAGAAGATATGCCATTGCGCCGGACAAGATCAAAGAAGAGATCGGCTGGGAGCCGGAGACGATGTTCGAGGAAGGAATCCGCCGCACGATCGAGTGGTTCTTTGAGAACGAAGACTGGATGAAGAATGTCACAAGCGGCGACTACCAGAAGTATTACACAGACATGTATAAAATGTAAAAGGAAATCATAAAGGGATCGGGTGACTTTCATGAAGGGAATTATTCTTGCGGGCGGCTCGGGCACAAGGCTGTATCCGTTGACAAAGGCAGTCTCCAAGCAGATTATGCCTATTTACGATAAACCGATGATCTACTATCCGTTGTCCATACTTATGCTGGCAGGGATCAGGGAGATCCTGATCATATCCACACCGAGAGACCTTCCGTCCTTTCGGGAACTGTTCGGAACGGGCGAACAGCTCGGCCTGCGGATGGAATATGCCGTGCAGGAACACCCGAGAGGACTGGCGGACGCTTTTATCATCGGGGCGGGTTTTATCGGGGATGACAGGGTGGCGCTCGTGCTGGGGGATAATATTTTCTATGGGCAGAGCTTTTCCAGGGTGCTTCGCGAGGTGGCTTCCAGAGAAAAAGGGGCGACGATCTTCGGCTACTATGTGCGGGATCCCAGAGAGTACGGCGTGGTGGAGTTTGACGAGAACGGCAGGGCGCTTTCCATAGAGGAGAAGCCTGCACAGCCGAAGAGCAATTATGCCGTGCCGGGGCTTTATTTCTATGACAATGATGTGGTCAGTATCGCGGCCAATGTGAAGCCTTCTGCGCGCGGGGAGATCGAGATCACGAGTATCAACAACGAATATCTGCGCCGGGGTGACCTGCGCGTGGAGACTCTGGGGCGCGGCTTTGCCTGGCTGGATACGGGCAATCATGATTCCCTGCTGGATGCGGCGGATTTTGTGGCTGCTTTTCAGAAGCGGCAGGGGCTTTATATTTCCTGTATCGAGGAGATCGCCTATAAGAGAGGCTTCATATCGAAGGAACAGCTGCTTAAGCTGGCGGAGCCGCTGATGAAGACGAATTACGGACAGTATATGATTGAGGTTGCAAATGGACTTTAGGAAAATCAGAAGAATGCTGTTTATCATGATCTTCCTGTTTCTGCTTCTGGTCGGTGTGATCGCGGCAGCGAATCTGGATCAGGTGAAACAGAAACTCGGTCTTGGCGGGCAGGGAGGAACGGAAGAGGAGACAGAAGAGGCGCAGGCCGACAGAGGCGACGGACAGAGAGGGGATGATCTGTCTGCTTTTCTGCGGGACGAAACCTTTTTTGATCCGGAGGTGAAGTTTAAGAGCATTGAGACTTATTCCGGCAGGACCGTATCCCTGATGATGAGTTCCGTGGCGAAGGATCTGCGGATCATGATCGTGGACAGTGTGGGGCAGCTGGTGACCGGCACCCCTTTTCAGGTGACGGTACAGGGCGCCGGGAAATATACGGACAGTGACGAGGACGGTATCATCTATATCGACAACCTGCGTGCCGGGGAGTACAGCGTCTCACTGGAGGAAGCAGAAGGTTACCGGGTGCCGAACACGATCACGTCGATTCAGGTCAAACAGGAAATCGAATACCGTGTGCTGGACGATATCGAGTATCTGATCCTGACAGAGGATGAGATTGACGCGGATAAGGAAGACAAGGAAGTAAAAGGCGCGGAGGAAGACGCCGACGGCAGTGAGAATACGGATCTGCTGGCTGCAAAAGGCAGTGAGAAGATCGGTATAGACGTTTCGAAATGGAATAAGACGATCGACTGGGAGGACGTGAAAGACGCAGGTGTGGAGTTTGCGATCATCCGCTGCGGCTACCGGGGTGCGTCAAGCGGGGCGCTGATTCTGGATCCGATGTATGAGCGGAATATCAAAGGGGCGATCGATGCGGACATTCCGGTGGGTGTCTACTTCTTTACACAGGCAATCGACGAAGTGGAGGCCGTGGAAGAAGCCAGTATGGTGATCAGCCTGATCGAGAAGTATGACGTGGATTATCCGGTCTTTCTGGACAGTGAGAGTGCGGGCGGTTCGGGCCGTGCGGACTGGCTGGAGGCGGATGAGAGGACGAAGGTACATAAGGCCTTTCTGGAAACGATCTCTGCGGCAGGGTATGAGACCGGTGTTTACGGTTCCAGGAACTGGCTCAACGAGCAGGTCAACATGAAAGATCTGTCAGACTATAAGACCTGGCTGGCCGAGTATGCAGAGGTTCCTCAGTACGACGCGTATTATCATATGTGGCAGTATACCTCCAAAGGTACGGTGGACGGTATTGATACGGATGTGGATCTGAATCTTAGCTATATGAATATTGACACGTCCATCAACCATGCAAAAGGTGCGGAAGGCTATTCCGGTGTGATCGACGGTGACAGCGGGAATGTGCCGGTGGGCAGTGATGACGAATAAAAGCAGGGAAGAGCGAACAGAAATCAGGAACGGGAAGGACAGGAACATGGGTAAGATAACGGTAGAGACATGCGGGATAGAAGGGCTTAAGGTGATCACGCCGACTGTTTTCGGAGATGCCAGAGGCTACTTTATGGAGACCTATAATTATAATGATTTCAAGGAGGCGGGGATTGATCAGGTTTTTGTGCAGGACAACCAGTCGGCTTCCGTGAAGAATGTGCTCCGGGGGCTGCATTTCCAGATTCAGTATCCGCAGGATAAGCTGGTGCGTGTAGTGAGCGGGGAGGTCTTCGATGTGGCCGTAGATCTGCGGCCGGGTTCGGCGACTTATGGCAAGTGGTTCGGCGTGGTGCTCTCGGCGGAGAATAAGAAACAGTTTTTTATCCCTAAGAATTTTGCGCACGGTTTCTTCGTGTTGTCCGATTATGCGGAATTTACGTATAAGTGTACGGATTTTTACCATCCAAACGATGAGGGCGGCATTATATGGAACGATCCCAAGATCGGTATCGACTGGCCGATCCCGGCAGGAACACAGTTGATCATGTCCGAAAAAGATACGAAATGGGAAGGCCTTGCGGCATACACAGAGAAGTATCGCAGATCGTAGACGGCCGGCAGCCGGATCGGACGGACAGCAGAAAATCTAAGAACAGTAATTCAGGAAAGCAGGAACGTGGAAAAGACAGAATATACGAATCATTCCGATAAAAAAATAAAGACACCCAAAAAGTCCGCAGGAGTTGCCGTTTTCTGGGGACTTGGTGTGATTTTGGCGGCAGTGCTCGTTCATCATCACAATCCGCTGGCGGATCAGGTGACAGAGCAGATGAAAAAAGTCAGCGGTTGCGTGCTGATCACTTTTACATGCATTATTTTTACGATCTACTATGAAAGGATCCTGACGATCCCGGCAGAGCTTTTTCAGAGCAGGAAGATGATCTGGAAGCTGGCGAAGAACGATTTCAAGAACAGATATGCCGGCTCCTATCTGGGGATCATCTGGGCGACGGCGCAGCCCATCGTCACGGTAGTCATGTACTGGATCGTCTTCGATAAAGTGTTCGATACGAGAAGCCAGATGGTGGCCAGCGGGCTGGAAGTACCTTATGTGCTCTATCTGACGGCCGGTCTGGTGCCCTGGTTCTATTTCAGTGAGGCAATCACACAGGGAACGATGGCGCTTTTGGAGTACAATTATCTGGTGAAGAAAGTGGTGTTCAATGTCAGCATCCTGCCGATCATCAAGGTGATTTCGGCTACGTTCATTCATGTCTTTTTTATGGTGGTGCTGTTGTGTGTTTCGGTCGGATACGGATATTATCCTAATGTCTATACGCTGCAGCTGCTCTACTACAGCTTCTGTATGTTTCTTCTGGTGCTGGGCATGAGTTATCTGACCTGCGCGCTGGTGGTGTTTATCAGGGATCTGCAGCAGGTCATCTCCATCGCCCTGCAGATCGGTATGTGGGCGACACCGATCCTCTGGAGTATTTCGATGTTAAAAACGGATAATATGAAGATGCTCTTCAAACTCAATCCGCTCGTCTATATCGTCAACGGTTACAGAAGCGCGATCTATGAGGAAGTATGGTTCTGGGAGCACTTTTATTCTTCCACGTATTTCTGGATTTTTACCATCAGCCTGTTCTGTATCGGGACGCTCATTTTCAGGCGGATGCGGGCACATTTTGCGGATGTTTTGTAATTACAGGAAACGATATAGGGGTAACGATGGATAAGATAGCGATTCAGGTGACGGATGTCGAAAAAATCTATAAATTATATGATAAACCCTCGGACCGGCTGCGGGAGGCGCTGGGAATCGGGCGCGGAAAACATCATAAGGAGCATCACGCCCTGAAAGGGATCAATATGACGATCCGGCAGGGGGAATGTGTGGGGATCATCGGCACCAATGGTTCCGGGAAATCCACGATCCTGAAGATCATAACGGGTGTTCTGAATCCGACCAGAGGAAACGTGGAGGTCAATGGACGTATTTCCGCGCTGCTGGAGTTGGGCGCCGGATTTAACAGTGAATATAACGGGATAGAGAATGTCTACTTAAACGGCACCATGATCGGTTTCAGCGAGAAGGAGATTGACGAGAAACTGGAGTCGATCCTGGAGTTTGCAGATATCGGGGACTATGTGTATCAGCCGGTAAAAACCTATTCCAGCGGTATGTTTGTGCGCCTGGCTTTTGCGGTGGCAATCAATATCGATCCGGAAATTCTGATCGTGGATGAAGCGCTGTCCGTAGGGGACGTCTTTTTTCAGGCGAAATGCTATCATAAATTTGAAGAGTTTAAAGAGATGGGCAAGACAATCGTCTTCGTCAGCCATGATCTGAGCAGCATCAGCAAGTATTGTGACAGGGTGATCCTGCTGAATCAGGGCACCAAGCTGGGTGAGGGATCGGCGAAGGAGATGATCGATACCTATAAACAGGTGCTGGTGGGACAGTACGTGCCGCCGGAGAATGAACAGGGGCGGCTGCTTGACGACGAACAGATCCGGAGTGCGGCGAAGATTAAGAAAAGCGGACAGAGTCAGGCAGGAGAACCGGAAAAAGGTGCCGGACAGGATGCCGGGACGTCTGGCGGGAAAGGCACAGCAGGAGATTCGGCGTCCGGCGGGGATGACCCGGCAGGAAGTTCGGCGTCCGGCGGGATTGCCGAGAATCCGGAACTTCTGGAATATGGTTCTAAGAAGGCCGTGATCAAGGAATACTATATCAGTGACGACAAGGGAACGGTTACCTCGGCGATCCTGAAAGGGAATCAGTTTACGATTCATATGAAGGTGCAGATGATGGAGGATCTGCATGCGCCTATATTCGCCTTTACGATCAAGAATGTACGCGGAACAGAGATTACGGGTACAAATACGATGTTTGAGAAGGCGTTTCTGGAGCCGGTGCAGGCGGGAGAGACATATGAGATTGCCTTTAGCCAGGAGATGAATCTGCAGGGAGGAGAATATCTGCTCTCTCTGGGCGTGACCGGATATGAGGAAGACGAGTTTACGGTGTACCACAGGCTGTATGATGTGCTGAATGTGACGGTGATTTCGGATAAGAATACCGTCGGGTTTTATGATATGAATTCGCGGATTGAGGTTAAGAGGGTGTAAGGACGGCGCTGTGGTGACAGACGGACGCATAGACAACAGACGGTTCCGGCTGGAATTGGCGAAGACATTGATGGTTGGGGATGGAAGAGGATGGCAGAGGGTAAGATAGAGGAGATTGGTAAGATCAGGCTGGATCTGACGCATTATCCCGGAGAGGATCTTTATTGCGACGGGGATGTGGAGGATGAGCTGCTTAAGATTGCGCGTGATTATGCCGAGGTAGAGTATCAGCGGATCATCGAGGAGCGCAGGAGCTGGCCGGTGTTGTATCATTTGTCGGGGCTGCGGGAGAATATCGTGGAGTGGCTGCCGATTGGCAGCAATGACAAGGTGCTGGAGATCGGGGCGGGCTGCGGTGCGATCACGGGGGCTTTGTCACGTAAGGCCGGGGAAGTGACCTGCATCGATCTGTCCGGGAAGCGGAGCAGAATCAATGCATACCGCCATATGGAGGCCGGCAATGTAACGATTCATGTAGGGAATTTTCAGGATGTTGAGCCGGATCTGCCCTGTGATTATGACTATATCTGCCTGATCGGGGTATTTGAGTATGCGCAGGCCTATATTGAATCCGGGAAGCCTTACGAGAGCTTTTTGAATATTATCAAGAAGCATTTGAAGCCGGAAGGACATATCGCCATCGCCATAGAGAATAAATTCGGACTGAAATACTGGGCCGGGTGCAGGGAAGACCATCTGGGGACGTATTTTTCAGGGCTTGAGAATTATCCGGACGGCGGTGTGGTGAGGACGTTTACGCGGGACGGACTGCTTGGCATCGCAAAGCAGTGCGGTTTCGGACAGGCGCAGATGTATTATCCCTATCCGGATTACAAATTCATGACCTGTCTTTTTTCGGACGAAAGGCTGCCGAAGGTGGGCGAGCTGTCGTCAAATCTGCAGAACTTTGACAGAGACAGGCTGCTACTGTTTGATGAGAAGAAGGTATTCGATACGATCATACAGGAGGGACAGTTCCCGCTGTTCTCCAATTCTTATATGCTGCTGCTGGGGCCCAGGCTGGATGTGCAGTATGTGAAGTATTCCAACGACAGGAAGGCGGAATTTCGCATTAAGACCGTGCAGCGGGCGGATGCGCAGGAGAAAACGGGGAAGATCATAGAAAAGCATCCGTTATCGAAAGAGGCATGGAAACACATCGAGCATACGGCGGAGGTTTACAGGAAGCTGACGGAGCGGTATATGGGCGGCGGCCTGGCCGTTAACCGGTGCTGTCTGGAGCGGACAGGGGCGGATAACAGCCCGCTGCTGCGTCTGGAGTATGTGGAGGGCAGGAGACTGGAAGAGCTGTTGGACGACTGTCTGGAGCGGAATGACATAGATGGATTCCAGAGGCTGTTTGGGGAGTATTTGGAGCGGATTTCTTACGGAAAAGAAGTGAAGATATCAAATTATGATTTGATATTTGCAAATCTTATCATTCCGGAAGATGCTGAGGATAAAAACAACAAGTGGAATGTTATAGATTATGAGTGGAGTTTTGAGAAAGATATTGATATAAAGGAGATTGCGTTCCGGGCGGTCTACTGCTATCTGTTGGAGAATGAGAAACGAAATAAATTAAATCTTGATTTGGTGATGAAAAAACTGGATGTCACGCAGGCGGATGCAGAGCAGTACCGGAGACAGGAGATGGCTTTTCAGCAGTATGTGACCGGCAAATATCTTTCTATGGGACAGATCCGGGAAGCAATCGGCAATCCTGTCTATACGGTGGAAGATTTTCTGCGGGGACAGGAGAAGGCGGATGACAGAGACCGGATACAGATCTATGAGGATACCGGCAGTGGGTTTCAGGAAGAACAGTCGTTTTTCCTGGATGACACGGCGGAGGAGCAGGTCTATGTCACACCGGAGGGGATGACGGAGCTTTCGGTAGTGATCGCGGGCGGCAGGAGTGCGCTGCGGATCGACCCGTGCAGTGACTTCTGTATGGTGTATCTTAAGGAATTGAAGTGGAACGGCACCGGCCTGTCCGTGAAGGGCCGGCAGGTACAGGTCAACGGCTTCAAGGCAGGGGAGAATACTTACGTCTTTCCGACCAGGGATCCGAATATCACGGTTTTGCTGTCAGGCCTGCCGGGGGGAGAGCGTAATCTGCTGCAGGTGGTGATGGCCGTGACGAGATTGCCGGAGGAGACGGCAAAGCATATGCAGAAAAGGGGACTGTTTTAGCGTATGAGCAGAGGAGCAGAGCAGTATAACTGGGCCGCTTATTATGCGGCGGTTTATGAGAAGGCGCGCAGAGAGAATATCGTGCTGGCAGAGAGGATTGCCGACGCGGAGAGAAGACAGGCCGATCTGCAGGATAACCTGGACCGGATCTGTGCGACGCCGTTTTGGAAGATGACGGTGCCTTTCCGGCGGTTTCATGACAAGATCAGGGAGCGTCTGCAGCAGCATAGGGATAAGGACAGGTGTTCTGAGAAGAACGCCTGTCTTCTGCGTTATACGAAAGAGGTACAGCGGCAGAAACAGCCCTATCAGGAGTGGCTTCGTCAGGAGACAGAAGAAAATAACGGCCGATATGAAAAAGAGGCCGGAGACAGTCTGGCCGTCAGCGGATGGCAGGCGATACGGGTGCCGGAATCCGAGATCATGCTGCTCACATACGGCGGAGGCCTGCTTTCCCCGGCTGTTTTCGAGAAAATTAAATCTTACTTTAACGAAAAGAAAGCATGTGTTATAGCCTATACGGACGAGGATTTTTACTGGGAGGAACTCTCACAGCGCATGCAGCCCTGGTTCAAGCCGTGCTATTCACCGGATACCCTGTTATCTTACAATTACTGGGGACATCTGGTGGCGGTACGGGAGAAGCTGCTGACGGAAGTGCTGAAGGAAGAAGGGGTGCGTAATCTGGCATATGAGAATATGCACGGCCGGAATGCGGAGGGAGTGGATTCACCGGAGGTCAGGTTCTATAATCTGTGTCTGTATCTGGAAGAGGCGGTGATCCGGCACTGCGAGATGAAGGGAACGCCTGTTGCGGAAAGTATCTGCCATATTCCGGGAGTGTTTTTTCACAGGCCCTATGAGCCGGAGGCCAGAGAGCGGGAGAAGATCGCTGCGTGCGAGAGCATGGCGGAGAGGTTTCTTTTGGCGGAACAGTGTCTTTGCCGGGAGCTGGACGAAGGGCTTCATCTGACGGGTGCAGGGGCGGAATATGTGGCGGTACGGGAGGCTGCGCTGTACAGGCGCGGCAGAAGAGGCAGTCTGCAGGCGGGGCCGGAGCCGGATATTTACCATATCGTCTATGATACTTCGATATCCGGCCGGGATCGCTGTGCCCGCGCCCAGAGCGCCGAGGGGCATATCCACCCCCATCCTCTTGTGTCCGTGGTGATTCCCTCCAAAGATCATCCGGAAGTGCTGGAACAATGCCTGCGGTCTTTTCGTAAGAAGACGCTTTATGACTGCTATGAATGGATCGTGGTGGACAACGGCAGCAGCAGGGAAAACCGCGACCGGATAAAGAAGCTGCAGAAGGAATATAAGTTCCTTTATTTATATGAAGAAATGCCTTTTAACTTTTCTAAAATGTGCAATATGGGCGTGGCGCGGGCACATGGGGACATGATCCTGCTGTTGAACGACGATATTGAGATCATCGAGAAAAACTGGCTGGAACGCATGGTGGGGCAGGCGCTTCTGCCGCATGTGGGCGCGGTGGGAGCCAGGCTGTGGTATGCGGGCGGCAGGCTGATCCAGCATGCGGGCATCACGAATCTGCAGATCGGCCCGTCTCATAAGCTGGTGACTTTTCAGGACGATCAGGATTATTATTACGGCCGCAGCCGTGTGGCTTATGATATGATCGGTGTGACGGCGGCCTGCCTGATGGTGACGAAGAAAAAGTACGAGGAAGTGGGCGGACTGGACGAAACCATGGCGGTTTCCTACAATGACGTGGACTTTTGTTTTAAACTATGGGAGGCCGGCTATTACAATGTACTGCGCAACGATGTGGTGCTCTATCATCACGAATCCTTAAGCCGCGGACTGGATGAGCATGACGAGAATAAGTGGGAGAGACTGCTGACGGAGAAGCGAAATCTATATGCCAGACATCCGCAGCTGGACGGCAAAGATCCTTTTTATCATGAAGCGCTTATTGACAACGCCTCTGATTACAGGTGTAATTATAAGTTTCCTTACGAGGATCCGCTGCATACGGTGGGGGTGAAGCCGCTGCAGGAAGCGGAGCTGCGGGGGATCAGGGAAGAGCGGCTTAAGCTGATGGTGGACCGGGCCGAGATGCAGCACAAGATTCACGAGGAGGAGCCGGATATCGTTTGGATCATGGGCTGGTGCTATGTGCCCGGGGAGGATAACGCCCTTTATGATAAAAAGATGCTGCTGCGGCGGGCGGACGGCCCCGGCTATGTGGCAGTGCCTGCGGACTGGCATCGTAAGGATGTGGTGGAGAGCCTGCGGGGAGAGGAACATATCGAACTGGCAGGATTCGTACTGCGGGTTCTGAAAAAGGATCTGGAGGCCGGAAGCTATCGGATCGGAATGCTTTGTACGAATCAGGTGACGGGGGAAAAGGCGTTATCATGGAGTGAGAAGGAGATAACGGTGTAATGCCGGAGGCCGTGCGGCGGCATGGTTCAGTGACAGACTGGTGAGCGGATGATGTCCGGAAAGGAAACATTACAATATGGAACAAAAGGAACAGGCCAGGATGACGGAGGAAGAGGCCCTGCGGTTTTACCGGGAAGCTTATATGCGGGAACAGAAGAAGAACCGTTTCTTAAGCGGCCGGCTGGCGGACGAGGAATATAAGAACAGGGAGCTGGAGAAGAAGCTGGCGGATATTAAGGGGACGCTTCTGTGGCGTCTGTCCAAGCCGCTGCGGAGCCTTGTGCACTGGGTACACCGCACGAAGGAGCGGGTGAACCGGTACGGGGATCTGAAAGGGATCCTGCGCAAGTTAAATGCCAAGGGAATCGAACGGAAGGCGCGGACACAGCATGGAACGGCCAGTTTTCCGAGCGTGGAGGAGGCCGGACGACAGCGGCAGACGAAATTTGACAGAAGTGTCAGGTTTAGTATTTTAATGCCGCTGTACAATACACCGGAGAAATTCTTAAGGCAGGCCGTGGAGTCTGTAACGGCTCAGACGTATCCGGGATGGGAGCTGTGCCTGGCGGACGGTTCCGACGCAGAACATGATGAGGTAGGGCAGATCTGTAAGGAATATGCGGCGAAAGATGCACGGATACGATATCGGAAACTGGTTAAGAACGAGGGGATTTCCGGCAATACCAATGCCTGTCTGGATATGGCTACCGGTGATTACATTGCCCTGTTTGACCACGACGATGTGCTGCATCCCAGTGTGCTTTATGAGTATATGAAGGTGATCTGTGAAAAGGGAGCCGATTATATTTACTGTGATGAGTCTACTTTTCAGGGCAATAAGACCATCGACGACATGATCACCCTGCATTTTAAACCGGATTTTGCGCCGGATAATCTGCGGGCGAATAATTACATCTGTCATTTCAGCGCTTTTGACAGAAAACTGCTGGAATGTATGCCCCTGTTCCGCTCGGAATTCGACGGCAGTCAGGACCACGACATGATCCTGCGGCTGACCGCGAAGGCCAGATGTGTGGTTCATGTGCCGAAGCTGCTCTATTACTGGCGCTCTCATGCGGGCAGCGTGGCGTCGGATATAAGTGCAAAGAGTTACGCGATCGAGGCGGCCAGAGGCGCGGTGGCGGCCAGCTTAAGACAGCAGGGATTCGACAATTTCGAGATCACCTCAACCAGGGCCTTTGAGACTATTTTCCGGATCAAGTATGAGATTCTGGGAAATCCGATGGTGAGTATCGTGATCGCCAACAAGGATCATCTGGAGGATCTGCAGCGGTGCATCACTTCGATCATGGACAAGAGTACCTATGACAATTATGAG
>Ga0224483_100220_pt1 | contig 16277 bp, 14 predicted proteins | sample hydfratestSal1_FD_181453 | JGI IMG/M metagenome (GOLD analysis project Ga0224483, IMG submission 181453) | Metatranscriptome of mouse feces microbial communities from Columbus University, Ohio, United States - Sal1 (Metagenome Metatranscriptome) ... | reverse complement strand
CGGCTCTTGACGATTTCAAAAAGATCCAGGAATATATGTTATTAGCAAAAAAGGAGAATGCTACAGAAACATATGCAAAATTGAAAGATGAATATCTGACAATAAAAGCACTACTTAATGTATCGGGCGTAAATTTGACGGACATTGATAAGATCAAAGAATAGCATTTAATTGAATTGCAGCCATTGGACAATTCCGGCCGGGTATGCTATAATGGCCCCAGCAGTTTATCAATCAACACCCCCGCGGGCAGCCAGGCAGGCCCGCCTGGTTGCCCGCGGGATGAAAGAGGTATCCATATGACAGACTTTTTTCAGAAAATGAATGAGGGATATGCGCAGAAGCATTTCCCCACCGGATCCGTATTTGAGAGCGCTTCAAAAACCTTAAAGCGCCGGAGCTTCGTCGGGATTATCGTCATCGGCGTGTGGGTAATCGGCGCTCTTTTCGGGCTCTTTTGGGGCATTGGAAGAACCATGGAATTTATGGCTGAGGGGAAGGACGATATGCTGGGAGTGGGCCTGGTGATCTGCGGCTTCTTCGCTGTGATCGCGCTGATTTCCGGGATTATCCTTTATTTCTTCATCAGGAACACGAGGCAGAAAAGGAGCGATTATATCAAACTTTCCGCGAAAAAGAGCCAGTTGCCGGAGAGTGAGATCGAAGCCTTTGACCGGCAGGCCGTCGCCTCCGACACCTGCATCTTAAAGCTGACGGCAGGCATTGACCGGGTTCTCTCAAGCGCCACCAACAAGGACGGATTGCTCACAAGAGACTATATTTATCTGGCAAATCCCGCCCTGATTGTCATGCGGGTGAAGGATGTAAGGGCCTGCTGCTTCAACGATTATACATATTACATCAACACCGGAAAACGCTCCAAAAAGATCCATGGCCTGGCCATTACGCTGATCGCTTCCAATGGAGTCACTGACACCTCCGACACAACGGAAGCCGCCGGGCAGGCTCTCATGGCGCTTCTCAAGGAGCGCAACAGCGCCATTGATACCAATGACGGAAAGGTGGTGCCCGAGGGGGCGCTTGACGCTTACAGGAAAAAGGTGTTAGGAAGATAAATGATCGTCTTATCCTGTTCGGGAAGCTGTCCGGCCAGGAATGCGTGGTAAATGTTTTCCTGATAGCCGTAAAAACTAATTGTATCAAACAGCGGGCCGTTTATATACTCCTGCCGCCTCCTGGCATCGCCCTTCCACAGCGCGCCAAACAGTGCTGCACGGCCGCTGGCTTCGGTTTTTGCCAGGAACCATTACATTTGATGCTTTTGCTGAATAAGGCTCTGATTTCAGCGTTCGGTATCGTCAGTGCGAGGCTCCCGCTACCGGGAGCCTACGGGATATCTTTTGGCCGCATCCTGGTCAGCTAACCAGCGAAATACAGCAGTGTCCGGATATTCCTTTCAGAAGAATGCACCGCATCATAGGTCAGGTTGGGCTCAACCGGTTCAATAATATATCCTCCCAGTCTCAGGCGCTAAAGACTCATAAGCTGCAAAATATCTGCTGTGCTTATAGCTTACCTATCCCCAAAGCACTCACATCGCCCGCCCTCTCACACCTTCCCATACAGATCATACGGCGTCTCCTGATAGACGTAATAATTCAGCCAGTTCGAGTACAGCGTATTCGCCATATTCCGCCACGTAAGCGCCGGCATGGAAAAGGGATCGTTATTTTCATAGTAATTGCAGGGCAGCTCCGGATCGAGCCCTTTCTTTAAATCGCGGTGGTATTCATTATTCAGGGTCATCCGGTCATATTCCGGGTGGCCCTGCATAAAGATCTGCTTTCCGTCACGGCTCATGACAAGGAACACGCCGGCTTCCTCCGACTGGGCCAGTACCCTCAGCTCCGGGCGCCTGTTTATATCCTCCCTGCGCACCTCGGTATAACGGGAATGCGGGCAGTAAAAGTAATCATCCAGACTGCGCACCAGCGGGACCTTGCGGTCCAGAACCTTATGACGGTAAATACCGGAAAGTTTCTTTTTCCTCGCATACTTTGGTATGCCGTAGTGATAATACAGACCGGCCTGAGCGCCCCAGCAGATATGCAGCGTGGAGGTCACGTGGCTCCTGCTCCATTCCATGATCTCAGAAAGCTCCGGCCAGTATTGGACCTCCTCATATTCCAGATTCTCCACCGGAGCTCCGGTAATGATCATCCCGTCAAACCTGCGGTTTTTCACCTCGTCAAAGGTGATATAAAATTTATTCAGATGGCTTGCCGAAGTGTTTTTCGATTCGTGCGAGGCAATCATCAGAAACGTACAGTCCACCTGCAGGGGCGTATTGGACAGCGCGCGCAGAAGCTGCGTCTCCGTGTCCTCTTTTATCGGCATCAGGTTCAGGATCAGGATCTCCAGAGGGCGGATATCCTGGCTTAACGCCCGCTCCTCGTCCATGACAAATATATTTTCAGATTCCAGCACGGATTTGGCCGGCAGATCCCTTTGTATTTTAATCGGCATGTTCGTCTCCTTCTTTCTTCTGCTGTACAGGCGGATCTGAAACGTCCCTGCCGCCCTCCGGTTCTGCGCTGTTCTGCGATTCTGCGCCGTTCTCCGGCTCTTTCCCATCCTCTGCCCTCTCCTCCAGCATGGCCAAAAACATCTCCTCAGAGATAACCGGCACGCCCAGCTCCCTGGCCTTTTTGTTTTTGGAAGAGGCAGAAGCGGTATCATTATTGATGAGGTAATTCGTTTTTCCCGTCACTGATCCGGTCACCTTGCCCCCCAGCGCCTCAATGCGGTCCTTCAGCTCCTTGCGGTTCTTAAAATGCTCCACGGTTCCTGTGATGACAAAATTCATCCCCGCAAGCGCCGCCCCGCCGTCGTCCTCCTCGTCCGCAGCGGCGGCGATGGTCAGTTCCTTAAACAGACGATCCACGATCGCGTTATTGCTCTCTTTCGAGAAAAATTCGATCCACGCGTCCGCCAGCACCTCTCCTATGCCGTCCACAGACACCAGCTCTTCCCTGTCCGCGCCGCGCATCGCTTCAAAATCATTCTTAAAATGGCGGCAGAGCATCCTGGCGTTTGCCAGCCCGATCCCCGTGATGCCCAGGCTGAAAATCACTCTCGGAAGCGTCGTCTCAGACGCGGCCTTTGTCGCCTCCATCAGGTTGTCAAAGGATTTCTGCCCAAAACCGTCCATCTTTACGATCTTTTCCTCATATCGATCCAGATGAAACAGATCCGCGTATTCATGGATGAAGCCCACGCCGATGAATTTTTCAAGCGTCGCCTCGGAAAGTCCCCTGATATTCAGGGCATCCCGGCTGGTGAACAGGGTAAAGCTCTTGATTTTTTTCGCCTGACATTCGGGATTTGTACAGTACAAAGCCTTTACATCATTCATCTGCCGGATGTTCGTGGGGCCGCCGCACACCGGGCACGTTTCCGGTATATCGCGGACGCCGCTTCTTGTTAAATTTTCCGCAATCTGAGGAATGATCATATTGGCCTTGTATACCGTAATCCGATCGCCTGCTCCCAGCTCAAGGCCCTCCAGTATGCTTAAATTGTGGACGCTCGCCCGGCTGACCGTCGTCCCCTCCAGCTCCACGGGCTCAAATACGGCCACGGGATTGATAAGCCCTGTCCTTGAAGCGCTCCATTCAATGTAGGAAAGCGTCGTCTCCTGCAGCTCATCCGCCCATTTAAAAGCAATGGAATCCCTGGGGAATTTGTCAGTGCGGCCAAGCGAACGGCCGTATGCAATGTCGTCATACAGGAGAACCAGGCCGTCAGACGGGATGTCATTTTGCTCCACCCGGCCGGAAAACGCCTCCACCGCTTCGGCCAGCGTTTCCCGTTCCACCTCCCGGTACTCCACGACCTCAAAACCCTGGGACGAGAGCCACAGGAACTGCTCCTTCCTGGAATTGTTGAAATCAGCGCCGTCTGCGCTTACCAGGCTGAAGGCATAAAAACGGACGTTCCTGCGGGCCGTCACCGCGCTGTCCTGCTGGCGGACCGAGCCGCTGCAGAGATTCCGCGGATTCTTGTAGCGGGCGTCCACATCTTCGATCTGTTCATTGATCCGCTTAAAATCCGAGTAGCGGATCACCGCCTCTCCCCGCAGAACCGCCTTCCCCTGAAACGCGATATGGAGCGGCACGTTGGCAAATACCCGGGCATTGCTTGTGATGACCTCCCCGATCTCCCCGCTGCCGCGCGTCACGGCCTTTTTAAGCTCTCCCCCGTCGTAAGTGAGCACAATGGTCAGCCCGTCCAGCTTCCAGGAGAGCAGCCCCTTTTGCTCTCCCAGCCATTCCCCCAGCTCCTCCACGCTCTTTGTCTTGTTCAGTGACAGCATCGGGCTCTCATGGCGCTCCTTGGGAAGCGAGCTCACCACCTCATAGCCCACATTCCTCGTGGGGCTGCCGCTTAAAACCACTCCTGTTTTCTCCTCCAGGCAAAGCAGCTCGTCATAAAGCCTGTCGTATTCCAGATTGCTCATGATCTCGCGGCTCTCCTGGTAATAGGCCCTCCCGGCCTCTCTCAGCCGCTCAACCAGCTCACGGATCCTTGCGACAGCGCCGGCCCGGCCGGCCTCCTGTCCCTTTTCCTCCTCTGTCTGCACACTGTCCTGCGTTCTATACTGCATTCTGATCCCATCCATTTCTGCAACTGCTCTTTCACTCAGCGGACGCACCGCGGCCGCACACCGGCCGGCTTCCTCCCATATCGAGAAGCCTGCGAAGCTCCTCCCACTCCTCTTTCGTAACCTCGCGGCACTGCCCTGTCTTTAGCCCGTCCAGCCTGATATTCATGATGCGCACACGTTTTAAGGCTGTTACCTCAAAGCCCAGGGCCCCGCACATCCGGCGGATCTGGCGGTTCAGCCCCTGAGTCAGTGTGATGCGAAAGGACCGCTCTCCTGTCTTTTCCACGCGGCAGGGCCTTGTGACCGTATCCAGTATCGGCACGCCGCACGCCATCCGGCGGATAAACGCATCGTTTACCGGACGGCTGACCGTCACCTCATACTCCTTTTCATGGCCGTTTCTGGCGCGCAGGATCTGATCCGAGAGCGCGCCCTGGTTCGTCATGAGGAGCAGTCCCTCTGATTCCTTATCGAGACGTCCCACAGGGTAAATGCGCAGGGGAAACTGAATAAAATCCACTATATTTTCCGCCCGGTCCTTATCCGAGGTCGTGCAGACGATCCCCCTGGGCTTATTGACTGCCAGAAGCACCGGGCGCTCTCCTCCCGTTACCCGTCTGCCGCCGCACACGATCTCCTGGGAGGGAAATACCCGCATCCCGGTTGACGCCTGTTTTCCGTCCACAAACACCTCGCCGGCCCCGATCCGCCGATCCGCCTCCCGGCGCGAGCAGACGCCTGCTTCACTTAAATATTTGTTCAGGCGGATCCCCTGGACGGACGAACCCAGACTCTCCTTATCCTGCCTTTTCCTATCTGTCATAACCTGTATTCTCCCCGGCTCATCTCCTGCCCTGCCTGTTGCCGCGCCCGCCAGAAGAAGCGTTTTCAGGCACGCTTTATCCGCGCTGCAGCGTCCGCAGGATTTCCAGAGAATGAAACTCCCTGTCGATAAACCGCCTCTTATTCTCCTCCACACACCGCCTGAACTCCCCAAAGGCCTCCTCCTTAAGGAGAAAGGTATACAGCTTTTCAAGCGGTGAAAACGCCGTATACTCCCAGGCATAGGCCGCCGAATCGCCGGCAGCCCCAGGAGGCTGCCTCGTATACTCCCCGTTTATGACCATGATCCTCAGCTCAAAGATACGCTGAACCAGGGGATTGGGGAGCGCCGGCTTTAAAAGCGCCCGAAAGGACTGGTATAAAAGGCGCAGCGTCTCTCCCCCGTCAATGCCCTCCCGCCCGTAATAGTCGGCGAATTCCGCAAAATACGAGGCATAGCAGGCGCATTCCACATCCTTTTCCAGCCCTTCAAAATAATTCTCGATTTCCGCGCCGTAGAGGCTGTAGGCGTCCCGCCCCGGCGCCAGGGTAAAGGTCCCGAACGCAAAAGGCCGGCCGGGAGCCCGCAGAAGGCTTCCGGGCCGCTTGGCCCCTCTGGCAAACGCTGTTATTTTCCCCCGCTCCCTGGTCAGTATCACCAGACGCTTGTCATATTCCCCGGACGGGGCGGCCATCAGAACCATCCCCGTCGCCTGCACGAGATCCCGCATACTGTCCGCCCCTTCCGCTTACCGCTCGATTTCCCTGGGATTATATCCGTAATTCTTCATATAAAGATCGCTGTCGCGCCACTCCCTGCGCACCTTTACCCACAGCTTCAGGTTTATCCTGGCGTCCATCAGGTTCTCAATCTCTGTGCGCGCCGCTGTCCCGATCCGCTTGAGCATGGAACCGCCTTTCCCGATGATGATCCCCTTGTGGGAATCGCGCTCGCAGATGATCGTGGCATCCACATCGATCAGCCCGTTCGGCCGTTCCTTCATCCGCTCCACGACCACCGCGATCCCGTGCGGTATCTCGTCGTCGAGAAGCCGCAGGGCCTTTTCACGCACAAGCTCCGCGCAGATCTGGCGCATAGGCTGATCCGTGATCGTATCCTCATCGTAAAAGCACGGGCCCTCCGGCAGATATTGAAAGATACACTCCTTCAAATCCTCCAGATTTATCTCCTTAAGCGCCGAGACCGGAACAATCTCCGCAAAATCGCAGATATCCTTATAGGCCGCGATAAAAGCCAGGATCTCCTCCCTTTTCACGGTATCGATCTTATTGATCACCAGAAGAACCGGTGTTTTCACGCGGTTTAGCTGCTCCGCGATATGGCGTTCCCCGGCCCCGATAAAGGTCGTGGGCTCTACCAGCCAGAGGATCGCATCCACTTCCTTCAGCGTGCGCTCCGCCACGCTGACCATATACTCGCCCAGCTTATTTTTCGCCTTGTGTATACCCGGCGTGTCCAGAAATACGATCTGCCCGCGCTCGTCCGTCAAAACCGTCTGGATGCGGTTTCTCGTTGTCTGCGGCTTTTCGGAAGTAATCGCGATTTTTTGTCCAATCAAATGGTTCATCAGCGTGGATTTCCCCACATTCGGCCGCCCGATCAGCGCCGCAAAGCCTGATTTTAACTCTTTCTGCATATCTTTCTCCCCTCAGAAACGGCGCTGCCCGGGCAGACGGACCGCTGCGCCAAGCAGCCCTGCACGGCGGCGGCCCCGGATGCCTGAACTCTTACCTTATTTTTTACGTTATGACTCTACTGAAACAGATTTTTAAGCTCTCCGAACATCCCCTCATGCTTCCTGAGGCATTCCGCATTTCCAATCACGCAGAAGCTTCCCTCTGAGAGAACTTCACGGATGATCCCCGCCAGCGCCCGGATATCCTCCGGCCCGGCGGTCAGGATCTCGCGGCGCTCCTGCTCAAACATCGCGTCCGTGACATGCGAGAACCACGCGGAAACGGCCTTTGCTCCCTTGTAGGGCGGGAGCAGCGGGGCATCGAGATCGCTGATCGTCCCGATCACATACTTGGTCATATCGCGTTCGTCCGCGTCGAAGCTCTCGACATACGCCGGCACTCCCTCGTAAACCTGCATGGTCTCCTGAAGCTTCGGATCGCGGTAGGATACAAAGTACCCGTCGCCAAACCGGCCCACTCCGTTCATAACGCCGTATGCGCCGCCCTTGACCCGGACATTCAGCCACAGGTAATCATAGCCCAGTATCACCTTCAGGATGCGCAACGCCCCTGTATACGAATATCCGTCCCGCCAAACGCTGCCGCTGCGCGCCACATAGTTGACCTGCGAGGAAGTCATGAAGCCCTCGTTCTGATTCTTCTTCTCAAAGATAAAGGGATACACCGTCCCGTCCCCGGCGGGCAGGCGGTCCTTTAAAAGAGGCAGGCTGCCTGCAAGCCTCTTTTGCCCTTCCTCGTCGGCTGTGTAGCTGATCACCATATTTTCAGCCGTAAACAGGCGCTTTGCCGTCTCCTTAAGCTTTGCGGTGAGCGCGTCTTTGCGTTCCTCAAAGTCTCTGGCCATATCTTCAAGGAACTGGTAATACGCAATGCCGCCCGTCTGATCATGGAAGCTGTAAATCGGTGAAAAATAGGACAGACTCCGGATCATGGCCGCCGAGTGGCCTGCGGAGTTCAGCTTCATCTGGCTGCGGGACTTCATCTCCGCCAGAATCTCGCCCAGACGCTTCGTGTCGTCTAACACAGAGTCAAGCAGGATCTCCGCGATCGCTGAAAAACCGAAATCCAGCTTGTCATAGAGCACTCTGGCGCTCGCGTTAAACACGCCTGTAAATCGCTCCCGGGACTCGGCGTCCGGATAGGCCGTCACATTTAAGCTGATGCCGCCGCTGTTTAAATTGATCTCATTCGACAGATCGCTGTATGTGTGCCTGGTGGTGTTCACATAGCCCAGCACGGATTTTAAAAGCCCCACATACGGCAGATCCCCGGACGGAACCCGGTCTGTGTAAAACATCACCTTCAGATAACCGATCCCTGAGGTATTCATGGCATGGCGCAGCACGGTCGTCCCGTCTATCACATGCTCCTCCAGAAGCAGCGGATCCGGATCCGGCTTTATATCCTCCCTGCCGAGCAGAGGGATCTTTTCCAGATCCTCCCTGGGGGACGGCGTATCCTGGTATTCTTTCAGCTCCTGTGTCCTCTGAATCAGGGCGCGGCGCTCCTCCTGCGTGAGGGAATCTCTGTATGCCTTAAGCTTTTTCCGGAGCTCTTCATCCTCTTTTGCCGTTAAGTTCTTCTTTGGGCTTACCACAATCACGGCCTCAAAGGGGTTATCCAGCAGATATTTCTTTAAAAGCCCCTCAAACCAGCCCTCGTATACGCCCTTCTTTAAAAAGGCAAAGGTATCCTCATATGCAAGGTGCATAAAGGGATCGCCGTCGTAAAGCCAACTGTCCAGGCACTGGAGGCCGTACATCAGGCCCTTGGGCGCATTTCCGAAATCCGCCTCACGGTAGCGGAATTCATAGTAATTGATTCCGGCCAGGAGCGTCTTTTCACCGATCCCCTGATCCGCCAGCCGGCGCAGGGTTCCCTTCACAACCGCCAGAAATTCGCCCTTCTGCTCCTTGGAGGCATTTTTGGCGATCACGGAGAAATAGGGCTGCAGGATGCCGTTTTCATACCCGCCCATGATATCCTGGCCGATCCCGGCCCCAATCAGCGCTTCCTTTAAGGGCGCGCCCGGCGCGTCGATCAGGACATACTCCAGGATCTGGAACACCATATAGAGCACCGGGTCCAGATCGTCCCCCACCACGGTATTGACAGACAGATAGGTCGCCTGTTCCTCGCTCTCCGCGTCGGTAATGGGATAGAAAATCTCCTTTTCCACCGGAGCGGGGAACGCCTCCTGCTCCGCGATCGCCGAATCCACCGGCTGGCGCTCATAGCGGGAGAGATATTCCCGGTCCAGCCATTCAAGCTTTTCTGCCATATCCATATTTCCATACAGGTAAATAAAGCTGTTGGACGGATGATAGTACGTTTTGTGGAAATTCAGAAAGGCTTCATACGTCAGGGACGGAATATCGTCCGGCGCGCCGCCCGACTCGTGCGAATAGCAGGTATCCGGAAACAGGATGTTCCTCGTATAGCGGTCCAGAACGCTTTCCGGCGAGGAAAACGCGCCCTTCATCTCATTATACACCACGCCGTTGTACGTCACCGGGCCGTCTTCTGAATCCAGCTCATAGTGCCAGCCCTCCTGGAGAAAGATCTTCTCCTCCCGATAGATCGCCGGGTGCAGCACTGCGTCCATATAGACATCCATGAGATTCTGGAAATCCTTGTCATTGCAGCTCGCCACCGGGTACACGGTCTTATCCGGATATGTCATGGCGTTTAAAAAGGTGTTCAGAGAGCCCTTTACCAGCTCCACAAAGGGATCCTTGACCGGAAATTTGTCAGAGCCGCACAATACGCTGTGCTCCAAAATATGGGGAACCCCCGTGCTGTCCGAAGGCGGCGTGCGGAAACCGATGCAGAATACCTTATTCTCATCGTCATTGGAAAGAAGAAATACCCTGGCCCCTGTCTTTTTGTGCTCCAGGACGGTTCCTTCTGAGTTAAGCTCCCTGACCGTCCGTTCTTCCAGTATCTGATAGCTGTTTAAATCCTTTACTGTCATGCTCATCTTCCTTTTCATTTACATTTTATTCCGCGGCGTCCGCTTACATCCTGCCCATAAATTTATCCTTCAGCACAGCAAAGCACTCCCGCACCCACATATGGATGGCAAGCACCGGATCGCCGGAGGCCGCGATGCCCGTCACGCCGGACAGCCCCTGCTTCCTGGCAATGGATTTGGCGCGGAACAGATGGTAATCGCTCGTCAGAACCGCGATGCGCACCGGATCCTCCTGGGAGCGCTCCTGGTAGTATTCCTGCAGACGGGCCTGCGCGGACTGCGCCTTATAGAATTCCTGCCTCTCAATCACCTTGCGGCTGAAGGTGATATTCTGCGCCGTGTTGGAAGACTGATCCTCCAGAAGCAGCCGTTCCGGCGCGACGCCGTTATACTCAAGATACTCGTACATGGCCCTGGCCTCACTCACCGGCTCATCCTTTCCCTGTCCTCCGGAAAGCACCAGAACCGTGTTCGGGTTCGCCTCCGCATATTCCACGGCCCTGTCAAGCCGTCTTTTCAGGGACCGGCTGATTTCACGATCCTTCACCCGGGCTCCCAGCACGATCACATAGTCCGCGGCCTGCCTGGTCGCCGTAAAGGCATGGAAGGCAATCAGCGCTTCGGTCACGGCAAAAATCACGAAGCCGGCCATACAGACCGTGGCAGCCGAGATAAAGACCCAGGACGGCGCGCGCCCCTCATGGCGGCGCAGGAAATGGAGCCCTGCGGCCAGAAGAACGAACACTGTGGCCAGCGCCGGCCAGATCAGGGAGAATGAAACGGAAAAACCCGCATATGCCGTCAGGATCACATAATAAACCACACAGAACAGGGCCGCGCCCTCCAATATCCAGGTCATGCTTCTCCTCCTTTGTATGGAATGATCAGAGTGTGTCTGGAACATGCTTTCTGCCAGATGTGCGTCACACCATCTCCCGCAGCATAGATCAGCCGTCCAGCCCGTCTGCCGCCGCTTCCTGCCTCCGGATAATATCATTCACGTCCGGCCCCGGCCCGAGATCCACCCATAAAACCTGCCCGGCATGGGGCGCGTCCGAAACCGCCGTCCCGTCCCCGTCATACAGGGCGCGGACCGTGACCTGCAGATTGCCCCCGTCCGGCTTCATCACCTCCGCCGTCTCGCCCACGCAGAACTTATTCTTCTGCCGGATCCGCACAAGGCCGTCCTCCCTTACCTCTTCTATCATACCCAGATACGTATAATTTTTTACATACGTGCTGTTTCCGTAAATCTGAGCCTCTGCGCCCGGCTTATCAAAATAAAAGCCTGTCGTAAACTCGCGGTACGTACATTTCCCGATCTCCTCCCGGTACCACTCAAGATTTGCCCGGTATTTCTCAGGACTTTCCAGATAATCGTCAATAGCACGCCTGTAGGTGCGCGTCACGGCCGCCACATAGAGCGCCCCCTTCATCCGGCCCTCGATCTTAAAACTGTCAATACCGGCCTCCATCATCTCCGGGATGTGTTCAATCATGCACAGATCCTTTGAATTAAACAGGAAGGTCCCCCGCTCATTCTCATAGACCGGCATATACTCGCCGGGCCGCTTCTCCTCCACAACCGAATAATTCCACCGGCAGGGATGCGTACACGCGCCCTGATTGGCGTCCCGTCCTGTGAGGTAATTGCTGAGCAGGCAGCGCCCGGAATAGGAAATGCACATCGCGCCGTGGATGAAGCTCTCGATCTCCATATCCTCCGGGATGTTCTCACGGATCTCACGGATCTCCTTCAGGGAAAGCTCCCTGGCAGACACCACGCGCTTTGCGCCCAGTCCGTACCAGAACCGGTATGTCCCGTAATTCGTATTGTTCGCCTGGGTGCTGATATGGATCTCCATCTCCGGCAGGATCCGCTTTGCGATGGCAAACACGCCCGGATCCGAGATGATCAGCGCGTCAGGGCCTATCTCCCTTAATTCCTCAAAATACGCCTCCACGCCCGGCAGGTCGTCGTTGTGCGCCAGAATATTGGCGGTGATATAGACCCTCACGCCGTGCGCATGGGCGAACGCGATCCCCTCCCGGAGCTCCCCGTTCGTAAAGTTGCGGGCCTTTGCGCGCAGCCCGAACGCGCCGCCTCCTAAATATACCGCGTCGGCCCCGTAGATCACGGCCGCCTTTAACGTGTCCGGGCCTCCGGCCGGAATCAGAAGCTCCCGTCTTCTCATGCTTTCTCCCTCTCCTTTTTCACGCTCACCGCCACGCCGTCCCCGACAGGGACAAGCGATGTCTCAAGCTCCTCCATGTGCGTCAGGCGGTATAAATATTCCCGCATACGGGCATGGATCGTCCGGTTCCGGCGCTCCACCGCGTAGCGGGATTCGATGATATCGCCGTCCTGGAAAATATTGTCCGATACCAGCACGCCCCCGTCACCGAGCAGGAAGAGCAGCCGGTCAAGCCAGCCCGGATACTGTCCCTTGGCCGCGTCCATAAAAATAAAATCATAAGGGCCGGAAAGTGTATAAAGCGCCTCGCCCGCGTCGCCCTCCACCAGGGTGATACGCTTCTCCTCTCCCGCCCTTTTAAAATTTGCCTTTGCAGCCGGTATGCGCTTTTCATACTTCTCAATGGTCGTGATGTGACAGTCCTTTGGCATCACCCGGCACATTAAAAGCGCCGAATAGCCAACCGCTGTCCCCACCTCCAGAATCGCCCCCGGCCGCTTAAGCGCCACCAGGGTCTTTAAAAACGCCGCTGTCTCCCTGCGGATAATCGGGATATGCAGGGCTGTGGCCTCCTCCTCGATCGCATCGCACAGGCTCCCATTCCCGGTATCCAGGGAATGGATATACGACGTAATCCTGTCATTTACTATCATATGCTCTCCGTACTGTAAATGCCCCGGCATGTTCTATTCCCCGTCCGCGTCCTTTGCCTTCGCCGCGTCGATCAGCCTTAACATCTCCTTGGAAGTCATGGACGTACTCAGCTCATAGGCGCCGGGACCCACATCATATTCGTAAAACTTGGCCTGAACCATCAGGGCAAAACGGTTGGATATCAGCCCTTCCTGTTCAAGCCTCTTCGCCACATCGCTTAAGGATTCCCCAGGCTCAATCACAATCTCCTTCACCGTGCCGGGCTCTGCGTCCACCGCCTCCGGCGCAAAGATCTCATGGCCAAACTGATAGCCCTTTGTCGCCCCCTCATACATCAGCACAAACACGGCGGCAAACACGATCAGCCTGGCCGAAATGCTGATAATCGTCGTGGTAATCCGGTTAATATCACGCGTTGTACGGCTCATACATGCCCTCCTACACCTCCATGATAATCGGCAGGATCATGGGATTCCTCTTCATCTTTTTCCACAAAAAGTCGCTTAAGCTGTCCCTGATAATATTCTTAATCTTTCCCCAGTCATTCACCCGCCGCTTTAAACAGCCCTGGACCGCATCGTCCACCACTCTCTGCGCCTCCTCCATCAGATCCTCGGATTCGCGCACATAGACAAAGCCTCTGGAAACGATATCCGGGCCGGCTAAAAGCTGGTTGCTGTATTTCTCCAGCGTCAGCACCACGATAATGATCCCGTTCTGGGCCAGGTTCTGGCGGTCGCGCAGTACGATATTCCCCACATCCCCGATCCCTAAGCCGTCCACCAGGATTCCCCCGGCCGGCACGTGATCCGTGATTCTGTGGCCCTCTGCGCTGATCTCCACCACATCGCCTGAGGACATGATGATCACATGTTCCTTCGGAATCCCCATGGACTCCGCCAGCCCCTTCTGGGCCATCAGATGGCGGTATTCCCCGTGAACCGGAATCGAATACTTCGGCCGGATCAGGGAGTACATCAGCTTGATCTCCTCCTGGCAGGCATGTCCTGAAACATGCGTATCCTGCGTGATCACCTCGGCTCCCTGCATGGAGAGCTCGTTGATTACCTTGGAAACCGCCTTTTCATTGCCGGGAATCGGCGTGGAGCTTAAAATCACCACATCGCCCGGCATGATGGACACCTTTTTGTGAAGGCTCGCCGCCATCCGCGACAGGGCGGCCATGGACTCTCCCTGGCTTCCGGTCGTGATGAGCACCGTGTCCTCTTTATTATAATTCTTAAGCTGCTCAATATCGATCAGCGTGTTCTCCGGAATGTTGATATAGCCCAGCTCGCTGGCCGTTCCGATCACGTTCACCATGCTGCGGCCTTCCACCACGACCTTGCGGCCGTACTTGTACGCGGAGCTGATGATCTGCTGCACGCGGTCCACATTCGAGGCAAACGTGGCCACAATGATGCGGTTATTCTTATGCTCCGCAAAAATCGAGTCAAACGTGCGCCCCACCGTGCGTTCCGACATCGTAAATCCCGGCCGGATCGCGTTGGTGCTGTCGCACATCAGAGCCAGCACGCCCTTTTTCCCCAGCTCTGCAAAGCGCTGCAGATCCGCCGGCTCGCCGAATACCGGCGTGTAATCGATCTTGAAATCGCCTGTGTGGACAATAATCCCGGCCGGCGTAAAGATCGCCAGGGCCGATGCGTCGGCGATACTGTGGTTTGTCTTCACAAATTCAATGCGGAAGCACCCTAAATTGATCGACTGCCCGTGCCGCACCACCTTGCGGCGGACCGTCTTCATCATATTGTGTTCCTTCAACTTGTTTTCAATCAGGCCGATGGTCAGCTTCGTGCCGTATACCGGCGCCGGCACATCCTTTAACACATACGGCAGGGCGCCTATGTGATCCTCATGTCCGTGCGTGATCACAAAGCCCTTTACCTTATCAAGATTATTTTTTAAATAGGTCACGTCCGGAATTACCAGATCAATCCCCAACATGTCGTCGCCCGGAAACGCCAGCCCGCAGTCCACGACAATAATACTGTCTTCATATTCAAAGGCAGTCATGTTCATGCCGATCTGCTCCAGCCCTCCCAGGGGGATGATCTTCACCTTATTTTGTTTATTTTCCTGTTTCAATCTGCACCTCCGTTAAGAATTTCACGTTCTTTTCCGCAGCGGCTTCTGATTCGTCTCATACCGCCTTATTCACATACTCATTTCTCGATCGCCACTCCCAGATCGCCCATCAGCTCTTCAAAAATCCGCGACATATATTCCAGCTCCCCGTCCTCGTCCACGAATTCATAAGAGGCTTCCGGATCCTCCGGGCCTGACGTATCCCTTAAAAGATAGCACTCGCCGTCCTCATCCTTTGAATCAGCCGCCAGAAGATAGCTCTCCCCGTTTATCTGCGTCTGCTCCAGCACATAAAGGCGCAGCTCCTCTCCGTCGTCTGTCTTTAAAACAACGCTGTTTTCCAAATCGTTTCCTTCATTCAGCATATCATCGAGATGACCCATCGCATTCTTCCTTTCCATCCGCGGCCCCGCGCTCTTCCTGCTCCTGATCCGGCATGGACTGCCGATCCAGATAGCCCTGAAGAATCAGGGAAGCCGCCACCTTGTCAATCACCGCCTTGCGGTTCTCCCGGCGCACGCCGCTCTCCTTTAAAACCGCCTCGGCAGCCGCCGTCGTCAGACGCTCGTCCCATAAGATCACCGGCAGCCCGGTGCGGCGCTCCAGCATGGCCTTAAAGCTCTCCGTCTTTTTCACGCGCTCGCCCAGTGTATTATTCATATTTTTAGGATACCCTAAAACAATGGTTTCAATCTTGTATTCCCGGATCAGCTCCTCAATCCGCGCGCATGTGCGGCGCAGCTTGTCCTCATCCTTGCGCACAATCGTCTCCAGCCCCTGGGCTGTCATGCCCAGCGCATCGCTGACCGCCACGCCCGTGGTCCTGGATCCAAAATCAAGTCCCAATACTCTCGTTTTCATTTCTTATTTTACCCATCAAAAAACAAGCTGGCATACCGCCAACCGCTTTCTCCTGTCCGTATAGCCCTTACGCGCCGCTGTCCGGCATATTCGTCTGCAGACAGCGGCGGTCACTCCTGTTTTCATCTGTCCGGCGCCGGCCAGCCCGGAACCGGACGCGCGCGGGCCCGCAGGCTCCCTTCAGTCTTGTCTCTACATAGACCTTCATCAGCTCTTCCAGAATCTCGTCACGCTCCACCTTCATAATCAGGCTTCTTGCACTCTTGTGGCTGGTGATGTAGGTCGGATCTCCGGACATAATATATCCTACAATCTGGTT
>Ga0224483_100219_pt1 | contig 16318 bp, 15 predicted proteins | sample hydfratestSal1_FD_181453 | JGI IMG/M metagenome (GOLD analysis project Ga0224483, IMG submission 181453) | Metatranscriptome of mouse feces microbial communities from Columbus University, Ohio, United States - Sal1 (Metagenome Metatranscriptome) ... | reverse complement strand
CTAACAGTATGGCAGAAAAAGAAACTTTTATGCGAAAGTCAATTTGACTTTTATACGGTAAATCATTATAATAGTTACAAAATTTGTAAAGAAAGAAACTGAGGGAAGACATGAAAATATCAGAATTATTAAAGACAAAAGAAGTGACGATAAGCTGTGAGCTGTTCCCGCCAAAGAAAGGCTCTGAATTGAAGAAAGCACATGAAGTTGTGCAGGAAATGGCAAAAGTGAAGCCATCCTTTATGAGCGTGACTTATGGCGCCAGCGGCGGGATTAGCGAACACACTGTGGACTTGGCAAATGAGGTGCAGAATGTGAACGGCGTGCTTGCCCTCGCCCACCTGACATGCGCTTCCTCCAGCCGGGATAAAATCCAGGAAGTGCTGGGAGAGCTGCGGGGGCATAAGATTGAAAATATCCTGGCTCTTCGGGGGGACATCCCAGAGGGGTTGGACTTCCCATTGCCTGGGCAATACCACCATGCCAGCGAGTTAATGGAAGAGATACGGGCATTTGGGGATTTCTGCATTGGCGGTGCATGCTACCCGGAAGGGCATCCAGAAGCGGAGTCCATAGAAGCGGATATTGACAACCTAAAACGGAAAGTTGAGGCTGGCTGCGAGTTCTTCACAACCCAGATGTTTTTTGACAATAACATCCTGTATAATTTCCTGTACCGCGCCTTAAAAAAGGGGATAGAAGTCCCTGTGGTTGCAGGGATCATGCCGGTCACAAATGCAAAACAAATCAAAAGGATTGCCTCATTGTCTGGGACAATCCTGCCCCAGCGGTTCCGCGCCATTGTAGAGCGGTTTGCAGGCCATCCGGCAGCTTTGAAGCAGGCAGGGATTGCCTACGCCACGGAGCAGATTATTGACTTAATCGCAAACGGCGTGGGGCATGTGCATATTTACACCATGAATAAACCAGATGTGGCAGGGGCAATCTTTGCAAACCTTTCAGAAATATACCAGGCAAAAGCATGAGGGTGGACAGGAAAGAGACGCTTCGGTACCTGGGGTACCGGGGGCAGGGGATTGACAGCCAGATGCAGAGGTTATTGGATGAGGTTGCGGACGAATTGGAACAGGCAAGCTCCCCCAAAAGTTTTTACCAGGAGTACCCCTGCCAGGCGGAAGGGGATGCCGTGCTTGTGGGGAACCTGTCTATAGAGAGCAAAAACCTTGCAAGGAACCTTAGGGGGTGCAGCCATGCCGTGCTGCTGGCGGCAACGATAGGGCGTGGGGCGGACCTTATGGTAAAAAAATATTCCATCACAAATATGGCGAAAGCCGCTATTGTGCAGGCGGCAGGGGCGGCTTATATTGAAACTTATGTGGACAAAGTGGAGTCAGCCATCCGTCAGGAAGCCGAGGCGCGCGGGCTTTACCTTCGCCCAAGGTTCAGCCCAGGATATGGGGATTTCCCCTTGGAATTCCAAGGGAAGTTATTTTCTATGTTAGAGTGCGGCAAACGGATAGGGGTGGCATTGACAGAAGGGAACCTTATGGTGCCGGCTAAGTCCGTCACGGCGGTCATTGGGCTGACCCCAAAGGAACAAGAATCCTGCCACAGGAAAACCTGCGCCCAATGCGGGAAAATAGATTGTGAGTTTCGGGAAACTATGTAGAGGAAAACGGAGAGTGAACACCATGAATGTGATAGACCGGTTGCAGACAGAAATTTTATTTTTTGACGGGGCTATGGGGACTATGCTCCAAAGCCAGGGGCTAGAGCCAGGGGAATTGCCAGAAATATGGAATATAACAAAAGGGGACGCCATCCTTAGCATCCACAAAGAGTATCTGGAAGCTGGATGCAATATCATAAAATCCAACACATTTGGGGTCAACCCATTTAAGTTGAAGGGTACAGGGCATACTTGTGAAGAGCTGACCCAAAAAGGCGTCCATCTGGCAAAGGAGGCCATTACAGAAACAGGGAAAGACGCTTACGTTGCTTTGGACATTGGGTCATTGGGCAAGCTGTTGGAGCCTTTGGGCGACCTTCCATTTGAGGATGCCTACCGTGCTTTTTCCCAGGTATGCATTGCCGGGGAGCAGGCAGGGGCTGACCTTTGTTTGATTGAGACCATGAACGATACTTATGAGATTAAGGCTGCAGTGCTGGCGGCTAAGGAAAATACGCGCCTTCCAGTTGTCGTGACAATGGTATTTGATGAAAACGGGAAATTATTGACAGGGGCGGACATGGAGGCGGCAGTTGCCATGTTAGAGGGGCTGCGGGTGGATGCCTTAGGCCTAAACTGCGGCTTTGGGCCTGACACCATGAAAAAATTCCTGCCTAAGCTCAGGGAGTGCTGCTCTTTGCCAATTGTGCTAAACCCCAATGCAGGGCTTCCTGTGGTGGTGGATGGAAAGACGTCCTACCTTGTTGGGCCAGAGGAATTTGCATCTGTGATGAAGGAAATTGCATTGGAAGGCATTTCTGCCCTTGGAGGCTGCTGCGGGACGTCTCCGGCGCATATCAAGGCCTTGGTGCAGGCATGCACGGGGATTTCCCCATTAAAAGTAGTGGATAAAAACCGTTCGGTTGTCTCTTCCTACACCCATGCCGTAACATTTGGCAATCATCCCATCCTTATTGGGGAACGGATTAACCCTACTGGGAAGGCGCGCTTTAAGCAGGCGCTTCGGGAGAGGGACTTGGAATATATCTACAAAGAAGCCATTGCACAGCAAGAGAAAGGTGCGCACATCTTGGATGTGAATGTGGGGCTTCCTGAAATTGATGAAGTGGCAATGATGAAGGAAGTTGTCACAGGCTTGCAGGGGGTCACAGACCTCCCCCTTCAGATTGACACCTCTGACCCAGCCGCCATGGAGGCCGCCATGCGGCTGTACAATGGGAAGCCGCTAGTAAATTCTGTCAATGGTAAGCAGGAATCCATGGATGCTGTGTTCCCATTGGCGGCAAAATATGGCGCCATGGTAGTGTGCCTGACCCTGGATGAGGGAGGCATCCCAGAGACCGCCGAAGGGCGCGTCCAGATTGCAGAAAAGATTATCATGGAGGCCGCGAAATATGGCATCTCCAAAAAGGATTTGCTGATAGACACGCTGGCTATGGCGATAAGCGCTGGGCAGGAAAATGCAGCGTCCACACTGGACGCGCTCCATTACGTGCGAAACACACTAAAGGTGCATACCACCTTGGGCGTTTCAAACATTTCCTTCGGGCTGCCGCAGCGGGAGAAAGTCAATACCGCCTTTTTTACCATTGCGCTGTCGAAAGGGTTAAGCGCTGGGATTATCAACCCAAACAGCGGGGCGATGATGGCGGCTTATTACGCCTTTTGCGCATTGGATGGGAGCGACGCCCAGTGCAAGGGGTATATTGGCTATTTTTCCCAGCAGGATGGGCAGCCCAAAGAGGCGGGGGACAGCGTTGGGGAGACCACGCTGTTTGAAGCAGTAGTGAAGGGGCTTTCTGGAAGCGCAGGGATTGCGGCGATGAAGGAACTGGAATCCAAAAGCCCGCTAGAGGTCATAGACACAGCCTTAATCCCTGCCTTGGACCAGGTAGGGCAGGGATTTGAAAAGAAGACTATTTTCCTCCCGCAGCTTTTAATGAGCGCGGAAGCGGCAAAAGCTGGGTTTGAGGCCATAAAAGGGCATCTTAAGGCGCAAGGGGGCGCCTCAGAGCCGAAAGGCACGATTGTCATTGCGACTGTGAAAGGGGACATCCATGACATTGGGAAAAATATTGTCAAGGTGCTGTTAGAAAATTATGGGTACCAGGTAGTTGACCTGGGGAAAGACGTGGAGCCAAAACGGGTGGTGGAGGCAGTAAAGGGACACCATGCCAGGCTGGTAGGCTTAAGCGCGCTGATGACCACGACGGTGGCGAATATGGAGCTTACCATACAAATGCTGAAAAAAGAAGCGCCAGAATGCAAAGCCATGGTGGGCGGCGCGGTGCTGACCCAGACTTATGCGGACATGATAGGGGCAGATTTCTATTCCAAAGACGCCATGGGTTCCGTCCGCTATGCGAATAGGCTTTTTGGGATAGACTAAACGAACTCTCCAACCTTTTCTGAATATATTAGTAAAAAAGAAAGGAGTTGGAGAGTTTTGAATATTAATGAGTTATTATGGGGAGCCATTGCTATCCTTGCCGTTTTGGCGGCGGCCCTTGCCTGCTGCTGGCAGCATCGGAAAAGTAAGGCAAAGCATCTGGTAGCCATCCGGGGCGAGCAGGAAAAATACGCAGAGGTCAACCATGCCCTGGAACCCTTTGGGTTTGCCTACAGCCTTTCCAAAGATATTTTTTATTCCTTGGAAGATGCATGGCAGAAAGAGTTCGGCTATGGGAAACTATATGATGAAATGGCGCCCGTTATGAATATGATTATAGACTGCGAGCCAATTTATTTTGAATATGGGGGCAGGAGATGGATGGTTGAGTTCTGGAAAGGGCAGTATGGGATAACCACCGGGGCAGAGGTGGGGGTCTATGTGGAGCGTGGAAGGGGGAGCCAAAAAAACCCAGAGGATGTGTTTTATGCATGTGCGTCGAGGGAAGACCAGCTTCCCATCAACATGAAACTATATAAAAATGGGAAAATGATGTACCAGCGCGTCGAGGACCATTGGTGGCTGACAGGCTTTGTGCTGGGGGAATTTTCCTATCCTGGCGAGTTGATGCTGGAAGCGGCAATTACATTTAAGGACAAAGAGATGCTAGAAGCGTTCCTTATGGGCTGCTACCAGGCAGGGTACCAGCCGAATGACTTGAAAACCTGGCATAACCAGGCAGCCCTTTGCATATACCGCCCCAAGACCAGGCAGCCTGCCCAGCATGGGAAGCTTTTCCGAAAATGGGTTCAGTGGCAGAACCGCCACAACTGTAAATTGTACCTAAGGCTTACAAAAGGGTTCCCCAAGACGCTTGATAAAATTTATTACCTGATGCATGCATATCCAGGGGTTTTTGCAGCCATCACCAAGACAGGGCGGTTTGCTTGGGAGAAGAAAAAGAAATGAGGCGGACTGCAAGAAGGCTGGACCAGGCATACGAGAAAGCCCTTTGCATCCCGATTGGCATGGGCAGCCGCATTGTGCTTATGAGCGACTGCCACCGCGGGGTTGGGACATGGGGGGATAATTTCCAGGCAAACCAAAACCTCTTTTTTGCCGCGCTGCAATATTATAATAGAAGGAACTTCACCTATATTGAACTTGGGGATGGGGATGAGTTATGGGAAAACCGGAACCTGCAGGAGATTGTGCGGATACACAGCAACCAATTTTGGATGATGGGGGAATTTTATAGGAACCAGCGTTTTTACATGCTCTATGGGAACCATGACCGGAAAAAGGAGAAGGAAAAATATTTTAAGAACCAGTGCAAGTCCTATTACTGCAATCCAGATGACCCTGAGAAGAGCCTGTTCCCAGATATGAAAGTCTATGAGGCTATCCGCCTGCAGGAGGCATGCAGCGGGGCGGAACTGCTGCTGGTGCATGGGCATCAAGGGGACCTTTGGAATGACACGCTGTGGAAGCTTACCCGGTTTTTGGTGCGCTACCTCTGGCGCCCATTGGAGCTGGCCGGGTGCAACGACCCAACGAGCGCGGCAAAGAACTACCAGAAGAAAGAACGGATTGAGAAGCGGCTGTCAGCCTGGGCAAATAAGCATGGAACGCTGTTGGTGGCTGGGCATACCCACAGGCCTGTATTTTCAAAGCCGGGGGATGGCTATTACTTCAATGATGGGAGCTGCGTGCATCCTAGGTGCATCACGGCGCTGGAACTGGAGCGTGGGAAGATTGCCCTGGTAAAGTGGAGCATGAAGGTACGTGAAGACAATATGCTCTATATTGGCAGGGATGTGCTGGAAGGGCCAACTTCCCTTGCGGAATATGGGAAGCATTGAGGCTTCCCGCCAATCTATGGGATAGAGCCGGTGCATCGCACCCTTTTGGCGCCTGAATCCTATAAGATAAGAAAAAATTAAGAATTAAAGGAAGAAATGCTGAAAATAATTATGGTAAAATTAATGCATAGTAAAGGGAACATATTTCCGTAAGGCTGGAAGGGCAGGTGTTTTTATGAAGATAAACAGAGAAAATTACGTGGCGCAGCTTCGGCTCCACAATGAAAAGGCGCTGGAATTTTTCATTATGGAACATGGGGAGCGGCTGGCGTCTATTATTAAAAAGCATTTATTTACGCTGCCGCACCTGCACCAGGAATGCCTGGTGGACACCATTACTGCAATTTGGAACCATATAGGCGACTTCCAACACACCAACGAGTTTGCGAATTGGGTCGGGTCAGTGGCAAGGTACCGCTGCCTGGAATTCTTAAGGGCGCACCAAAAGGAAGCGACCATTGCCTGGCTGATTGAAAAGGAGATTGCAGAAGAGAAAGAAGTGATGGTTAGCTGCCTGAACCCACAGGAGCAGGAATTGTTTTACCGGTTTTACGTAGGGGAGTCCTTTGAGGGGCAGCCCAAAGGGACCCCTGATGTGGCTTACCATACAATGTACCAATTGCTGAACCGGATTGACACAGATATTTTTGAATACGAGAAGGAATATCTGCCCCAAGAGGAAAAAGAGCGCCTCTGCCAGCAGCTACAGGCTGCATTGAAGGAGAAGAAGCGGCGTTTTTCCCTTAGGAAGTATTTTGGGCTGTCTTTCCATAAAGCAGCTTTTATGAACTGTTAAGCGCCCCGCAGCTTTGCCGCTGCGGGGTTTTGCTTGAAAATAATCCCATGCCCATCATTGCCAGAATGCCCAAGCCCAAACATGCGTTAGGCTTTTGCCAATTTTTTTGTCCTTAAATGCAAGTTTCAGAAAAATAGGGGTAATGATTGTGGTGATTACGACTGTCACGACAATGGGCGCGTATAAAGAATCTGCAATCAGCCCAAGGGCTTCCCCCTTGTTCGCCACAATCAGCGCGACCTCCCCACGGGAGATCATCCCAATCCCGATTTGGATGGACTCCTTAGAAGAGTATTTCATGGCCTTTGCCCCAAGCCCGCAGCCAATAATTTTGGTAAGGATGGCGACCACCAACAGCAGCCCAGTAAATAACAGCAGGTTCCCAGACATTGAGCTTAACTCGACCTTCAAGCCAATGCTTGCAAAGAACACTGGGGCCACCAGCAAATAGGACACGGTGTCAAATTCCCGGTAGATGACTTCGCGTTTTGTGCTGTGGCTTAATACAAGCCCTGCCACATAAGCGCCCGTGATGTCCGCAACGCCAAAGAAATGCTCCGCGCAGAAGGACATAATCAGGCAGAACGCAAAGGTTAAAATAACATGGCGCCTGTTAGGCTTTGGGTCCACGGAAACCCATTTTTGTATAATAAATCCGAACATGATCCCAAAGATAATGGCGAACACAAAGAACCCGGCAATCTTCAAAAGCACAACCAGGATGTTGGTGCTTGGGTCAGCCATGCTAGTGACCACTGTAAGGGCGATAATCCCAAGGATATCGTCTATAATCGCGGCGCCAAGGATCGCTGTCCCCGCCTTGGTGGAAACTTTGCCCATCTCCTTTAATGTCTCTACAGTAATGCTTACAGACGTCGCAGTTAAGATAATGCCGATAAATATATTTTGAAGCAGCTCACTGGCAGGAAGGTCTGTGGAAGACACATGGCATGCATAGGCCACCCCGAACCCGCCAGCCAAGGGGACCAGCACGCCCATTAAGGCAATCACAAAGGAGGCCACGCCAGAGCGTTTCAGCTCCTCAGTGTCTGTCTCAACCCCTGCCATAAACATTAAGACAATCACGCCAATTTCTGATATCTGGTTTAAAAAAGTGCTGCCATGCACTAAGTTCAGGCATGCGGGCCCTAGGACCAGCCCGGCAATCAATGCGCCAACCACCTGGGGCATATTGGCTTTCCTTGTGACCAGCCCCAATAACTTTGTGCTAATTAAAATCACCGCTAAATACAACAGGTAATCATAGTTCATAAATATTCCTCCATCCCGCATAAATAATTCTTAGGAATTATAACCCTGTACTCAAAAAAATACAATACATATTTTTGCCAATAATAAACAATTTCTGCAGTTCTTTTGGTGAAAAATAAACGATTCCATGTAAATGTAAATAAGAGATTGTTTTTCAGAAGATAATTTATTATGATGGGAGGGGCCAGGGCATGGCCTAACATGCAACCTAAGAACAGAAGAAAGGAACCCGACTATGAAAAAAAATATTTTGCTGATTGCGACAGGCGGGACCATCGCGTCCCAAAAATCAGAACATGGGCTTGCCCCGTTGATTTGCGCAGAAGAAATTTTATCTTATATCCCGGACGTGTATCAGTTCTGCAGCCCTGCCGCTATCCAGATTTGCAACATTGACAGCACCAACATGGAGCCGCGCCACTGGAAATTGATGGTGCGGGCAATCCGGGAGCGTTATGGGGAATATGACGGGTTTGTGGTGGCGCATGGGACAGACACTATGGCATATACTGCGGCGGCGCTGTCCTACATGGTGCAAAATTCCAGCAAGCCAATTGTCATTACCGGTGCGCAGAAATCCATTGACCTGGAAATCACAGATGCCAAGACCAACCTGCTAGACAGCTTCCGCTATGCGGCGGACGACAAGTCCCAGGGAGTCCAGATTGTGTTTGGGGGAAAGGTGATTGCAGGGACCAGGGCGAAGAAAATACGCTCCAAAAGCTATAACGCGTTTGACAGCATAGACTTCCCCTTCCTTGCCACAATACAGGATGCCAGGATTATGCGCTATATCCCCTCCGTCCCCTATGAAGGGCCAGTCACGTTTTATGAAGAGATGAATGGCAATATATTCTTGATGAAGCTGGTCCCAGGGATCTCCCCGAAAGGGCTGCGTTTCCTGTTTGAGCAGTACGACGCCATTATTGTGGAAAGCTTTGGGGTAGGCGGCATCCCAGCTTCCGTCTCAGACGTGTTCTATGGGCTGTACGAGTCTTACCCTGAGAAAATAATAATCATGGCAACCCAGGTGGCCCATGAGGGCAGCGACATGACAGTCTATGAAGTGGGCAACAAGATTAAGGAGGAGTGCAGGTTCCTGGAATCTTACGACATGACATTAGAAGCGGTGATTGCAAAAACTATGTGGATGCTGGGGCTTGAGGGACACTCCAAGCAATCAATGGAGCAGCTATTTTACAAAAAGATAAATTATGATTTAATCTTTGAAGCGTCCCCCTTAAACTAGTTACCGCGTCTTTCGGTTGATAAATTCTGTTTTATATTTGGAATACATAATCTTCTGGCTGTGGTACAGCCCATAATAGCCAGAAAGCATGTACCCCAATGCCACAGACAGCAGGAAATAAGGCATCCCTTCAAACCCAAACAGCTCAAAGCAGATAAACAGGGAGGTGATGGGGCAGTTGGTGACGCCGCAGAACACCGCCCCCATGCCAGCCGCGGCGCAAAGCTGCGGCGAGAACCCAGAAAGGTTCCCGAACAGGCAGCCAAAAGACGCGCCGACAAAGAAGGACGGCACAATTTCCCCGCCTTTATACCCAGCGCCCAATGTGGCTGTGGTGAAAACAGCTTTCAGCACAAATCCATAGGGCTTGTAATCATTTTCAAAGCACTGGGCGATGGCTGGCATGCCCGCGCCATTATAATCCTGGTTCCCTACCAGCAAAGTCAACAGCACGACGATAACGCCGCCTGCAAATATCCGCATATACGGGTTGGGGAAATATTTTTTATAAAGGGCTTCCCCCATATGGAGCATAATGCAAAACAGCGTGCTTACAATTGCGCAGAGGATGGCGAGGATGGCGACCAGCACCCCAGAGGAGAGGGTGAAGTCCGGCATATGCCCAAGAGGGAACCGCTCTGGGAGGATATGGCACGCCCCCGCAACCCCCTGCGCCACTAAAGAGGAGACCACGCAAGGCACCAGCGCCGCATAGTGCATAATCCCAACGCTGACCACCTCCATGGAGAAAATGGCGGCGGACAGCGGGGTGCCGAACAGCGCGGAGAACGCCGCGCTCATCCCGCACATAATCATAATATGCTGGTCCTTCTCATCAAATTTTAGGAAGCGCCCTAAGGAATTGCCGATGCTGCCCCCAAGCTGCAGCGCGGCCCCTTCCCGCCCGGCGGAGCCGCCGAACAGATGCGTCATCACAGTCGATGCGAAAATCAACGGCGCCATTTTCAACGGGATATGCTCCCCGGAATGGATGGCGGACAGCACCAGGTTTGTGCCAGAGTCCTTCTCATCATGCGTCACATGGTAAGCCCCGACAATCAATAGCCCTGCGCCTGGCAGCAAGAATACCAGCCAGGGGAAGGAAGCCCTTGCCTCTGTGGCATAGACAATACAGTAATGGAAAAACGCCCCGACACCGCCTACCAGGACGCCGCTCATTATGGAAAATGCCAGCCATCTCAGGAAAATCACGAAACGTTTGGCAAAATGGCGGACATAATGCCCCAATTCTTTTCTAATCATAAACAGCCCCCTAACTCTGGCACGCCTGAATTTTTAACTTGATCTTACCATCCGCCACAATAAATGGCAAGGGCGATTTGTAAGGTTATTGTAAGGAAAAGGGATCTTTCCTTTAAGGCTTAGGGCATATGATAAAAGCAAGGAAGAACCATATTAGGAATAGGAGGAGATATGCATGTGGTCAAGGAAAGAATTGAAGGAGAATGCAAAGATGCGGGTCAGCATGAACCGCTGGAGGGCAGTATTAGCGGCGTTGGCATTTACCGTGCTGTGTGGCGGCGGCGGTGTGTTCAGCACGGCAGGCGGGGCAATCAGCGGGGTTGCGGATGCAGGCATTTCTGAGGACGGCAAAAAAGTGGAGGGTGGAGGCGTTGCGGACACCAATAGCCCAGACGTTGTGATAGAAGACGGAGTGGTTATGTTTGCCATTGTGGTATTTATCATTGCGGCCGCCATTTTTCTGGCTCTGCTCCTGATAGCCCTCCCTTTAAAAATCTTTGTGCTGAACCCGTTAGAAATTGGCGTTTCCCGTTTTTTCACCAAAAACATGGAAGGGCAGGCGAAGGCAAAAGAGCTTTGCTTTGCCTTTGACAACCATTATAAAAATTGCGTGAAAGTGGAGTTTTTCCGCAAATTGCACATTTTCTTATGGGCCCTTTTGCTGGTCGTCCCAGGGATTGTGAAGTCATACGAATACCAAATGGTCCCATATATCCTGGGGGAACGCCCTGACCTTGGGCAAGAGGAGGCATTTGCCTTGAGCAAGGCCATGATGCATGGGAACAAATGGAAGGCATTTGTACTGGATTTATCCTTCTTTGGATGGTATATTTTAAGTGGCTTGACGTTAGGCATACTTGGGGCCTTATACCTGAACCCTTACGTGAGCCAGACAAACGCCGCCCTTTACCTTGCCTTGAAAGGGCAGCAGGGGAAGGGAGACGCCCCATACCGCTTTTTGTAAAGGAGGAAATTATGGCATACACGGTTTTAATTGCAGACGATGAGAAAGAGATTAGGGACCTTCTGCGCCTTTACCTTGAGAAAGACGGGTACCAGGTTTTGGAAGCGGAAGACGGGCGCGCTGCCGTTTCCATCCTGGAAAAAGAAGAGGTTGACCTGGCGCTTCTTGACATTATGATGCCAAAGATGGATGGGTACCAGGTTTTGAAACGGATACGGGAGGGCAGCAATATCCCAGTGATGGTCCTGTCTGCCAAGAGCCAGGACGCGGACAAAATTTTGGGGCTTGACCTGGGCGCGGACGACTATCTGGCAAAGCCTTTCAACCCTATGGAGGCAATGGCTCGCATTAACTCCAATATCCGAAGGTTTTATTCCCTGGGGGCGAAAAGCCGGGAGCTAAAGCAGTTACAGGTGAAGGACTTACGCCTTGATATGGAATCCTGCCTGGTGTACAAAAATGGCCAGCCGATTGACCTGACCTCAGTGGAGTATAAGCTGCTGCGGCTGTTTATGGAGCATCCTGGGAAAGTGTTCACGAAGCAGCAAGTCTATGAAAATGTGTGGGGTGAGGAATACGCCATTGCAGACAACAATATTATGGTATGCATCAGCCGCCTGCGCGCAAAGCTATCTAAGGACAGCGGGGCTTATATTAAGACAATCCGGGGGCTTGGGTACCGTATGGAGAGGTAAAGGATGAAGCATGCAACTTGGAAATGGTTTTTTATCCGCCGGTTCCTGTTAATCCTGGCGCTGGTCTCTTTCAGCGAGGCGGCGCTGAACCTTTGGTATGAGGAGGCGGTGTACCCCTGGGTGGAGGAGACGTTCCACATCAGTTTTTTTATGGCAAATGGGGGGAGCGGGCAGACGGTTGGCATGCTGCTGCGCGGGGTCGCTTTTTTGGCAGCCTTAGGGGTCTGCAGCCAATTCCCAAACATTGCGGGGGTGGGCCTTCAAGGGCTTGCCGAGAAATTTGCAGGGAAGCACTTAAGCAGCCTTATCATAAGCCAGACCAGCCATATGTCCCCAAAAGAGACATGGATTTATGTATTAGGCACGGCGTTTTTTAGCATTTTGGTTGTCCTGACGCTCCTTTTGCCCTATGCCGTCGCGGCGGTTGCCTTCAGCCATATGGTGGGGCAGCATATCCGCCAATTGGAGGAGCAGGAACGCAGGCAGCAGGAAGAATATAACAGAAGGAGGAACCTGTTGCTGTCTGATGTGGCCCATGACCTTAAGACCCCTATGACCACGGTGGCAGGCTACGCAAAGGCGCTGCTGGAAGAGGAGGGCGCCCCCAGGAGGGAATACTTAGAGGCCATTTATGGCAAATCCATGCAGATGGGCGGGCTGCTTAACCTTCTGTTTGAATATGTGAAGCTAGACAGCGAAGGGTACCAGCTTGATAAGACGGAGGAGGACCTGTGGGAGCTTCTGCGGGAATGCATTGCCGCCCTCTATCTGGACTTTGAGGAAAAGGAAATGGAGCTTTTCCTGGAAATCCCAGAGGAAGAGGCCAGGATGCCCGTGGACAAGCTGCAGTTCCAGCGGGTGGCCACTAATTTATTGAACAATGCCATACGGCATAACCCGAAGGGGACGAAAGTGTCTGTAAAGGCAGAATGGGAGGATGGGGCAGCCTCCATCTGCATCCGCGACAACGGGGCGCCCATCCCAGAAAAGACGGCGGCATATATTTTTGACCCGTTTGTGTCTGGGGATGAGTCCCGCAAAAGCAAAGGAGGGAGCGGGCTTGGGCTAAGCATTGCCCACAAAATTATTGCCATGCATGGCGGGAGCCTTTCTTTGAGCCAGGAACCTGTGGGGCCTTGGACGAAATCTTTTATTTTATGCCTGAACCTTCCCGTTGACAAAGGGAAATAGACTGGATATTATAAGAATAATGTCAGATTTTGGCAAATTCAAGGAAAGGGGCGTACGGCGCCATGGCTTATTACACCATTGGGGAATTAATACGGGATGCCAGGGAGCGCCAGAATTATTCCCAGGAAGAGTTGAGTTATGGGATTTGCGCAGCTTCCACCTTATCCAGGATTGAAAATGGCCTGCAGGCCCCTGGGAAAAAGATTTTGGACGGATTGATGCAGCGCTTGGGGGTCACAGACCGGGTCTGCAATATTTATTTAAGCCAGGAAGAATGGGAACGGTACGAGCTTGAGCAGCAGTTGTCGCGCAGCCTTGGGAACAGGGATTTTGAGCAGGCGGAATTCTTTGCCAGCAATATAGAGAGGAACATTAAGAAAAACCCCAAAAAGGCGCAGAGGCTCAAGATGGAGGAGCAATACCTTGCTTTCGCAAGGGCGTTGATTCAGGAACAGAAAGGGAAAAGCATGCAATGGGTACTGCAGGAGCTTTTAGGCGCCATCCATATGACCATGCCGGATTTTGATGGGGTCCATATTAAGGCGAGGCTCCTCACCTACCATGAGATCGCAATCTTAAACAGCATTGGCTGCGCCTACCATAGCCTTGGGAGGGCGCTGGACGGGATACAATTGCTCTCTGAATTGAAGGGGTATATGGAAACGCATATCCTGCAGGATAACGAGATGTCTGTAACATACCCCATGGTTTTGCAGAACCTGTCTTCCTGGCTTGGCAAAACAGGGATGTGCAAAGACGCCCTTGCCCTCTGCCAGGCGGGCATAGACTATTGCATTAAATATGGGAAACTGCATACATTCCCCATGCTCCTTTGCAATAAGGCCTGCGCATTGGCAGAGTTAGGGCAGCATGATATGTCAAAAGAATTTTTCCTACAGAGCAGTGCCGTATTCCAGGCAGTCAATCAGCAAGAACATGCTGAACAAGTGAAACGATATGCCAGGACGCATTATGGCATACGGATATAGGCTCTAACTATTTGGCTTTTCACATGAAAACACCCCCCTCCTGCTTGACAGTATAGCAAACGGCTGCATGGCATTGCCATATGAAATGGCGCAAATATATCCTTGCGCCATTTCATATGGCAGGAACCCAAAAGGCTGTGGTATAATTAAAGTTATGCCGTTGTTTGCCGCTGCTACGGGGTATTACTCCGGCGGTTAAATATCGACGTTTTTACTTGCATTTGACTACAGGTTTTGTTTTCGGCGCATAAGCAGCAATGCGGCAAGGTACAGGGCAGCCCCAGCCAAAACCTGGCTGACAATGGCATAGTGCATCATTGTCTTACAATAGAACTTAAGGAAGCTTTCCCCCTCCTTTGACAATGCAGTGAGGCTTGGCAGGGTTATCATAATGGAGCATATTGTTTGGTTGGCAAGGTACAGGGCTATGTAAAACCCTATGGCTGACATAACCTTGTATTTCTCCACTAGCTGCCCCAGAAGTATGCTGACATATCCGGTCAGCAGGGAAGCAAGGTCGCTGAAAACCTGCAGGATGCAGAACTGAAGCAGGAACCCGAGGGGTTTATAGCCAAAAATATCCTCAAATGCGGATTCCAAATCAATGATCCTGGCATTGTCCATGCCGCCCCACTGCAGCAGTGGGGAGATCCCATCCACCCCATTGGCTTTTGCATACTGGAACAACGCAAGAAAGGCCAGCAGTGCCACAGAAGCTATGCATAAAAGGGAATTTAACATGCTCCAGGCATATCCAACTATTAATTTGGAATGGAGAAGCTGCGCTGGCTTCACGGGCAGGGCGTGCATCAGGTACCCTTCTTTGCCAAATAAGTTCCGGTAGAACCGGACGCAAAGGTAACATGTCGCCACAATCCCGCAAGTTGCCAGGGACATAATGTAAAAGAATACAATAAGGACGGCTACAGGAGACGTTTCCCTATGCTCGAAAACGCTGGTGTTTAAGATGCAGCAGCCAATTAGCGTAAGCAGGATTAAGGACAAGTTTACTGTGAGCATGGCTTTATAAGTGTCATGCCACTCATGTTTCATTAATTTCCTGAACATTGGAACACCTCCCGGAACAGAGCGTCAATTGATTTATGGCTTTCCTGCCGGAGCAGGTCTACAGAAGCATGGGTATGGATTTTCCCATTTTGCAAAAAAACAACCTCGTCCAAAATATTTTCAATATCCGAAATCAAATGGGTGGAAATCAAAATTGAGGCGCTTTCATCATAATTGGACAATATTGTCTGTAGGATATAGTCTCTGGCTGCTGGGTCTACCCCTGCAATTGGCTCGTCTAGCAAATACAGCTTTGCCCGCCGGCTCATTGCCAAAATCAATTGCACTTTTTCTTTTGTCCCTTTAGACAGCGCCTTTAATTTCTGGTTTGGGTCAATGCTTAATTTCTCCAGCATCCCATAAGCCCTGTCTGGCTCAAAGTCCGTATAGAAATCATGAAAGAACCCAATGGCCTCCCTCACTTTCCTGTGGCCGTCCAGATATGCATGGTCTGGCAGGTAGGAGACAAGGCTTTTGCTGGCTGGCCCAACAGGGTTTCCCTGCACCAGGATTGTCCCGGAGTCTGGGGACAAAAGCCCTGCCGCCAATTTTATCAATGTGGTTTTCCCGCTCCCGTTTGGCCCAAGAAGCCCCACAATATGGCCGCTCCCAATTTGGAGGTCAATGCCCAAAAGGGCTGGGGAGCCAGAATATGCTTTGGCCAGGCTTTTACATTCCAGTATCATTTCCATCACCCCCTTCCGGTTCCACGCCAATGGCTTTTTCAAGCAGGGAAATGGTCTCTTCCCTCTGGAACCCAAGTTTTTGCATGGTTTCTAAAAACTCTGTTACGACTTCTTTTGCAAGCTCAGATTTTAATTGGTCAATCATAATCGTGTCCTCCGTAATAAACCGCCCGCTGGTGCGCTGGGAATATACAAGCCCCGTACGCTCCAGTTCAGAAAGCGCTTTTTGCATGGTATTGGGGT
>Ga0224483_100218_pt1 | contig 16382 bp, 15 predicted proteins | sample hydfratestSal1_FD_181453 | JGI IMG/M metagenome (GOLD analysis project Ga0224483, IMG submission 181453) | Metatranscriptome of mouse feces microbial communities from Columbus University, Ohio, United States - Sal1 (Metagenome Metatranscriptome) ... | reverse complement strand
AGTATTTTTCAATATGCTGCTTCTGGTACGTGGTTAAGCTGTCGTATGCCTTTGCAATCGCAGATAATTTATCTTTGTCTGAAAGGTTCAGCTTACTTGGGTCTGGCATATCGTCAATCGCTTCCTTGAAGTCGTCCCCAATCAAGGTTGCTTCCAGGTAAACGTCATCCACTACCGTATCAAGGTCATCCAAATTATACCAGGATTCATCTATAGACAAATAAGTCTTGCTCCCTTCCTTACGGACCTGGTCTACCCTTCCTGATATGTAGTTTGTGGTCCCGCTGACGTCAACTGCCATAATTACGGTTTTCCCGACCAGGCTTGTTGCCTGTGCCGTCTCTAAGGAAGCGCGCATATTCTGCATTTCTTCCAAGGATGAAAATGTGGCGAGCTGAGAAATATATTCTGTGTTAGAGGTAGGCTCCAAAGGGTCTTGGTATTTCATCTGGGCTACCAAAAGCTGTAAAAAGGCCTCTTTGCCTAACGCGCCGCCACTTTTCTCTTTTTTGGCTTCCTCAGCTTCTTTGTTGGGGTCATACCCATTTACAATTTCCCCATTTTGCACTGGTACTGTAACTGACATATGGTTCTCCTTTCTGAATTGCTTCTATTTTCCTTCTTGATTGTATAATATTACTCTTATGCTGTCAAATTTACACTGTTGCCCTGTTCAGACATAATCTTTGCCACCAGGTTCTCTTCCTCAGACAGCGCCCCTTCTAATTCATCTAAACTGTTAAGGTTAATGTTCCTCCTAGAGGCCTGCCTTGCCTCCTCTTCCTGCTGCCCTGACGGGTTCTGCTGGTTCTGTTCTAAGTTCCGCTCAAACTCATGGCTTGCAATTGTCACTTCAATCGCTTCCACTTTTATGCCCTGCTGGTTCATATTCTCTTTCAATATGGCAACCTGGCTCTCCAGCGCTTCCTTCACCGCCTCATTTTGGGCTGCAATCTGTGCAGTGACTACCCCTTCCCTGGAAACTACCTGTAAATACACTTTCCCCAGGTTTGCAGGGTTTAACTGCATCTCAATGGATGACTCTGCCTGGCTGACCATAACCTTTGTCATATGGCTGACCTGGCGCATAATTTCTTCCACATCTACCCGAACCTGCACGACAGTCTGTGTGACTTCAACTGCCTGTCCCTGATTTACCGTTTGTGCCGTGGTTTGGTAAGTCACCTGGTGCTGTTCTGTACGGGTTTCTGCCTTATCTGACGCTTTGGGGCCTTGGGTCAGTTCTGAAAGGGATTTTTGGCCTTCCTCACTGTTTTCCTCTGGGGTTTCCTGCTGCTGTGCATCTGCATTTGCCAGCTTGCTTACGCCTTCCTGGGCATCTTCTGGGTTCTCCACTGCATTTGCTTGCTCTGGCTTATCCTGTGCGTTTGAGCCTTGCACTTTCTGTTCTGTTGCTGCTGCTTCTGTTTGGGTTTTTAAAACCTTATCCCCCTCTTGGCTAACTTCTTCTGCCGAGGCCTCCACTGTTTCAGCCTCTGCTGTTTCAAGCTGGGACATCTCCTGCCCTGGATTTTCTGGCAACGGCGCTTCTTGGTTTTCCACAAGCATTTCCTTTAATTGCCCCATTACCTGTTCCATTTCTTCCGGTGAAAGGTTTAGCTGCGCCATCAAATCCTGTGACAGCTCCCCAACCTCTCCAATAAGCTGCTGGAAACCTTCACTGAACAATAAGGAGCCAATATCCTCGCTTCCTGTCACCTCCATCACAAGGCTAGCCAGTTTCGATGGGTCTGTCAAATCCAGTGCAGTAATGCCTAAATTCTCCATGGCTTCCCTGACTTCTTCTTCTGTCACGCCTAACTCTTCTGCCACTGCCTCAGCCACTTCCTTATCAAATGACTCCAGCTTCCCTTGTGTATCCTCTGGCAGCCTGCCTTGGATATCTGCAGTATCCGTTTTTGCGACAGGGTTTTGGTACCCAGTCCCAGAAGGCTCTTTCACAAACGTAGCCTGGTTCGCCAACTCTACCTTGGGGGGCTTTACTAAATTCCCATTCCAAGCGTAGGCGTCCCCTTTTCCACTGTCAGCCGTCTGGCTTAACAATGCCCCAAAAGCAGGGCTGTTTCCCTGTTGTGGGCTTTTCTGGGCGTTCACCAGCTCTGAGCTTCTCATCAAAGCCGCAAGCTGGGATATCTTGCTGCTTGTCATAGCCTTCCTCCTTCCTTTCATAAGATTATTTATTATATGATTCCATACGGAACCCTATAACCATGATTATAATATGTGGCGCCAGCATTATGGTTCCATCATTTTGGTTATCCTTGCCGCTACCTCAGCATCCATGGCTGCAAGGATCTTGCTCCTTGCATCTGTCTCCATATTCTGCAGTATTTTCACCACCAATTTCAAATTATCCTGCATGGCTTCCATAATTGCCGCTGCCTGGTTCGGCTTCATCTCAGAATAAGTCTTGGCATATTCTTCAATTTCTTCACTTGCCTGCTGCTGCTGGACTACCTGTTTATACAGCACCTCCGCATTGGCAGGGTCAATGCCCTCATAATACGCTTTATATTCAGATATATCGGGCGCATTTTCATTGAACACAACCTCTTTATAGAATTTCGTCTTTTCCTCCTCAAAAGCAGACTGCTCACTCTCAAATTCCCGTAATCTGGCAACTTCCGCCTCCAATTGGGCTACATAATCAGAGTTCCCCTCTGTCTGGGTCTGGGCGTTGGAAAGTTCCACTTCCAACTCTTTAATGCGCTCAATCGCCTCGTTTAAGGTAGTATAAGGGTATTGGGCGTCCACGACCGGCCCCTCCGCGCTTTCTGGGAGGATTTTATTGACTACTGGGACATCTTTTAGGATAGGCTGCAGCACTGTGGACCCAAAGCCCCCAATATCCATCTTAATAATCAGCCCAAGGATTGCAAGCCAGATGGCAATAAACACAATCGTGGCAAGGACCACTGCAATCTTGCTTCCGCCGCCATCCTCTTCTTCCGCCGCTTCCTCCCCCTGTTGCTTCTTTTCTTCTTTCCGCTGCTTCTTTTCCTCTTTTTTCCTTGCTTTTTCAGCTTTCTTACGGGCCTTTTTATCTAATGCGCCTGACTCACCGTCTAACTGATCCAATACATCTTCTGCCATGCTGTCCACCACCTTACTCTTCCTTGGCATGGTTATGGGTAAAGCTTACCAGCTCATCCACCGCCTTGCTCTCTTCTTTTTCCAGTTCCTTCTTAAATTCATCAAAAGCTTTTTCTTTTAAAATTTCATGGGTTTTCCTCTCCGTCATTACATCTTTCAAACGGATCCTGGCATTCTCTAAGTTACGCTGCGCCACATGCACCGCCACAACCTGGTTCTGGATTGCGCCCTTCACCGTCTCAATGGCAATACGGTTTACCTTAATTTCCCGAAAATCTAGTTTATCTGCCACAAGCTCCTTGGCATGGCTCTCATATGCCCTTCTGCGCTGGTGCAGCCCTTCTAGCTTCTCTTCCTCCTGGTTCAGCCTGGAAGCTGCCATGGAAAAAGCCGTCTTTGCCTGTGTCTCCAGCTTGTATTTTACATCCAGGATATTCTGCATCTTATAAGAAAACTTTGCCATAACTTAAAACAGCCCTTCTAACATGCCCATAATTTCTTCAAATGAAAATTTGTCATGCGTTTCCTGCAATAAAAACCCATTCACCGCATCTATTTTCTCAATGGCATAATCTATATTTTTATTTGACCCAGACTTATAGGCGCCAATGTTAATCAAATCTTCCGCTTCCTGATAAGTCGCCATCACATTCTTTAATTTCCCTGCCGCTTCCTTATGCTTACTGTCTGCAATGGAGTTCATTACACGGGAAATGCTTTGCAATACGTCAATCGCCGGATAATGGTTCTTATGCGCCAGCTTCCGGTCTAACATAATATGCCCATCTAAAATACTACGCGCCGTGTCGGTAATCGGCTCGTTAAAGTCATCCCCATCCACCAACACTGTGTATAAGCCTGTGATTGACCCTTTATCTGAATTGCCTGCCCGTTCCAATAGCTTTGGCATCTCGGAATACACGCTTGGGGGGTATCCCCTGGTCACTGGGGGTTCCCCGGATGCAAGCCCGATTTCCCTCTGCGCCATGGAAAAACGGGTTAGGGAATCCATCATCAGCAATACGTCTTTCCCTTGATCCCTAAAATATTCCGCAATAGCCGTCGCCGTCTTGGCCGCATTCCGGCGAAGGAGCGCCGGGCGGTCAGAAGTGGCCACAATCACAACGGAACGGCGCATCCCTTCTTCACCCATATCACGTTCGATAAACTCCCGCACTTCCCTTCCACGTTCCCCAATCAGCGCAATTACATTGATGTCCGCCCTTGTGTTCCTGGCAAACATCCCAAGGAGCGTGCTTTTCCCAACGCCAGAGCCTGCAAAAATGCCAATCCTCTGCCCTTTCCCTACGGTAATCAGCCCATCCACTGCTTTTACGCCCAAAGGAAGCACTTCGTTAATGATTACCCTGTCCATGGGGTCTGGGGGCGCGGCGTCTACCGGGTATTCCTCCCGCAATGCCAATTCCTCAATATCTGTAGGCCTTCCCATACCATCTAAGGTATGCCCTAGCATCTCATCCCCTACATAAACAGACAAAGGATGTCCCGTATTCTCTACGATACATCCTACGCCCAATCCTTCCACACTTTCATAAGGCATAAGAAGCAGTCTTTTGTCCCTGAACCCAACTACTTCTGCCATAATAGAAATATTCCTGTTTTGGTCAACAATGATTCGGCATAAGTCATTCAGTTTGGCGTTTGGTCCCACAGATTCAATCGTAAGTCCTACAATTTTAACTACTTTTCCAAGATGTCTGTAATAATTATTATCTGCTAGTTGGTAATATTTATCTAAATTATATGTCACAACACTTTCCTCACACACTTAATGACCGCAGTGCCTTTATCAGATTATCGAGCTGGACGTCTGAACCACAGTCAAATATGCCTGAATCTGTTTCAATCATGCACTGCCGCTCTTTTAAGCTTGCATCTGCCATGATTTCTACGTTCACGGCTCCCCCAACCCGTTCCGTAATTTCTGCTTTATGGTTTTCCATAAACTCATAGTCTTTCAAACTCACCCTTACCTGAAAATCTTTCGTCCCCTCAGCGCTTAGGATTGCCTGCTGGATCAGGTAAATTAAAATTTCTTTTTTATCGTCAAACTGTACATGGAACACTTTTTCAAATACATCTGCCACAATATCGACCAGATAAGGCTCCAACTCTTCAATCTTCTGTCTGTATTCCTCTTCCAGGCGGCGCTGCTCCCCTTCCATCCGCTCCTGCTCAAGGGCAAGGGCTGCCTCTGCCTTTTCATTGCCTTCTTGAAGCCCGTTCCCATACCCTGCTTCATATCCGGCTTCTTTTGCCTGCTCCTGAATGGTAACTGCCTTCTCTTTCGCTTCAGCAAGGATGGCCCCCGCTTTGGCATTTGCCTCTGCAAGGATAGCTTCTGACTCCTCCCTGGCTTTCTCCAAAAGCTCCGCTGGGGCAGCCTCCGGCTCCTTGGGGACGGCGTCCACTAGTTCCATTGGCAGCCCTTCCACAAAACCATCCGCGGACTGCTGGAAAGCCAGGTTCTTTGCCAGCTCTTCTTTTAATTCCTGCATCCGCTCTTCAATCCTGGAGTTGGAATTGATAATCCTTCTGTCATTGTTATTGGCAACGATATACCGCTGCTTATACAGATTAGACAACGATCTCGTCACCTCCGCCCCTGGAGATTACAATTTCGGCTGAATCTTCCAGTTTACGTATAATACCTACAATTTTCTGCTGCGCCTCTTCTACGTCCTTCATACGCACCGGCCCCATAAATTCCATATCTTCTTTAATCATAGTAGCCAGACGCTTGGACATATTCTTAAAGATTACATTCTGCACATCCTCATTTGCAGCTTTTAATGCAACTCCTAAATCATTATTATCCACATCCCTCAGCACACGCTGGATCGCACGGTCATCCAAAAGAAGGATATCTTCAAATACGAACATCTTCTTACGGATTTCATCTGCCAATTCAGGCTCTTCAATTTCAAGGGTTTCCATAATATGCTTCTCAGTAGACCGGTCTACTGTGTTCAAAATAGATACAATTGCATCTACACCGCCCACAATTGTGTAGTCCTGATTTACCAAGGTAGAGAGTTTCCGCTCTAACACACGCTCCACTTCCTTAATCACATCTGGCGAAGTCCTATCCATTAACGCAATACGCTTTGCCACGTCTGCCTGTTTCTCCGGCACCAAAGACCCAATGATCATGGCTGACTGCCCTGCAGACAAATATGACAGAATCATAGCGATTGTCTGCGGATGCTCATCCTGGATAAAGTTCAATAACTGTGCTGGGTCTGTCTTACGCACAAATTCAAACGGGCGTACCTGCAGGGAAGCCGTAAGCTTGGAGATAACCCCCTGCGCTTTTTCTTCTCCCAACGCCTTTTCCAGCAATTCCTTGGCGTATCCAATACCACCCTCTGCTATGTACTGCTGTGCCAGGCACACCTGGTAAAATTCATTTAGTACATCCTCTTTTGTCTGAGGGGATATGCTTCTGGTATTGGCAATTTCCAAGGTCAGTTCTTCAATTTCTTCTTCTTTCAGGTGTTTGAATATGGAGGCTGATTTTTCTGGTCCAAGGGCAATCAGCAGTATTGCCGCTTTTTGGACGCCATTATATTCTTCTGAATTCGCCATAACTCTATTCCCACTCCTCGTTCAACCAGTTTCGCAGCAAAGAAGCCACCGCTTCTGGATTTTCATCCACAAATTTCTCTATCAGGATACGGGTCTCTGACTTATCCGAAAACCCAATGTCCTCCAGGGATTCTTCTTCTGCTTCTTTTGTAGAAGCCAGCAAGGTCTCCACCGAAAGTTCCGGCTCCACCTCTGCGGCCTGTTCCCTTCTGGTGCTGCGGAAAACCACATACCCCAGCATAGCCATAATTGCAAGGGCGATTGCCACTGGCAAATAATCCATCACGCCCCGCCCGCCATCATCTGAATATTCAAAAAATGGCACTTCATATCCTACAACCATTACATTATCTTCTGGAAACCCAGTTGCCCGCGCCACCATCTGCACAAACTCTGGGTCTAACTCCATCCGCACCCGCTCACGGTTTGCAGCCACAAATTCATCAAATGTCATGTCATCCAGCTGGCCGCTCGCCCGGAGCGCGTCTTCGTTATAATTCCGGTACTGGCTTGCCACAACGGTAATGGAGGATGTATCATAATTGATCTCCCCTACCCCGCCAGTAGTCTTGGTAATCCGTTCACTGGTATTATACTGTTCATTTGTTTCCGAGGTTGACTGAGTGGAACGGCCGCCATCCTCCAGCATATATTCGGTATCATCGTCGTTAGGGTCTGTCCCAGGAACCCCCTCTACCCCGCCGGTTGCCTCAGACTCATATACCCTCCTGCTTGCCACAGGGCCATGGTCCATGCCTTCTGGGGTGCTGTATTCATGGTTAGTGTCTTCTGTCTGCCGGAAATTTACGTCCAGGTTCAGCCCAACGGAAACATTGTTGAACACATTTGTCCCCATCATAATATCCTTGACCTGGTTCTTCACCGCGCTCTCCGCCTTGCTCTTATAAGAAAGCTGGGTATTTGCATTCCCCATTGCAGTTGCAGAATCCCCGCCAGAAAAAAGCATGTTTCCGGCTGAGTCCATAATCGTAATGTCATCCGTCCCTTTATTGCCAATTGCCGTCGCAATCCATCTCGCCAGCCCGGCAGCCCTATCTTCGTCCATATCCTCTGACAATGTAAGGGTGACAGCAGCATAAGAATCCTCCTGCAAAGCAAGCACTGTCCCGTCATCCGTGGGTATGCTCAGGTTCACCGTAGCGGAATTGACCGACTCAAGCTGCTCTAAATCTTCCTCAAGCTGGCTCTCCATATAGAGTTGGTAACGCTTGCTCTTATCTGCTTCTGTGTTGCTGAACCCGCCTTCAAATACATTGTTAATGTCATAAGAAGTCGCTGGGATCCCATTCTGGCCAAGCAAAATTGCCGCATTGGCCCTGTCTTGGGACCTGACCTTGAATTCTAAGCCATTATCCGAGACCTCATAGTCAATCTGCTCCCCTTCTAACAGTTCTTTTACCTGCCCTGCCTCTTTCGTATTCTCACAACTTCTAATTGTCACCATAGTTGGCGTCGTCAGCACTTTTGTAACGATCACCAAGCCAATGGCTACAATCACTACGATACTTGCAATCAATGTTTTCTGTTTTACAGAAAATTTATTCCACCATTCCAATATACGCTTTGGAACTTCTCTAATCCTCTCCTGCATGTGACTCTCCTACCCATCCCATTTTTCCTGACATCTGCTTAAAAGCTATTGAACAAGCTTCCTGTTCCCACAATATTGCACTTATTGCTACACAAAAAAAACTTATCAATATGCTAAATCTGCATATTCATAATCTCTTTATAAGCCTCTAACATCTTGTCCCGGACTGCTGTGGTATAATTCAGGGCTATCTCTGACTTTTCCTGTAACGCCCTTAATTCATGGGTATTGGTAGCATATCCAAGCATAAACTGCACGCCTGCCGCGTCTGCCTGGTTCTGCAAATCACTGGTTTCATTCACCATATTCATCGCCGACTGGAGCAGGCCTTCAAACCCATTGTCCTTTACAGAAATCTGGCCGTTCTCCACCGCTGCATTTTTTATGTACTCTGACCCAACACTGTTAAGCATTGATATATCCATCTTCTAAAGCCTCCCTAAACTATTTATTTTATTTGCCCAGTTCCAATCCTTTCAGCGCAATCGCCTTGCTTGTCTCAAAGGCAGTAAGGTTAGCTTCGTAAGACCTGCTGGCATCTATCATATTCGTCATCTCTGTGATAATATTCACATTTGGGTAAGAGACATACCCATTCTCGTCCGCATCAGGATGGGAAGGGTCGTATTTCATCACATATTCGCTCTCCGTATCCTCGCTGACCTTTGAGACCTTCACCCCATTCCCAAGATATGCCTCCCGGGTATTGCTCAAGACTTTGCTGAACGGCGTAACATTCTTCTCCCGAAACGTCACAATCTTACGGGTATAAGGCGTCCCATCCTCCGTCCTTGTAGTCGTGACATTGGCAACATTCTGGGAAATCACATCCATGCGGAACCGCTGTGCTGTCAATGCGGACGTATTAATATCAAAAGACTGAAATAATGACATACTTTTTTCCTCCCAATTTTCCTGTTTTCTATGATTTAATCCTATTTGATAACACTCTTAATCTTACGGAATTCCGTTGTCATGCTATCAATCAGCGCATTGTACTTAATCCTGGTGGACGCCAGTTCTGCATATTCCTGCTCTGGGTCAACGTTATTCTTATCCAGGCGGTAAGAAAAATCCTCTGCATCAGTATAAAGTGGCGCCTCCAAATGGTCCATATGTATATTGCTGATTTTCTCATCCAGGGAAACATACTTCATTTTCCCAAGTTCACGCTGGAACACGCCTTCAAAATCTACATCCTGCCGTTTATATCCGGGCGTATCCCCATTGGCAATATTGTGGCTGATAGCAGTTTCCTGAAGCCAGGCTGCATCTGCCGCTTTATTCATGACATCAATATAATTATATATGCCGCTGCTTAACATAACATTGCTCCTTCCATTTTCAGCGCTGCCCTGCCGCTCCTGCACGCTCAATAATATCCTATTCTTCTATATTATAAATTATCCTTATAATATTGCAAGCACTTTTTGTAGTTTTTGTGTAATTTTCACCCTATCTTGCGTTTTTCTGTCGATGTAACCACAAGTTAAGGAATAACCAGCACATAACTTCCCCACCCCCATGGAGTTGGGGCAGTTATGTGATTAATTGGAAAAATAGGAAATCCTTCCTATATATATATTTGAATAAAAAAGGGGACTTATAGCTTTGACCTACAAATCCCTTTTGTACAAAATAACTAATTCCCTTTAGTTATGTTTCATATTCTGTTTCTTCACTTTGTCCAGCTCGTCAAATACCACGTCGTTCAGCACTTTGATATATGTCCCCTTCATCCCCGATGACCTGGACTCAATCACCCCTGCGCTTTCAAACTTCCTAAGGGCATTGACGATAACGCTTCTGGTAATCCCTACCCGGTCTGCAATCTTACTGGCAACCAGGATCCCTTCTTTCCCCTCCATTTCATCAAAAATATGGGTAATGGCTTCCAATTCAGAAAAAGAAAGCGTGCCAATGGCAGATTTCACAATCTGCACCTTCCGATTCTCCTCTGCGCTCTCTTCATTGACGGAACGCATCATCTCCAGCCCAACTACTGTCGTCCCATATTCGCTCAAAATAATGTCATCAATATCATATTGTTTCTCAAGGCGATATACAAATAATGTCCCAAGCCGCTCGCCTGCAATGTCAATTGGCGTGATAATAGCCTGGTACCTTCGTACATCCCCGGAGACAAACCCCAACGTCTCCAGATTGACATTCTCCTTCGTGGATAGAATGCCCAGCAGACGTTCATTCAATAATGGGTCGATAAACCCGCCCACTTCATCTGCAATCAGTTCCTTAATTTCTTCCGTCCCTTCTTCATGGCTGGTCCCAAGCACTTTGCCTTTCTTGCTGATGACCAGGATGTTAGAATCCAGAATCTCCGTCAACACTTCACAAATGTCGCTAAAGATTACTTTTGAGGAATTATTATTATGCAGCAACTTATTGATCTTCCTTGTCTTATCTAACAACTGGACACTCATAAAACTCCTCCAATTCAAACTGTAACACTCGCTGTATTATTTTGAATTTTACCACGCTTTTTGACAAATTTCAATAAGTTTCTTCTATTTTCCATGCATATTTTGCAATTTTTTTCAATTATCTAACTATTTCTGGCTGCCACATACCCACACTGGTTATCCGCACACACCAGCTTATTCCCCTTTTCCACCATATGCCCGCCGCACTCCGGGCATTTTTCCTTAGAAGGTTTCTGCCAGCTCATAAAATCACACTCTGGGTTGGCTTCGCACCCATAGTATTTCCTGCCCTTTTTTGTCTTCCTCATTACGATTTCTTTTCCGCATTGCGGGCATTCCACGCCTATTTTCTCCAGATATGGCTTGGTGTTGCGGCATTCCGGGAACCCAGGGCATGCCAAAAACCGTCCATGGGGGCCATATTTTATGACCATATTCCGCCCGCAAAGGTCGCACTCCACATCCGTCACTTCATCTTCTATCTGTATTTTCTCCAAATCCTTCTCTGCAGTCTGCACAGCCTCTTCCAAATCGGGGTAGAAATTGCTGACTACCGCTTTCCATCCTACAGACCCCTCTGCCACTTTATCCAGCAAGGATTCCATATTTGCTGTGAACCTTTCATCCACAATCGTTGGGAAAGCCTCCAGCATAATGGAATTCACTGCTTCGCCTAACTCCGTAATGTACAGGTTTTTATTTTCTTTTACCACATACCTCCTGCCTAGGAGCGTCGTGATGGTCGGTGCATAGGTGCTGGGGCGCCCAATCCCCTGCTCTTCTAAAGATTTCACCAGGGAAGCCTCTGTAAAGTGCGCGGGAGGCTGCGTAAAATGCTGTTTTTCCTCCAGCTCTTCCAAATTCAGTTCTGTATCCCTGTCCACAGATTTTAACAGCACATTATTCTCGCCTTTTTCATCCTCGTCGCTGGTATAGACAGACATAAACCCTTCAAAAATAACTTTGGAGGCGGACACATGGAAACGGTAAGCGCCAGCCCCAATGGTGATGGATGTCGTCTCATACACTGCGCTGCCCATGCGGCTTGCGGTAAAACGTTTCCAAATAAGCTGGTACAGCCGGAACTGATCCCTGCTTAAAGATTCCTTAATTGCCACTGGCGTCCTGGTAATGTCGGAAGGGCGGATGGCCTCATGGGCATCCTGGATCTTCCCATTCCCTTTCCTCTCCCTCCCCTCTTTTGCCACATAACGCTCCCCATAGGATTCCCTTATATATTCCCTAGCAGCCTGGTCAGCTTCCTCAGAGACACGCACGGAGTCCGTCCTAAGGTAAGTGATGACCCCGACGGTCCCTTGCCCTTTAATGTCAACGCCTTCATAGAGCTGCTGTGCCAGGCGCATTGTTTTCTGAGTGGAGAAATTCAGCACTTTGGCCGCCTCCTGCTGCAGCGTGCTTGTGGTGAAGGGCAGCGGCGCCTTCCTAGTGCGTTCCCCTTTTTTCACATCCAGGACTTGGTACTTCTCCTGTTTTAGTTTTTTTAAGACCTGGTCCATTTCCTCCCTGGAGCCTATGGGCAATTTGCCTGTTTCATCCCCATAAAACCTAGCCGCCAAAAGCTTTTTCTCCCCAGGGATAGCAAACCTTGCCTCCAATGTCCAGTACTCTTCCGGGATAAATGCGTTAATTTCCTCCTCCCGGCTGCAAATCATGCGGAGGGCCACTGACTGCACGCGCCCTGCGCTTAAGCCCCGCTTCACTTTTGCCCACAGAAGCGGGCTGATACGGTACCCTACCATTCGGTCCAGCATCCGCCTTGCCTGCTGGGCGTCCACCAAGTTCATATCAATCTCCCTTGCCTGTTTCAAGGAAGCCTTCACTGCATTTTTTGTAATCTCATTAAAACTGATCCGGTAGACATGCTTATCCTCAAGCTTCAATGCCTTAGATAAATGCCAGGAGATAGCCTCCCCTTCCCGGTCAGGGTCTGTTGCCAGGTAAACTTTTTCTGCTTTCTTCACTTCTTTCCGAAGATTGGCTAAAATATCCCCTTTTCCCCGAATTGTAATATACTTCGGCTCATAATCATGTTCCACGTCAATCCCAAGCTGGCTTTTCGGCAAGTCCCTTACATGCCCATTGGAAGCTGCCACTTCATAATTTTTCCCCAAAAACTTCTTAATTGTCTTCACCTTTGCTGGTGATTCCACGATTACCAAATATTTCGCCATGTGCCTTTGCTCCTTCTAACTGTTCCCAACGATTCATGCCAATCCAGAAACTTCTGTCCTGATATAATAATTCTTATATACTTCCAGTATACATCCTTTCCCCCTCAGAGATTCCAGATTTTCCATAAGCTCTGGAAAGGAAAGGCCCGTTTCTGCCATAAGCTCGTCCAGGTTCTTTGGACTTAAATCCAGACAACTATACACCAACCTCTCTGATTTTTCAAGTGATAATTTCTGTTTTTGGGCAGACGCCCCAGCAGAATTTACAAAAAAGCCCAATTCTTCCAGAAAATCTTCCGGGGACAGGAATATGCCCGCCCCCTGACGAATCAGCCGGTTCGCCCCCTGGCTTAAGGCATCCCCGATACGGCCTGGGGCCGCATAGACTTCCCTCCCCTGCTCCAAAGCAAAATCTGCAGTAATCAGCGCCCCGCTTTTCTTTCGGGCCTCCACCACAACCACGGCGTCGGACATCCCACTAATAATCCGGTTCCTCTGTGGGAAAAACATGGCGCGCGGCTGCATATGGGGAGGGTATTCTGAAACAATGCCGCCTGCCCTTCGCACCTCACCGTATAATTCCCTGTTCACCGCCGGGTAACAGACATCCACGCCGCACCCTAGGACCCCATATGTGCCGCCTTTTGCCTGCAAAGCCCCCCGATGCCCCGCCCCGTCGATGCCGGACGCCATGCCGCTGATAACTGCCACGCCCTGTTTCGCCAGGCAAAACCCTGCCTGCCCAGCCACCTGCCGCCCATAAGCAGAGCATTCCCTCGCCCCCACAATGGCCACTGCCAAGTCCCCTTCTTTGGGCAGCTCCCCCTGATAAAACAGCCCATAAGGCGGGTTATCAATATGCACAAGCCGCTTGGGGTACCCCTCCCCCCGCCACAGCGCCAGGTGAATCCCGTTCTCGATGCAGTAACCTTCCTCTTCCTCCAGCTTCCCTTCTGGGATAGTCCCAGCCTCCAGCAAAAGCTGAGCCTCCCGTTTGGTCAGCCAGGGTATTTGGCTAAGCCGTGCCTGCCCCATCCTGTAAATCTCTTCTGCGTCTGGGAATATGGATTTCAGGCGGATTTTCTTCCTCCCAGTAAGGAATGCAAGCCCTGCAAACCAATATTCATATTTTGAGGGGCGTTTCTCCTTCTTCATCCCATTTCCCACGCTTTCTTATCTATACAGCGGTACATCAGGCTTTCCATAATATGTATTTTGCAAATTTTCCCAGAATGGGCCAGATCCGCAATCGTACGGGCCACACGTAATGTCCTGTGATATCCCCTTGCGCTCATTTCCAGGCGTTCAAAAGAATCTTGAAGCAGTTTTTTTGCATCCTGCTCCATCGGGCAGAACCTTTCCATATCGGATACTGGTATCTGGCTGTTGTAAAATAGGGCGCTCCCCGCAAAACGCTTTCGCTGCAAATCTTGCGCTTCCTGGACGCGCCTGCGTATCACGGCAGACGTCTCCTGCGCCCCCTTACTTAAAATCTCAGACAAAGGGAGCCTCTTTACTTCCACCGTAAGGTCTATCCGGTCAAGCAAAGGCCTGCTGAGCTTGTTCAAATGCCGCCCTATTGCAGCAGTGGAGCAGGCGCATCTGTTCCGGTCTGGGTAATAGCCGCACCCACAAGGGTTCATGGCGCCAATCAGCATTACGTCCGCTGGAAAAACATAAACGCCGCTGCCCCTTACAATCCGAATCAGGCGTTCCTCTAAAGGCTGGCGAAGCACCTCCAGCACTGGCCTTTTAAATTCTGTCAGCTCGTCCAAAAATAACACGCCTTTATGCGCCAGGCTAAGTTCCCCTGGCTTCGGGACCGCGCCGCCGCCTGCAAGCCCCGCAACGGTGACGGTATGGTGGGGGCTGCGAAACGGCCTTGCAAGGAACCCCTTCTCACGCTGCCCAAACCTGCCGCTGACACTGTATATTTTCGCAAGCTCCAACGCTTCTTCCTCAGTCAGGGAAGGCAGGACTGTGGACGTAGCCTTTGCCGCCATGGTCTTGCCTGCCCCTGGCGCCCCTACCATCAGCATATTATGCCTGCCGGCGGCAGCGACCTCACAAGCGCGCTTTAGCACCTTCTGCCCATGGATATCTGCAAAATCCCACTCTTTTTGGCTTTCTTGCTGCCTTTCCCACTTTGTCCCATCCCCTGGCTGGAACTTCCCAGGCGCCCGGTAAAATTCTTCCACCATCCCCACTACCTGGTTTAAATCCTGCGCTGGCAGGGCTGTAAGCCCTTTTACAGCCCCTGCTTCCCTAATATTCCCTTTTGGCACGCATATGGTGCGCTTCCCTGCCTCCCTGGCTGCAAACGCCATAGGGAGGATGCCTGCGGTTGGGCGCAGTTCCCCATTCAGGCTAAGCTCCCCTGCAAATAATATCCCTTCCAAAAACTTTTTCGGCACCCTGCCATAGGCAGATAACACTGCAAGGGCGATTGGAAGGTCAAAACCAGTCCCCGTTTTACGGATATCCGCCGGATAAAGGCTCACCGTAATTTTCTTGGGCGCAAGCTTAATCCCGCTATTGCGCAAGGCAGCCTTCACCCTCTCTTTTGCCTCCTTCACCTCAGAAGACAGTACGCCCACCATCTCAAATGAGGGCATACCGTCACACACATCTGCCTCCACCTGCACAAGGATGCTCTGGATGCCGCAGACAATCGCCGTCGATACAATACTATACAAATATACCTCCCTTTGCACTGGTTTGGGAATCTGGGCAGATACGCCCTTTGAAAAAAGATAACTGCATTATACCATGTTTCTTCCTGCTTTACAACAGCCACAGTAAAATTTTCTTTTATGGAACCTGCCAGCAGGCCCTGCTGTCCCTTTTACTCAAAACACCCTTTCAATTTTTCCAGCGCCCGCTTCTCAATCCGGCTGACATACGAACGGGAAATCCCTAATTTATCTGCAATTTCACGTTGCGTCACCGGCTTGCGGTTATACAGCCCATACCTCCATTCAATAATTTCACGTTCCCGGCTGTTTAATACCTTTGGGATTGCCTCGTAGACTTTCCTTGTGTTGCCTTTGAGCTCTATCACCTCAAAAATATCACGGTCTGTGCTCTCCACAACATCCATCAGGTTAATCTGGTTCCCCTCCTTATCCGTCCCAATAGGCTCATACAAGGAAACCTCCCTAGAAGTCTTTTTCTTCCCCCGAAAGTACATCAAAAGCTCATTGTCAATGCACCGTGCTGCATAGGTGGCAAGGCGGTTCCCACGCTCATAATTAAAAGTTGCGATTGCCTTAATCAGCCCGATTGTGCCAATGGAGATCAAATCCTCCATATCTTCTTCCCCATTCTGGTATTTCCTGGAAATATGCGCCACCAGCCTTAAATTCCGTTCGATCAGGGTATTCTTAGCTTCAAGGCTGCCCTCTTTCATTTTTT